>LWDU01039489.1_pt1 | contig 31745 bp, 24 predicted proteins | sample 727161 | NCBI WGS metagenome assembly LWDU01 (sample SAMN04566230, study PRJNA314399) | hydrothermal vent metagenome | isolation source: deep sea hydrothermal plume seawater | place: Mexico: Gulf of California, Guaymas Basin | collected 2004-07-11
TGTGATCGGAGTCTGTCGTCACTCGGAACTTGCGTGGAGAGACGCCCTGGAGCCCTAACTCGCACATCAGTCGAGCGATGCGCCTCCTGCCAAGATGAAGTCCACCTCGCGATTTTGTGAGCGCCAGCAGGTCACCTCAGCGCCTCATAGATAGGTCGAGTAACAGATGCGCCCCAACGCACATCAACCGCCTAACGGGCCAGCGCGAGGAGCACGCCCGCAGCAACCGCTGAACCCAGCACGCCCGCCACGTTCGGACCCATCGCGTGCATCAGCAAGAAGTTCTGTGGGTTATTCTCGAGTCCGACCTTGTTCACGACACGGGCCGCCATCGGGACCGCACTCACACCCGCGGCGCCGATCAACGGATTAATCGGGTCTTTACTCATCATGTTCATCAGTTTCGCGAGCAGAACTCCGGACGCGGTTCCAATCGCAAAGGCGATCAGTCCCAGAAGAAGAATGCCCAGCGTCTCGGCAGTCAGGAATTTGTCGGCCGCGAGCTTACTCCCAACCGCCAACCCCAGAAGTATCGTGACGATGTTGATTAGTTCGTTTTGCGCGGCACTCGCCAACCGCTCGACCACTCCACATTCCTTCAAGAGATTGCCAAACATGACGGCGCCGACGAGAGGCGTCGCGTCGGGCACGAGAATGATGCAGGCAGTCAAGACGACCAGCGGAAAGACGATGAGCTCGATCTTCTTGACCGGCCGAAGTTGAACCATCTTGATCTCACGCTCGGCCTGGGTCGTCAGTAGCCTCATGATCGGGGGCTGAATGATCGGGACCAGGGCCATATACGAGTATGCGGCGATCGCAATCGCACCGAGTAGATCGGGGGCAAGCTTGCCAGCAAGGAAGATTGCCGTGGGGCCGTCGGCCCCGCCGATGATCCCGATGGCCGCCGCATCGCCAAGATCAAAGTTGATGAAGTCGAGGGAATCACTCAAGGCCAGCGCGCCAATCAGGGTCGTAAAAATCCCGAATTGGGCAGCCGCGCCTAACAAGGCTGTCTTGGGATGTGCCAGCAGCGGCGCAAAATCGGTCATGGCGCCAACGCCAAGAAAGATCAAGAGCGGAAAGAGGCCATTCGCGATGCCCATGTGGTAGATGATGCCGAGAAAGCCGTCGGGCCCGGCGATGTCAGCAACCGGAATGTTGGCGAGCAAGCCACCGAAGCCGATTGGAATCAGTAGCAGCGGTTCGAACCCACGCCTGATACCCAGATAAAGGAGCAGCAGGCAGATGGGCATCATGGTGGCCTGGCCAGCGGTGAAATTCGCGAGCCCAGTCGAATTCCATAGATCGATCCCGATCGTCGCAAAATTCAAGAGGCGATCTCCACGAGGGCGTCCCCTGTATTCACCGATTGATCACTCGCAACCAGAATCGCGCTGACCGTGCCTGCGCAGGGCGCCTTGATTTCGATTTCCATCTTGAGCGCTTCGAGAACCAGGAGCACATCACCCTCTGCGACCTGGTCCCCCTCGTTTGCAACCACGCGAAGAATCTGACCCGCCAATTCGGCGCTGACAATCTCGCCATCGCCGGTGGCGGTCGAGGGCGCGCTCGAAGCGCTCCCCGTCCCCTCACTAATCGAATAGTTGTAGGCCTTGCCATTAACCTTCGTCGAACCACCCTCAAAAGCCACTTCGTATCGACGGCTGTTAATTTCGACCGTATAGGAGGAAGAGCCGGAACCCGCGGCCGTTCCGCCGCCAGCGGCATTCGGATCGACTTTGCGTACGCCGTCGGTTCGATCGCCCTTCAGGAAGGCGATGCCCTTGTCCTTGAGAGCCGACGCGATGAAGATGGATTCGTCGGACTCCTCGATACCGTGTTCGGCCAACAAGGCCTTGGCAGCCGGGATGCCCTTCTTCGGATCCTCATCGTTCATCTCGCGAGGATTTCGCGTCGTCGGTTCCAGTTCGAGCTGCTCACCGGCCAGCCGCACGATCTCCGCGTCTGGGGCGACCGGAGTCTTCCCAAAATAGCCTAACACCATCTTCCCGTATCCATCAGCGATTCGCTTCCAGGGTCCGAGCACGACATTGTTATAGGCCTGCTGAAAGTAGAACTGACTCACCGGGGTGACCGACGTGCCGAAGCCGCCCTTTCGAACGACATCACTCATCGCCGCAATCACCGCCGGAAATTGATCCAGCGTGCCTGCATCCCGCATCATCTGCGTATTCGCCGTGAGCGCGCCGCCCGGCATCGGGGAATAGGGGATCAGCGGCTCGACGGCGGTGGCCTCGGGCGGAACGAAATAGTCCTTCATGCAATCTTTGAAGACCGCTTCGGCCTCGACGACCTTGTCGACGTCGATACCAAGGTCGTAGTCCTTCCCACGAAGGGCATGCCACATGACGATGAAGTCCGGCTGACTCGTGCCACCGGAAACCGGCGCCATGGCGAGATCGATCCCGTCGACGCCCGCTTCGAGCGCCGCGAGATATGCGCTGACACTGACGCCCGCGGTTTCATGGGTGTGCAACCGGATATGCATGTCGTCGCCGAGGCGTTTACGTGCAAGCTTGATCGTGTCGTAGACCTTCGATGGCACCGCGGTGCCGGAGGCGTCCTTGAAACAGATCGAGTCAAAGGGAACGCCGTCATCGAGAATTCCCTCGAGTACACCCATGTAGAACTCGGCGGTGTGTGCGCCGGAACAACCCGGGGGCAATTCCATCAGCGTGATTGTCACCTCGTGCTTCAGTCCGGCTTCGGAAATACAGCGCCCCGAATACGAGAGGTTTCGAACGTCATTGAGCGCATCGAAATTCCGAATCGTCGTGATGCCGTGCTTCTTGAAGAGCTTGGCATGTAAATCGATGATGTCGGAGCTCTGGGAATCCAGGCCAACGACATTGACGCCGCGAGCCAGAGTCTGCAGATTCGAATCCGGTCCGGCCGTGGACCGAAACGCGTCCATCATGTCGAAGGCATCTTCCTGGCAATAGAGGTAGAGCGACTGATACCGCGCCCCGCCGCCCGCCTCGAAATGCGTGAAGCCGGCCTGGGCACTGGCTTCGACGGCCGGCAGGAAATCCGCGGTATTCACGCGCGCTCCGTAGACAGACTGGAAGCCGTCGCGGAAAGACGTGTTCATGACTGAGATCTGCTTCTTACCCATTCTGGTTCGCCATCCTAAACTTTTTGTCCTTCTCGAGTGCTCTGGGCCAGGACCAGGGCCAGTGCAATTTCGTCATCATGACCGGCCTGTGATGCGCGCTTGGAAGCGGGATCGGCCTGGGTCTCATCTGCAAAGCGGTCGGCGAACTTCTCAAAGAAGATCGCGGACGCATTCATCAGACCCACCAAGAGGGTCAAGAACGCGAAGACCGTGAACATCCCAACGGCCATCAGCCGAAAGCCTTCCGTCATCATGGGTGACTCCCAAATTCGTGTTCAATCACAGCCATCGGTGGCCAGCCATGCCCGATCGGCCAACCGGACTCCGCCGATGCCGTACATGACATGAGCGTGAGTGACGCGAACGCGCCCCGAACCAGTCCACATCCGCGTTCGCAGCGGCTTGATACAATACGGAATCTTTCGGGCTTCGGGGCGGCCACTGTAAACCAATACGTTTTCCAGGCGCAACGAAATGAATTAGATTGGTGCAGCGCGTCAAAGTGGGATTAGGGCAAACGCAATCGATCCAATCAAGCGCCTTTCGCTTACGCATTGCCCGTGTAGAATCTACAATCGGAGTGCGCTAGAAATGGAACAACAATGAATCCCGACTCTCCTAGCTCTGGCAGTCCAGCAAGCTCCGACGGTCCAGTCAGTCCCGACGGCCTCGAGAATCCCATTCCCACCGGCATCCAGTTGATGGCGCTCGACCCGGCTTTTCGCGAAGACCCCTATCCGATCCTCGCGGACTTGCGGCGGCGCGACCCGGTGCATCACGACGTACAGCTCGGCCGCTATGTGCTGACGCGGCACGATGACGTCGAACGGGTGCTCCGAAATCCCAACCATTGGAGCGATCCTCGAAAGGCGCTGCCCGGCAGCTTCTCGCATGAGTTTCTGGGACGCGATGATCAAGAGCCGTCGATGCTCTTGATGGATGACCCCGGACATAAAAGGCTGCGCAACCTGGTCCGCCATCCCTTCAAGCCTCGGGCGGTTGCGAAATGGCGCGAACGCGCGCGGGAAGTCGCCACCCGGGTGATCAGCGAGCTCGAAGAGGGCGAGTTCGATCTGATCGCCAACGTGGCGAATCCGATCCCCACGGTGGTCATCGCCGAACTGCTCGGAGTGGATGCCGAGCTGCACGAGCAATTCAAGATCTGGTCCGACGCCTCGAGCAAAGGCGCTTTCGGACCGGCCAACGATCCCGCGGACGTTGTCGCTGCCGAAGAGGCGAGCGAATGCCTGAATGGATTCTTTCGAGACGAGATCGAGAAAAGGCGAAGCTGTCCCGGCCAGGATCTGATGAGTTCGATGCTCAATACGGAGCAGACTGATGATCGACTCACAGACGAAGAGATCGTCTCCCAATGCACGCTGCTCTTGCTGGCCGGAAACCTCACGACCAGCGACTTGATCGGCAATTCCGTGTCGGCGCTTCTTCGTCATCCTGGCCAACTCGAAAAACTACGCGGCAATCCCGGACTCATGCAGAACACAGTCGAAGAAGTTCTGCGTTATGACACGCCTGTGACCAACTCCGGTCGAATTGCTCACGAAGACATGGAAATCGAAGGGGTCAAAATCGGCCAGGGCGAGACGCTTTCTGTCTCACTCGCCGCCGCCAATCACGACCCCGCGGTCTATCCCGACCCCGACACCTTCGACATCGAAAGGAAGGACACGCATCACCAGGCTTTCGGTGGCGGAACGCATTTCTGTCTGGGCTCCCATCTCGCGCGCCTTGAAGCCGCCGAGACCCTGTCTGTTTTGATGGACCGATTTCCAAAGCTTTCGCTCGGCGACGCCGGCCATCGATATGCGGGCAATCCGAGCTTTCGAGGCTTTGAAACTTTCTCGGTACTCGGCGAGCACTAGCCCCCTGTTCGCCCGGTAGCCCAGCACGCCCCGCAAATGGGCTTGGCGCAGTCACCGAAGGATGACCTAGAGTCAGGGGGTATCGGGCAGCGGCCGAAGGTCATCGCCCAAACCAATCATTCACCCCATGTCACCCGCTGTCGCCGCGACGACGAACGAATTCGCACGAAGTCGCGACTAGGTCATGCGAAGACAGCGACCGACCCATGCCCAATCGGAGTTCACACCTTGTCTGACAATTCCCGCCCCATCACTTCGCTCGTCCAGATCCCCGACTCGGGCGATCCATTCCTCCAAGGCCTGAAATGCAAGAGCTGCGGCGCCATCTCGCTCAAATCACGAGCCGCCTGCGGAAAATGCGGCGGCCGCGATACGAACGAGCCGCTTCGGCTCGCCAACAAGGGAAAGCTTCATGCCTTCTCGATCGTCTACCGCGCTTTCCCTGGAATCACGGTTCCCTTCGTCTCCGCGGTTGCTGATCTCGAAGGCGGTGGAACGATCAAGACCAATCTAATCGGCGTCGATCCCGACCCCGAGAAGATCCAGCTCGGCATGGACATCGACGTCGTCTTCCAGGTTGTCGATCGCAAGGACTCCGAGGGCAACGAATATCTCGGCTATTTCATTCAGCCAGCGGCCTAGGCGGGACCAAGAAGAGCGCAGCGATTTTTCCCCAACTCGAACGCACGGCCCCGCGAATCGTCGGCGGCCAATAAACTCAGGAGCCACAACATGGGCAGTGAAGACATCTACATCGCGGGAATCGACATGATCAAGTTCGGAAAATTTCCGGACATCTCGATCGCCACGTTAGGCGCGGAGGCGGCGCATCTTGCCCTCGATGATGCAGGCATCACAATCAACGACGTCCAGGCGCTCTACAGCGGTAACCTGATGATGGCATCGGCCATGGTCGGTCAACAGATCCAAAAGGAGATTGGACAGACCGGAATTCCTGTCGTCAACTGCGCGAACGCTTGCGCGACCGGGGCAACGGCGCTCCGCGAAGGTTGGACGGCCATCAAAGCCGGACTTTATGACATCGTCCTAGCCGTAGGCGTCGAGAAGCTTGCGGGGGCCGGCATGCTAGGCGGTGGCGGCGGAAACAAGACGGGGATCTCCCCGGAAGGGTTGCTCGGATCGGGCGCGATGCCTTGCGTCTTTGCGGAAGCCGGGATGGCCCACTCGAAAGAATACGGAACGAGCTTCGAGCAGTTCGCCCAGATCGCGGTCAAGAACCATCATCATTCGACCATGAACCCCAAGGCCCGCTATCAGATCGAGACACCGCTCGAAGAAGTCATGAATGCGGAAATGATCTCCTACCCGAACACGAAGCTGATGTGTTCGGCAAACGTCGATGGCGCAGCGGCCGCCGTGCTCATGTCCGAAAAGAAGGTGAAGGAACTCGGATTGATGGGACAGGCCGTCAAGATTCGAGCGTCGGTCCTCACGACGGATCCCTGGACCGACCGGGACGAAGTGATGCCCGATATCAACACCTGCACGCGCAACGCGGCGGCTCAGGCCTACGAAATGGCGGGTGTCGGACCGAACGATCTCGATCTGGTCGAACTGCACGACTGTTTTGCAACAGCTGAAGTCCTTCACTACGAGAACCTCGGCCTGTGCGCGGACGGCGAAGCAGGCAAGCTGATCGACGAGAAATCCACTTGGCTCGGCGGGCGCATCCCCGTCAACCTTTCCGGTGGCCTTCTGTCGAAGGGACATCCGATCGGGGCAACCGGCATTGCGAATGTCTACGAAGTCTCGACCCATCTTCGCGGTGGCGCTGGCAAGCGTCAGGCGGAAGGCGCGCGCATCGGACTGGCGCACGTCATCGGGCTTGGAACCTGCTGCGGAATTCATATCCTCGAAGGCCCAAGCAACTAGTCATCCCAGGGCTACGACCCGCAGACTCGAGTATGTTGGATGTCCGACGATGATGTTGATAACGACGCTGGCGATGGTGTTGAAGGCGCCGCCCGCGGTGGTGCAATCGACTCCTCCGACCAACATCGCTTTGATGAAGCACGCGAGCGCCTGCTCTCTTTCGGTAGCCCCTTCGCACTCATAGAGGAATCTGTCCTCGGCGAGACCATGAGTGTCTACAAGACGCGCGCATGCGAGACATGATCATCCGGGAGGGGGCGAGAACATATTCCCAGCGGAAATCGAGAATCACATCGAAAGCCATCCCGACGTCGCCTAAGTGGCCGTGTATGCCGTCGAAGATGTCGAGCTGGGCGAACGGGTGAAGGCCGTCATCGTCCCGCGAACAGGCGCATCACTGACCGAGAATTCGATCCGCGACTTCGCGAAGATGCCGACAACGCATTCGTTCTCGACTAAAGCAAGGACGCAAAGAGGAGAATTCCATGCTTGAATCCAAGAGCGAGAACACCGGAGTCGGCGCAGACCAGAGTGGCCGGCCCAAGGGCGGAACAGCCGAGCGTCTCGATCGATCCCATCGCCAGCGCGAGATTCAGCGTCGCATGCTTCGGATGCTGCCGACGATTCTCCGCCTCGATGCGGCCCGTCGTGAGTTCTTGCGAAGGATCAGGGGCAAAAGCCATGTCATCGACTACTTCCATCAAGTCGATGACGCCTACAGCCACCTCGCACTCGAAGCCATCGTTCCTCTTCTCGAGAGATACGACATCGAAATCCACTTTCACCTGACAAGTCAGACAGATCGAGCTCACGCTCCCGAGCCGGAACTCCTCACCGACTATGCGAGACGGGATTGCGCGTCGGTCGCGCCCCATTACGGACTCGACTTTCCGAGTCATTCCACACTCCCAGCCAGCGAACGCGTCGCGCAAGTCGAGGCCATGCTCGCCAACTTGACCTCGGATCCGCGCTTCCTCGAAATCGCACTTCGCGCCGGACGCGCCCTGTGGTCCTCCGACACGGCCGAACTGGATCGGATGGCCGAGCGAGTCCCCCTCGCCTCCGAGGACGAAACGAGTTCGTCGCTCAAAGCGGGTAATGAACTGCGGACCAAACGTCGGCATTATTCGGGCGCCATGTTCTGGTACGCGGGTGAGTGGTATTGGGGCGTCGACCGGCTATACCATCTGGAAAATCGCCTGATTCGACTCGGCGCTTCGAAATCCTCGGGGAAGGAAATTCGATTCGGACGGCCCGTGCTCGACGCTGGAAACTTCCAGAACGAAGGCCGCCTAACACTTGAAATATTCCCGTCTCTGCGCTCGCCCTATACAGCGATGATCTTCGAACGAAGCATGGCGCTCGCGAAGTCGGTCGATATTCCTGTGACCCTACGCCCGGTCATGCCCATGGTGATGAGAGGGGTCCCCGCCCCCACGGCAAAGGGTCTCTACATCATGATGGATACGCTCCGGGAGGCCCGATACATCGGCGCTCCATTCGGGAACATGTACGACCCGATCGGCGAAGCCGTCGAGCGCGGATTCGCAATCTGGCCTTATGCGCGGGAAAAAGGACGCGGGCCCGAATTCATTGCCTCTTTTCTTCGAGCGGCATTCGTCCTGGGACAGCCCACAGGAAATGAAGAAGGTCTGGCCCAGGTCGTCGAAGGCGCAGGCCTGTCCTACGCCGAAGCGCGTGCGTATCTCGATCAGTCTGCATGGCGAGACGAACTCGAGCGCAATCGCAAGACGATGTACGAAGAACTGGGACTCTGGGGCGTCCCCAGCTATCGACTTCGTGAAGCCGGCCAACCGGATCTCAGCGTCTGGGGACAAGATCGACTCTGGCTGATTGCCGCGGAGATTCGACGACGCCTCGCGGCCTAGCGTGTCCGCTCGCGAATCAGAATTTCCTGGGCAACGGTCGCCATGTAGACGCCCCAGAGCCCCAGGACTTCGGATCCTGTGTGAGCTTGGCATGAAGCGGATGAGATTGGCTCGCGGCCTCGGTCGGGATTTCATCGGGCGCCGTCAAATACGCAGCGCGCAGCGCCTGTGCGGCGACCTGTCCCCCGTATGCGCGGCCCCAGGGATAGAGACCAGACCGACTCCCACATAGACGTCGGGTCCGTGGGATTCGAGCGCCATGAGTGTCTTGCAATCGTTTACTTCGAAGGCCATGGGCGCCGGCTATAGCGGCCAATCCGTGATCCCCGTCACATTCTCACTTCTCCGGACCTGCCGACAAGTCACCGTGGCTGCAATCACAGCAGGCTGATCTAGGGGAATATCATGCATGACGGTCGGACTCGAAACGTAGAAGCGCTGAAGCCGGATCGGGGCGGGCCCTTCCTCGAAACGCACCACGCGAGCATCACGGTTCTTCGCGGACCAGCCGCGGGGATGGAGTACCCGCTTGAAGGGAAGCGAACGACTCTCGGCCGTTCCGCCCAGGTCGAAATCCTAATCGACGACCCGTCGATCTCCTCAGAACACGTCGCCTTCGAATTGGGCTCGGACGGCTTCGGAATACGCGATCTAGCGAGCACGAATGGCGTCCGCGTAAACGGCTCCGACATCCTTGCAACGCCGCTCAAACACGGCGACCTCATCTCGCTAGGCGGCTGTGAACTTCAATACATCATCGAAGACCGAGCCCGGAATACAAAGACCTGGGTGCTCGATTCTGAAGACGCGACGGAAGAGGAGCCTTGAGCACTTCAACGCTCGTTGGACGGCGGCTCGGTGGATTCACGGTTGAGCGTGAGCTTGGGCGCGGTGGCATGGGCATCGTCGTCCTCGCACGTCAACAAAGCCTCGATCGCCCTGCGGTGCTGAAGCGGATTCATGCCGAACTTGCAATCCATCCCGAACTCGAAGCGCGTTTCGAACGCGAAGCCGTCGCCGCAGCGAAATTGCATCACCCTAATGTCGTCAGTGTCTATGACCGCTTCCAACATCGAGGCGCACAATATCTCGCAACTGAATTCGTCGATGGCGTCGACCTCTCGAAGGTTCTCGAACACGAAGGCCGCCTACCCTGGCGAATCGCCGCAACGATCGCCCTTGAGATCGCTCGCGGCCTCGAAGCCATCCACAATGAGGGCACACTCCATCGCGACCTCAAACCCCAAAACCTTCTGATTGGCCGCCGAGGCGAGGTCAAGATTGCCGATTTCGGCCTTGCCCTCGATTCGAGTGGAACGGCGCTCACGCAACCGGGAATCGCTGTCGGGACGCCCCCCTATATGTCTCCGGAACAACTGCGCGGCGAACGCGTCGACCCCCGCACCGATCTCTTTGCCTTCGGCTGCGTACTCTACGAAATGCTGAAGGGCCAAACCCCATACTCGATGCCGAACATTCCGGATGCGGAAAGCGAAGAGAGAAAACCCGGAAAATCACTGCTCGCCAAGATTGAATCGGGACGTTATGCGCGGGTGCGAACGAGTCAGAGAGAGATCCCACGCTCACTTGCGCGCCTGGTTCGCCGCTGCCTCGTCCCGCGCCTCACGAGACGCATCTCGACCGCTGCCGAAGTCCGCAGACAACTCGAGGCGATTCTCGACCGACCGCCCCGCGAAGAATGCCAGAGCCTGTTAGCCGCATTTCTCTGGGAACGACAGATCTTCGAGGCTCGAGAAACCGAAACGGTCGTGATGGTGGCATGCCCCAACCGCACGACGAGCCGGCGCGCGCTGCGGCTTACATGGGCGGCAGCGGCACTCGCCTTCTCGATGCTCTCGTTAAGCTTCTCGCTTCAGTACCCGGAGCAAGTCACCGGATGGACACTGGCCCTGACCTCCGAATTCGCTCCGATCGCCGCTCAGTTTTCATCGAAGTTGAATCGCTAGCCCCATCCGAATGGCCCGAACATTCCACGTGAGCCCACACCCCTCCCGGGGTTACGCAATCCCGAGCAGCGTCCATATTCGTGCAAGTTTGACCCGCGCTACCTGACGCTCCCACTCGGGCAATCAAGGAACTCCCGCAACAACAGCCTCGGCCAACTTGATGAGATGGGCGGGATCTCGAACCTCGCTCTGCCGGAATTCCTGATCGAGTGGGGTGTGGGTTGCCGGAGCAATCACGGGCGCTTCGAGACAATGGGAAGCCGTTGTCAGTCTCAACAGCGAGCGCTGCGCGCGATTCGCAAGGGCCACCAGATCCGCGTGACCGAGTTCTTCGAGGGTGAGGACGGCATGCGCATGAGTTACGAGATGAATCTTCTCGCCCGCCAGGAAATAGTGGCGGCCATCGATCGGCCCATCCGGCGGGAGAGGGTCCATCGCATTGAATGCGCCACGCAGACCGGCGAGTGATTCGCTCGCCCTATCACTCACCCATGCGGGTTCATTCTCGATCTCCACAAAATAGTCGTCGTAACCGTAGTGGCGTGCCGCATCGTCCAGGCGAGCGACGTCATGTAGCGGGATCAATGCCTCGACGACTCGATCGGTCGACAGCTCCCCGTGATGTGCCAGAACCCAGAGGGCCGCAGACATGTATATTGTCGGGTGACCAGACCTGCGGAGTGTGCCGGCGGCCTTTCGCAAGACACTCAAGCTCGGTTCGACGCCGACAAGGGCCTCGCCCGGATCATCGAGCGGCGAGAACCAATCACGATTGGCCCTTCGCATCTCGTCGAGCTTCTTGTACCGGGCATGTCCAGCAATGCCGTTTAGATCCGGCTTTCATCGTCGCGCCGGAGAGTGCCCCGCGAACCATTTCTTGGACTCGCCGGCGTGAACCAGGGCCGTGATGCCAGCTTCCTCGAAGACGTCGAGCGTCATTGTCGTCACCATACTTTCCTCCCGCGCCTCCGATTCGCTGTCCAACCATCTGGACACGGGGAGACCATGAACTCAGAATCGGTCACTTGGCTCGCCCTTGCGGCGTTTTGTCCAGAACAATGACCATCCGCAATTTAACCGAAATGAATGATCGCAAATCGACCAACCTTTCCGAGCCTGGGCACCCAATGCACACCACTGAGAAGAAGAGAACGTCCGTGTTAGTCAGCACGCTTCGAGCGAACTTCTTCTGCCCAATCCGTATGGTGGGCGACGCCTGGATTCTCGACCCGCTCATAGGTATGGCTTCCAAAATAGTCCCGCTGCGCCTGGATCAAGTTGGTGCTGCCGCGAGCGGTGGTCAGCGTATCGAACCAAGCCAGTGAAGCGGCTAGGCCGGGAATGGAAATGCCCGCGTGAAATGCCGCCGCGACGACGCGACGCCAGCTTGGAATTCGCTCGGCCAGTTCGGCCTGAAAGCTTGGCGCGAGTGCAAGCAGATCCGTGTCGTCACTGCGGAATGCCTCGCTCACTCGATCGAGAAATCCTGCACGAATGATGCATCCGGCCTTCCAGATTCGCGCCACCTCGGCGAGGTTGGTTCCGTAGTCACGCTCTTGACTGGCTTGTGCTAGCAGGTCAAAGCCTTGGCTATAGCTGGCGATCTTCGCGGCATAGAGCGCGGACCGAATATCATCGGCATCCACGCCTTCGAGGCGACGATCCTGGTCGTTGCCGAAGGCGGCCTGTGCCGCGACGCGGCGATCCCGGTTAGAACTCAGGGACCGTGCATCCACGGCTGCGGAGATCGTGGGAATCGCTACGCCGAGAGCGAGGGCGGCCTCGGCCGTCCAGCGACCGGTCCCCTTTTGGCCCGCGCGATCGAGAATCCCATCGAGCAAAAGGCTTCCCGGCGCTTCCGGATCATCGGTGCGAAAAATGTCGGCTGTAATTTCAATCAGATAGCTCTCGAGTTCGGTGCGATTCCAATCGGAGAAGAGATCCGCGACACGCCCCGCCTCTAGATTCAAACCCATTCGCAAGAGAACTGCAGACTCCGCGATGAGCTGCATGTCGCCGTATTCGATTCCGTTATGCACCATCTTGACGAAGTGCCCGGCGCTGCCGCGGCCGCAGTAGGCGACGCATGGACCCGAGTCGGCTTGCGCGGAAATCGATTCGAGGATCGGACGCAGATGATCCCAGGCTTCGGGGTCGCCACCCGGCATGATGGACGGTCCGAGCAGCGCGCCCTCGCTTCCCCCCGACACACCCATTCCGACGAATCGCCATGGCGCGTTCTCGGCGCGCGCGCTTCGCCGATCCGTATCCGTGTAGAGACTGTTACCGGCATCGATCACGATGTCGTCTTTCTCGATCAATGCATCGAGAGCGTCGAGGCAAGCATCGACGGGGGGCCCCGCCGGCACCATCAGTACGAGTCTCCGAGGCTTCCGGACCGCACGCACGAGGCTTTCGAGAGACTCACAGGCAACGAATCCCGCCTCCGCATAATGGCTCGCCAACTCTCGCGTGGCCTCGGGGCTACGATTGAAGATCGCGACGCGATGACCCCGACTCGCGAAGTTCCGCGCGAGGTTCGCCCCCATCACGCCCAGCCCGATGACCGCGACATCGCATTCGTTCTCAACCGATTCTTGCGTCAACTCCAACCTCCTTTGGGCCTTTGGCACTGTCGTTGCCTTGATAGCGAACCGATTCGAGATTCTGCTTCGGTCCGCGCCGCAGAATCAGCATGTGAGATCCAGATCCGTGACGATGACCAATCCTGGAAGACCCCACGCAGGCAAGCTTTCGTCTCCGCCGACGAGTTGCGTCAGCGCTCTCCGCTTTGATTCGCCGACGACGACGAGAAGCGAAAAGCACGCCGTCTCCAGGGCGCGACGCGTGAGCGTGATGCGATCCGACGGTGGCTTCGGGCTATCCGACACATGGACGACCATCGCCTGCGTCGAGCGCCAACGTCCAGGAAAGAGCGAAGCGACATGTCCATCACCCCCCATTCCCAACAGCGACACGTCGATGCCATTGCCGAAGCCATCCCGGAGGGCCGCCTCCTCCGGCTTCTCTCCATCCGCGTAGAGTCCGAGCACGCTTTCGGGATCACAGCCCAAAGGCATCGCAATCGTTTCGATCGTCTTCTGCGACCCGACTAGGCCCAAGCGAGCGGCGGCGCCTCGATTCGAGTCTCGATCATCTTCCGGCACGCATCGTTCGTCGACCCAGGTCAGTGCGATGCGCGACCAACGTTCTCCCAGTGCGGCTCGCGATCGCGCAGCAACATCGAGTGCCGACCCACCGGGAATCGCGAGTCGAATGATTTCTTTTTCAAGAGCGAGATTAGACAATGCCTCCGTCAGAATCTCTGCCGCTCGACTGACTGGGTCCGAAGAAACGATGAGTTCAAAGGCCGAGTCGCTCGGGAGACTCTCAGCCACGAGACCAACTGCCATGGCAATCGCCAAAGAGCGATTCCGATTCGGGGGGTCCCCAACTACCCGCCGGATACGTCAGGATCGGTAGACCACCGGAGCTCAGCCAGTCCGTACGAACGGCGTCCGCGTAGTCCCAGGACGCCTCGATTTCGTCGCCGCGCAAGAACAGGGTCTGATCACCCAACAGCGCGTCTGCCAAAAGCCGCTCGTACGCGTCCGGCGAGGTGCCGCCAAAATGATCCCGGTAGTCGAAATTCAGAGTCGCCGGGGTCATGTCCATCGAGTTCCCCGGCTGCTTGACACCAAAGGAGAGCTCGATGGACTCTTCTGGCTGAATGCGGAGGGTGAGAACGTTCGGCCTGGCATGCGAGTTTTCTCGCGCCATCGCAGCGGCGGCTTCCGTTCCCAACGCGGCCTGACCCAATTGATTGAAGAGCTGGATCGGCGGCTTATGAAATTGGACTTTGACCTCCGTATAACGCTCGGGCATTCGCTTTCCATGACGAAGAAGAAAGGGAACGCCGCTCCATCGCCAGTTCTCGACATGAGCGCGAAGTGCGACATACGTCTCGGTCTCGGAGTCATCGGCAACGCCTTCTTCATCGAGATACCCACAGGCCATCGCTTGCGAGACGTCCTTCCCCCCCGAAACACGATCAATCCGGCCATACCGGGCGCGAACGAGAGAAGGCGATCCATCTACGCGGAAGGGATGCCGGAGCGCGCGCAGAACCTCGACCTTCTGACTTCGAACGGCATCCGCTGCCATTGTTGCCGGCGGCTCCATCGCAACGAGCGCCAGAATCTGCAGCATATGGTTCTGCACCATGTCGCGCAGCGCGCCGGTTCCGTCGTAGTAGCCGCCTCGCCCGTTCTCGATGCCCAGTGTTTCGGAGACCGTAATCTGGACACACTCGACATGATGACGATTCCAGAGCGGCTCGAAGATGGCGTTATGAAACCGGAAGCCAAGAAGATTCTGAACAGTCTCTTTGCCGAGATAGTGATCGATTCGATAGATCTGTTCTTCCTGAAGCGTGCGATGAAGCTCGCGGTTGAGTGAGCGTGCGGATGTCAGGTCATGCCCAAATGGCTTTTCAACCACGACTCGCCGAAATCCCTCCCCCGTTTCCCATGCGTCCAGCAGGCCAGATGCACCGAGTCCATCGACAACCAAAGGGAAAAGTTCGGGTTTCAACGAGAGGTAGAAAAGTCGGCCGGACGCCTTTGCGCCGGGCAGAACATCGAGCCGCTCGGCGAGCCCATCAATATCATCGCGCTTCGCCGTGTCTGCGGCGTGGTAGAAAATTCTCGGTGCAAGCCGATCGAATGCCGGACGGAGATCCGCGGGAATTCCTTCTGATAGGTGCGCACGAAATGCATCGTCACTCATTGGCGTTCTAGAGACACCGAGAACCGAAAAGCCCGTCGGCGGTCTGGGGTCCGCGTCGAGTTTCGTAAGCGCGGGGACGAGCTTACGACGAGCCAGGTCACCGCTGGCTCCAAAGATGATGACCTGTTCCGGCGCGTCGATGGTCGTACTCATGCCTGCAAAGATAGTCGGGATCGCACAATTGTCGCACAAAGCCTAGGCAGCTCCAGGAGAAGAAGCGTGAGTCCCCATACCCATGAGGCGCGACGAGCCGCCGCCTTCGACAGCCTGCTAGCTTCTCTCCATGCCCTACATCGAAAATCGACTCGTCCACGACGCGGATGCCCACATCATGGAGACCCCGAATTGGCTCCGTGACCATGCCGACCCGGCCATCCGCGAGCGGATCATTCCCCCCGGCTATGTGAACGAACTTCGTCAGACCGGCGACAATGAAAGCCAGCTTCAAGACATCGATGAAGCGTTCGCACGCATCACCAAGCGTCATGCCTCGGCTTCGTATCGCGCCGAGGAAGAAGCCGAAATCATGAACCGCAAGAATTTCGCGGCAACCGGCGCCTTCACCCCTGAAGATCGCGCTCGAAGCCTGGATCATATTGGCGTGGCCAGTCAGCTCGTCTTCAATACTTTCCACAATCGACGCCTACACGACTGGGAACATGCGGGTGACCTCGATTTCGCGTACGGCGTGGCACGGGCGCACAATCGAGGCATGACGGAGTTCTGTTCCGTTGACGGGCGACTGCTGCCAACTTGTTATGTGCCGCTGGCGGATTTCGAACGGACCAGAGCCATGGCGATTGAATCCCTCGAAATGGGGGCCGCTGCACTGCTCATCCCATCCGGCTGTCCAAAGGGTCACTCACCAAGCCATGTCGGCCTCGATCCGCTCTGGGCAATCGCCCAGGAAGCCAGCATCCCAATCGTCTTCCATGTCGGCGGCACCGGCGACCTCATCGACCCCCACTATTTCGAAAACGGACTTCCCATCCCGCCGGATTTCCACGGCGGAGAGGAGAATTTTCGCTCAATCGACTACATGGGTATTCCCGGACCGCCCATGCAAACGCTGGCCACCATGATCTTCGACGGCGTACTCGAACGCTTCCCAGCACTACGCATCGGCGTCATCGAACAAGGCGCGATCTGGCTTCCCAGCTGGATGCGACAGATGGAATCTGCCTTCGATGCCTTTCGTCGACATGAAGAGAGATTGCAAAAGCTCTCGCTTCGCCCAAGCGAATATGTCGTGCGGCAAATTCGCGCGACCCCCTACCCCACTGAAGACATCGGATGGATTACGGAGCAGGTCGGCCCGAACGTGTGTCTCTTCTCCACAGATTTCCCCCATGTCGAAGGCGGCCGAAGACCGGTCGAACGTTTCGAACGAAGCCTCGGCGAAGCAAGCGAGTCAATCCGAAATCGATTCTACGCCGAAAACTTTGTGGACCTGATGGGACAAGGATTGCCGACATTCTCATGACGCGGCCGCCAGGCCACCGACCTTCCTCGAACTAACGACGCGCCGTGAGAAGTATTCGCTCTCGCTCCGCGCGCGTTTCGCAAGCGGCGCGATAGACCTGCCACTGCCCCCGAGCGCGAGCCAAATTATGGTCGCCCCGGCTAGCGAATCGACTCTTGTCCCAGCCCCAATAGACCTCGTCGAGCGCATCCGCCGCATAACGCATGCAGAGCTCGAGGGTAATGCGCTCCGGCGCCGTCACCAGAGATCCCCGTTCGGCATCGGAGAGATCTCGTCCGAGCCCCTCCAGAAATCCCCGAAGCGAAGCCTCGAAGATCGGAACTGAAAAGCGAACGGTCTCCGCGTCCTCTTCATTGCGGTTACACCAGGAGCGCCATGCATCTCCCCATTCGATCCAAAGCGGCGCTCGCATGAGGGTGTCCATATCGACCAACGCGAAGGCCAGATCTCGACCCGGCGGATCCGCGCTTTCGAAGAGCAGGTTCTGAAGCTTTAGGTCTCCGTGGATGACGCACTCCGGCGTTTCCACGTTCGGGCCCAGTTCGTCGAATGCTTCGAGAATCTGATCTCCGAGCGGCGAGACTTCTTCCCATAGCCGATGGTCTCGATGAGAAAGCAGGGACGTACGAAGCGCGGACAGATACACCGATGTATTGCGGTAGGGAATTCCCATGGGCGCGAGGGGCTCATCGAAATTGCTGAGTGCGGCATGAAATCGCCCGACCAACACGCCGGCAGAATGCGCCTGCCCATTCGATTGAATCTGCTTGAAGCTGACTCCGCCCAGATGAGGCATCAGCCGCCAGCGACCCTGCTCACCAATCAAAATGGAATCGGCTCCATCGACCGTCGCGAGAAGCGTCACCGAACGAACGCCGCACATGGCCAATTGGCGAGTCACGCGACCGATGTTGTCTTGAATTTCAGGTGCGAAGACTTCGTTCACGCGCTGCAGCACATAATCCGAATCGCCGGTTCGGACGTGGAAACTCTGATGAAGGAGCCCATCACCCAGAGGCCGAATCTCAATGGCTCCCGAAAGTTCGGCGTAGGCCAATCGCAGTTCGGTTGGCAGCACCTCGGGATCCGCCCCATCGAGCCAGTCTTGCAACACTTCAGCGTTCATCTCATCTCGCGCTTGAACTCTACGTGCTTATCCCACGACATGAAAAGATGTCGACTCGATGCGCCGTCAAACCCTTCCTTGCGATCTCGCCCGCCGCCTCTGTTCATCGGAGATCATTCGGCCCAGACCGCAGGCCGACGATCTGCCCAGGGCACGGCTTGCTCGAGTTGCGCGGACAATCGAAAGAGCGTGGCTTCGTCGGCATAACGCCCGGCGAACTGCATACCGATCGGCAGCCCCGCCTCGCTCAAGGCCAGCGGAAGAGAGATCGCTGGCTGGCCCGTGAAATTACACGGTGGTGTAAATGGAAAGATTCGCGCTTGGCGCTTTCCAACTTCCCGTGGATCGAGGCCGACCGTATCGATGTGACCCACCTTCGGTGGGTCCGTTCCAAGGACCGGTGTCAGGAAGACGTCGAAATTTTCGTAGGCGGCAACCAGTTCTCGGCATAGCACGCGGAATGTGCCCCAGGCGCGCATCACATCTTCGCCGCTTTGTTTTTGGCCGTGCCGAATCCCCGCCCAGGTCAGCCGCTCAAGTTCATCTTCATTCGGCTCTCGGCCGATCCGCTCGGCCATACGGGCTAGATTGGCCGCTGCATTCGCGGAACTGATCGTCCCCTGCGCTGCGTAGAGCTTTCGATAGTCGATATCGATGTTGGCTTCGAAAACATCGTGGCCGAGCGCCTCGAGCTGTTTGGCCGTTGCATGCAGGGCCGATTCGATCTCCGGATCGATGGGGCGACCACTCGGGGTTGCCGTGGAAAATGCAATTCGCAATCGGCCCGGCTCGCGGCGAATCTCCTCTAGATAGGGTCGCTCCTTTGCGGGCACGGCGTACGGGCAGCCGGGCTCGGGCTGTCCCGTCCAATCAAGCATCGCGGCGCTGTCTCGGACGGTTCGAGAGACGACGTGGTCGACACCGAAACCAAGGATGCGATCGGGGTCGTTCATCCCCGATGGATTGCGATCGCGCGTGGTCTTCAATCCAACGAGTCCGCAGCAAGCGGCGGGAATTCGAATCGATCCGAGTCCGTCGCTTGCATGCGCAAGCGGAACCATGCCGGAGGCGGTTGCCGCAGCGGAACCCCCGCTGGAACCACCTGAAATGTATTCGGGATTCCAGGGATTTCGACATGGACCCAGATGCGCCGACTCCGTCGTTCCCGTAATGCCGAATTCCGGCGTGTTGGTCTTACCCAGAATGATCATGCCGGCATGGCGATACCGGCGTGTCAGAATGCCGTCCTCTGCCGGCACCTCATCCCGCATGAATCGACTGCCACTCGAGCGAGGCATCCCGCCGACCGGGCAGCCGAGATCCTTGATCAAAAAGGGAACGCCTTTGAAGGGTCCGTCGGGCAATTCGCGTTTCGCTTCGTCGCGCGCACAATCGAAGGCTCGGTGAACGACGGCGTTCAGCGCTGGATCGAGTTTCTCGATTCGCATGATGGCCGCCTCGACCAGGTCGCCCGGGCTGACTTCGCCGCGCTTCACCAATTCGGCCAATCCAAGTCCATCGTAATTGTCGTAGTCGTCGAATCCCATCGCTATCCTCCTGTCGCCTCTCTTATTCTAACCCGCAATACGCCGCGCCCAACCACGCATCGCATCGGATCCTGCACAAAAAAACCGCCGGTCGCGCCTCATCGAGCGGCAGACCCTCGCCACAGGCCCTACGCTCTCCGGCGTTTTCAACCGATCGTGAAATGAGTGCAGCTTGCAAGTGGCTTCTCGTCCCGCGCCCATTGATGTGATAACGCGACCCATCTGGTTCGCCCCTTTTCTGCTCGCATGCGCCACTGCGCTTTCCTATTTCTACGCAGATCGAACGATGCCAGTTCCGGACGAAGGCGCACTCCTGGTCGCTGCCGGAAAGATCCTGCATGGCGGCGTCTTCTATCGCGACATCGACGCCTACGCCTTTCCCGGCGTGTCCTATTTGCTAGCCGGCTTCATGTCGATCTTCGGCGAACATCTTTCGGTCGCGCGGGGAGTCGCGGGGGCCATCTACTGCGTAACGCTTCTCGGTGTCTATGCGAGTGCCGTCACTCTCATGAATCCTCGGCGAGCCGCCCTCTGCGGGCTTTCCCTGCTCAGCCTCAAATTCTTTGCGTTCCCGATCTACACGATGTTCTTCTACGCAGACGCTTCGGTCGCTGCCGCAATTCTCGCCCTCGCCCTCTTCTTGCGACATCGCTTTGACGGCGGCACATCCGCCCGACTCTTTGGGGTGGGCGTGCTGGCCGGCCTCTCCATCGCCACGAAGCAATCCACCGGAATCCTCGTCGCCTTCGTCTTTGCGTTAGTCCTCGTCTTCCCGGCCTTCGCACACGGACCAAGACGACGCGACGGTCGTCTTCTTGAAGTCGCCGGTTACGGCGCCGGACTCTTCCTGGTGATCGCAGGCATGTCCATCTACTTTGCATCGCACGGCGTCTTCAATGACATGATTCGGGGCGGCCTGCTGCGGCCATTTACTGGCTATCTCCCAACCAGTGGCGTCTCTTTCGCACCCCCGATTTCCTGGTGGAATTTCGGCGCGCTCAAATCCCAGGCACTCGTCTACTACCCACAGGCCTATCTGGAACTCGCCCTGAACGCCACCCGTCCCGGAGACGGCGCTCGGCTTTTCTATCTACAATTCGGCGAAGTGATCGTGCGTGTCTTGTACAGCGTGATTCCGATTCTCTTTCTCGCGTGCGCCGGGTTGTGGATCCGAGCATGGCGCCGGAATCCGGTCGGCAACATCGATGCGGGAAAATCCGATGCCGAAATTTCGGGCCCGGACGAAGAATCTGCATTCTCTCGCGCGCGCTTTTTCTCGACCGCCGGCATCACGCTGGCCATTGTTGTCTCGGCCTTTCCACGCGCGGACTTCATCCACATCATCACGACCTATCCCGCAGTCGCACTGATTGGCTTTGCCCTTTGCCGACCATCGATGCTAGGCCGATCCGGCACAGGCGGGGATGCGCCCACGTCGACAATTCAAACGCGACGTCTGCATATCGAAGCGGCCCTGGTCATTCTCCTCCTGGCGTCCACCAGCTTCTTCGCGATTCGCTACGACGCCACACTCTCCCACCGCCTCTCCATCGAACGCGCGGAAGTCTGGGTGCGACCGCGTGATGCGTGGCTCGCACCGATGGTCCGTTATGTCCAGGACAAGATCCCCAAAGGCGAAAGCTTCTTCGTCTACGGCCACGAGGCCCATTGGTACTACCTGACCGATCGCTACACCGAGCGAACGTTCTCGCAGCTCTATCCCGGAATGACGGGAGACGAAGATGGCGCGCAACTGGCCAAGATGATTCGTGAAACGCGTCCGCGCGTGATCGCGCAGGGTGTCCTTCGCTGGCCGGGCACGCCGTCGCTCCCCCGGTACACGGGGAAGCTGCGACGCACCTTGAAGGAGCTCTACGAGTTGGATCCTGATGCGATCAAAGATCCGCCAATCCCAAGAATCATGAGCCTCTGGAGATTGCGCGAAGGGTGATTCGCGCCCGTACGTTCCGGACTCACCCTCTAGGCCATTTGAGCGCAAGGATCGACAAACCCCGACGGACGCCGAGAGATGCCGGCGGAGAAGCCGTGACGAGTCACCGACCCAAGCGCGCGATCCATGCAGGGCACAAGGATTGGCACTACTATCGTCGTTTGGCCATCCCAATCGGGCCAGCATGTCGTGCGCATGCAGTCGGCAAGACAAGAGGACCCTTCCCTGGCGCCGCCCACTTCAATTTCGGCGAATGAAACCGTGATCCCAACCCGGCTCGAATACAACGCGGGCCTGGATGGACTGCGCGGAATCGGACTGCTCGCGATCCTCTTCTATCACTCCGGTGTGAATTGGATTCCCGGCGGCTTTCTCTCTGTGTCGACCTTCTTCACACTCTCCGGCTTTCTCATCACGTCGCTCCTTCTCTATGAATGGGACCAGGCCGGACGCATCGATCTGGCTGTTTTCTGGCGCCAGCGCTTTCGACGCCTAATGCCGGGTGCACTCCTAGCCTTGGCGGTCATCGCCATTCTCGGTGCCACCATCGGCGATGACACTCAGATCGCACGTCTTCGTGGCGATGCCCTGGCCGCCCTCTTCTACATCTCAAATTGGCGATTCGTCTATCTCGGAAGCGACTATGCGGACATCTTTGCGTCGCCGTCGCTCGTCCAACATTTCTGGAGCTTGTCGATCGAGGAGCAGTTCTATCTGACCTTCCCGATCGTCGCGATGGGACTTCTCCGTTTTGGACATCGTCGACTCTTTGGGTTCATCGTCGTCACAGCCGCCATCGCTTCGACGATCTGGATGGCCATATTATTCGACCCAGAGGCCCCGACATCGCGCCTCTATTTCGGGACGGACACGCGGGCCGCCGAAATCCTGCTCGGTACATTGCTCGCCTTATGGCATGCTGGTCGTCCGCGGCTGACGGGAAATGGCCGGCAACTCGCGATCGCGATCGGCGTGCTCGGCCTGGCGGGAAACCTGTACTACTGGTTCGGCGTATCCATGGAAACGGCCTGGCTATGGCGCGGCGGCTACCTGATCTACGCAATCTCAACCGCCGCAATCATCCTCGGTACACTTCAGTCCGCCGGCCCAACCCATGCCCTGCTCAGCTGGGGACCGCTTCCATGGCTCGGCAAGCTTTCCTATGGCGTCTACATCTACCATTTCTCGTTCTACGTCACGCTCACTCCCGAATTGACGGGACTGGACCCGTGGCCTTTGTTCGCCACCCGGGTCGCCGTGACATTCGCGCTGGCAGTGCCCTCCTATTACTTCTTCGAACAACCCATCCGGCGCGGAAAATTGCTCACTGGTCGGAAATTCTGGTTCGCATTACCCATGGGCATGACCGCGGTCGTCGCGTTGATCATTCTCGCGACACTCCATCCACCAAAAACGGCGATCAATCTACGCGAACTCACGGATACGGAACGACTCGTCATAAACGATGGAACGCCGCGGGTGTTAGTCGTTGGCGGCTCCATCTCCTACGGCATCGGAAACGGTCTACTGCGCTGGGCGTCCGAAACCGGGCGAGCCAGCGTCCTAAATGCGGCCATCGAGGGTTGTGGCATCGCTCGCGGTGGCCGACTGGTCAACTCCCTGAAGCGTGATGCCGATCGTTGCGACCACTGGCCAGATGTCTGGACATCCAGGCTCGACGCCTTCGACCCCGATGTCGTCGTTGTGCTCGTCAGTGGCTGGGATACGACCGACCGCATATTTCCACGATGGGGCCCGAAGGCCCGCCAGATCGGCGACCCCCTCTATGACCGTTGGCTGATCTCCGAGTATGAGGTCGCCCTCGATCTACTCACGTCGCGTGGCGCGCGTGTCAGCTGGCTCACGGCGCCTTGCCTCGCAACGCGAAATGGCGGCAAGGGCGTCTGGGATCCTCAGCGCCCAGCGCTGCTCAATCAGGTGCTCGCCCGCCTCGTCGAGAACCAGACCGACCGTCTCGAACTGCTCGACTTCAACGCCAAAGTCTGCCCGGACGAAGCGTTTACGAACCAACTTGCGGGCATGACGGGAATTCGGCCGGACGGCGCTCACCTTTCCGATGAAGCCGCTGACTGGACCGCACAATGGTTAGGCGACCTCGTCGTGTCGAGCGAACGACCCAGCCAGTGACTCCTCCTCCGGCAGAGCCGGCGGACTCCCACTGGACTAGAAGAACTGCGTTGATTCTTGGAAGAGCTTACCCGGGAGGGATAGAAAAGATGGCGAATGACAAAGCGGCTTCGACGGCTGACACGGACATCCCCAATTCACTGCAGCAAGGTGGCGGCCCGGCGCGATTCGTCGAAATAGACGCCTTGAAGGTGGCCGGAATCCTCACGGTCATCCTGATTCATTCCCTGCGTGCGCCCTGGGATCCCAGAATCTCCTCGACGGAGCTCTGGCTAGGCATCGTGACACGCTTCGCTGTCCCTGGATTTCTTTTCTGCTCGGGATTCCTCTACGCGACGACGAAAGCGATCAGCATGCAAACCGTAATGCGTCGTATGCGGCGCGTATTGATCCCCTATCTGATCTGCTCGATCGGCGCGCAGATCTGGTGGTTTACGACAGGCCAAGGACACGCATTCGATGCGATCGTCCAGGAAATTCTACTCGGCTCGTCTTTCGGCCCGTTCTACTACGTCTTCGTCCATTTCTTCCTGGTGTTATTCGTCCCGCTCTTCGCGCTTCTGCCGAGTGCTGCCCTGGCGGGACTCACCGCGCTGGCGATCGTGTGTCAGGGGTGGCTCGAGAGTAGTACGACCTTGTTTCTTCCCATTTTCTGGCATATTCGCAATCCGATACTCTGGTGGGGCTACTTTCTTCTCGGCTGGATGATTCGGTTACACCACGAACCTATTCGCCACTGGATCGGCGCTCGGCGTAGCATCCTCATCGCGCTCCTGACTGTCGCGATCGCGGTTTGCACAGGACTCGCAAGCTCGGCCGAGCGAGATGAATGGGTGCGAGCCGCAATGTGGCTCGACATTCACGCCATCCTTGCATTTATCTTCGTGGCGACCTGCGGCCGCCGTAGCCTCCCGCGCTCGGTTGCCATGCTTTCCGATGCCACGTTCGCGATCTACTTGCTACACCTGTTCTTCGTGTACGGAGCCGAGCGCATCTTCCAGCCCGCGATCAACAAGTTCGACCCTCTTGTCGTCACTGGCTACTGGAGCGCCGGCCTGTTTGGCTCGCTCGCCGTCATCGCCCTGGTGCGAGCGATCTTCGGCTCGCGGTCGAGGGACATCATCGGGGCCTAATTCGACCGATCGGGATCATAGACGCCACGCAGCGCCTTCAGCCAAATCACGAGGACATCGAACACCGTTCCCAGCGTGTCCTGAATGACTCGCACGCGGCTGTCGCTGTCGAAATGCCAATGCACTGGGATTTGCTCGATCCGGTAGCCAAACCGGTTGGCGATGACGAGGGATTCCACGTCCAAGCTGAAGCCGGTCCGGGTGACCCGACCAAATATTTCATTGGCGACCTCGGCTCTGAAACACTTGAAGCCGCATTGGGTATCTTGAACTTCAGGGACGAGCGCGACGCGCACGAGGGTATTGAAGACCCGACCCATCAGATGCCGTATTCCGGGCTCCTCGTAGCGCACGGCCCCCTCCGCTTCGCGAGATCCGATCGCAATGTCAACGTGTTCAAGGACGGGCGGTAGGAAATTCTGCACTTCTTCGATGGGCATCGACAGATCGGCATCACACAGAAATCGATATTCCCCCTTCGCCGCCAACATTCCCCGGCGAACAGCCGCACCTTTTCCGCGAATGGGTTCGCGCAAGACCCGAATTCTCGGATCACGCTCGGCCGCCGCGTTCGCAACGTCCCAAGTCGTGTCGGGGCTGCCGTTCTCGACCACCAGAATTTCGGCGCGATAGGACTGGCCGTCGAGAAAACGAAGGATTTGTTCGAAGCTCGCCGGGAGGCGGCGCTCTTCGTTGTACGCTGGAATGACCACGGAGAGAAACACGCCGGAGCCTCCGGCAGTGGCCCCAGGCGGCTGCCCCGAATGCTCTTTCGTCATAGGCCCAGATCCTCGTGGCGACGATCGGTGGATGGAAATTTTCATCCTCCCTGCTGACTTTTTCTTCTCGGCCACTGCTCGCCTGAATCTTAGGCAAAGCACTATATTGCCGCCCTACCCTGAGCTTCGAGAAATCTCGATATGCGTCTACAAATTCGGCACTATTGGTATTGGCAAATCAGTCCTTGGAAGTCGTCGGAGATCAACCGATGGGATACTCTGAATGACCATGAATGACCAGCCGTCGCCGGACCTTCCCCGTAGACCGCAGGGCTTCTGGTGGGCTTCATCGGCGGGGCTTGCGGCTCTCGCCGTGACTCTTCAGATGCGGTTCTTCGACCGCACGGCGATCCCGATGGATGAGGGGCAGTTGGCCGCGGCGGCCGTCCGAATCCTCAACGGCGAAGTCCTCTACCGCGACATTCACACCGGGATCGGCCCGGGAATCTACCACGTCACCGCTGCGCTGTTTGCGTTCTTCGGCCGCGACCTGCTGGTAACTCGCTGGGCACAGGTCGGCGTAAATGCGGCGATCGCGATCTGCCTATGGTTGTTGGCCGCTCGGGTCGTTCGATTGCATTGGGCCGCGCTCGCGCCGCTTGGCTTCTTGTTGCTCATCGTCGTCAGCTTCCCCGTGCTGACGATGTTGAACTATTCATCGCTCGCCCTCGCCACGGCGATCGGGGCACTGCTCGTACTCCAGCGTTATCTGGAATCGGGGCGCAGATCAGAGGGCATCTTGCTAGGCGTTCTGTTGGCAGTCACTGCGCTCACGAAGCAGAACTACGGAGCCCTCACGATCGTCGCGATCGGCGCCGCGATCGCCTGGAATCGGCCGAACTCGGCACTGGCGGGCCGAAGCCTGTTGGCCGGGCTGTTGCCGATCGTGGGCTCGGGTGCAGCGCTGGCGCTCATCATGGCGGCCTACTTCGGGGCGCAGGGGGCGCTCGGGGATCTAATCGACGCCACGCTGATCCATCTAGGCGGTGCCCAGTTGCAGGCCTTCAATAATCCAATTCCGGCGATCTTCGGAACCTTGCCTAGCAGCGAGCCGCTATTCATCTTCCTCTATACGCCGCCCACGCTCTTCAACCATCTGATGCACGGGGGAACGCTATTCGATCAACCCATCACTTTGTTCATGCGCGAAATGGCGACTCGGATCTCGTACGGGATCCCGCTCTTCACGTTGGCTATCACCCCAGCCATCCTCTGGATCACCCGTCGCCAACGTGCGCCGCGGCCTCGCCGCGAGGCCCAGAACATCGCACTCTTCTCGCTGTTTTTTTTCCTTGGCATCTTTCCGTCGGCGATTTGGTCTCATCTCGCGTTCGTGGTCGCTCCGACGCTGCTCGGTCTGGCGATCCTTCTCGACTCTCTTGAAAGCGTCGCGCGACGCCGTTACGAGAACACCCGCTGGGTCGCGCTCGTCGGCGGTAGCGTGATCCTCGCAGGCTGCTTGATCGCCTCGATCCGCATCGGCGATACGATCCAAGGCTGGTACCCGCGGCCGCTCGAATTGCCGAGAGCGACGCTCTTCGTTACGAAGCATCACGCAGCCCTGTACCGCGGGGCAATCGATTTCATCGAAGAGTGCGCGGGACCGGACGAATCGATCTTCGTTGCACCCGATATTCCGATCGTCTACTTCCTGACGGGACGTCTCAATCCGACGCCTTACGAGCTGACGATCCCCGGGAACGTCGACGAGCATGTCATCATCGAGCGACTCGATCGCGCTCAGACGCGATGCATCGTGTACAACCCGAGAATGTATCCGGAATTTCCTCCATTCGAGGAGTTGTTTCCCGCCTTGTCTCGCTATCTCAATGACACCTATCGGCAGTCGGAAATCATCGCGGGTGTCGGCGGCAACTGGCACGGACTGGTTCGCCGAGAGCCAGCCGCCCCCTGATAGATCTAACGAGAGCATCTCTCGCGCAACTTGGTGGTCGCGTGCATCCGTATCGTGTAGTTTCGCTGCATGAATGAACGGCTGTCGCGCGCGCTGGATTTCGCGCGTTCGAGAGGATGGAGTTTCTTCGCGAGCGCGCTCGTCATCGCTTTCGCCTACTCACTCTGCCGCCGTGCAATCAATCTCACGGACGAGGGATACCTGCTCAGCCAGGTCGTCGACATGTTGGAGGGAAAGGTTCTCTACCGCGACATGGACGCGTTCGTGACGCCGGGAATCTGGTTCTTCCTGGCTGGCTTGTTCAAGCTCGTAGAGCCGAGCGTGCTGGCATCGCGGATCCTTTCCTTCGCAGGCTATCTGGGAACGCTCTGGGTCTGCTACCGCATCGTCGCGAGACTCGCCGGGCGGGCCTGGGGCTGGTCCACGATCGCACTGTTGATGGTCTTCACGATCTGGGCATTTCCCGCCTGGACCATGCTTTTCTATTCGCCCATCGCCATCCTCTTCGCCCTCGCCGCGCTCGAAAGACTACTGTCGTGGCGGGAAGACCAGCGCGGACGCGACCTCCTCCTCTGCGGCTTTTTCCTGGGTATTTCGATCCTGTGCAAGCAGAATTACGGCGTCTTTGCCGCTGTCGGAACCTTGGGCGCCCTCGCAGGGTTCCGCCTTGAGGACGGTGAACCGATCGGCGACGCGCTGCGCGGCATTTTCGCGAACTCGGTCCGAATCGCCCTGGGTGCATGTGCTGTAGCGCTGCCGACCCTCGCCTACTTCGGATTTCACGGTGCCCTCGGAGCCGCCTTTGATAGCCTCGTGATTCACCCATTCGTCTTCATGAGTCGCCAGGACATCGCCTATCCCTCTCTGTCGATGTTGTGGGCCGCCACGCCACTGGCCAATGTGGACGCACTAACATATGGCGCTTATTCGTTCAGCCAGGCGCCGAATCCGTTCTACTCTCCGAATCCCAACCTGAGCTGGCTGCACGAAGTCCGCTTCCTTGAACGCCTACACGTTCTGCTCTTCTGGTTGCCACCGATCGGCCTGGCGGTGGGCGCCTTTCTTGCGCTACGCCCGAAGGGCTCGCAACGATCGATCGACGGCAGCTTGCTTGCGGTGTTGGCCGTCGCGGGCTTCGTCTACCTGGGCGTCTTTCCGCGGGCCGACTTCAACCATCTGATCAATGTCTATCAACCGGCGATCGTCGCCTTCGTCCTCGTGGTGCATCGCCTCGCCCGCGCCTTTCCGCGACCCCGAAAGCTCGTCATGCGGGCCGGATTTGCCCTAGGACTCGCGCTCCTCATCGTCTACGCCGGCATCGCGGGCTTCTGGTACCTCCACACGCTGAGTGCTCTGAACTCTCCAGTCGGCACGCCCCGCGGTGGGGTACTCGTGAATTCGGTCGAACAACAGATGATCGACTTCCAGGTTCGCATGATTCGCGAGAAGACTCGAGACGGGGAATTCGTGCTGACCGTTCCGGCACTCACGATGTTCAACTTCCTGGCGGACCGACGAATGCCCGGCCGTTACTACAATCTCTATGAACACCACATCGCCCACGACGACGGAGCTGGCGTCGTAGAGGCCTCCGAAGCCCACAACGTGGACTTCGTTGTTTCCGACTACAACAATTTCTTTTCTGATCGTGTTGGCCTCAGGGCGTACGCGCCCAAACTCGCCACCTATCTCCGCACCCACTTCGAACCCGACATCGATATCGCCGGCGATCGCTTTCGATATCTGAAGAGACGTGGCTTCGATCTGATCGACAACTGTGACTTTAGTCCCGACAGCTCGACCTACAGCCGCAACCATCTGCTCTTCGCGAGCCTTTATCAGGCTCGAAATCTAAAGAAGCCGAACGAACCAGTCATTACCGAGTGCACCTTCACGGTCCCCCACCGCGGACAGCTCGCAGTTTCGATCGGCTACCGAAGGCCGGTCGCCGTGAAGCGCAATACGACGTTGACGGCAGAAATCTGGCTCGCGGACGGCGATAAAAGCGAGCCGTTGCTCTCGAAAGTCATTCCGGTCAGACCCCAGGAAGGCTGGAGCTCGCCACCGGCGCCCGAGTATCGCGTGGATCTCGGAAAATTCGCGGGCCGAGAAATAACATTGTTATTCCGAACGATCTTCAATGGACGCGCAAGAATGGGCGCCCTCGACCTAGGTGGCTTCGCGCTTGTATGGCAAGACCTCCGGATCGAGGCCCGACAGGATCGAGTGCTCCTGGTGGGCATCGACGGTGCGACATTCCGCGTGATCAGACCCCTGATGGCTGCCGGAAAGCTTCCCAATCTCCAGTCACTTGCGCGCGAAGGCATACAGGGTCCTCTGCGTTCCGCTCTACCACTCGTCTCCCCTCGAATCTGGACAACGATGGCGACGGGAAAGGTCCCGCTCAAACACGGAATCCACCACTGGATCCGCCAAAGCGAGGACGGCGGCACGCAGCTCAATCTGAGCACCGACCGACTGGTTCCTGCTCTCTGGAACATCACCACGTCTCACGGCCTGACGAGCGGCGTGGTGAACTGGCTGAACACCTACCCGCCTGAGAAGGTGCAGGGCGTGTTGATCTCCGATTTCGCGATCGCTGGCCAGCGCGAAGATCGCGAACGCTTGTTCGCGGGCAATCTCGAGGCGAAGGGGCATGTCGACGAAGCCGTCACCTACCCGGCTGACTGGTCCGACATTCTCGATGAGCTGACGACGGACGGTCAACCGCTGCTCGACCATGAAAATCCGTTCGGAAACAACGCCCGATTGCCCAGTTGGCTCAAACAGGACATCCCGGCCGATTCATTTCGCGACGACGATCTGGTCACCCGGATCGCTCTCGAGATCGAAGAGCGCGTCCATCCCGACGTGCTGCTGGTCTATCTATCAGGGATCGACAAAGTCTCCCACAATGCTTGGGGCGCCCTCGAACCACCGGAAAGCTACCCGCCTCACATCCGCTTTAGCGACGCCGAGCGAGCAGCAACGATCGCGGCGCTCGAGAGCTACTACGTCTACACCGACAAGCTGATCGGGAAGCTGCTCGAGCGTTATGGACCGAATGATCTGGTCATGGTCGTCTCCGACCACGGATTCGAGGCGCAACTTCTTGTGCAATGGCTCACAGGCGGTCATGAAGGACCGAAAGCGATCAACGGCGTGATCTTCGCTCGCGGTTCGCGTATCCCCCACAAACAGATGGCCCACAGACCAGGGATCGCGGATATCACGCCCACGATCCTCGCCTGGCTCGGTCTTCCGGTCGGCGTCGACATGGACGGTCAGATCGCGAAATTTCTGGATCTGGACGCGGTGGCAACAGTTCCCAGTTACAATGACATCCCCATCGAAAGGGTCGCCGACGACCGCGGAGACATCGAAGACTCGATCATGGATCAGCTTCGGGGCCTTGGCTACGTGGAATGACAGGCGGACTCGGCTCGATCTGAAACCAAACTCCTCGCACGCGCCTCTTCGAGTTCGTGCTTGTCTAGCGCACGAGATCATAGGCAACGAAGTTTTCGCCCTCAAGCAATAATGGAAGTTGCCCCGCAGCTCTCGCATTGATGCTGCGCCCTAACTGGTAGGCGAAGAGAACTGCTTTCTTGTTAATCAGGAGCGTGGTAAATCCGAGATCACGGAGGCCATCGACTGCACTGGGCTCCGGCAGGGCCTCGACCAACTCTCCGAGTACCTTGCGCGCTGGCGCGCGGAATGATCCGAAACAAGTAGAGATTCGGCGGTGGTGATACGCAGTCAGCAGTATCCTGCTGGGTGCCATCAAACTACGAGCTATGCCCGTCATGAGCGGAACCTCGAGGATCGGCCCGCGATTGCCCATTGCTTCGAGCTGTTGGAAAAAGTGAATTTCCTGGGGATCCGCGCGCACCAGGACCGTCCCGCGCGGGGACGGCTCCGGGACGACTGAGAGCATCGCAAGAACGACCATTACCGCGCCCGCGTGCGCCGCGTATTTCCCGAATCGAACGATTAACCACGCTGCCCCGATCCCAGCAAAGACACAAACTGAAATCAGCATCGCAACCGAGAGCCTGAACACCACGCGGATCGAATCCAGTCCGGGAACCAGTGCGGCAAGCATCT
>LWDU01033387.1_pt1 | contig 31741 bp, 22 predicted proteins | sample 727161 | NCBI WGS metagenome assembly LWDU01 (sample SAMN04566230, study PRJNA314399) | hydrothermal vent metagenome | isolation source: deep sea hydrothermal plume seawater | place: Mexico: Gulf of California, Guaymas Basin | collected 2004-07-11
GCTCGTTCTCGTTGACTTTCGGGTAGGCTGCTTGAGGCGGCAAGCAATTGCCGTCCTAGATGAATGACCATCATTACTTCGGTAATTACAAAACCCGGCTTATAGCCCAGCCGCCTTCCTCGTTTTTGATATGGTTTTCGCGTAATTTGGACCAAGGGTGGTGTTGAAATGAATGAGTCACAGGATTCCTCTCAACAATTAGAACAGCGCGCGCTGATTTTTCCTCGCTGGTTTATAATTGTGCTTGGAATTACCATTCTGTGTATTGCGGTGTCGCAATGGACCGTGCCTAATGACCGCGCTATGGCAAATGTATTAATGGCATTTGTGTTATTGATCTTGGGCTTTGTGTTATATGTGAGATTTGTGATCTTTAGTCGCGCTTCTTTGAGAGTGCGGATGGTGGTGCTGATTGGTATGCCGCTGCTGGCAGGGACAGGAATCCTCTTGTTTGAGATAACTGCTGTGTCCGGACTGTTGTTACCCCAGATTCAATTACGGGGTACCAAGTTGGCCGATGAAACTCTGGAACAGGCATCAACTCAGGTCGAGTTAGGTGCCGTTGATTTGCGGAGCGAAAATAGAAATTTGGATTACCCGCGATTTCTGGGACCTACGGGGCATCCGCATGTAACCAATGCGAGTTGGACGGCGGATCCCAATGCGGAAAATGTTAAGCTTTTGTGGAAACGTGATATCGGCGCTGGTTGGTCCTCATTTGCGATGGTGAACGGGTTCGCTGTGACCTGTGAACAACGAGGGGACGAGGAGATTGTCAGTTGCTATGATCTCCAAGGAGGAAAACTCAGATGGGCTCACGCGGTGAAGCAGCGTCATGCGACTTTACTTGGTGGTGTTGGGCCGCGGGCTACACCGACAATTGCGGAAGGTCGAGTCTTTAGCGTTGGAGCTACTGGTCACTTTGTGTGTCTCGCAGGTGAATCTGGCGATGTGCTGTGGGAAAAAGAATTACTCGATATGATCGGGTCGACTCCAGAACAGGAAAAGAACGTTCTCCGTTGGGGGCGTAGTACTTCCGCCTTGGCTGTGGATGGACTTGTCGTTGTCCCGCTTGGTGGTGCACCAGGAGGACCTTTTCATTCACTGGTCGCATTTGACCAAGAAACTGGTGAACAGCGTTGGCGCGGTGGGAAAGTGCAAATGAGTTACGCATCGCCGTTTGTCATGACGTTGGCTGGTCAACGGCAAATTGTGAGTGTCAACGAAAGTACAGTGTCTGGGCACGAAATTGAGACGGGTAAAGTGATGTGGGAGTATCCCTGGCCCGGTTCCAGTACGAGTGAAGCTAATAATAGTCAGGCTGTGCTCGTTGGAGAGGACCTTATATGCATCAGCAAAGGGTATGGCTCAGGGGCAGAAATGTTTTCAGTTTCTGAGGTCGACGGTAAATGGAGTACGGTAAATATTTGGGGAAACCCTCGAATCTTAAAAACGAAGTATACAAATATTGTGGCGGTCGACGATTTGGCCTACGGCTTATCTGATGGAATCTTGGAATGCGCTCGGATTTCCACGGGCGAACGGGTGTGGAAAAAGGGGCGTTTCAATCACGGCCAGATAATGATGATCGATGATATTATTGTTGTTCAAGATGAAGACGGCCCACTGCATTTTCTGCGACCACATGAGACAGGGTTTGATAAACTGCTAACGGTCGAAGCACTCGACGGTATCAGTTGGGCGAATCCGGCCGTTTACGATAACAAGTTGCTTGTGCGAAATGCCACAACCGTCGTGTGTTACGAATTGCCGATTACCCGCGAGTAGGGGTAGAGTTCCCGAGGGACTTGTTTATTGGACCAGTTGCTTGTCAATGATTTGGAGCAACTTGGAGATACAGAGTTTGTTCATGCTGGTGTTAAGTTGCTCGGCTTCATGTTGCAGCGAAGCGTGAAGGCTTTCCGGTAGGCGGACGGTAATCACTCGAGTTTTTTCGCGGTCTTGACGTCGCTTCTTACGCCGACCACGCATCTCAGCCATCATGTGTTGGATCTCAACATATTCGGGGGTCGTCTCAAATTCACGGCGCTGTGCGACGCTGGGAAACATTTGGTGAATCAATCCCTGCATACTCATTATTTCGCGAAAGAAATCCTCCCAGTCGTCGGTTTCCCAAGACATTGCTAATGCCGTTTGCACTGCTAGACGTCGTTGATCCGTCGAAATCGGCCGATCCGCAACGTATGGATCCGACTCCGAGTGCGGTGCCTTTTGGTCAACACAAGGTGGAGCTAAAATCGCGTTTCCGTGTTGGTCGTAATATCTCGGACGTGCTTCTAGCTTCGTCTGTGCTGTGCGCTCGTCCTTAAAAGAATTTGAATTGATCGATGTCATCGGACTTCCCCTCAATAAAAAGCAGTGTTTGTCTTTCTGCTGTTATTGTTTCAAGAGAGTCAAATGAACCCGTAAAACACTATATATACAGTGTTTTGTACCGGACAGTATAATTGCCAGTTTTTTAGGCAGTGATGCACAGTGAATCATCACTGACAGGTTGCCTAATTATTGCGCAGGCGAGTTTGTCGCATATACCAATTGTCCCAATTATAGGGGTTGAGGTTATAGGCGTTTACACAACGCAAAATGGGCAATAATGGCCCAATCGAGAAAGGTTTTAGCTGTTGGTCAGTTGTTTACGTACTTTGAGCAATAACGCCTTGGTCTTTCGAATGCCTTCCATCTCAGGAAGACGTCCACCTCCGTACTCGATGCCGACATGACCATGATAGCCATGGGAAAGAACGATTTTCATCATTTTCAGATAATCGGTTTTGGTTTCGTTGCCCTGGTCGTCAAAATCGATGCTCTTGGCGCTCACTGCCTTAGCAAACGGCATTGTTTCATCGACGCCAAGATAGCGATCGTAGTTCTGGAAGTTACCGAAATCTGGAAGCGTACCGCAGTTCTTTCGTCCGACTTTTTTCATGACGGCAGCCAACCATTTTCCATTGGACGAGAGTCCGCCGTGGTTTTCGACGATGACGCTCATATCATGAGTCGCCGCGAATTCACTCACACGTCGCAGGCCATCAGTTGCGAGTTCCAGTTGTTGATCATATTCGCCTGCGGATGCAGCGTTAACTCGAATACAGTGCCCACCTAAGAATTTTGCCGCCGTTACCCATTTGTAATGGTTTTCCACAGCTTTTGTGCGGTTCGCATCATCGGGGTCACCCAGTCGGCCTTCACCATCAATCATGATCAAGTTGGTTGCCACGCCAAGATCGTCGCTGCGTTTTTTAAGGTCTTTAAGATACGCCTTGTCTTCTGCTTTACTTTTAAAGAAAGAGTTCACGTATTCAATCGTATTAATTCCGAATTCTTCTTTCGCGACTTTCGCAAAGTCGAGGTTATCGAGTTTGCCTGCGTTAAGAGTGCGGTGTAGCGACCATTGGGCGAGCGAGATTGTATAAATTGGTTTACGGGCAATACGAACTGTTGCTTGCAGCGGAATCGGCTGAGGTGGCTTTGGGGCTGCTAGCAAGGGTGTCGTTGCAACTGCCAGTGTGGCAGCGGTGGTTGATTGCAAAAATTGGCGTCGTGATTTGTTTTCGGCGGCGGTTGTCATAGCGGGAAATAATCCAATAGTGATTTGTAATGATGTAAATAAATGGTTTTGCGTTTGGTAACAGTATAAAGTGGCCACGTTAAGGAAGCAATTATATAGGCAACTACGATTTGTATGGATCGGTATGAATCTGATGTTGGTTGCGTAGGTGAACCACTCAATTAACGTTATAATCAAACATTGATTATTCCCCATTTTCATAAATATCTTTTACCACCGTCAAGGAAATTCACTACACGTGCAGGAACATCAGCGTAAGCAGAGTTTAGCTCGAGAAACCTCGATTTTAGCCAAAGTGTTGTTCTCCCAAAACGACGACTCGGACGATGCCTTGGTGGAATGCGAACGTTTGGCTGCAACTGCAGGTACGCGTATCGCCTCTGGTATTACTCAACGTAGAAACTCGATGAACGTGGCCACCGCATTTGGTAAAGGTAAAGTCGAAGAACTTGCAGCCTTGGTCGAACACCATGAAGCCCATGTCGTCATCTTTGACAACGACTTAAGCCCCGCTCAGACCCGTAACCTCGAAGCGGCTGTCCATGCAAAAGTCATCGACCGCACAGAATTAATACTCGATATCTTTGCCTCAAACGCTTCGTCACTTGAATCAAGATTAGCTGTGGAACTTGCTCAACTCGAATACTCACTGCCGCGTCTTAAACGCATGTGGACTCACTTGGATCGAGTTAAAATGGGAGTCGGGATGCGGGGCCCTGGTGAAAAACAGTTAGAGGTTGATCGCCGTTTGGTGGAAAAACGCATTAGCGATTTGCGGAAGGAACTGCAGGTCATCGAAAAACGTAAAGAAAGACTCGTACAATCCCGCAGCGACGTGATGACCGTGTCGCTTGTGGGCTACACAAATGCTGGTAAAAGCACGGTCATGAATGTACTCACAGCAGCAGATGTATTGGCGGAAGACAAATTGTTCGCCACATTAGACACCCGCACTCGTCGCTGGCATTTGCCAAACTGGGGTCCGATTCTCCTCAGCGATACGGTCGGTTTTATCAAAAATCTTCCCCATCGACTTGTCGCGAGTTTTAAAGCAACTTTGGAAGAAGCGCGGAATGCCGATTTACTGCTGCACATTGCCGACGGTTCTAATCCTGCCGTGTATGACCAAATTCAAGCGGTGTACCAAGTCCTGGAAGAAATTGATATCAAAGAAACGGACTCGCTGCTCGTTATCAATAAAATTGATCAAATGCCGACTCCACAATTATTAGACGTGATTCTAAATCGCTATCCTCATGCCATTGCGATTAGCGCTGTCACGAAAGAGGGATTTGAGAGCCTGAGCATGGCAGTTAGTGATGCTCTGAGTCGGTCTTTTTTAGAGCTGAATGTGCAAACCGATGTCGCCAATGGAAAACTCATGGCTTTCATCGCGGCCCGTGGCGAAATACTCTCAAAACAGTTTTCCGAAACCGAGGTTTCCATTCATTGCCGTCTGCCCGTAAAGTTCGCCGGACAAATCGATCGTACGCAAGCGACCGTTTCCGAGGTCACGGGTGACGATCAACGTTTACCTCACATAACGGAAGAAGCGTGACGATTCATGGCAAAACGAAAATTACAGTCAAAACGAATATTGCTGACCGGAGCATCGAGCGGAATTGGCTATGCTCTAGCTCAACAACTGATGAGCGGCGGGAATGAAATCCTTGTCGTCGCTCGTCGTGAAGATCGATTACTTGCGTTACAAGAGGCAACCCAAGAATGCTCAGGTACCATTCACTGTCTCGCCGGTGACATAACATGCGGAGACTTTCGAGCGGAAATGATTCAGTGGGTCGACACAAATTGGGATTCCACCGTGGATGTCCTTATTAACAACGCCGGCATTGGGTCGCATCAAGCGTTCGCGGATTCCAAGCCAGAATATCTACGGCAAATAATGGATGTAAACGTCATTGCACCCTTGGAATTGATTCGCGGGCATCTCCAACATCTACGTAGAGCACAGTCTCCGGTGATCTGTAATGTGGGTTCCGTGTTAGGACACGTTGCCTTGCCAGGAAACAGTGAATATTGCGCCAGCAAATTCGCACTGCATGGATTCTCCGATGCCTTACGAGCGGAGTTGTCAAATGAAAAGATTGATGTTGTACTTGTAAGTCCTAGTACAACCAGAACAGAATTTTTTGACTCATTGTTGGCGGGGCCTCAAGCGAGCAAATCGGATAAGGGTATGAGCGTACAGGTCGTTGCCGGAAAAATAGTCCGTGCGATTGAAAAAGGAACGCGTGAAAGCATTTTGTCGTGGACAGCACTGATTGGAATTTGGCAGGATAGAATATTTCCATCGTTGACGTCTTGGCAACTCACTCGCTGGTATCACCGCAACAGCAAGTAGCGCAGGCAAGTAATACGATAAGGTGGTTTAGGATAGACATGACCGACGAACTTTGGAGAAACGAATATCCTTTTGAATCCAATTTTATGGAATTGGATGATGGGAATCGTCTGCACTATGTGGACACAGGTTCTGGCCCACCGGTTTTGATGGTTCATGGAAATCCAACGTGGTCTTTTTACTATCGGCATCTTCTGCAATCCTTGCAGGATCGCTATCGCGCGATAGCCGTCGACCACATTGGCTGCGGTCTGAGTAGCAAGCCACCGAGGTATCCCTACACACTGACACAACACATTCAAAATCTAACACTGCTAGTTGAACACTTGGAGTTGGACGGCGTGCATTTAGTGGTACACGATTGGGGCGGTCCCATCGGCTTGGGGATGGCCGAGAAATGTCCAGACAAAATTCGCAGCTTGACGATTCTAAATACGGGAGCATTCCCACCGTTGTATATTCCCTGGCGTATTTTCGCGCTGCGATTTCCCTGGCTGGGAATGCTGGCGATTCGGCGATTCAACCTATTTGCCGGACCAGCCACTCGGATGGCAATGAATCGCACAAAATTGTCAGATACTGCCAAAGCGGGTTTGTTAGCCCCGTATAAGGGTTACGCAAACCGAGTGGCAATCGACGCCTTTGTCAAAGATATCCCGTTTTCAAAATCTCATCATGTTTACGATGAGCTTGTGCAGATCGAAAACAATCTCACTCACTTAAAGGACAAACCGATTCAACTTATTTGGGGCATGCAGGATTGGTGTTTTTCCCCCAAATGTTTACGTAAATTCCAAGAAATTTTTCCAGAGGCTAACACGCTGGAAATTGGTGATGCGGGCCATTACGTATTAGAGGATGCCAAAGATGAAGTCCTCGCAGCGATTTCAACTTTTCTTGACATAGATGCGACATCCGTTTCAATGGCTAGTGGTGAATAATAATGGCGCAACAATCGCTTGGACAAATGGCTACGCTGGCTTGCCTATTGGAAGTGTCTGCACCTAAACCGGGGAATGTTCATCGGGCCGCTGACTTTGAAGATTTGACGTTTTATGATTTTCAAACGAGTGCAGTCGCGATTGGTCCCGTATTTGATCAAGCAACGGAGAATCGAGTTGGGGGCATTGTGCTCGCCGCGTTACAAGCAACTCAATCCGTCGTGTCTACGAATACAAATCTAGGCTTAATGCTACTTATGGCACCGCTTGCTAAGACTGCTACCTTTGACAAAGTCGCAATGCAAATTGTGTTGAATGAACTAAATGCCGAAGATGCTCAAGATGTATATCAAGCAATTACACTTGCAGGTGCAGGAGGGATGGGGCAAGTTGCATCGATGGACATCGCCGATCCAGCGCCGCAGTCGTTACTTGGAGCGATGCACGCCGCCCAAGATCGGGATCTGATTGCGGCTCAATATGGAAACGGGTTCGCTGATTTGTTTGCCGATGCAGTTCAACCGCTCCGAGAAAAACTAGAGGTAGGGACGATTCTGACTGAAGCAATTGTGGAAACCCATGTACAATTTATGAGTCGACACCCGGATAGCTTGATTGCTAGGAAATGCGGCGTTGAAATTGCAGAGGAATCCGCGAGGCGTGCAGATATTGTTGTGGCTGCGCGTGCTCAGGATTTAGATCGCTATGTACGTGAACTCAGCGAACTCGATTTCTGGCTGCGTAGCGATGGACATCGACGCAACCCTGGGACGACGGCGGATTTCATTGGCGCCGCAATATTTGTGGGACTCATCGAAGGTTGGGTACCGACGGGACAATGATACTGAATGTGATAGAAGTAAACGCACGCATGTGCACGGAACTAAAATGACAAAACAATACTGCGTACGAGTGGAAAAAGAGAGCTTGATTTTCAGTGCGGCTCATTTTATTACATTCGCTGGAAATATTTGCGAACGCCTACACGGCCATAACTATCGAGTGTTCGCTGAAGTTTATGGACCGTTGGATGGAAATGAATATGTAATCGATTTCATAGCATTGCGTGATGCTTTGCAAGCGATTACTCAAGAACTTGACCATCGCATGTTGCTACCTGAATCGCACCCGACGATCAATGTGCAGGCGGATGAAAAAGAAGTGCTGGTCACCTTTGAGGATCGCCGTTGGGTTTTCCCGCTCGAGGATTGCGTGATCTTACCAATGAATAACACTACGGCAGAACGACTGGCTGAATATATTAGTGACCGATTGATGTCAGCACTGAACGCACAGGGGATTACGAATATCCAAAAACTTGTTCTGGGCGTGGATGAGAACGAAGGTCAGTGGGCAGTCGCGACGACGGATGTTGCTCAATAGTCGCAACGTCCGCTCTTGGAAAAATAAGTTGCAACTGCTGGCATGTTTCTTTTTTCATTAATGCGAGTTAAAATCGACCGCTATGGCCAAAACCCCGATGATGCAGCAATACGATGACGCAAAATCCGTTTGCGGTGATGCGCTGTTGTTATTTAGGATGGGCGATTTCTACGAATTATTCCACGAAGATGCGCAGATTGCCTCGGGTGTACTAGGATTGTCACTTACGAGTCGTGACAAAGGCGAGAATCCCATCCCGATGGCGGGATTTCCCTATCATCAACTCGATGGTTATTTGGCGCGGTTGATCAAAGCTGGGCATCGCGCGGCAGTCTGTGATCAAGTCGAAGACCCCAAGGAGGCCAAAGGCCTAGTTAAGCGTGAAGTTGTACGAATCGTGTCACCAGGTACACTCACCGACGAAGCTCTGTTAGATCCACGCGAAAGTAACTATTTATTGGCTGTCGTCAAGGATGTGGATGATAGTCGTCGTAAAACCACGTTAATCGAAGATCCTAACGACGCACGCATCGGCTTGGCGTGGGCTGACTTATCTACGGGCAGATTCTTGGCGTCCGTTTGTACCTTGGGGCAACTAGCAGACCAAATCGTGAGGATTGGGCCTGCGGAGGTTATTGTTGACGAAGACGCCCAATTCATCCCTGGTTATCTTGCCGACCAATTTATGCTGACTCGTCGACCCGCTTGGGCATTCTCACACGATAGCGCTGAAACAGCATTGGCAAGACAATTCCAAACTCATCATCTCGATGGCTTTGGATTTACCGATGATGATCGTCCGGCGATTCGAGCCGCGGGTGCCTTGCTGGATTATTTACACACGACTCAAAAAACATCACTCGACCATTTCGAAAACTTGCTGCCCTATCGAGTTGGCGATAGGCTTGAAATCGATGAAGCGACTCGGCGTAGCTTGGAAATTTCACGCACGATTCGCGATGGTAGCCGTGAGGGCTCGTTGCTGTCCATCATGGATAAGACGGTTACGGCGATGGGTTCGCGATTATTAGGCGACTGGGTGGGAAACCCTTTGACAGATTGCGATCAGATCGAGCAACGTTTTGATGCGGTACAGGAACTATGTGGTGACAATCGCCTCCGCGACGTCGTGCGTCAGCAGTTGCACGAAGTGTATGATATCTTGCGATTGCTCGCCCGCATCTCGACAGGTCGCGCTAGTCCCCGCGATCTTGGACAAATTGGTACAACACTTAAACAATTGCCTCCAATTCTTAAGGACCTCGAGTCGTGTCAATGTAACTTGCTGGCAGATGTCCGTGAGAATATTGACCCCCACGATTCGTTATGTGAATTGCTCGACAAGGCACTCGTTGATGAATGCCCGCTGACGACTCGTGACGGCGGAATGATTCGAGCTGGCTTTGATGCTCAGTTGGATGAACTACAGAAGTTGGCGGCGGGTGGTAAACAGTGGATTGCCGAATATCGAGCACGAGAAGCGGAACGTATTGGTATTCCCACGTTGAAAGTTGGATACAACAAAGTGTTCGGCTACTACTTGGAAGTGACCAATGCAAACAAAGACAGTGTTCCCGTGGAATATACACGCAAACAAACGCTCAAGAATGCCGAGCGATATATCACCGAAGAGTTAAAGGACCACGAAGAAAAAATATTGTCCGCCGACGATAACGCGCGGCAACTTGAACTCGAAATATTTGTGAAAGTCCGCAATGAAGTGCAAGCTTGCCAGTTGTCGCTAAAGCAAACAGCTGACCAACTCGCACAACTCGACGTGCTGTTGTCACTTGCAGAGTTAGCGGTGTTACGTGGGTATTGTCGACCGGAAATGAGTACGCAACCGGTGTTGGAGATTATCGAGGGTCGGCATCCGGTTTTGGATATTATCGAACCGGATGGAACGTTTATCGCCAACGATACTTTGGCGGATCCCGAGGGTAGTAACCTGTTGTTGATTACTGGTCCAAATATGGCTGGCAAGAGCACCTATATTCGCCAAGTCGCGTTGATTACGTTGATGGCTCAAGCCGGCAGTTTCGTCCCAGCTCAGAAAGCGGTCATTGGCATCGCAGATCGAATATTTGCTCGTGTCGGCGCCAGCGATGAATTGTCGCGCGGTCAAAGTACGTTCATGGTGGAAATGACAGAAACAGCGAGAATCTTGAATACGGCCACTGAATCCAGTTTGATTATTCTTGACGAAATTGGGCGGGGAACGAGTACTTACGATGGGGTTTCGCTGGCGTGGGCGATTATCGAACATATCCACGAAGAGGTACGAGCGCGAACCTTGTTTGCAACGCACTATCATGAATTGACGAATTTAGAGTCTCAGTTAGAGCGACTGTCAAACCTAAACGTTGCGGTCAAAGAGTTTGACGATGAGGTTGTTTTCTTGCACAAAATTATCGAAGGCAGTGCGGATAAAAGCTACGGAATTCACGTAGCAAGGCTGGCCGGTGTGCCTCGCGGGGTGAATCGCCGCGCCAAAGAAATCCTCGCCGATCTAGAGGCCTCACGCGGAGTGCAGAGCGTGCCGGTTATGGGTTCCGCTGAAGAAGCATTGAATGGTACTCAGATGTCGTTGTTTGGATATGAAGAGCATCCGTTGCTTGATCAAGTCCGAGAGCAGGATTTGAATAACCTCACGCCGATGAAAGCACTGGAATTGTTGCAAGCGTGGCAGCAGAGCCTAGGTGACAAAGATCAAAATTCGGGCCATGAATGACGCTACGGCCAGATGGTGATGGTCGTCCAGACGAGCCAAATCGCGTTCCAGAGGACTCCGAAGACTAACACAACGGTCGTGCGAGGCCACCGTTGGATATAGGACATGACACGCCACATGCCGACACCAGCAAATGCTACCAGTAGCGGCAAAAACGGTGCCATGAAACGTTGCCCAATAGCAATTGGAATGTACCACCCAAACAACAGCAGACTCAAAGCAATCCAAATTGATAGGGTCGTCTTGATCGCCGTCGATGCATGCAGCAGGGATAGGCCTGCAAGTAATAAATATATTATTCCAAATAGCACGCGACTGTCATCAAGTGGAGTTGGGCCAAGTGAACGAATGAATACAAAACTTTGCATCCCAGTTCCCGTTACCGCGCGATTTGTCATATCTGTCAAGCTATGATTTGCTAAATAGTCCGCGCGTATCTCCTCGTGAGTGCCCATCGCTGCAACTTGTCCAAACGGATCGGCTCCGCGGGGAAATGAATCCATGTAGAAGAATGTTTGATTCGCACTGTATAACGGCTGACCATAGACTTTGACGTTGCGTATCAGTAGTGGATGAGCGACTACGACCCAACCTACGCACACGACAAGCACAGCCATCAACGAACTGACTAATTGTTGCTTGCGGTTACCGGATTCAATAGTCGTCCAACGTGTTACAAAACACCCCGTAACGACCCCGGCTAGAAAAATCGGCGCGGTTCCCTTGGTTAAATATGCGAGTCCTAAAAGAATTCCGATGAGAAACCATCGACGCATTGATATGGGATTAGAGGACTGCCAATCCAGAACGACCCAGACACTCGTTATGATCAAGATGAGCAGGCTTTCGCAGGTGGCGAGCGAGGCAAAATAGACAAACGCGGAATTTGTACAAAGCAGGGTTAGTACAAGAGTTGCTGGCCAGATGCCATACTTTTTGGAAACATGTACAAGTACCAACACTAATGTCGCAAAGCTCGCGAAGAGACTGATTGACTTGGCAAATGTTAAAGTTGGATTGAGCGACAGGATGGCAATCAATAGCGGGTGCTGGTTGGCTTGGGTGTATTGGCCGGTATACAGCTGATTGGCGAGTTCCACAGGCCCGCCGAAACTGCGCACTTCTTCGGCAAACCTTAAAAATGCAGCAGGGTCGCTGTGGGTTGGGTCTTGATGAAGAACATAGAACCGACTGGCCAACACCGCAAACGTAAAAAATGTATAGCCGATTAACAAGACACTTCGTTTTAGGCTATCCTTGCCAGCGTTGTCATTTGTTTCGATCAAATCGAGACTAGGAGCCGCTATTTGAAATAGTGTTGTTGTCGGGTCGTATAATCGTTGTTGCGGTGCAAATAGACCCACTAGGGCAGCCACGAACACAACAATCGTCGTACAAAAAACTAAACAGGGCAGTGCGCGGTTGAATAATGTCGGCATTCCGAACTGGTTTTCCGCTGCCATTAACGCGGCGACGGAGAGGACAACAACAATTGCGCACAGGCATCGAAATATGCGAATTTGGTGATTGTTGCTCATTTCAGAATTCCCAACAGATTACTGTATTGGTCCGTCCAAGGTGTGATTGCGGTTTCCGGTGCAACTTTAGTCACTGATACTTGTTGATCCAAGGTCGCTAGCACAATCTTATTGGTAGTTAGAATACACCATAACGCGTCGTCGGTGCTTTCCGTAAGCGTTACCCGTCCTTGCGATTGAACTGTACGTATACCAAGGTCAAAATGAGCCGCAACACCTGCTATTACTGGGGTTAGATCAAGATGTTGATTACTAATGTGAATGCATATGACCCCGTCGGTTCGCAAGCGATTGAGATAGATTGTAAACGCTTCGAGAGTCAGGAGATGGGTCGGGATAGAGTCGCTACTGAATGCATCTAGTATGAGCAGATCGGTTGTGTGCGGCAACAATGTTTTTACGCCTAATCTGCCATCGATAGTGGTGGTTTTTACGTTTGCGGCGGAGGATTGGAGGAAAGTGAAGTGTTCCTTAGCAAGTTGTATGACGTCCGGATTGATTTCAAAATATGTCATGCTATCGATATTGGATGGGTAGACGGCGAGGGTTCCGGTACCGAGTCCGACCGCCGTGATGTCTAGAGGTGCGGGCGTGCCTGATAGGCCGACGCTATCGAGTGTGTTGAAGACGATTCCGATACCACTTTTGCGACCGTAATACGTCGTTGGTTCCCGCAGCAATAACGGATTCAAAAGTTGTGCACCATGAACGACTCTTCCATGACGCATTTCTTTAACTCCGGGTGTGTTGTCCGTCGCTGCGGTTGTGGTGACTTGCAGGACACCGTAGAAATTGCGAGTGGCGACAAGGGCGTCAGTCTGAGTCATCCCCCATTGGCTAATGAGCACAATGCCGAAGGCTAATCCGACGGGAAGTGCCACGGCAAGTTGTGTGACGGCGGGTTTATCAAGTATTAATCGCAACAACAGGATTGCAGCGGCGCTAAAGGCGATCACGAGGCCCAGATGAAATTCATGGTATTGAGTGAAGATGAGCGGGCAAATAACCGAGACAAAGAGCCCGCCGAGGGCTCCGCCAACGGAAATTGCTACATAATATTGAGTCAATTTTCTCTTGGCGGGTCGTAGTTGATACAGTTCACCATGGCAGAGCATGCAAACCGCGAACAGAGTCGCTGCCATTAAGGCCGTGGTGCCGATCAAGCTGTCCGCCAGTGTTTGCAGCAAACTTCCGCCTATAAATGCATCGACCGATTCGCGAATATAGAGCAGGCTGAGCACTAGGATAAGCAGAGCGGTGGCAGCGGCATACCAAAAGCGATTGAACCAGGCAGGTCGATCAAAACAAATAATGAAGCTGATCAAGTAAATTGCCAGCGGCAGAACCCATAGAAAGGGCGTCACAGCAACATCTTGTGTTAATTGATCCGTGATGGCTAACAGCAAAATCGAGGGCAAGCAGGCTAGGCCAATCCATTTTAGAAGTTGTCGTGGGGGCGTTTTTTCAAGAATTGGCGTCGATTCAGTTGGTTCGATATCTTGAGTTGCTGCAGCGGCACGAAAACAGTTTCGACCGAGAATGGTGATGCATATTGCAAACACTATAAATCCTGTGGACCAAATCCATCCCTGTCTCTTGGTGTCGAACATAACTTCGACAAACAGGGGATAGGCAATCAATGCGGCCAGTGAACCGACGCTCGACAAAGCATATAATCGATAGGGTGTGCCCTCGGTGAGACTGCGGGCGAACCAGCTTTGTACCAGCGGGCCGGTTGTGGAAAGTACAAAGTAGGACATGCCAACGTGAATCAGCAGCAACTGCAGAATCGCTAGCGTCGGATCGGATGCGGGGTCGGGTTGCCAAGTTACATCGGCGATGACAGGCAGCGTAAGCAGCGCTGCCACGAGCACGCACAAATGTATCACGATTTGACGACGCAGCGGTAGCGAACTCAGCAGGTGAGCATAGGTGTATCCAAGCACCAACACGGATTGGAAAAACAGCATACACGTTGTCCATACATTGGGTGCACCGCCGAACCAACCAAGTATCGATTTACTTACGATTGGTTGGATCAAAAAAAGTAGCAGCGCGCTGGACAATATCGTTGCGGCTGAAAATCGCTTAATGTTGGTTGTGAAATCGGGCATGGTTGAGCATGGTACGGCAAAGAGAGTATAAGGCTTACGTAACCAAAATCTTAATCAACGCCCCCTTAAATGCCGGAGTCTGTGATTGGGGATCAACTTGGCGTGGAATTAAGACGTTGGCTTCTGGGAAATACATCAGCGCGTTCCCTTGGCGAATATCGTCATATGCACGAACGCGGATATTGTCTAATTCACCAGTTTCGCTCTGGATTGTTACGATTTGATCATGCGCGAGTCCTAATCGCTGCACGTCATCGGAGTGAATTAAGACAACGTCACGTCGTTCTTGGCCTCGATAAATATCCTGTTGCTCGTAAACTACTGTATTGAATTGTCCTTCGCTGCGAACGGTCATTAACCGCAGAGATTGCTCGCCGCCACGTAACTCCGGTAATTCATGGCAATGTAAAACAGCTTTTCCTGAGGGAGTTGCAAATTGTGGTTGGTGAAACGTGCGACCGGCGATTTGAAATTCTCCCTGGTCTTCTTCGATATTAGCGATCGCTTCAAACCCTGGAATGGTTTTGCTGATGGCTGTGCGAATGTTGACGGATTGTTTCATCATCTTCCAGTCGATGGGAGTTGAATCCGTCAGGAGATCGTCGGCAATGTCGGCGATGATTTCGATCTCACTACGTGGCCCTGGAATCCGAGAGGGACCACCGTCACTCAAACGCACAAAGTTGAACATTGATTCTTGGGTAGTACGTTGTGGTTCTTCATCCCGCGCGAGCACTGGCAAGATGATTGTTTGATCGGCTAAACCGTGAGCGTGTCCGGTATTGAGTGTTGTACTGAGATAGACGATGGTCTTCAGTTTTTGAAGACTTTGTTTAGCAAAGGCAAGGTCGGGATTTGATCCAAATAAATTTCCGCCCAAGCAGAAACCAATTTTGAGATCGCCGCGGTCCGCGCCTTCGATGCATCCGAGCGTGTCGAGTCCCTTGGTTGTGGGAAGTGAAACGCCTAGTTCACTTTCTAGCGACGAAAAAATAGCAGCCTTTAATTTTGGTGTAACGCCAACGGAACCGATGCCTTGTACATTGCTGTGTCCGCGGATCGGTAGGAGTCCCGCGTTTGGGCGACCTACCATGGCTCGCATTAATGCTAAATTGGCGATCGCTTGGACGTTCTGCACTCCGTGTTGGTGGTGGGTAATTCCCATTGTCCAGCAGAAAACAACGTTGTCAGCATTACAGTACGTAGCGGCCATGTCACGGATGGACTCTTCTGTGACTCCCGATTTACTGGTGATTTCTTGCCAATTGAGTTTGCGAATACTGGTGAGCCAAGCGTCACTGTTCTCACAAAATTGGTCGAGGAAGTCGAGATCGGTGCCACCCATCTCATCGACGGCTTTGGCAATTCCACTGAGCATAGCTAGATCGCCACCGATATGAGGTTGCACATATTGGTCGGCAATGGGAGTGCCGAACAACATGCTGTATGGATTACTGGGGACCTTGAAGTTAACCAATCCAACCTCACGCACTGGATTGACGACGATCACTTTACCGCCAGCATTTTTTACATGCATCAAGGAAGTCATGAGGCGCGGATGATTGCTCGGCGGATTACCTCCGATGATAAACACGAGATCGGCTTGCTCCACGTCATCTAGCACGACCGTTGCTGTGCCACTACCAATACTGCTAGTCAATCCGACGCCACTGGCTTGGTGACAGTAAAAGCTGCAGTTGTTGACATTGTTGGTGCCGTACAACCGTGCGAAGAGTTGCAGTAGAAATCCAGCTTCGTTACTACTGCGGCCACTGAAATACCAGAAACTGTCGTCTGCCGGAGTTTCCCTAAGGGCTTGGGTGATGCGACGATATGCGTCGTCCCAACCAATCGTGCGAAAATGTTGATCGTCGCCCTGGCCTTGGCTCGCCGCGGTAGGATGCTTTTCATAAATCACAGGCTGGCTTAGCCGACCAGCGTGTTCGAGTTCATAGGATGAGAATTGTTGTAGTTGGGCAATGGTATACGTTGAGAAGTAATCATCAGCAATGGCTCCTTGCATATCGGCCGCCATAGCCTGCAGCGATTTTTTACACATTTCCAACGAGCGACCTGCTTCGTTGACCATGCCGCCCTGTTGTCCGCCCATTCCGAGGGCACAGGTTTTACATGTGTTGCGGCTGCGCAGCGCTTTCCACATCCGCCACATACTGCCGGATTGCCACGATTTCTTGAGCACATAACGGATGGCCTGCCAGCCACCGGCACTTTTAGGTTTTCTCATGGTGACGCACATTAAAACGTAATAATTGCATCGTCTTCGCTACAAATGGAGCATGTAGCTTAGTCCAAGGCGACGGTTACGGTTTTAGTTTCAAGGTAGTTGTTGAGCCCTTCTTGACCAAGTTCGCGACCGATTCCTGACATTTTGAAACCGCCAAATGGAGCCGCTGCATCGAATACATCGTAGCAGTTAACCCAAACCGTTCCGGCACGTAAGCGGTCCGCCAAATAATGGGCTTTACCAATATCACGCGACCAGACGGCTGCTGCAAGTCCGAAAATTGTATTGTTGGCGCGTTGAATTAGTTCTTCGGTGTCCTTGAATGTGAGTATCGAAAGCACTGGCCCAAAGATTTCATCGGTGGCGATTTTCATGTCATCGGTAACGCCATCAAACAGCGTTGGCTGAACGTATAAATCGCCAGCATCAGCCGCGGTACCTCCGGTCAGACATTGGGCACCTTCACTTTTACCGATCTCAATGTAGTCCAAGATCTTGTCGAATTGCGCCTGGTCGACTTGTGGACCTTGTTCTGTGGCGGTTGAAAACGGATCTCCCAGCACGCGATCGTTATTCATGTTGACGAGTTTCTCCACAAATTGGTCGTGAATGTCTTCTTGGACAAACAAGCGACTACCGGCACAACAGCATTGGCCTTGGTTGAAGTAGAGAGCAAAGTGAGATCCAATAGCGGCTGCATCGAGGTCGGCGTCATTAAAGACGATGTTCGGGCTTTTACCACCGAGTTCAAAAGTAAGACGTTTAAGTGTTGGAGCGGCCTCCGCCATGATGATTTGAGCCGTTTTGTGTTCGCCCGTAAACGCGACCTTGTCGACATCTGGATGAGCGACGATTGCAGCGCCGGCAGTCGGTCCATAGCCGGGAACGATGTTGATAACGCCATCTGGGATGCCAGCTTTTTGAGCTAAGCGTGCCATGCGGAGGCAGGTGAGTGGAGTTTGTTCGGCAGGCTTCATCACAATCGTGCAACCGGCGGCAAGAGCGGGTCCCCATTTCCAGGCGACCATCAACATTGGGAAATTCCAAGGAATGATCTGTCCGACGACTCCCACAGGCTCCTTTTTGGTGTACGTAAAGAAGTTGCCATTTACGGGAATTGTTTGTCCATGAATTTTGTCTGCGAAGCCGGCGTAGTAGCGTAGGCAATCTATCGTCAGCGGTAAGTCTGCCGCCAGTGAATCGCTAATTGGCTTGCCGTTATCCAGTGTTTCTAAAGCGGCGAGTTCGTCAAATTCTGCCTCGATTAGATCGGCCAACCGATACATGATCCGTCCACGCTCGCGCGCATCCATCGTTCGCCAAGGGCCCTCATCAAAGGCTTTTCGAGCAGCTTCGACAGCCGCGTCGACATCCCCGACATCGCCTTCAGCGATCGCAGCAATAACTTCACCGGTAGCAGGGTGGTGGGTATCGAAGGTTTTCCCGCTCTGTGCCGGAATCCATTCACCACCGATAAAACATTGTGTTTGACGAATTGTAGGGCGACTGATGGTTTCAGCTGTTGTCATGTTAGCGATACTCCGTTTTGGATATAAAGTGATAGCGATGATTAATAATGATAACGTGTTTTGTAGTATTAGAACATATTTTATGGTCTTTACTGCGTGACCATTGCCGAGTTTAAGCCCGCACGGGTTCTAGCCAACATTACGACACGAAAAGCAAAAAAGTCGAGGTCTCCCCGTTTAATATTTGCCTTGAGCAGATAACAATAGGTTGCTGCGATACGAAGTAAACCGATGCGCCCAATATAACGGAAAGAGAACGATTGATGAAAGCGATTGCTGTAAAACCTGGAACACCCAATAGCGTTCACATGACGGAACTCCCAAAGCCTCAGATTGCTGATGTTGAGGATGGCACGGGTGTCTTGGTGCGAGTTTTAAAGGTTGGTGTAGACGCAACCGACAAGGAAATCAATGACGCATTATATGGGAACGCTCCTGAAGGCTGTGACTTTTTGACGATTGGTCACGAGTGCTTTGGAGTCGTCGAGGAAGTGGGCGAAAACGTCCGCCGCGTGCGGGTTGGCGATTTGGTGACTGCCACGGTTCGTCGCCCAGGTGGTTCGATCTACGATCAAATCGGAACCTACGATATGACTAGTGAAGAGGTGTATTATGAGCGGGGCATCAATCTTCGGCATGGTTTTATGACAGAGTATTTTGTTGATGCCGAAGAGTACATTGTCAAGATCCCAGTGGGGTTGAGTCACTTGCATGTATTGATGGAGCCGATGAGTTGCGCGGCTAAAGCAATTGGTCAGGCCTATGAAGTTCAACAACGCATGAAGGTCTGGCGACCGCAACGAGCATTTGTGATGGGTGCCGGCCAGATTGGTTTATTGTCGACGTTGGTTCTCAAGCTTCGTGGTCTGGATGTCTACACCATGGCGCGTTCCGCGAAAGGGACCCTGAATTCAGAAATTGTGGAGGGCTTCGAGGCAACCTATGTGTCGACGACTGAGACGAATATGGAAACATTAGTTGAGCAGGTCGGTAAAGCGGATTTGATTGTTGATGCCACCGGTTCCAGTGCGGTTGCTTTTGATAGCATGCGGCATCTGGGACACAACGGCGTGTTGGTATGGACAAGTGTGACTGGAGGCGATCGCCAGTGTGAAGTTCCATCGGATGAAGTGAACATGCAATGGGTGCTAGGAAACAAACTCTTATTGGGGAGTGTTAACGCAAATCGCACGCACTTCGAGTCGGGGATTGCCGATTTGGCATTAGGCGAAGTCATGTATCCCGCAGTGGCCGAACGTATTCTTACCAATCCGGTCGATGGTTTAGAGAACTATCAAGAGTTGATGCGGTTACTAGTCGAAGACAAACAGGCTTTGAAAGTCTACATGAATGTTGCTGCCCAATAGCGATTGTGAGAACTAGCTCACACCCTCAATACATCGCAACCGATTAGACCGAGTGTGGATTGAAGTTGATCGAACATGGAGTCGTCTTGGTAAATACCAATGATGGCGCCGCCGGAACCCGCAAATTTTGCACTAGCGCCAACCGCTCGGGCTCGCATAATCATGTCAACTTGCGCTGCAGGTAGTTGGCAAATCGAATTGCGCAAATCAAAGTTTTCATTAATCAGTTCGCTTAACCGTGTCCAGTTTCCGTCTTGGATTACCTCACGACCCTCTGCCGCGATTCCGGCAAAACGAGTCATGGCGTTGACGACCTCTGCTTCACCTTGGGCAAAGCGTTCGCGGAGTCGATTGTGGAACACTTCGGTCGGTTCACCGACGGTGGCATCATACGCTAAGAATAACGGTGGCAAATTTTCCACGGACAATCGTTCATACGTACCACAGCAGAGGCCCTGTTGGTCGGAACTTGCCTGCTCGGAGAAATCCATGTATACCAATCCGCCGTACACTTGAATCACTCGATCTTGCAACCCGCCTTGAATACGTAGTTCGTTCTTTTCCACACTCAGTACAAGTGAAGGTTGAACCTCAAGGGGAATTTCGATGCCATAGAAATCCATTAAGGCACGCAGGGTTGCCACGATAATAGCACTGGACCCAGCTAGACCCACCGCGCGGGGAATATCGCTATCGTACCGGATAGAAAAATTGCGGTCATGCAATATATGTTTGCCGTCACAAAACTCGACAAACTTCTTGATGGTCGCTTTAACCAAGCGAATGCCACCATAGTATCCGTGTAATTCTACATCTTGGGCAAGTTCTAAGACGGATCCAAAACGACTGCGATCTTCACGCGATGCAATAATCTCCAGTGTTTCCCATTCGTATAAAGTTACCGTTGCCGCGAACGCAGGGACGCTCACGGAAATTGTCTTGCCGTGATATCCGTCTGAGGGATTGCCTAATAGCCCCGCACGGGCATGCGCATTATGGTGGAGCGTTTGCATGGAAATCGCTTAGCCCTCTGACTCGTTACTGGTGAGGATGGTCTGCACGTGCTCTCGCAGCGTTGCCCCATATTCGGGGTCCGTTAACGCAAAGTCGATAAAGGTTTTGAAATAGCTGTCGAATCCTCCGATGTCATATCGTTTGGTTTGGTTACCAAGTTTAACACCAATGACTTTAGCTCCTTCTTGAATCAAGAGTTCGATTGCGTCGGTCAACTGAATTAAACCATTGGCGTCGGGTTCAACTCGTTGCAGTGCGTCATATACCGAAGAACTGAAAACGTATCGCGCCGCAATGGATAGGTTACTTGGTGCACTGTCCAATGCTGGTTTTTCCACTGCACCTGTTAACGTCAAGAATTCACTGTCCGGATTCGCTGCCGTTACGATACCGTATTGATCCACTTGGTCGGACGCGACTTCTTCGATCGCGACGACAGCGTCTGCGTGCTGCGTTTCAAAAGCGTTAATCATCCGCTGGACAATACGACTATCGCCGTTGCGACCTATGATCGAATCACCTAAGGCAACGACTGCCGGTTCACGACCGATCAGTGGTTGAGCACATAATACAGCGTGTCCCAATCCGAGTTGTCGTCGTTGACGAGTGTAGAAATACTCGATATTCTGCCGCTCGTAGTCCAGTTCAGCAAGATTCGGTTCGCGACCGGTCTCGCGTAAATATTGAATCAATTGCTCATCGATATCGAAGTGGGCTTCAATTGAAGACTTGCCATTAGATGTAATAAACAGAATTCGTTCGATTCCACTACGGGCTAATTCTTCCACGACATATTGAACAACTGGCTTGCGACCTACCGCGAGCATCTCTTTAGGTTGGCTTTTCGTTAGTGGCAGGACGCTAGTTCCTTGGCCTGCGACTGGTACGATGGCAATGTTGATTGACATATTGTTTGGGTGCTTCCGCTTAGGTTATTCGGGGGGTGCGGGATTAGGTTCCGCTTTTTCTCGCGTCTCGATTTGGGTCTTTAACTCTTCTACGAATCCCTGGTGCTGAGGTTCGATTTTGATCAGCTTTTCGGCAACAATAAGTGCCTCGTCGAGCTGACCGGTCGTTTGCAACAGTCGTGCTAATGCAACCATATAGAGCGGAATTTGAGGTTCGAGCTGATGAACATGTTGCAGTGCGATTACAGCCTCTTCAATCAATCCGTTGCGATACAGTGCGAGACCATAACGGTATTGCACAATCGCGTTGTCCGGAGCGTATCCTGCGTCCCTTTTGAAGTTGACGAGTTCGGCTGTCTGCAGTTGCTGGGCTTCCATTGCATACTTGTCCATTTTCAGGCGATCCTCGGGAGTCAAGCTTTGTGGGTTTTGGCGAGCGCGAGCAATCATGGATTCGATGCGACGTTCGAACAACGCAGCTAGATTCGCTCGTGGGCCTGTCGCGAGCGGCTCAACTTGGATGGCAAGTCGGTAATATTGTTCGGCCAGAGTCGCATCGCCAAGATTTTCGTAGATACTGCCAAGCGATAAATGCGTTGCAGCGCGATCGTTATTTACGAGTAGTCCGAGCTTTAATTCGACCAACGCGCTGCGAAATGCTGTTTTTTGTCGCCCGTTCCACAGGTCTTGTGGAATTTCGGATACGACTTGGACAGCAGTCACTCGGACGCTACGCAACGAGTCATTTAGCAGTGGCATCGCTTTTTTAACCAGCGTTGCGAACGGGCTTAGTCCTGGACTATTGTCTCGATACCCCTGCATCGTCATTAGGGCTGCAATGCGTACTTGGGGATCACTACTTTGTAGGTTAGCAATAGCGGTTTCAGCGCTGTCTACGGATCTTGACGGGTCGAGCCATGCTAACGCCGCCGCTCGAGCGATTGCGGGAGTTTCTGGAGTTTCCAGTAATTCAATAATGGCGTCTGCCGCTAGAGGTTCTTGGTTCCACGCTGCAGATAATGTCTGACCAAAATGCGTACGACGATGCTCGCTTTCGGGGTACCAATTTTGTACCCACTCGTGGGCCCACTGGTTCACGCGTTCCAGTTGATCCTTAACATCTTGTTCGCCAGCGGCGGCCGCTCGCACCCAGTCGGCATATTGTTTCAGGTGTAATTCATCTTGGCGTTTCTTACTCAGCGAGACAGACGGTTTTATGTCATCGTCGAAGTGGCATTTGACGCAGGCGTTGGGTGTGCCGAGTGCAAGACTCAGGTCAGGGCGTGGCACGCGCAGGCTATGGTCACGCCGCGGGTCGACTTCCATATAGGTTGTCGTTGGCATGTGACATTCCACGCACGATGCACCAGTACTCCCAGTCTTATGGAAATGGTGTTGCTTTGTGTCGTACTTGTCCGCTTGATGTTGATTCAAGTGGCACGATGTGCATAGACGATTATCTTTGAATTTGATCTTGGTACTGTGGGCATCATGGCAATCGGTACAACGAATCCCTTTGTGATACATTTTGCTTTGAATAAATGAGCCGTAGACATAGACTTCATCAGAAATCTGACCATCGGCGTGGTAGGTTTCTGGTCGTAACGATTCGTTGGCAAAATGGTCATGGAATGAGTCGCCAGGGCGAAAGTCGGGATGAATAATACGTCGTCGCGAATGACATGGTGCACAGGTCTGAATTTGGGTTTCGGCTTTGTCAGCGCCTTTGAGAACGGGTAAGCCATAGCCTATGTTGCGATCCCAGAAAAGGCTTGAATTGGTTGCGAGCGTGACATGGCTACTGCCGGGGCCATGACAGCTTTCACAACTCACATCAATTTCACTAAACGTGGTGTGATAGTGTCCTGTCTTGGCGTTGAAGTTCTTTTGCAGATTAGTGCTGTGACAGTCGGCGCACATGTTGTTCCAACGTTGAGCAATACCGGTCCAATGCAAATCGTCGTTCGGTTGCAGACGTTCATGGACGTCCGGGGGTCCCAGATAGAACCATTTTTTCTGCTTTGTGTCCCAGCATATTCGTAATACTTGCAGTCGCGCGATTTCGTTCACAGGCTGATTTTCGATGCGATCAAACTCGACCAAGTATTGTTGCAGGGGCGTGACACCAAAAACATACGCAATCTTAAAGTCGGTCATTTCCCCGTCAGGGCCATCTGTGTTGATGTAGAAATCACCGTCGCGGCGGAACATTCTCGAAGTGATACCGTATTGTTCGATCGTGGCATTATTAAAGTTGCCCAATACGGTTTTATCGGTGGCGACATCCATGGCAAGATCGTGATGAGAGCCGATCCATAAATCTGCCTGATCCTGATGGCATTCAATGCAGCGTTTGGTACCCACATATTTCGCAGTCGTATCGGCGGGAAGCGTTGTGTACCAATCGGTGCCTAGCCAGACACCGACAGCGATGACCATTATTGCTATTAGCAGTAATGGTCGAGCGGTTTTGATAATGCTATGGGTCATGTGGTTTTTTAGTTGCGAATTGTAATATAGTAATAGAATCAGCCGTAAGGTAATTATTTATTGAAAAAACAATTACAGCAAGTTTTCTTGCAACTGACAGTAAAAGAAATGGTAACAAGTCCCGTCGTACGGGGTGGTTATACAGGTTGTTTGGATAATTAAGCGTTGAGTCAATCGACTAAGAAAGCCAGTTATGAACGATAAACCATTATTGGACATCCACGACGACGAATTGGCTACAGATCTGTCAACCAAAACGCCGCTGGTTGACCGCCGAAAACTATTAACTTGGTTGGGCGCTACGGGAGTGGGCACGATTGTATTTCAAAAGGCACTGGCAGCACAGGTTGAAGATACAGGTAAAGTAACCGTTGAGATGGTTGCTCAAGCTGAGTGGATCGCTGGTATTGAATTGAGCGAAACGCAACGAGCAGAAACCGCTACCGGTCTGCAAAACCTGATGCGTGAACTGAATGCGTTGCGCGATGTTGATGTCGGCTATGATACTTGGCCCGCGTTGTCTTTCAGGGTGAAGCCTAACGCCAAACCGCTGCCTGTACATCCGCTTGCTGTGAGATCGGATCCTAAAAATGAGTTGGCAACGCCCGACGAAGATGTCGACTTGGCGTATATGTCAATTACCCAACAGTCACGGTTAATTCGTAGTGGGCAGATTTCGAGTTTGGAATTGACGCAGATGTATTTGCGGAGGCTCAAAAAGTTTGATCCGACCCTCAAGTTTTATGTGAATTTGACGGAAGAGTTGGCACTTGAGCAAGCGGCGGCAGTGGATCGAACACGGAATCGACTTGGCGAATGGCATCCGTTGCGAGGGATTCCCTGGGGTGCCAAAGATCTGATTGCATACCCTAAATATCCGACGACGTGGGGCGCTCCGCAATTCAAAGATCGAATATTAAATACAAAGGCGACGGTCGCCGCCAAACTGGATCAAGTCGGCGCTGTGTTAGTTGCCAAGTTGGCATTAGGTGCGTTGGCAATGGGGGATAAATGGTACGGCGGCCCGACGAAAAATCCTTGGAATCCAGCTCAAGGTTCTAGCGGATCCAGCGCGGGTTCGGCGAGCGCTACGGCCGCGGGCTGCGTCGGCTTTTCATTGGGCAGCGAGACCTTGGGCAGTATTATGTCACCGTCACGTCGTTGCGGAGTTACGGGGTTACGCCCTACGTTTGGTCGAGTCAGTCGTCAGGGGTGTATGTCCTTGTCGTGGAGCATGGATAAGTTAGGGCCGATTTGCCGCAGTGCCGAAGATTGTGCTTTGGTGTTTCAAGCAATCCACGGCGGCGATGGGCTTGACCCGTCGGCCGTGGATCGTCCGTTTCATTGGCCGGTAAAGGTAAACATGAAACGAATTAGCGTTGGATATGTTGATGATGGTCGCAAGTTGGCCGACCGAGAAGCCTTGCAGGTATTTAAAGACCGCGGTTGTAAGCTGGTGGAGATCCAATTGCCTAGTGAGTTACCGACGTGGCCTTTGACCAATATTTTGTATGCCGAAGCGGCGGCTCAGTTCGACCCGTTGACTCGAGCGGGTGTGGAAGAGGGACTCAACTCTTGGCCAAAATTGTTCCGTCGCGCCGAGTTCCTACCGGCCGTTGAATATCTACGGGCGCAGCGGATTCGTAGTAAGTTGCAAGATGAAATGCAGCAAGTTATGCAGCAGGTGGACGTGTTTGTTGATGGCGGCCGTGATGAGGCGTTGATAACTAATATGACCGGACATCCGGCGATTGCGATGCCGAGTGGTTTTGTTGAGCGAGCAGGTGTGCGGCAACCGGTGAGCGTGCAGTTGACGGGTCGGTTGTACGATGAAACAACCATTCTGGCGCTTGCCCAGTTGTTCCAATCTGAGACCGATTACCATCTGCAGCGACCGCCGCAGGAGAACCCGGAAGGATGACAGGAGCGTCATTGGCAACGCTTCAACGCCGGCACTGAGTAATTCAATAGATGTTACAATTGAACTTGTATATGAGACGTGTTTGCTGATTTGATTGTTTTGATAGAAAGCTTAACATGACGTTTAAAATAGCTGGCGTACAAATGGATATTGTACTGATGGACAAAGATGCGAACCTAGCTGCTATGGAAACGGCGCTACGTGAAACGACGAGTAACGGGGCTCGCTTGACCATTTTTCCCGAATGTGCTGTTGCAGGTTATTGTTATGATAGCCTCGCAGAAGCAATGCCCTATGCGGAACCTATTCCCGGAGAGAGCAGTCAGTTTTTTGAAAAGTTGTGTCTGGAAACTGATAGTTTCGTTGTTTACGGAACGTTAGAACGTGTTAACGACCAGCTCTTTAATGCTTGCGTACTGGTTGGTCCAACTGGCGTGATTGGTTCCTATCGAAAAATCCATTTACCGTTTCTCGGAATTGATCGCTTCACGACTCCCGGTGATCGTCCATTTGAAGTTTACGACTTAGGTGATATCCGAGTTGGCATGAATATATGCTACGACGGATCATTTCCAGAATCGTCGCGTGTGATGGCACTCGCTGGTGCCGACCTTGTGGTGCTCCCGACCAATTGGCCTCCAGGGTCGGAGACGTTTCCGATGTATGTCATCAATACTCGTGCTGTAGAAAATAAGATATATTATGCGGCGGTTGATCGGATCGGCGTGGAACGAGGATTTGCGTTTATTGGTGGCAGCAAGATTGTCGCACCCAATGGATATGATATTCAATTTGCCGATCATACGAACTTTGAAATTTTGTATGGCGAAATTGATGTTGAACAGAGTCGCAACAAACATATTGTCCGAGTTGCCGAAAAACATGAAATCAACCGATTTGCAGATCGTCATCCACAGTGGTACGACGCGATTTCGGACCCCAAAGATGATGAGAGCTAAACACTTTTACTTGAAATGAAATTGACATGAATATGCTGAATAAATTGACACGCCCGCGAACTGGAATCCAACGGCGCCGTTTTCTACAGGGAGGCTTTGCGGCGTTGGCCGGCCTGAGCTTACCGGAAGTGTTTGACCAGACAAGCTATGCTGCTCGATTGGGAAAGCAGCCGTCGAAGTTGAAAATTGTGGACATCGAACGTCAAACGGTGCGGCTACCCTTTAGAGCGGCTCCTCAGCGGGCGATGGATCGGGAGATTCCTCATTGGCGTTGGGCTGAATTGGTGAAAGTCACATTATCTGGAGGCGTGCAGGGAGTGGGCGAGGGGCTACTGTATTATTCTTGGGGCGTCACGTCCGACAAGAATGTGAAATATGCGATCGGTCGCAATGCCGCTGAATTGATGTGGAATGATGACCTCGGGGCGGCGCTGCAGATGGCGTTGTTCGACGCGGTGGGTAAAGCAGGGGATGTGCCGGCGCATCGATTGTTGGGAAACCAGTTGTATGATAAGACTCCATTGTCGTGGTGGAATATCGATATGCCAACCAAAGATATGTTGAGCGAATGTCAAGAAGCGAAGCGGTTAGGCTATAAAGCCTACAAGACGAAAGGGCGGCCTTGGTACGATTTGTGGGAGCAAACGGAAACCTGTGCAACAGCGATGCCGGAAGACTTTAAAATCGATATGGATTTTAACGAAACGTTGCTGACCGCGAAGCAGGCTATTCCTATTTTGAAGTGGATGGACCAGTTTCCTCAAATTGATATTTACGAATCACCTATTCCTCAGGCCGACGCGCTAGGGAATGCGGAGATAACCAAAGCAGTCCGCGCTGGCGTTTCGCTGCACTATGGCACTCCGCCGGCGAAGGACGTTATTAAACTGGATGTCTGTGATGGTTTTGTGATTGGTGGTGGAGCAACTCGACTCATGACACAGGCGCATGTCGCGGAAACAGCTGATATGCGATTTTGGTTGCAATTAGTGGGTACGGGAGTGACCGCTGCCTTTAGTTTGCACTTTGGCGGCGTCTGCGAAGCTGCGACTTGGCCAGCAGTGAATTGTCATCAGTTGTATGTACACGATTTGTTGAAGCAGCCAATCAAGGTCAAGGCTGGGTATGCTGATGTGCCGGACAAACCAGGACTTGGCATCGAGGTTGATTGGGATGCGGTGGCGAAATACAGAGTCGATAAACCAACGGCGCGGCCCGATCCTCGGAGAATGATCGAGACGACGTGGCCTGATGGTCGCCGCATGATGACGGCCAACGACGGCTCCGTTAATTTCATGCTCAACCCAGCCCGTTCGCCTGGCAATATGCCATTTTTTGAAAAAGGCGTCGATTCTAGGCTATTACCAGATGATGGCTCCGCTCAATGGGACCAGTGGTACCAACAAAGCCGCAAACAAGGCCCAACAATGGTTGCCGAGTAAGAATGCGCGGCGCCCATCGGGCGGCGACAATTCTGCGCGATACTATATCGGCTCATTTTCCACGAGTGTTTCCAGAGTGCCAATGCTACTGATATGAGCGTGCAATACATCTCCCGCTTTGAGGAATGTGTTGGTGGTTTTGCCAACACCGGCTGGCGTACCCGTAGAAATAATGTCGCCTGGTTCGAGTGTCATGGAGCGTGACAGGAATTCAATCACGGCCGCTACAGGAAATACTTGTAACGCTGTAGTACTGTCCTGACGCAACTCGCCGTTGAGTGACAGTTTAAGGTCGAGCGTTTGAGGGTCAGGTATCGAAGTTGGTGTCGCAATACAGGGACCGCAGGGGCAAGAACTGTCATGCCATTTACCGTGCATCCAATCGAAGAATCCGTCACGCGACCGTTCCTTGCGCTGTGGAAAAGGGTGGTAGCCACGGTCTGAGATGTCATTAACCACGGTATAGCCAGCGACGTAATTGAGTGCGTCCGCTGCGGCGATGTGTTTCCCGCGGCGTCCAATAACAACTCCCAATTCAAGTTCCCAATCAAAATTGTCGGGGCTGCATGAAGCAATTTGGATTGCGGTACCGGGATCCGTAAGTGTGGTTGATGCCGGCTTCATGAAGACGTAGGGAAATGTTTCCTCCCGCTCGATTGGATCTCCTCCACCTTCTTGGACATGTGCCGAGTAGTTGCCGGCGAGTAACAACAGTTTATTGGGACGGGCGATCGGTACGAGCAGTTGAATGTCTTGGCAATCCGTCTTGAGTGATTCAACTTGATGTGGGTTGTCACACAACCATTGCCAGATTGCTTCTAAGGAAGCTAGGTGTTCGCCGTCGGGAGGGAGCAGATCTAGCATGCAGGTGATTTGCCCTAGCTGTGCAGCATCAATTGCAGCAGCAGCATCGCCGGTCGCCGAGCAATACGCGGTTGCTGCGGATTCAAGGTTGACGACGTGTTGATCAAAGTAAAAGGCAAATTGCTCGATATCGTCTTGTTGGTACCGGCTGATTCTCATAGTCAGGAGTCCTTGGATGTGTTGTTGGGCGAACGTTGTAAGTATTTTGGGTGACTCAAACAATGTACCGAATTAGCAATCGATGCGACGGCCTTCATCGGAGGCGATGATGATGTTTTCGATAAGTCGAACCGTGTCGACCATGGATTGTGTTGTATTGCGACATGTGTCGACTTCACCGCGGATAAGTGCATACCAATCTCGCAGCAATGCTACACCGTTAACACCACCGTAGCCGGGTGTGTCGTCGGCAGGGGCAATGAATTCATCTTCCATCGCATACCACTGAGGCTGAGGGCCGTGTATTTCTAAGACTCCGCCTGTGTTTTCTTTCCGCGGGTCCCAGTGCACCCAGCGTTCGCTGCCACGAAGCGACCAGTGCATTTCCCCTGCCCAACGCGGAACCCAGTACCCACCGGTGATGGTTGCCAGAGCGCCGTGTTGCATATCGAGCAAAGCGGTGCCGCCGTCTTCGACCGTCGCGGGGATAGCGCCAAACACGCCCACTCGAGCGGTAATTGCTTTGACGCTTTGGTCTGTGATGTACAGCAATAAGTCGAGATGATGACAAGCGAGCCAACTGAAGAAACCTGCATAGCTAACTTTTTCGTCAAATAGATAATGATCGCGTCCGCGGCGATTTACGTCGCTCGTTACATATTTGGATTCAATGCTTATGAGTTTCCCAAACTGACCATCGCTGACCATTTGGCGAAGTCGATTAGCGCATTGGTCATAACGAAACATGTAACCACTCTGAAAGGCAACTCCGGCTTGGTCGATAGCATCTTTTATCTGCTCAGCGTCTGATACTCGGCCGGCACCCGGTTTTTCTAACAGAATATGTTTACCGGCGGCGGCGAGTTGTTGCACGACCGTAACGACCTCGTCGTTAGGCAGGCAGATAACCGCAGCATCGAATTGTTCGTTGGCGATGAGTTCGGTGGTTGAAGTGTAACGCGGTAGGCCGACATAGCATTGCTGTAAACTTGCGGTAGTTCCACCGAACATGGGCACAAGGCTCGTAATGGTTGCCTCCGACGTGACATTGGCGATCAGGTCACGCCAGCCAGCACCGTGTGGATTGTCGACTCCTATAAAGGCTAATCTCAGTGGTTGCGTCATGGTGAGTTTTAGTGGATTAATTGATGAGAAACTAACAGTTTTCACTATAACATAAAAACATTTCGAAAACGGGATCCGGAATATCGATGCATTCAATGGCCGTTAAACCTACGCGGGGCGGGAAGGGCGACGACTGCCCGAAGGTAAATTCTTGTGTTAAAATCATGCCATCATGAATGCGCCGAAATGCTTACCCGTTGTTGAAGAATTATTACCGTTGGCGGATGTTGAATCCGTGTTTCTGCAATTATCAAAACAACCCCATTGTCTATTCCTTGATAGCGCAATGCAAGAAAAGGACCTTGGACGCTATTCCTTCATTGCAGCGGATCCGTTTGATTATCTCGAGATTGACAGTCATACCGAGAACGAGCTTGACGTGTTACAGCAACGCTGGAATATGCTGCTGCAAGACATTGAAATCCAAACCATCGATGAGTTACCACCGTTTCAAGGTGGCGTGGCGGGTATGTTTAGCTATGACATCGGAGCTAGCCTCGAAAATATTCCCGCTCCACGGAGCAGTGAATTTGAAATCCCCTCGTTAGCGGTTGGTTTTTATGACACCGTCGTTGCATTTGATCATCATCAAGATCGTGCGTGGATTATTTCACAAGGGTTGCCGGAAAAGGACCCCGCCGCGCGTGCTGCGCGGGCCATCGCACGCATTGCACAATTTCGCGACTGGATCACTGAACAATCTCCCCCCACGCCGCAAATACCGACCGCGGGGATCGATGAAACGGCACTAGAGGTACAATTCCCCGTTTCTGCCAAAGGAGTGGAAGACGGGCTATTGACGAGTAATATGTCCGCTGAGAAATATCTTGAAACAGCGCAAAAGGCGGTCGACTATATTCATGCCGGCGATATTTTCCAAGTCAATTTGAGTCAGCGTCTTTTACATCGGGCGACCACCGATGCGGTCAGTCTGTATCAACGACTGCGGCAGCGGAACGCAGCAACATTTGCGGGATATTTTGCAATGAACGACTTTGAGATTGCCAGTGCATCACCTGAGCGATTTTTGCAGGTAGTCCAAGGTGTTGTGGAAGCACGA
>LWDU01040858.1_pt1 | contig 31711 bp, 27 predicted proteins | sample 727161 | NCBI WGS metagenome assembly LWDU01 (sample SAMN04566230, study PRJNA314399) | hydrothermal vent metagenome | isolation source: deep sea hydrothermal plume seawater | place: Mexico: Gulf of California, Guaymas Basin | collected 2004-07-11
GCTACTACGATCAGGTTCATGCCCACAGCTTCTATCCGCCCTATCTGGTTCGGAATAGTGAAGAGGTGGCGCTGAAAGGCAACGTGGGAGGGCGCGTTGGCGAGACCTACTCGCACTACGAGATCATGGAGGCCGGACTGGAGTTCATCCGCGCCAACAAGCACAAGCCGTTTTTTTGCTATCTGCCTATCACCCCCCCGCACGGGATGTACGACATCCCCACCGATGATCCGGCCTGGAAGCTCTACAAGGACGAGGCGTGGATTCAGGATCCCAGCATCCATCAGGACATCAAGAACTACGCGGGCATGGTGAGCATGGTCGACTACAACGTCGGCCAGGTGCTCGATCTCCTCAAGGAGCTGGGTCTTGAGGAGAACACCATCGTCTTCTTCACCGGGGACAACGGGGGCCAGGACCGCTTCCGCTCCAAGGAGCACCCGCGCGGCTTCTTCGGGCCGAACAAGGACCCGCGCACGGGAGTCGAATTCCGCGGCGGCAAGGGCAACCTGTACGAAGGTGGCCTGCGCATCCCCTCCATCGCCCGCTGGCCCGGTCGGATCAAGCCCGGGCAGGTCAGCGATCTCGTGTTCTACCAGCCCGACGTCTTGCCCACCCTGGCGGAGCTGTGTGCCGGCGAAGTGCCCGAGGACGTTGACGGCCTCTCGATCCTGCCGACCCTTCTGGGCGATGGCGAGCAGGCCCTACACCAGTTCCTGTACTGGGAGTACGGCAACCAGATGGCCGTGCGCCAGGGGAACATGAAGGCCATCCTGGATCGCAAGAACGACAAGTGGGCTCTGTTTGATCTCTCGCGGGACGTGAGTGAGACGACGAACGTGGCCGACCGTCACCCGCAGGTGCTCAAGTCCCTGGTCGCCATCGCCGAGGTGGAGCACACGCCCGCCAGGACCGGCACCTACACCGACCCTTCACGCAAGCGGCATGAACGCGATCGCTGGGCGAAGTGGGGTACGGCGAAAGACCAGCCGCAATCCCAGCAGGGCGGCAAGGCCAACACGATCACGGCCAAGAACCTGATCCCCGCCGCAGGCATGAAGCTCGTCGCGTTCAGCAGCGAGAACTCCGGCAATGGCAAGCTCGCGTATCTGGCCATGGACGGGAATCCCCACACGGTCTGGCACACCAGCTTCTCCCAGATTCTTGCCCGCCATCCCCACGAGTTGGTGATCGATCTGGGAGCGTCCTATGAAGTCCAGGGCTTCCGCTATCTGGCCCGCCAGGACGGTGGTTGGAACGGCGCCTTCGCCGAGACGGAGTTCTATCTGGCCGATACCCTGACGGATTTCCCCGCCGAGCCCTCCGCCAAGGCGACCTTCACCAAGTCGCGTACGGCTCAGCCCGCCGATCTCGCCCAGCCCGTGAAGGGCCGCTTCGTCAAGATACGCATCCTCTCCGAGGTGAACGGCGGGGCGTGGGGATCGGCAGCGGAGATCGGTGTAATCGGGACGCGTTAGGTGCTGGCAATCGTCATCGGTTAGACGACTCCCCCCCCCAGGAAGCAACGGACTCCACCAATTCCCAAGAGGCATACGCCACCGATCAGTGCGCCAAGATGGAGGCTCTTGTCCGCTTCAGGCGTCTCCTTACTGAGTGTCCCGATTAGACCAAGGAGTGCGCACACTGCGGAGCAAGGCATTCCAATCCAGTTGATCCAACCTAGGCAGGGGAATAGACCGCCAATTGTGAATATCACGGAGAGGGCGAGGAAGATGACTATGGCGGTGCGCATGTCGTGCCTGCTTTAGCTTTTGAGGTAGAGGGTTCTTATTGCGAGCGGAGCCTGGGAGGCGCCCACGACAACTGCAAGAAAGATGGGCCAGAAGGCCAGATTGAGGTTGCTGGCGGCGGTGAAATCCGCACGCATGGCGAAGGAAAAGCCACGCGATAACCCGCACAGCGGGCAGCCTGGGCATGTACCGGGGACAAGACCTGTCCAAGAGAGGTGCTCACCTGCAGCAATCTGATTGGGAGTAAACCACCTCGCGCAAGCTAGGAGCAGGATGGAGAGTGATCCACAAACGAGTCGAATGACAGTGAGGTCACCGTTGTTGAACGAGGCAGCCCGATCTGTTGCGGAAGTCATGGGCTCATTTCCACCTTGGTTTTGAGGTTGAGGGAGCCGGCACCCATTGCCCGAGCAAGTGCGGCACGGATGGTGTCATGTTGCCACTTCTCGTTTGGCTTTGTGCCTGTATGGCGTTTGCTTGCCCCCTCTTCCGGGCGGGTTCCGAACTCTCATTCCTTCCCCGTAAATTGACATTGGGTGGAACTTTTAGGCCCCGCCGCTCACGGCGCGCAGGATGCGTGCCGCGACAATCAGCAGGAACCCAATGCCCAGGGTCGGAAGGAACATCGACGTACCCGTTGCAATTCCGTAGAACCCCTGAAGGAATCCTGTGCTGAATACGGCGAAGCCGATCATCACCCCTGCGAGGCAGAAGAGCATGCCGACGGACTCGGATAGTTGCGCAATCCTCATGGCGGTCTGGTGGTCTTTTTCGTTCATCACGTTGCTCCTCTTGTGTCTGGCCCGGTGTGCATGGGTGGACGGCGCTCGCGCGGTACCTGGGATCAGGTGAGGGCCCCGAAGCTCTGCGCTTCCCAGCTTACGACTTCGGAAATCAGTTCGCTGCGTATCTCTTCAGCCGTGCGGCCGCTGCGTTTGAGGACGGCGAAGCCGTGGTCGGCGCCTTCAACCACGTGCAGGTGGGCGGGGCCGGCGTAGCGGGTGAGGGCGTCCCGCAAGAGGTCAAGCTCGCACAGGGCATCCCGCGTTCCCTGGAGGAACAGGGCGGGAACTTCGAGGTCCCCGAAGTGCTCGCTGCGCAGGCGATCGGGCCGCTTGGGCGGGTGCAGGGGATAGCCGAAGAAGACGAGCCCATCCGCCGGCTCCCCGGTCGCGACGAGATAGCTGGACATGCGGCCGCCCATGGACTTGCCCGCCAGCAGGAGGCGTCGGCCGGGGAAGCGGGTGCGCAGGGTGGCGGCCGCTTGGCGGTGGACAGTCTCCAATAGGGGGCGGCGGTCGGGAGGGCGCCGCTTGCCCTCGTCGAGCATGCGCTGGGCATAGGCGTAGTGGAAACGCATGACGGGGAAGCCGGCGGCGGACAAGTCCTCTGCCGTTTCAGCCATGAAGGGACTCTCCATGCCCACCCCTGCTCCGTGCGCCAGAAGGAGCACTGCACGTCCGGAGTCCTCGTCCGGCAGGTCGAGCCAGCCTCGAATCGGTCCCGGTGTATCGAGGTCTACCGGGATCTCAATGGGCTCGCGAGGCATGGGAATGGGATACCGCTTGGGACCGGACCTCTCGGCCGACTAGACGGCTGCTGTCTCCAACAAAGTGGCGAGCCGCTCCAAGCCCCGCTCGAGCTTGTCGGATTGCGCCCCGAAACCGATGCGTAGCCAGCCCTCGCTGCCGAAGTGCTCACCAGGGACGAGCAGCACGCTGTGGTCGGTGCGCATGCGCTCGGCCAGCTCGCAGGAGCCCAAGGGGTGGTCGTAGCGCATCCAGGCCATGGCCCCAGCGCGCGGTGGAATCCACTGGAGGCGATCGGCAGCCTGGCCCATCCACTTGGTGACGCGCGCGCAGTTGTGGGTGAGCATGTCGCGGGTGCGCTTCAGGATCTGAGCGCGCACGCCCGGTTCCAGGACACGTTGGGCCAACAGGTCGGAGAGGGCGCCGGGGCCGATGGTCGTGTAGTCGTGGCGCGCCCAGAAGTCCTCGATAGCCGCTTCTGAAGAGACAATCCAACCCAGGCGCAGGCCCGGCAGTCCGTAGGCCTTGGACAGGCTGTTGGTCACGATGAGCCGCTCGCCCCGACCCCAGATGGAAGGCGTCGGGGGCGCGTCGAACTCCGATCCCTGGTAGATCTCATCTGCGAGCACCCAGGCCCCGTGCCGATCCGCAATGGCCGCCACCCCGTCCAACCACGCGCCATCGAAGACCGCGCCGGTGGGATTGTTGGGATTGCAGATCATGATCATGCGCGTACGCTCGTTGACCAGGGATTCGAGGTGCTCAAGATCCGCCCGCCAGCAGCCGGCCTCCCAGTCGGGGCTCAACTCCCATGGAACGAGCTTGGCCCCGAGCCCGCGGACGAGACCCGGCAGCTGGCCGTAGTTGGGCACCATGGCCACCACCTCGTCCCCGGGTTCGACCAGGGTCCAGGCGGCGACGCAGTTGGCCTCGGCACCGCCGGTGGTGACCAAGACGTTGGCGGGCGTCGCCTCGGGGTAGAGAGCGGCGATCCGTTCGCGTAGAAGCGGAGTTCCCTGGGTCGGGGTGTATTCCAGAGCCTGGTCCAGCACCCCGTCGAGGCCCGGAGCGAACTCAAGTAGCTCGCGCAGTGTCAGGGGGTGGGCTCCGCTGTCGGACAGGTTGAGCTCCACGTCGTGCTCGTGGAGGGACTGCCACCGTTCCATTTCAAAGGTCTCGATCTTCATGTGGGCTAGGGTACCCTGGCCCACATGAAACGGCCCGACCAAACCGACCCCGCCGATCCACGGCTTCTTCCGTGACCCGCGTCCTCACCTGGCCCCAGATCGAGAGCGTCCTGGAAGGTGTCGACCTCGTCGCCGCCATGGAGGAGGCCTTCGTAGCCTACTCCGAGGGTCGCGCAGTCGTTCCGCCGGTGGGGGAGTTGATCCTGGAGGAGCCGCGCGGCGAGGTGCACATCAAGTACGGCTACATAAAGGGCCAGCCTGGCTACGTGGTGAAGATCGCCTCGGGTTTCCCGGGCAACGTGGCCCGCGGCCTGCCACCCGGCCAGGGCGTGATGCTGCTGTTCGATCGCGAAGACGGCGCGCCCACCGCCGTGCTGCTCGACGAGGGCCATCTGACCGATCTGCGCACCGCGGCCGCCGGCGCCGTGGCGGCCAAGCACCTGGCGCCCCCGGACGTGCAGCGCATCGGCGTGCTCGGCACCGGCGTGCAGGCGCGAATGCAATTGGACCACCTGCGCGGCGTGACACCGTGCCGCAGCGTCCTGGCCTGGGGCCGTGACGCGGGCCGGCTCGACGCTCTGATAACGGATCTGGGCGCCTTGGGCTTTGAGGCCGAGGCCGCGGGCGAACCCGCGCAGATAGGCGCGGCCTGCTCCCTGATCGTGACCGCAACGGCCAGCCACTCACCGCTTCTTGACGAGGTCCGCCCGGGTACGCACGTGACGGCGATGGGTTCCGATACCCATGAGAAACAGGAGCTCAGCGCCCGCCTGGTGGGTTCGGCCGATCTGGTCGTCGTGGACAGCCGTGACCAGGCGGCCTTGCGCGGGGAGGCGGCGCGGGCCGTGGCCGAGGGCTCTTTTGATCTCGACGACGCCCTGGAGTTGGGCGACGTGATCGCGGGCCGGGGCGGCCGCACGCATGCCGATCAGGTGACCATCGCCGACCTGACCGGGGTGGCCGTCCAGGATCTCGCCATCGCCCGGGCGGCAGCCGGGATCTAAAAGAGGGGCGTTGGTCGGCGCACGGCTGCTCGGTTTTGGTTCGGGGGAACCACAGGAAGGCGCGTCAGTGCAATACTCTTCAGGCATGTCTGCGCAACGAACTGATGGTGGGGGCAGGAGTCTGGGCCCGCGGCCCGACCAGCGCGCCCCGCGCCTGCAGACCACCAGCCTGTGGTACGCCCCCTCGGCGCAGTACGGCGAGGAGCCCATGGGCACGCCCGGATACACCGGCGCCACGCCCGCCTGGGTGATCTGGAATCTGGTCAAACGCTACACGCGCGAGGGGGATCTCGTCGTGGATCCCTTCTGTGGCGGAGGGACGACCCTGGACGTGGCGCGCAGCCTTGAGCGACGCGGTCTGGGCTACGACATCAATCCGGTGCGCGAGGACATCTTCCGCGCCGATGCGCGCAAGCTGCCGCTGGAAGACGGCAAAGCGGACTTCGTGTTCATGGATCCGCCCTACTCCACCCACGTGGACTATTCGCCCGAGCCCGGCTGCATCGGTGCCCTGTCGGCTTTCGAGGAGGCCTACTTCGAGGCCATGGAAGAGGTCTTCAGTGAGGTCGACCGCGTCCTGCGCGACCGTCGCTACCTGGCCCTGTTCGTGTCCGACACCTTCAAGAAAAAGCAGGGCTTCGTACCCATCGGCGCACGCCTGTCGGCGGCGCTCTGCAAGCGCTTCCGGCCCATCGATCACGTGTCGGTGGTGCGCGGCAACCGCAAGCTCGAGAAGCCCGCTTTCCACAAGGCCGCCGCCGAGGGCAACTTCTTTCTGCGGGGCTTCACGCACCTGATGATCTTCAAGAAGGAGCGCGGGTAGTGGTCTGCCCCTGCCGAGACCGCTCCTGCCAACATCGGAGCCCCTCTCCCTCACGCCAGGTCCAACTCCGGCGTGGCGTCCGTCAGCCTCCGAAGGGCAGCGTGCTGAACAGACGGTCCCGAGCCTCTTGGTCCCTGCGGGTGTAGGACGCTTCGGGGATGTACTCCTCCGCGGGCATGCTGAAGAGCTTGATGTCGGGCACGGTCGTGGAGGGCAGACCCTCGTTGGTCAGCTTGTAGCGCGCATCGCAGATGGCCCAGGTGCGAGTGGACGTGTCCGGGTTGGGCTTGAAGAACTCGCTGTAGTTGTAGCGCCGCAGGCCCTTCCCCCCGCGCAGGACGGACAGGAAGCTGACGCTGTCCGGGGAGTTGTGGGGGAGGCCCCGCATCTCGGCCAGGGTAGCGAACAGGTCGACCCCGTTGACGAGGGCATCCGTCTCGCCCGCTGTGACACCCGGCCCGTGTACGACAAACGGCACGCGTATCCCGGCTTCCATCAGCGAACCCTTGCCACCCCCATAGGCCATGTCCGTGCCGTTGTCCGACAGCAGGATCACGTAGCCGTAGTAGTTCTGCAGCAGCCGTCCGATGTCCCCGTCGAGAAACTCCAGCATCTCGATCGTCTTGCCTGCCGCGCTGGTCGCGCTGCCCCCGGGAGGGTTCTGTGCCGGACCATGGGCCGCGTGGTAGGCCAGGAAGCGCACGCCCGCGCCGGAGTTCAGGGCGAAGTCCGTGGTGGCGGTGGTGGCGTAGGTCGTCTGGTTGCTCGTCACTCCGTCGACCGTCTGCAGCCAGTTGTAGTAGTCCGTCCCCGTGCCGTTCAGGTTGAAGAGGCTGCCCGCGTAGTGGTCAAAGCCCTGGGCGTTGGGGTCGGTGTGCCGGTAGCTCACGTGCCACTTCCCAAAAGCGTGCACGGGCTCGTTGAGCAGTTCGGCGAAGGTCGTGTGCTCAAGGCCCAGACTGTAGGCGCTCTTGTCGCCCCACTTCAGCACGGACCCGATGCCCGTTCGCGTGGGATACAGACCCGTGAGGATCGCGGCCCGGGTGGGCGAGCAGGCGGGGCAGACCCAGGCGCGTGAGAAGCTGAGGCCGCCCGCGGTAAGCGCGTCGATGTTGGGAGTGGCCGCGCGGTCGATCAGCTCGTGTCCCACGTCGTCCATCAGGATGATCGTGACGGGGAGGCTGGCAAAAGGGTCGACTTCTTCAGTGGCGAAGACGGGACCGGCACAGCAGAGCGCGAACAGCGCCAGGGTGGGGGGAATCAGGGGAACGGCGCGCATACGTCGACCCTATCAGAAGCCTGCAAACGCAGGCGAATCCCAGGATAGGACGCGTCGGCAGCGGTCCCGGGTCCGCCCTGGCAGCCGACCGTCACTCCACCACGGGCCGCTCGGGGAACTCGAAGCCCGGGTAGTTCTCCCAGGCCTTCGGGTTGAGGTGCAGCAGGCGGTGCTGGGCCTCGGCGGCGTCCGGCGGATTCTTGGAGGCGAGGCGTCGGGCCAGGGGCAGGAAGCGGCGCAGGAAGCGCCCGGCTTCGGGGAAGTCCTTCCAGACGGCCTTGAAGCGATCGACCCAGGTGGGCTCCTTCTCGAGCTCGGCGAGGGGGTAGCCATAGGTCTCGAACCAGAACCGGTTCCGGAATTCGATCTGGCGGATCCAGGCCGGTGGAATCTTCTCGGCCCAGTGGCGCGTGGGCACCTTGCCCCGCGGGCGGGTGGCGGTCAGAAGCCACGGGAAGGGAGGCACGTCGTTGGGCGGGATGTGGCTGGTGTGATCCAGGACGCGCGCGTCCCACTCCTCACCGACGAACTCCAAGAGGGCGCGCATCTCGTCTTCGGGGTTGGCCAACAGGTCCTCAAGCCGGACTTCGTGCATCTGCTCTCTGTAGGGGCCGACCTCCTTGGCCAGCCGCGCCATGTAGCGGTTGTTCAATATCCAGCTGCCCGGGGCCCAGGGCATGTCGCGCAGCGAGAGGCAGGTGGGACGCGGGTCGCGCAGGATGTGGATGATGCGCGCGCCCGGGAAGTCCTTGAGGATCGTCCCGATGTAGCTGGCGTGGAAGGGGGTCTTGTCCCCGTAGCGCGGGCAGCCACGCTGGCGCGCTTTGCAGCGCATGATGGCCTTGTAGGCATCGGGTAGAGCTTCTCGGGGCGCGTCTCCGGGATGGGTCTTGGCCAGCTCCTCGCGTACGTCGGCCGTTCGCAGGTACTGCCACGCGAAGGGGAAGGACTTGAAGTAGAGCTCGAGCCAGTCCGAGGCGGAGTAGCGCTTGGGGATGAACTGGCGGCCGATGTAGAACGACGCCTCGTGGGTAATGTGGATGCGCGGGTGCGCGTTGATCATCAGGCGCAGCAGCGTCGTGCCCGAGCGCCCCGTGCCCACCACGAAGATCGGCGCGTCGTCTGGATCCGGTGGGGTGACTGGGTTGGCTTGGGACATGGGTGCGATCGTTTCAGGGCTTGCTGGCCCAGACCACCGACCAGTATCCTGCGGTGGGCTCACATTGCACGCCCTCGAAGCCCGCCGCGACAAGGAGCCCCTTGAGCTCGGCCGCGGTGTATTGCTGGCCCTTCGTCCAGACCAGCATGTCGAGGTTGACCAGGGCGTTTGCCAGGGGTCCGCCCTCCTCGTCCACGATTTTCTCGTGAATCAGGACGCGTCCCCCGGAGGGCAGGCACGCGAAGGCCTTGTCCAGCAGGACGCCGCCCTGTTCGTGAGACCAGTCGTGCAGGATCTGGCTGAGGAGCACGGCGTCGTGGCCATCGGGAAACGGCTCGTTCCACATATCCCCGGCCAGAGTCCGCACCTGCTCCGAGAGCCCGGCTTCATCCGCGTACTTCTCGGCCAGGTCACAGACCACCTGCAGGTCCCAGACGGTGCAACTCAGATCCGGATGGGCGCTGGCGCTTGCCAGGCAGAGCGCTCCCGAGCCTCCGCCCACGTCGAGCAGGCGTTCGATCCCCTCCAGGGGAGCGACCTCGGCAAAGCCCGCGGCGGGGCGTTCGCTGACGCTGTGCATGGCGGCCGTGAAGCGTGCCGCGGCTTCGGGGTCGCGCTCATGCTCCTCCCACGGATCGGCGTCGCCGTAGGCCGTGCTGCTGTCCTTCTTGAGCGCTTCAAGGAGAGCGACCGGGGACAGGAAATGATCCATCTCCAACTCGATCAGGCTCACCAGCGAGCCCGAACGCCCGTGCACCGCATAGGCCGCAGCTTCCGGGGAGAGTCCATAGAGACCCTCTTCGCAGGTCACCACGCCCATGGCTTCGAGAGCCACAAGCAGGGAGCGCGCTCCCCGCAAGGAGAAGTCGAACTCGTCAGCGATGGTCTGAACGTCGAGCGGCGTCTGATCGAGCTTGTCGAACAGACCCACCCGTACGCCCACGGTCAGGGCCGCGCTCTGGCGACCCGCGACGTAGGCATCGTAGATGGCGCGGTCATCCAGGGGGAAGGCCGCCGGATGGCGGCGTTCCTCTCCGCTCATCGCACGTCCACCAGCTCCACGACGAAGACCAGTGTGGCCCCTCCGGGAATCGTGGGAGGGGAGCCCCCCGAACCGTAGCCCAGATCGGAGGGGATCACGAAGATCACCATGGCGCCCGGGGCCATCAGCTGCAGGCCTTCGGTCCAGCCGCCGATGACGCGGCTGAGGGGGAACGTCGAGGGCTGGCCCCGATCGTAGGAGTTGTCGAAGGGCGTGCCGTCGGTGAGCCAGCCCGCGTAGTGGGCCACCACTTCATTGGCGGCGGTGGGCTTGGTGCCCGCGCCCTCGCGAACGACCTTGTACTTGAGGCCGCTGGCCGTGGTGGTCAGCTCCTCATCGGGGGGCAGGACGAATTCAGGTTTGTTGAATGACATGGAGCTCAGGATCTCGATTTGCCAGAGATAGGTTTTGCCCTCTTCCACGCCGGGCATTCCTGCCAGGCGTGCCATCTGGGCGTAGGGGACTTGGATGTTCATGCGCGTGCCTTTGCGCGCTAGGGCCAGGGCACCGCCCAGGAAGGGCAGCGGCATCTGCGCCGGGTTGCCGAGCAAGGGGGCACCTTCCATCGCGGAACTCAGGATGGGCTTGTTGTTCTCGTCGTACATGGCGAAGGCCAGCGAGACGGCATCGGCTCCGGCGCAGGGCGTTCCGGTGCCCTCTTGGAGGACGCAGTACTTCACCCCGTGGTCATGCTGGCCGGCAGCGAGGGCTTCTCCGCTCCCATCCTGTGCCTTGCAGGTCGTTCCGCTGCAGGTCAGCGTCTTGGCCAGCTCCTCGGTCCACGGCTGGAAGGGCAGGGTGCGGGCGGTGACAGCGATTAGTTCCACGTCAAAGATCAGGGTGGAGTTGGCGGGGATACTGGGCCGTCCCTCTCCCCCGTAGGCCAGGTCCGCGGGAATGGTCAGCTTCAGCCGGGAGCCGGGGCTCATGAGGCCCAGGGCCTCGTTCCAGCCTTCGATTACGCGTCCGACCGCGAACTCTGCGGGCTCGCCGCGCTCGCGGGAGGAATCGAATTGGGTCCCGTCGGTGAGCCAACCGCTGTAGTGCACCTTCACGCGGTCGCCAAAGACAGGGGAGGCGCTGCCATCGCCCTCTTGCAGCACCGAGTAGACCAGGCCTGATGCCGTCGTCCTCTCTTCAGGCCCAGGCACGACGGGAGGCCCAGGCACGACNNNGCACGACGGGAGGCTCAGGCACAACGGGAGCCTCAGCACAACTACCCACTAAAGCAACACATACAAGGAGTGAGGTGAGTAGCGGGGCGAGGAGGCGCGGATGGTTCACGGGGGAGCTCCAGAGGGAGGCTGGGGGGTGGTCAAGCCCGGTCCAAGTCGGATCGGGGTTGCGCACTCTATGTGCTAATGTGGAAACGGGCCACCACTTCGGGTCTGGGAACTTGCAGGCAGGGTTGGGGAGGGCCTTGGGGCGCTTCAACCGCCCATGATGTGGAAGCCTGCGTCCACAAATATGGTCGTCCCCGTGATTCCCCGCGAATGGGGCCCGCACAGGAACAGGCAACAATCGCCCACCTCTTCAGATGTCACGTTCCTGCGCAGCGGAGCGATGTCAGCGATGTGAGACGTCATGTCAGCGAAGTCCTTGACCCCCGAGGCCGCCAGGGTGCGGATGGGGCCCGCACTGATGGCATTGACGCGGATGCCGCGCGGTCCCAGGTCGGCAGCCAGGTAGCGTACCGAGGCCTCCAGCGCAGCCTTGGCGATGCCCATCACGTTGTAGTTGGGGACCACGCGTTCGGATCCCAGGTAGGTCAATGTGACGATGGACCCTTCGCGTCCCTCCATGAGGGGCAGCGCACGCCGCGAGATCGCTGTCAGTGAGTAAGCGCTGACTTCATGGGCCAGCATGTAGCCGTCCTTGGTGGTGTTGAAGAAGTCACCTTGCAGCTCGTCGCGTTTGGCGAAGGCGATGGCATGCACCACCGTATCGAGGTAGCCGAATTCCTCACGAACGGTCTCGAAGACCTCGTCGATCTCTTCGGGCTTGGTGACGTCACAAGGGAGGACCAGGGAGCCTGGTATTTCCGCGACGAGATCGCGCACGGACTTCTCTAGCCGCTCATCCACGTACGTAAACGCCAGCCGCATGCCCGCCTGGGCCAGGGACTTGGCGCAGCCCCAGGCGATGGAGCGCTTGTTGGCCACGCCAAAGATGATGCCGGTCTTGCCTTCGAGGAGAGTGTTCAAGGTGTCTATTGCGGACAGGGGACAGGGCAGGGGGGAGGGGCGGAGTGAGGGGCGGATACTAGTGGCTTTGGCCCCTCACACGTACCCGTTTTCCTGTGGCTTCTGTGCTCAACAATGGAGAAAGCCGCGCCAGGCGGGGGATTCAAGCGGCCAGAACAGGTCAAACGAGGCGCGCTGGCTCCTCCTTCTGGCGAGGTCCGTTGAGAAGGGTCCCGAGCCAGGTGTAGCGGACGCAGTAGCGGTAGGTCAAAAGGAGCAGGCCCGTGACGATCCCGCACACCAGGGGGAACTTGATGAAGGGTGACAGGGGCCAGTCCTGGACCCACCACTGCGCCAGCAAGATCAGCGGCAGGTGGGCCAGATAGAGCCAGTAGGAGGAATCGGAAATGTAGCGCATCGTCGGGCTTGCTTGCTGGAACACCTTCCTGAACAACCCCATCAGGCCGAACACCATCAGCCAGGTGTAGCTGACCTCCAGGAGTGCTCCGATGGGATGGCGCAACTCTTCGAATTCACGGCTCCAAGTACCTCCCATGGAAAACTCCAGGGCAAAGGGGAAGACGACCAGGAGACCGAGCGGGAGCGTCAACCACCATCGGCGCCCGAGCTTGTGCGCGCTGCCCGCGCTGTCGTGGTAGACGACTCCGAAGAAGAAGAAAATGGCGTAGTAGAAGAGCAGGTGCGGAAGAGGCAGCCAGCCGCCCGACGTGTCCGGGCCGAATCCCGGGCTCTCGCCGCCGGACCGCATGACCAGTTGGGGCAGCCAGGTCAGAGGCAGGAGCCACGCATAGCGCAGGGGAGAGGTCACCAGCAGATCTGGCAGCCCCCTGAAGCCGACCCATTTCGCCAGCGCCGCATACAGGGCAAACCCCGCCACCAGCCAGCACAAGAACCACAGAAACCACAGGTGGTGGAAGACGGGTATGAGAAATAAGCCCACGATCCACGCGTCCACGTCTTCAACGCCTTCGTTGGATGCGCTCGATCTTGCACCCCCCTCCTTGAGGGCCGCGATGATCGCGGGCCTGTCCCGTTCGATCCGCTTCAGGTCCAGGTCAAGCCCCATCAGGTCCCCAAGCCAGGCAGTGATCCCCGCGATCTCCTTGCCCCATGGCGTGGAGACCGTGTCGAGGGGTGCCTCACCCTTGTTGTTTGCCGCGTTCGCGTCCGCACCTGCTGCGAGCAGGAGGTCGACGGCTTCGGGTGTCCCGAAGAAGGCGGCCCAGTGCAGCGGGGTTCCACCCTCGAAGTCCTTTGCTGTCGCATCGGCCCCCGCTTCGAGCAAGCGCTCCGTCACGGCCTGCTGCTCGAGCACCGCCGCCCAGTGCAGGAGGGTCGTGCCACTCGCGTCCGCGCTGCGCACATCCGCTCCGCCCTGCACGAACCGATCGACGGCCTCGGGGTCGCCGGCCCGCACCGCGTCCCAGATGTCTTCGATCGGCCTTTCGTCCGCGACGGGTTCCTGCTCCGGCTCGCGGCCAGCCTGTGCGGGCGAGGACATCACGAACGCGCTGACCCAGTTCACGGCGGGAACGACGGTGAACAGCCCCAACATGCAGGGCAGGAATACGCGCCGCAATCGCTGTCCCAGCAGGGGTACCAGTCCGCGGCGGCGCCAGATCATGGCGGTGAAGAAACCGCTCATGACGAAAAACACCGGCATGCGGAACCCGTGTAGGGCAAAGAACAGCAGGCCGAACGCACCATGCTGCTGGCTGTCCTGGACCGCCCAAGGGAAGGGCACGAAGGAAAGCGCCCCGTGCAGGGCGATGCCCAAGAGCATCGCGATGGCCCGCAGAGCGTCCAGATCGTGTCGGCGTGCGATCTTGCCGGGGACCGTCTCTGGGGAATCGTGTTCGGTGATGGCGGGACTTCCCAGGGGGCGGAGCTGTGGGGCAGATGAGTGTTGAAGGGCCGCGCTTCGTACGGGACTGGCCTGCACACCCTCCGCAAACCCCGTCACGCCAAACGGTGGGCTTCGCGAATGGTAGGGGCCTGGGCGGGCAAGCGCCAAAGGACAAACGGGGGCATCGATTCCCTGCCGCGCCTCCCTGGACAGTTTGCGTGCGGGCGGCGCCACGGATCATGGTGGCCTCGCCGTGCCGGACCTGGGGCGCCCATCCAACCTACTTATCGACAGACCCGCAGCCCTATACCCGTGGGGCATTGCGGGGAAAACGGGCCGGCCAGTCGGCACTGTAGTCCCCGCCAACCCTTCTGCGGGAGCCGCAGGAGGGGGTAGAGGCAGAATCCTGGGCCGTTAGTTGGAACGATGACACAATCTAGTCGCCGCCACCCCCGCTCGAGGCTCACCGCAAACCGCCATCGAGTTGTCCATCCTCGCAGATAGGCAATGACCTCTCGCTCCAGTCGTTCTTCAAGTCGTCTTCCAATCATCGACACCTCACGCGAGGCCCATGCTTCGCTTGACGTGAGATCTGTTGCCGCTCCGCGGGACACCACCGAACAAGCAGAGAACTCCGATTGTGGCGCGGCTCTGGACTGGCGCCGCTACCTGTGCGGCGGTGGTCCGGCCAAGGTGATCCTGCGCCTGGCTCAAGGTGATCCTCTGGGCTTGAGGAGCGTGGTCGGGGTGCGGTTGGCCCGGCGTTCTCTGCTCCTGGATGCGGACTGGGTACACCTGCGAACCATGACACGCATTGCCTTGGCTTCGCGTTCCTACGAGGGCTCCCCGCCCTTCGCACACTGGCTGGAGACCCAAGTAGACGCCGCCATTGAGGAGGTACTCGATGAAGAGCGTGAGTTCGCGGGGTCATCGTCCTCGACGCAAAACCCTGAAGGCTGCTCGTCACACCAACCTGCGGTACACAGGGCCTTGGGCGATCCCCTGGGCATTGATCCCGATACTTCTCGACGGGTTTGCGTCGCGCTCAACGGCCTGCCCTACCAGGAGCGCCACACGTTCTCTTCCCTTGTCCTGAGTGGCGAGGATCTCGATCAGGTGGCCGCGGAATTGGGGAGCTCGGCCAGCCGCGTGGCACGCAGGGTTCGCCGGGTGTTGGACCACCTGCTCGCCGTTGCCCACAAGCCACCCACCAAATCCCAGCCCTGACCCCCAACCCATCTTCCTGCCCATGGGCTTGCCACACTCTGACGTCATCGATCTCCTGTATCCGCGGAGTGGCGAGCGGGAGCGGGAGCAGGCGCGGCGTTGGGTGACCCACCTGCGCCTGTTACAGGCAGAGAGCGGCCCTGGCCCGGCACCCAGCGTGGGCGTCGGTCGGGCCTATGCACAGCGCGAACTGGACTGGGTACTCAAGCGCCAACTGCGGCAGAACGTCGAGGCCTTCATGCAGCATGGGCTCGGCACGCTGCTCAGCGCGGATTCTTGCCTGGGCTTTGGCAGACCGATTATCGGCTATCAGGAGGTCTGGTCGAACCTGGAGGCCCTTCGGCTACAGGGCTGGAGTGTCCCGGACGTTCCGGGGCCGGGGGAGTGCGCTCTGGTGAGTGCGGCCCGAATGCTGGACGGGGCCGAGGCGCTGGGTCTTCCTGCGGACCGCATTCTCCTCTGGCGCAGCAGGATGGATCGCTTGCACGGATCCACTCTCGTCTCACCTGAATGGGGTAATCCCTGCGGTCCGGCCGCCATGGATTTCAGCGCGGATCAGGCGGGGCAGCTCCTGGATCGGGGGCGGGTGCACGAGGCTCTGGATGAACTGCGGAACTTCAAGAAACAGGCCGGCGGCATCGCTGGGCGCGCGCGAATGTTGAGCGAATGGGCGCAGACAATTCTCGATGCCAGCTGCCCGGAGTCTGTCCGGGAGGATGAACTGGTCCGCGAAGGCGATCTGCCGCCCGAGTGGAGTGCGCTGGACCGGAAGTTCGGCGTGCAGGAGGGCCTGCCTGCCCATCTCCTGGAGCTGCGTACCCAGTGGCCGCGGACCTTGCCCCACTTGCGGGGCTCCGCCTTGGAGCACCGCATCCCCGTGCCCGCCACGAGCCCGTTGCCTAGCCGCGGCGAGCTGGGGGCTGGCGTGCTCGTGCGTCTCCGCTTCGACGGGGGAGCCACCAAAGTCGACGACGCGCAAGTACCGCCGGGGCTCCATCGATCGGTGCCGGACTGGCACCTGGGTCGGGACCGATCCTGGCGTGATCCGGTGGCGCCCGAATACGAGCTGCTGCTTGAGGGCCGCGCGGTGCTGCGTCGGTCAGCCCTGGGCGAGCCTGCACCGGAAGGTGCCCTGGATCCCTCCTCCCGCGCCTTGGCCTTGATCCCCATTCCAGGAAGAGGGGCGAAGGCGGAGTGTGCGGGCTGGATTCAAATTGAGTATCGACACGTTCTGTTGCCCTCCCGTGAGAGGCTGGAGAGCTGGGGCAGGGGCTTGGGTGAGGACTGCATGCTCTTGCCCGGATCAGAGGCCGTGGACGAACCGGACGAGGAACTCTCAACCCCTGAAGCCTCTGCGCCGGTGCGGGATGGCGGCCGCGTCTTTGAGGAGTTGCTCTCGGAGGTGGGGACCAAGCTGGGGCGCCGACGCTGGTGGGGTTTCCTGGTGGGGGGGGAGTCCACGCTGCACGTGGGGTCGGGAGGTCAGGGGCTGCAGAGCTCCCCCGCGGGAGGCGGCCATGCCTTGGAGCGCTCACTACAAACCGGCGGAGTGGCGCGCTTCGACGCGCCCGATGCGGCCTTGGCCCAGGCTCGGGACGCTGGCTCAGGGATCGTCATCCCCGCGCGACTGCAGGGGCAAGTCGTGGCCCTCTTGGCTCTGGAGTCCGACCGCCGGCGAGCTTTCAAGGAGCGCGACGTGCGCCGGGTGGAACAATCACTCCAGGCTCGGGCCCTGGCTCTGCGCTTGGCGGCCTTCCGAGCCTGGCACCTGGAGCAGCACGGCATCGATCTGGCTTTCGCAGCAGGGGAGAGCGGCTTCGAACGCCTGGCCGGCCAGCTGCGGACCGCTGCCCACGCCCATGCACCCGTCCTGGTGAGCGGGCCGGCGGGGGCGGGCAAGCGTGTCCTGATGCGTTGGATGCAATTTGAGTGGGCGGCGGAGAGGGCTGGCGGCAAGGCGCCCCGGGCATGCACACCTCTGGGCAGCGTGGAGCCTCCGAGTGCACAGAAGATGAAGGCCGCGCTTGAACAGCCCTGCGCCATGTTCGAGGGACTTGATAGTTGGCCTGCACGCCTGCAGAGGCAACTGGCTCAGGCTCTGGAGAGCGGCCCGCGCGCGAAGGTGTTGGTGCACGTTCAGGGGCGCCTGGAGACTCTCGTCACGGACGGAGTCCTGGATTCGCGGTTGGCTCGCGCACTGGAGAACATCGAGGTGCGGGTGGGAGGTTTGGCGGAGCGGCGCGTGGAGTTGCCCTTCCTTGTGCCCAGCTTGCTTCGCATTCTCCGTGAGCACCATGGGGGCCCTCTCCTGCGCCTGGACGATGCGGCGCTGGGCCTCTTCTGGAGGCAGCCTTGGGAGGGTGGGATGGCGGCCCTAAAGGGCGCCCTGCTGAAGCTCCTGCTCGAGTCGTCTGGGGAGGTGATCGAGTTCGACCCAGCGCACTCGGTTCTCAGCGCGAACGGGCTCGGGCCCATCAAGCGCTTGCCCTCGCGGCGTCCCTGCAGGCGAGACGTCGTTTCTGCGCTCGATTCGACTCGCCTGGAATCGGGGCGCATCAACAAGACCCGCGCTGCGCAGTACCTGGGTTGGGATCCGGACACCCTTGTGGCGCGCATGCAGGACCTGGGCCTCTCGACCGAGGCAGGGCTTCCTCAGGACTGAGGATTCGGGCTCTGCGCGGCCTCTTACTGGACAGTCCGCCGCCGGGGACGCAAGTTCTAGCCGTGCGACTCAGCGATTACGACTTCGACCTCCCCGCCGACTCCATCGCCCAGGAAGCCGTGGAGCCGCGGGACCGGGCGCGTCTCCTGCGGCACGCCGTGGCAGAGGATCGAACCGAGCACGGCCACGTGTGTGATCTGCCCGGGATCCTGGAGCCGGGCGATCTCCTTGTGTTGAACGACACGCGCGTCAGGCCGGCTCGGGTTTTTGCCAATCGCACCAGCGGCGGGCGTGTGGAATTTCTCTTCCTGGGCCCTGCCACCGGCGAGGGGACGGCGGCTTGGCAGACCCTCGTGCGTCCGGCGCGCAAGTTGCGCGAGGGGGAGTGTCTTGATGTGCAGGGCGCCGACCTTCAGGTCCGCGCTCTGGCGCGCGGGGTCGATGAGGAGGGCCAGCCCAGTGCACTTTGGAGCGTGGAACTTCTGGACGCGTCGGGCCGTGCCCTGGACGAGCCCGGTGTGGAGGCCGCTTGCGAGAGCATGGGTCGCATGCCCCTGCCTCCCTACATCCGGCGCGAGGGGGATGGGGATCCACGCCACTCGACGGACCGCGACCGGTATCAGACCGTGTACGCACGGGAGCCCGGGGCGGTCGCCGCGCCCACCGCCGGATTGCACTTCACCTCTGAACTGCTTGAACGCTTGGAAGCGCGGGGTGTCCGGTTGGCCTCGATCACGCTGCACGTGGGCCTGGGCACGTTCCTGCCCGTCACCGTCGAGGATCCCAGCGAGCACCCCATGCACGCCGAGTGGTACCGCGTGTCAGACGAGGCCGTGGCAGCGGTGGAAGCCTGTCGCGATCGCGGTGGACGGGTCGTGGCGGTGGGGACCACAAGCGTGCGGGCCCTCGAGAGTTGCGCCACAGGCGGCAGCTTGAAGGCCGGCGAAGGGCTCACGCGGTTGTTCCTGCATCCGGGCTGCCAACTGCAGTGCGTGGATGGGCTGCTCACGAACTTCCATCTACCGCGCAGCACCCTGCTCATGTTGGTGAGCGCCCTGGCGGGGCGTGAACGGATGCTCGAGCTGTATGCCGAAGCCATCGAGGAGGGCTACCGGTTCTACAGCTATGGGGATGCCATGCTGCTGCTGCCCTGAGGGGCGGTCCCGGTGCGTAAGGCTGATCCGGTCCTCAGTTTTCCTGGGTGAGGGCCCAGTGCAACTCCTCCGCCACCGCGCAGGGGTCCTCGGCCGACAGCAGAGCCGAACCCACCGCCGCCCGACCCACCTGGCTCAGCTCGCTGGCCCGCAGGGCGTCGATACCCCCGATGGGGAAGACGGGTCGCGTGCTGGTTGCGGCCGCCACCCAGGCGTGCTCGGGGCCCAGTCCGCTGCTCAGCCCCTTGGTGGTCGTGTCATACATGGGTCCAAAGCCGAGGTAGTCCACGGGCTGATCCTCGGCGCGTAGCACGTCCTGCAGGCTGTGAGTGGAGAGCCCGATCAGCGCGGCGCTGCCAAGCACCTCGCGGGCCTCCTTGGGGTCCATGTCGTCGGCACCCAGATGGACGCCGGCCAGACCCTCGTCCAACAGTAATTGGGCCACGTCCACGCGGTCGTCCACCAGGACCAGGGGCGCATCGTCCATGGTCGCGGCGGCTTCGAGAATTCGGCGGGACCAGTCGAGGCTCTCACGGGCTGGGGCCGGAGCTCTGGATGGACCCAGAGGCTTGGGCCGCACCTGAACCACATCGACTGTGGGTAGGAGGGCGAGCAGCTGATTGAAGGCGTCCCGCTCGCCGCAGAGCTTCGGCGTGAAGATCAGCAACAGTCGGGACGCGTCGAGGCGCTGGCGCAGGGCGGCGGAGTCGAGGGGCATGGCCCCATCATGCCGACCCGGGCCCCGCTGGGGGCCCCCCGTGGCCCCATATCCACGGGGGGGCGCCCGGGGTGTGAGGACCCTAGGCGGACTCGCGGCCGCGATCGCCGGAGTTCTTGTTGTTGCGCGGACGGCCGCCCTTGGGGCGACGGGCCGACATGCTGTCCTGGAAGGTGCCCCAGTCGGCATCCGAGAACAGGCGTACCTCGCTACCACAGGTCGTGCAGTAGGAGTGCTCGATGCTCATCAGGTAGGGCCCGTACTCTTCGCAGGAGGGGCACCATTTCTTGTCAGTGTAGTAGTCGTTTTCCATATCGCGGGCTTCCCTGTGGCTTTGCGGTTTGTGATCCGTAGGGCCGTATAGCAACATGGATGCCACCGTAAGGATGGAATAACTAGGAAGTTGCAAATGGTGCGAGAGCCTGCACTTAGGTGCGTTGGGCGGATGGGCGGGAACGGGCGAGGTCGGACCCACGTCGATCTGAATGGACACAATGCGCGCAGGGATGTTGCGCAGAATGGACACGGCCCCCGGCGCCCGGACCCCAGTCTACCGCGCCACCTGGTCCAGGGCGGCCCGTACCCGAGCGTCCTCTCCGAAGGCGCGCTCCAAGGACCAGGCCGCTGCCTCGCGTACGACAGGCGAGGGGTCTGCGGCCAGAGCGTGGAGCAGAGCGTCGGGACCCTTGTCACCGGGCTCGTTGCCCAGGAGCAAGGCTGCGTTGCGGGCCAGTCCCGCCCTCCCCGGGCGCCGCAGGGGCGAGCCCTCGAAGACCTTGGCGAACTCCTCCTCGGAGAGGTCCACCAGGGTCTCCAGCCCCGTGTGTTCCAGGGCCGGGTGCAAGCCGAAGCGCTCCGTCAGGTTCGGCGTGTCGTGGCCGAAGGGACAGACTTCAGAACAGATGTCACAGCCGAAGAGCCAGCCTTCCAGTTGCGGTCGCAACTCCTCGGGAATCGTGCCGCGGTTCTCGATCGTCTGATAGGAGATGCACAGGCGCGCATCCAACTCTCCGGGTGCCACCAGAGCACCCGTGGGGCAGGCGTCCAAACAGGCCGTGCAGGTGCCGCAGGTGATGTCCACCGGCGGACTCGTGGGGCCCTCGACTTCGGCGTCGATCAGGATCTCCGCCAGAAAAAACCAGGGGCCGAAGAGGGGGTGCAGCAGGTTCGTGGCCTTGGACTCAAATCCCAATCCGGCCTGGGCCGCGTGGGAGCGTTCGAGGATGGGACCCGCATCGACGATCCAGCGCGCTTCGCTCACCAGCTCCTCTTCGCGCAGCTTGCGGGTCAGGCGCTTGAGCTTCTTGCCCACCAGATTGTGGTAGTCGCGCCCGGCCGCGTAGCGGGCCACCGTGCCGCCCGGGGTTTGCGGCGCCTCGGGCCGTGAGAAGCCGAGACCCAGGGCCAGGATCGAGCGACCCGCGGGCAGGGTCTTGTGGGGGTCCTGGACGCGCTCGCGGCTGCGCTCCATCCAGTCCATGTCCGCGTGGCGGCCGGCATCCAGATAGCGACCGTATTCCTCCCCCCTGGGGGGCGCTGTGAGAGGGGCCAGGCTGGCCAGGTCGAAGCCCTCCGCATGGGCGAGCTCGAGGATGCGCTGGGTGGAGGGAGAGGCCATGCGGGGGGGGGCGGGGGCGATTCGTGCGCGCCACCCTAGCGCCGGTGCCCCATTTTGCACTCTCCTAACCTCTTGCTGTGATATGGTTTACGTACCCATCCCCCCTGGAGTCCCCAAAAGTAGCGTTCGGTGACCAATGGGGAAGAAACCACCCACGACACCTCTTCTACTATATGCATCCAGGGTCTACGGTTCTGGGTTGCCAATTTAACCTGTCCTCAGGCGCCTTCAGGGCCCCAGAACGACACCTCCTCCCCCCAGGAGAGTCTTCGCAGGCCCCACTGCCCATTCCCCCCCTTCCAATTCGAGTCTCTACCGTCCATGCAGGCCATTGACCATGCCCTTTCCGGCAATCTGCTCTCGACACCCGGGGCGGAGGAACGCCTGAGGGATCGGATTGATGGTCTGGCAGAGGAAGTAGGGATTGATGAGTACGGCCTGATGGTGGGCATTCTCAAGGACCGTACGCGCAGCACCGATTCAGTGCGCGATGCCCTCTCGACGCGCTTGATGGAGCGCTTCCGCATCGATCGCAGCCGGGCCTGCTTTGGCCTTCTGTACGAACTGAACAGCTCCCATCTCCTGATCCAGGTGGGCGCGCGCCTGCGACGCTACAGCAGCCACGTGGACGGATTGGACGTGTTGCAGGAGATCTTCTTCAACGTCTATCGCTATCCGCACCGCTTCGACTGCACCCGCGAGGACGCCTTCCGGGTCTGGTCGGCCATGATCGTGCGCAACACGGTGCTCAAGCAGCTGCGCAAGGGCAACAAGGGTGGACGCCGCGAGGTGCCCTTCGAGGATCTCTCCGACCAACCCGAGACCCAGGCCAAGGGCCCCCTGGGCGGTGCGATCGAGATGGAGAGCCAGGCCGAGTGCGCGCGGGTCTACGTGACCTACCTGCAGCTCTACCTGCGCTTCTACTCCATGCTCTCAGTCCGTGAGCAGCGCGCCCTGCACCTCGTCGAGATCGATGGTGCCAGCTACCGGGAGACCGCCGCAGAACTGGGCATCAAGCTCGAGAACCTGAAGATGGTCATCTTCCGCGCGCGACGCAAGATTCACCGGGCCATGCGCCGCGTCTTCGATGGTCTGCCGCCCGATTGCAAGCCGGCGCGCGACCCGATCCCGAAAAACACCAGTGGGCGCAGGATCTCCGAGCCCCTGGATCCAACCAGTACGCAACTGCGATCCGCGCCAGCTCCAGGCGTCGGACCTTCCTCTGGATCGAAAGGTGGTGGGGTATGAGTAGCATGGACGATATTCGCTATGGCGACGGGCATTCAAGCAATGAGCCGCGTTCCGATTCCTCTGCGAGCTCGCAGGGTGGGGACGCCATGGGATCCACGGAGGAATTCCACACAGGCTGGGGCGCGGACCTCAGTGAGACGGAGGTTGCCCTTCAAGAGAATCTCTCCTGTCTTGTGGACGGCGAGTTGGATGAGGCCGCAGCGGCGCGCGTGATGGTGCAGATGGAAGAGTCCGAGGCCTGCCGGGCCTTCTTCGATGACGCCATGCGCTACGTGCGCCTGCACAAGGACATGGTCGATCCGGCTCGCCTCGAGGCGCGCTTGGCCACCCTTTCTGGCGCAATCGATGGCGACTCTGGCTCCGATCCCATGCAGAACATTGCGGCCGAGGCCGAGCGCATCGATCTGGTGCACCGCCTCGCGACCATCTTCTATCAACTGGGCAAGGCCTACGTGCTGGCCGGTGTGGATCTGGACGCTTTCCGCGAGCGCGTGTTCGAGTCCGCTGTCGCCGTGGATCCGGGAACGAGTCACGCGGACGCGAAGACCGCGGGCCGCGGTTTCGTGGACGGTGTTCTCCTTACTGGCCGCGACGCTCAGACGGGAGTGGACTGGCGCCAGGCAAGGCACCTCCTGAACGGTCGCCTTGAGCGCATCGCCGAGCCCCTTGATAAGGGCCGTCGCCTACTGCACCAGGCTATCGAGACCGACTGCGATCACGAGGAAGCCAAGATCTATCTTGCCTTCCTGATGGCTCACGAGGGCAAGACCCTGCGTGCGGCCGAGATCTACCGCGACGTCTTTGACACCGCGCTCTCACAGGAGAACCGCGGCCACGCGGCCAACCAGCTTGGACGCCTGTACAACGCCGAAGGAAACTGGCGCAAGGCGATCACCTGCTGGCGTTGGATCACGACCACCGGCCTTGCGGATAACGATCCGCGCTTCTGGATGGCACGGCTCAACATCGCATTGGCATACGCCTACACGGGCGACCGGCAGAGGTCGCTTGATTACTTCCGGCAGCTCCTCGACCTGCACCCGGACCGCGCGACCGACGTGGCCCAGGTGGTGGGCGAGACGGACCAGCTCCGTACTGCCATCAATTCGCAACCCGGCTTCCTGGAGGCGTTCTTCACACGCTGCCCGGAGCTCTTCGGTCAACCCAGCCCCCAGGATGATTCCCGTCCAGGGTCCGAGTCCAGCGATGGACCCGGGGAGGTGAACGGATGAAGAAAACCATGAACGCGCAGGCTCTCTTGGCCGATGTTCGGCTGGCGAGCAGCAGCAGAACCCGACGCCGTACTTTCCTATGTCAGGCCGCGGTGGTCTTGGCATTGTGTGCAGCCTTCGTTTCCCTGACCGGCACGATAGTCCGTGCGGCAGATGATGGGACCATTGGAAGCCTGCCGTCGGCAGACGGCGGCGACGGTTCCCAGTCCTTCTACTTCACTGGCGATCGACCGTTGGTGATGCAGTCGATCGTGGACGCCTACGGCACGGGCTACTACGTGCCGATCAACCTGCCCAACGGGCAGGTCTGGCTGGAGTTCTACGGTGACGTGACCCTCGTCTTTGACGAGCAGGTTCTGCATGACAACCCGGCTCTGGGAATGGGTCTGAACGCGGGCTTCAACGGTGGCGGCATGACAGTCATGGTGCAGATCGATGGCCAGATCCAGCGGCGTCCCCGCTGGGTGGGCATGGGGTTCTCCATGAGCACCAACTTCCACGAAGTAGCCAAGTTGGCCACGCATGATTTCGCCCTGTTGACCATGCAGCGCCAGACCATGCGCCGAGGCCGGATCGATTACGACCTGACGAATGACCTGTTCACCGTGACCCAGGACATTCAGGACCGCTAGGTCGGAGCGCTCTTCGCCCAGCATCGGCCACAGCATCGGCCACAGCATCGGCCACAGCATCGGCCACAGCATCGGCCACAGCATCGGCCCCCCTGCACACGGTTGCGGCGGGGGCCGATTGCTTTGGGGGGGGCGCTCCGCAAGCCCGAGAGGCGACAGGGCCCTTGTCCCAACGCTAGGGTGGGGCGATGACCCGTACGCTCCTCGCCATCGATGCCGGCACCACGGGTGTCACGACGATCCTGTTCGACGACCAGCTTGAGCCCCTCGCGCGCTCGAGCCGGGAGTTTGAGCAGCTCTTCCCCGAGCCCGGGCAGGTCGAGCATAGCGCCGCGGCCATTCTGGAAGCCCTCGATGCGACCCTCGCCGAGGTCCTCGAAGGGGTACAGGTCGCGCCCGCAGCAGTGGGCATCACCAACCAGCGCGAGACGGTCTTCGCCCTGGATCTGGAGTCGGGCCAGGCGCTGGGCACGGGCATCGTCTGGCAGGATCGGCGTACGGCCGGCCGTTGCGCCGAGCTCAAGGCCGCGGGCCACGAGGGGTTGGTCCGCGCGCGCACGGGCCTGCTTCTCGACCCGTACTTCTCTGGCACCAAGATGGAGTGGCTCCTGGAGCAACGCGAAGGCGTGGCCGCCAGCGCGCGCGCGGGGCGCGTGCGTTTCTGCACGGTGGACGCTCTCATTGTCCATCACCTGACCGGGGGCGAGCGCTGCGCTACCGATCCCACCAACGCCTCGCGCACCCTGCTCTATGACATCGACACCAAGGATTGGAGCGCGGACCTCGGCGCGCTCTTGGGTATCGAGACGGAGTGGCTGCCGGAGGTGCTCTCCTCTACCGGGAACTTTGGCGAGGCCCGGCTACCGGGTGGCCTGCGGGCTCCGATCCACGGCGTCGCGGGGGATCAGCAAGCGGCCCTGTTCGGTCAGGGCTGTGTGAGCGAGGGCAGCTTCAAGAACACCTACGGCACGGGCTGCTTTCTGCTCCTGAATACGGGCGAGCGTAGGGTGGATTCGACCTCGGGTCTTTTGACAACCCTCGCCGTGGGTCCGACGGGTGCACCTTGCTATGCCTTGGAGGGCTCGGTGTTCTCCGGGGGCCTGATCGTGCAATGGCTGCGCGACGGTCTGGGGATTCTCGACCACGCGGCGGAATCCGAGGCCCTGGCTCGCGAGGTCCCCGACAGCGCGGGCGTGTTCCTGGTGCCAGCCTTCGCCGGGCTGGGCGCGCCCTACTGGGACCCCGAGGCCCGCGCCGCCCTGTTGGGGTTGACGCGTGGCACCCGGCGCCCGCACATCGCCCGCGCCGCGTTGGAGGCCATCGCCCTGCAGTGCGCTGAGATCGTCGAGTTGTTGCGCGCGGACACCGGTCTGGCCATCGACGAGCTTTTGGTGGATGGGGGAGCGGCGGCCAACGATCTGCTCTTGTCCATGCAGGCCGACGCCGCCGGACTGACCGTCGTGCGCCCGCCCCAGGTCGAGGCCACGGCTCGCGGCGCGGCGGCCCTGGCTGGATTGGGCGTGGGCCTCTGGCCGGACCCCGGCGCGGTCCTTGCCCCGGCGGGTGAGAGCGACCGTTTCAGCCCCCAACTGGATGGCGCTGGCCGGGACGAGTGGCTGGCGCGCTGGAGGGCAGCCGTCGCCCGTGTGCGCAGCTAGTCGTCGGACCAGACGCCTCCGTCCAGGGGCAGGCGCTCGTTGTCCTTACCCTCGTCCGCGCTGTCGTCATCCCCGCCGTAGCCCATGGCGGCCAACTCCAAGAGGTCACGGTTGCTGAGGGCAGCGGCTTCTCCGCCGCGGGCGGGCTGTGCCGCGCGCAGGCGTTGTAGGAGGGCACGTTGGCGATTGAGGAGCTCGGCCGGACCTTCGGACGCTCCCATGTCCACCGCCTGACCGGGGCCTGCGCCCAGAGGATTGGCAGCCAGATCAAAACGCAGTGCCTTCCAATCGGCGGGTCCGCGCGCTGTCAGGAGCCACTGGTCATCTCCGGAGACGATGGAGGCGTGTCGCTGAGGCGCGCCTGCTCCGTCAAAGAGGGTCAACTCAGCCAGATAGCCGGGCGCCTTTCCCCCGGATAACCCGCGCGCCAGCGGCAACAGGTCGCGGCCGGCGGTGGGGACGGGGCTTTCGATCCCTGCGGCGGAGAGCAGGGTCGGCATCAGGTCCACCAGGCCGGCGGTCTCTTTCACGACTTGACCCGCAGGCAATCCGCCGGGCCAGGACAGGATCAGGGGCACGGCGATGCTCTCCATGTGGAGCTGGCGTCGGTGGGTCTTGTGACCGTGTTCGAAGAACTCCTCACCGTGATCGGCCGTGACTATCACTAGCGTGTCCTGTTCTAGGCCGCGCGCGCGTAGGCCGTCGAAGAGTCGGGCTAGCTCGCTGTCCACGAAGTGGATGGCGCCATCGTAGAGCGATATCAAGCGCTTGAGGTCCGCGGGGTCCATGTCGCCATGCACGGGTGAGTCCGCGTTGGTTACATTGTGCCCGTCGATGGGGCCCTCGTACCCCTCGCCGAAGAGCGAGTAGTGGGGCTCGGGCGGGTGGTAGGGGTCGTGGGCATCGAACAGGTGCACGAATAGGAAGAAGGGCTGTCCGCCCTGCGCGCCTTCGTGCTCCCCAAGCCACGCCAGGGCGCGGTCCACCGTCTCAGGGGCGCTGGGCCGCGCGGCATCAAAGAGGTCGGGGTGTTCGGCAGCCAGCGCCTTCATTCCGTCCACATCTCCCGCGGTCTGCAGTCGATCCCACTGCGGTCCCACCTCCGGGTGCGAGTAGAAGGTGTGTCCCAGTCGCTCCCAGACATCAAAGCCGGGCCCGAACCCGAACTGGTCCTCCAGGTACTTCCAGGTGAAGAATCCCGCCGTGGCGTAACCCGCGGACTGCAGGACTTCGGAGACGAAGACGCCGCGTAGGGGGACCTCGACGGCCTCGCCTTTCGCGTCGCGCCGGGAGTAGAGGCGGTCGTCGTCCACTCCGTGTGCCGACACGGGCAGGCCGGTGAGCATGGACAGGTGCGCGGGTAGGGTCCAGGAGCTGCTGGAGATGGCGCGCTCGAAACGCACCCCACCGCCTGCCAGACTATCGAGAGTGGGCGTCGTCTCCCGCCCGTATCCGTAGCTGGAGACGTGGTCAGCCCGCAGACAGTCGATGCTGATGAGCAGGAGGTTGGGCCGCGTGCGGCCTTCTGGATCTGGTCCGGAGCAGGCCCCCAGTACAAGACTCAGGGCTGTGTAGACCTGGAGAGAGGTACGGATCATCACGAGAGGCAGCCTAGCACAGGCCAAGCGGGGGAAGGGAGGTCTTGTTCTACGCACCGTAGCCCGGGTGCAGTCGATCCCGGATTTGTGCCAGTGCCTGAGATTGGACAGGCGATGGCTTCTCCGTGACGGAATCAGTCTCTCCTCCCCTCCCGCCTGAGCAGTTCGCTATTCTCAAGAACAACAGCAATACCTACTCGCGGGTTCCGATCAAGGGAACGCGACCCTTCGTACCAATCGATGATGATCCCCATAGTTCTTATCCCTCATCTGGCGCTTGGAGTTCTCGGTTCCAATGCCAGTACGTCCGACCTGGAACCTGTGGGCCGTGCGGCCCTCTCGGACAGCGGAGGGCCGGGAGATACTTGGCCCCAGTGGAGGGGCCCGTCTCGGGATGGCCAGTACGTTGGACCTGCTTGGCCAGGGACTCTTGACGAAAAGCACCTCAGGCTGCGCTGGAAGGTGGCGGACCTGGGGCCAGGCTACGCCGGACCGATCGTTGCATCGGATCGCGTCTTCACCGTGGAGAGCCGTGACGGAAAAGAGACTGTGCAGGCTTATGACCGTGCGGCGGGAGACCTGCTCTGGGAGGTGTCCTGGGAAGATTCCATGAGCGTCCCTTTGTTCGCGGCAAGCCGTGGATCATGGGTGCGTTCGACCCCCGCTTGGGACGGAGAGAAGCTCTACGTCGGGGGGATGCGCGACCGATTGGTGGCGATCAATGGCGAGTCAGGAGAGGTCGTGTGGGATGTGGACTTCAAGAGTCGCTACGACACCGAAGGCCCCGAATTTGGTCTTACAAGTTCGCCACTCTTGCGCGGCAGGTACCTGTTTGTTCAAGCGGGTGATGGGATCTGCAAGGTCGACTCTGCGACGGGAGAGAGCATCTGGAGGCAGTTGGCGAGTGAAGGAGAGATGCTGGGAAGCGCCTTTTCCTCCCCGATCCTGGCGGAGTTGGGAGGAGGCGAGCAGCTGGTGGTTCTGACCCGCTCCCACATGAATGGGCTCAATCCACTCGATGGGGCTGTCTTGTGGAGTCATGCCGTCAAGTCATCCAGGGGCATGAACATCCTCACCCCGCTCATTCACGAAGGGGCAGTATTCACGGCTCCCACAGGAGAGAAGGCCCAGTTGCTGCGGGTCATAAGCAAGGATGGCGCGTTCGCGGTGGAGAAGCCCTGGACAAACAGGGTGCAGGGATTCCTGACGTCCCCGGTGATTATTGAGGGGCACGCCTATGTGTTCACTCGGGCCAACCGCATTTCGTGCATCCGCCTCAGTGATGGAGAACTGAAGTGGACCTCTCCCCCCCCGGGAGATGACTACTGGTCATTGGTTGCTCAGGACGATCGGATTCTGGCCCTCTCCGATACCGGAGTGCTCCGGCTTATCGCGGCTGATCCTGCAGAGTACCGTGTCGAATCGGAGCGCAAGGTCGCTGAGAATTCCTGGGCACACTTGGCCGTATGCCGCGACGAGCTCTTTGTGAGAGACCTTGAATTCCTGGCATGTTTCGAATGGAAGGAGGGAGCTGGGGGCGATCGATGAGCTCAGTCCCTTCGCCGGATTGCATTCCATGCAATTAGAGAACTTCGGCCAGAATCAGACCCTCCAGCCGTCGGACGCCTACACCCCGGCCGACGAAGCCGAGGTGCTTCGTATCCTCGATCGGCACCGCGGCCAGCAGGTACGCGCCATCGGCAGGTTGCACAGCTGGAGCGATGCCATTCTTGCGGACGGTGTGCTCCTGGATCTGCGGCGCCTGAATGCGGTCGAATTCGGCTCCGAAGGCGATCAGCTCGTGGCGACGGTTGGGGCCGGCTGTCAGATCAAGCGCCTCCTGAAGGAGCTGGGTAGCAAGGGGGCCACCCTGCCGTCCTTGGGTCTGATCACGGTGCAGACGGTTGCCGGTGCGATATCGACGGGCACTCACGGTTCGGGTCGCCACAGCATGTCGCACTACGTGGTGGGGGTTCGATTGGCGCGTTATGACTCAGTCGGCGGCAAGGCGGTCATTGAGGAGGTGAGTGAGGGGCTGGCTCTCGAAGCGGCGCGCTGTTCGTTGGGGTCCCTTGGGATCATCCTGTCGGTGCGGATCCGTTGTCGCGAGCAGTACATGGTGGAGGAGCACTTCAGGGAGTATCCACTCCTTTCAGATGTCCTTCAGGCCCAGGACTCCTTCCCTATACAGCAGTTCTACCTCATCCCTTGGCGCTGGTCCTTCTTGGCGCAGCATCGGCGGGAGACAGACGCCGCGCGCTCATGGCATGCGAGTCTTTACCGGGCCTACTGGCTAGTGGTGATGGACTACGGCCTGCACCTCTTGATCCTTTTCCTGGTGCGCTGGGCTGGAATCCGCAGTTTGGTCCGGATCACCTTTCGGAGTCTTGTTTCGATCTTCGTGGTGCGCAACTGGCGCGTTGCGGATCGTTCCTCGTCCATGCTGGTGATGAGGCATGACGCGTTCCGCCACATCGAGATCGAGTTGTTCGTGCGCCGGAATCGTCTCGGGGACGCGCTCCGTTATGCCCAGGAGGTACTCCAGGTTGCGGGTGGGACGGAAACCGCTCTGTCCGCTGAGAACCAGGCGCGCGTTGCGGCGCTCGGTATGCAGGAGGACCTGGCGGGGTTCCACAACAAGCACTGCCACCACTATCCGATCTGCGTCCGGCGTGTCCTTCCCGACGACACCCTGATCTCCATGGCAAGTGGTGCGGGCGAGGACTGGTACGCGGTGAGCTTCATCAGCTATGTGAGACCCAATAAGCGAGCAGGGTTTCTCCGGTTCGCGGAGTTCATGGCGGGGAGCATGTCACGCCTATTCGAGGCGCGGCCCCACTGGGGCAAGGTCTGCCCTCTCGACCCGGAAGAGCTGAGATCCCTTTACCCCCGGTTCGATGACTTCCGCTCCACCTGCTCCACCTTTGACCCGAACGGCGTCTTCCAGAACCGCTGGACGGCAGCGCTCCTCGATTCCGATGCCGGTATGGGTGTTTCCCATACATGACCCATCGGATTAGAAATCCGATGCACATTCCAATCTGGGCTGGCGCAAGCTCCCAACAATCAAGAACTTGGGAGCGCGCGCTCGGGAACAGGGTCCGAGATTGGCCTCGGGGTTGCCTCAGAGTCCGATCAGGTAGCTGAACAGATCTGTGATCTGCTTGGGTTCCAGAGGATCTAGCCGGCCCCCGGGCATGAGGGAGAGGCTGATGCAATGGACGAAGCGGAGCGTGGTGGTTGAGCCCATGGAGCAGTGTCTGGCAACCCCCAGCCACCGCATGCGGTTGCCCGTCGTGGGGTCGCACGGGAGGGAGGCCTTTCCGCCGTGGATGGCTCTGAGCGCAGATTGGTCTAGAGGCCTTTCATGAAAGCGCAGGGCTGGTGCAGAATGACCGCCACTTGACGCCCGACGAATCCACAGGAACCAGGAGCGGGGAGGCTCATGCACTGAGCGCTCTGGAGGCCCACGTTGGTGAAACGTCGGCGCGCTGGCTGGGAGGAATCCTGTGTGGATTGACCCTGGCCAGCAGCTACCTGTGCGTGGTCCATTTCGTGGCTGGTCGGGGAGTCGTCGCTTGGGATCCCACGATCCCCCTGGATCGCGCCATCCCCGCAGTCCCCGGGGCGATCTGGCTGTACATGACGAACATCCTCTACTACCTCGCCTGTGTCCTGTTCCTGCCCGCGGGCGTTGCAGCGACCAAGGCCCTGATCGTGATATGGCGCTCATTGTTCATTGTGATTGCCATCTCCCTCACGGTCTTCCTGCTCTGCCCCGCGGAAGTGGCTCTGCGCGATCAGATGCACGCGGCCTTGGTGGGCAGGGGCGCCGCGTTGCATGCGATCTACGACGGCCTGTATCAATTGGATCCGCCTTTCAACGCGTGGCCCAGCGGCCACGTCTCGCAGACCCTCGTCATGGCCCTGTTCCTGGCTCGCATCTGGAGCCGACGGCCATGGCGGCGCATCGTGCTGTGGATCGCCTGGATCTCGATGGCCATCAGCATCGTGCTCACAAAACAACATCTCTTGTTCGATCTCGTTACGGGCATCGCCCTGGGCGCTATTGCCTGGAGGCTGTGGGTTTTGCCGCACCTTCCCGCGTCCTTCAGTCCGGCGGGTAACGAAGTGTCC
>LWDU01041437.1_pt1 | contig 31696 bp, 30 predicted proteins | sample 727161 | NCBI WGS metagenome assembly LWDU01 (sample SAMN04566230, study PRJNA314399) | hydrothermal vent metagenome | isolation source: deep sea hydrothermal plume seawater | place: Mexico: Gulf of California, Guaymas Basin | collected 2004-07-11
CGGCAGAACTTCTTGAGTTCGATGCGCTCGCGGGTGTTCACCTTGGACTTGGTGGTGATGTAGTTCCTGCGCCTGCAGCCCTGGCACTCCAGGGTGACCTGTACTCGCTTGTCGGATGCCATGTCGGCCTCGCTCCTTAGACTGCCCGCCGGAGCGGGTCCTGCTCTCCCACCGTCCGCCACCGACGAACCGATGCTTGTAGCGACGGACAGATTCGAACTGTCGACCTCTCGATTATGAGTCGAGCGCTCTCACCAGCTGAGCTACGTCGCCAGCGAGCTCCCTGACAGAATCGAACTGTCGACCTTCTCCTTACCATGGAGACGCTCTGCCGACTGAGCTAAGGGAGCTCGACCACCTCGCGATGACCGGGCACAAGGATGCCACGGGATCATGGATTTCCCACCGTCCACGGCCCGCCAGGCGTAGTCGCAGGGCGATCCGGCAGCACGACGGTGGACGGCAGCGGAGTACCGTCGAACCATGGAGATCCGCCTCGCCGGGCCCGCCGACGCCGAGGCGATCCGGGCCATCTACAACCATGAGGTCATGTCCTCCGTCGCCACGTTCGACCTGGTCGAGCGGAGCCGGGAGGCCCAGGTGGAGTGGCTGGCCGAACGGTCCGGGGCGTTCAGCGTGCTGGTGGCCGAGGTGGATGGCGAGGTGGCCGGGTTCGCATCGTTGTCCCAGTACAGGGAACGGGCCGCCTACCGCAGCACCGTGGAGGACTCGATCTACGTGCAGGCCGGACACCGGGGTCTGGGCATCGCCGACAGGCTCCTGGGCGCACTGCTGGATGTGACCCGGACGAGCGGATTCCACTCCGTCATAGCCAGGATCGGTGGCGGCAACACCGCCAGCATGGCCCTGCACGCCAAGCACGGGTTCACCGAGGTCGGCGTCGAGCGTCAGGTGGGTCGCAAGTTCGGACGCTGGCAGGACGTCACCGTCATGCAGCTCGTATTCGACACCTGACCGACCCCCACCGGTAGGGCGATCGGACAACAGCCGGGACATGCAGAACCCCCCGGACCTGAGGGTTCGGGGGGTTCCTGATGCCTCGCGACATCACACGTGGGCCGAGGAGGATTTGAACCTCCGTAGGCGTTGCCGACGGGTTTACAGCCCGTTCCCTTTGGCCACTCGGGCACCGACCCTCAAGACCGGAGGATACCCACCCGGACCACCGACCCGGCCAACTCCTACCGGTAGGGTGCGCGCATGCCCAGCTTCGACGTCGTGTCCGAGATCGACCTCCAGGAGGTCCGTAATGCGGTTGACCAGGCCGCCCGCGAGATCAACACCAGGTTCGACTTCAAGGGCACCGAATCCATCGTCGAACTCCAGGACGGCGCCATCAAGTTGGAGTCCTCCACCGAGGATCGCCTCGCCGCCCTCGTGGTGGTGCTGGAGGAGAAGCTGGTGCGACGCAAGGTGTCGCTCAAGTCCCTGGACTGGGGGAAGGTCGAGGAGGCCAGCGGTGCACGATCACGACAGCTCGCCAGCCTCCAGGCCGGCATCGACTCCGACAGGGCCAGGTCGGTCAACCGGACCATCAAGGACCTGGGCCTGAAGGGCGTGCAGTCCCAGACACAGGGAGAACAGGTCAGGGTGACGGCCAAGAAGCGCGACGCCCTGCAGGATGTCATCGCCGCCCTGAAGGAAGCCGACCTGGGCATCCCACTGCAGTTCAACAACTTCCGGGACTGACACCCGGAGGGCATTCAGCCGACTATCGGACCCTGACCCCAGTTCCCGCTGCGCAGGCGGGCGATGCGCTCCTCGGCCGGCGGGTGGGTGGAGAACATCCTGGATCCGCCCCGACCCGAAGCCTGGGCCTTCAGGGGATCCACGATGTAGGCCGACGCCTGGTTGGGGTCGACACCGGACGGGATCCGACCCGCCGCCACCTGGAGCTTCTCGAGTGCCCGGGCCAACGGCTCGCCGTCCCCCATCAGGCGTGCCGCCGAGGCATCGGCCTGGAACTCCCGGCTGCGGCTGATCGCCGCCTGGATCATCATGGCCGCCACCGGAGCGAGGATGGCGAACGCGATCTGGCCCATCGGGTTGCGGTTCCGGTCACGTCCACCGCCGCCGAACATGGCCGCGAACATGGCCATGCGGGCGATCATCGTGATGGCCATGCCGATGGTGGCGGCCACCGAACCGATGAGGATGTCCCGGTGGCGGACGTGCATGAGCTCGTGGGCCAGCACCCCCCGGACCTCGGTCATGTCCAGCATCTCGAGCAGCCCCTGGGTCACCGCCACGGCCGCGTGGTCGGGATTGCGGCCGGTGGCGAACGCATTCGGCTGCGGGTTGGGCGTGATGTAGAGCCTCGGCATCGGTAGGTCCGCCGCCTCCGAGAGCTCCCGCATGATGCGGTGGTACATGGGGTACTCGACAGGATCGGCCGGCACCGCCTTGGCCGAGGCGATGGCGACGCGGTCGCTGAACCAGTAGGAACCGCCCACCATCACAAGTCCCAGGACCAGGCCGAAGACCATCCCGCCGTTGCCCCCGATCGCACCTCCCACGACTATGAAGAGGCCTCCCAGGAGGGCCAGGAGGGTGAAGGTCTTGGCTGTGTTCAGCATGGGGAAGGTTGGGCTCCTCGTAAGGCCGGGTCACCCCAGCGTACGGCTACCGGGCCGTCGCCTGGCCTCGCCCCCCGGCGGCCCGGGCAGCGGCTCAGAGGTCGTAGTACCCGGAATGCAGGTACACGGACGGAACGCCCGCCGCCCGGTACATCCGTACGTTGCCGGGGTCGTCGTCAAGCGCCAACTGGACCTCGTACCCATCGGCCCGCAGGCCCTCCAGGGCATCTGACTTGGCCTCGGGTGAACTGCGGTGGTCGCCGTCACTACGCATCACCAACAGGTCCCATGGCACCGAGTGCCGCTCCATCCAGGCCATGGTCGTGTCGGCCAGCCGGGCCGGTCGGGCCGTCACGAGGATCATCGCGCGGTCGCCCACCAGACCGGCCACGAGGCGGATCCCCTCGCTGATCGGCGGATCATGCAGGGAGGCCTCGAAGAACTCCGCCCATGGCCTCGGCTGGCGGGCCAGGAGGTGCTGGCGGCCGGAGGCATCCGACAGGACGCCGTCGACGTCCACCAGCACCGCCGGTCCGGGCAGGGCCGGCCGGCCGTCGGGGCCTGGAAACGTCGGCGTGGCTCAGTCCTCCTGCGGGGACCCGGAAGCCCGGGCCCGGATCTCGTCCACCACCGACGAGTCGGCCAGCGTCGTGGCATCGCCCAGCTCCCGCCCCTCCGCCACATCGCGGAGCAGGCGCCTCATGATCTTGCCGCTGCGCGTCTTGGGCAGGTCCGGCACGAGGAAGACGGCCCTGGGCCTGGCGATGGGTCCGAGCTTGGTGGAGACGTGCTTCCGGACCTCCTCGGCCAGCTCGGGGGAGGCCTGGTGCGTGCCTCTCAGTATCACGTAGCCCACGATGGCCTGGCCGGTGATCTCGTCCGTCGCCCCGACCACGGCGGCCTCGGCAACGGCCGGGTGGTCCACGAGGGCCGACTCCACCTCGGCGGTGGAGATGCGGTGCCCCGAGACGTTCATGACATCGTCCACCCGGCCCAGCAGCCAGATGTAGCCGTCCTCGTCGATCTTGGCGCCGTCGCCGGCGAAGTAGCGGCCCGCGAAGCGTGTCCAGTAGGTCTCCATGTACCGCTCCGGGTCACCCCAGATGCCACGCAGCATCCCCGGCCAGGGCCTGGTGATCGTGAGGTAGCCACCGCCCCGTGGAACGGGCTGGCCGGCATCGTCCACCAGCTCGGCGAACACTCCGGGAATCGTCTGGCATGCCGAACCCGGCTTCGTGGTCGTGACGCCCGGCAACGGCGAGATCATGTGGGCGCCGGTCTCGGTCTGCCACCAGGTGTCCACGATCGGGCAGGATCCGCCACCGATGTTCTCGTGGTACCAGATCCACGCCTCGGGATTGATCGGCTCGCCGACGGTCCCGAGCACGCGCAGCGACGACAGGTCGTGGGCCGACGGCTCGGCCTCACCCCACTTCATGAACGTGCGGATCGCCGTCGGCGCCGTGTAGAGCTGGGTCACGCCATAGCGCTGGATGATGTCCCAGAGCCTGTCCTTCGGCCACTCTCCACGATCACCGGAACGGGCACCCAGTACCGGCGTGTCCGGTGTCCCCTCGTACATGACCGAAGTGCAGCCGTTGGCAAGGGGGCCGTACACGATGTAGCTGTGGCCGGTCACCCAGCCGATGTCGGCGGCGCACCAGTAGACGTCCTTCTCGGGTCGAAGGTCGAACGTGTACCTGTGGGTGTAGGCCACCTGCGTGAGGTAGCCGCCGGTCGTGTGCATGATGCCCTTGGGCTTCGCCGTCGTGCCCGACGTGTAGAGCAGGTACAGCAGTTGCTCGGCGTCCATCGGCTCGGCAGGGCAGTCGGGGGATGCCTCGGCCACCACGTCATGCCACCAGAGGTCGCGTCCGTCCAGCATGGTGACTTCGGTGTCGCAGCGGTTCACGACCACCACGTGCTCCACCGAGGCGGCCCCCATCTCCAGGGCGGCATCCACGTTGACCTTCAACGCAGAGGGATCACCACGTCGGTAGCCGGCATCGGCGGTGACGATGAGGCGGGCCTCGGCGTCCTCGCAGCGGTCCACGATCGAGTCGGGCGAGAACCCGCCGAAGATGACGCTGTGGGCAACACCGATGCGGGTACAGGCCAGCATCGCCACCGGCAGTTCGGGGATCATCGGCATGTAGATGGCGACCCGGTCGCCCCTGCGGAGGCCCAGGTCCGTCATCACGTTGGCGAAGCGGCAGACCTCGTCCAGGAGTTGGGCGTACGTGATCTCCCGGGTGTCGCCCGGCTCGCCCTCCCAGTGGTAGGCGACGCGGTCGCCCCGACCGGCTTCCACGTGCCTGTCCAGGCAGTTGGCCGAGACGTTCAACCTCCCGCCCACGAACCACTCGGCGTACGGCAGCTCCCAGTTGAGGGTGGTGTGGAAGTCCGTGTCCCAGGTCAGCAGCTCGCGGGCCTGGCGGGCCCAGAAGGCCTCGTAGTCGGCGGCTGCCTCCTCATGGTGGGATGCGTCGTCGAGCAGCGCCGCATCCCTGAATGCCTGTGGGGGCGGGAACGTGCGATTCTCGACGTAGTAGTCCTCGATGGTCGGTTCGTTCAACGATCGCTCCCTGGACGGGTCGGGTCAGCCGCCCGGACCCTAGTCAGCCGACCGGTGCCGGTCAGGAGCCGACACGCCACTCCAGGACCGTGAAGCCACCCAGGCCATCAGGGTCCAGTAGCGCCTCGGCCTCGGTTATCCGGCTCCGGGCCCGCAGGGCCTCCAGGTCGCCGACCCCTGCCAGCTCGGCCCAGCGTCGTCGGCCCTCCGCCACCAGGTCCTGGATGCCGTTGGCACGGAGGAAGGCGGCCTGGGTGGTGGTGTCGGCTCCCGGTGGGAGCTGGTCGACCGCCACCTCCACGGTCACGTCCTGGACGCCGGGGGCCGAAACCGCCGGTCCCCCCCGCTGGTGGTCCCGGTACGTACGGACCCATTCGCCGGGCGGGCGGGCCGCCAGGGCCGCCGTGGTGGATGCGTAGTCGATGACCAGAACGGACCCCGCCGAGAGCACGCCGAGGGCGCTGTCCACCCAGCGCCGGGCGCCGGCCTGGACCGGCATCCGGGAGCCCTGCAGTGGCGCCACGTCGACCGGGGGGTGGACGGCGGCGCCGGTCACCTCCTGGAACATGGGCTGGTCCGCGCCCTCGGATGCCACCTCCACGAGGACCTCGTACCAGCCACCGTCCACGGCCTCCAGCAGGCCGAACGCCAGGTTGTCCAGCAGCTCGTTGGCCATCACCACGCCCACAAGCCCGTCGCCGCCCCGGGGCGGCAGGTCCTCCAGACCGGCCAGCGACGACAACCCGTCACCGGTCGGTTGTGCGTCGCGCAACACGGCGCACCGTTCCACCATCACGTACCGGCCGGCCTCCAGGCAGGCGGGGCGGGCCGCACGGACGCTGCGTGCCAGGGTTCCCACACCGGCGGCCGCCTCGACCACCGTGAAGCCGGACGGTCCACCCAGGGCCTCCCAGGAAGCGTCCAACCAGCGGGCGACGACCGCTCCGAACAGGGGGCCCACCTCGGGTGAGGTGATGAAGTCGCCGCGTCGGCCGGCTGCACCACCGGCGGCGTAGAAGCCCCCGTCGGGGTCGTACAGGCAGGCCTCCACCCAGGCCTCGAACGCCATCGGACCCATGGCACGGATCCGCTCCGCCAGACGATCGGCCAGCGGGCGTCCGACCGTCCGGGTAGCCGTTACGTCAGCCCCCGAGGGCAAGCAGGCTGACGTCGGTGAAACGTGCAACCACCTGTGGCACCACGCCGAACACCAGCGTGACGACGCCACACAGCGTCAGCGCCGACATGAGCGACGGGGTGACCGGCACCGGGCCCAGATCGCGGTCCACCGGGTCGTCGGCCCACATGCGCCGGGCCAGGGAGGCGTAGTAGTAGAGCGCCACCACCGAGTTGACGGCACCGACGATCGCCAGTGCGTAGCCCCACGGCTCGCCGGCCGTCGCCAGCACGCGGAACACCTCGAACTTGGCGAACCATCCGCCCAGCGGCGGAATGCCGGCCAGGGAGAACAGGAATACGGACATGGCCACGGTCAGGCCGGGTGCGAACTGGAAGGCTCCGTTGAACGAGGTCAGCTCGGCCGACCCGGAACGCCGGGCCAGCGCAATGACCACGGTGAAGGCACCCAGGTTCATCGCCGTGTAGATCACCAGGTAGGTGACGACCGCCGAAAGGGCCTGGTCACCGTTGACCACACCGTGACCGGCGACGGCCAGTGGGGCGATCATGAAGCCGGTCTGGGCGATGCCCGAATAGGCCATGAGCCGCACCACGTTGGTCTGGCGCAGCGCCACCAGGTTGCCGACGGTCATGGAGAGGGCGGCCAGGATCCAGAACAGGGGCTCCCAGACCTCGCTGCGGGCGTAGAAGCCCACGAACACGAACGCCAGGAGGGCCACGAAGCCCGCCGCCTTGGAGGCCACGGAGAGGAAAGCGGTCACCGGGGTGGGGGCGCCCTCGTACACGTCGGGAGCCCAGGTGTGGAACGGCACCGCCGAGACCTTGAAGGCGAAGCCGGCCACCACGAAGACGATGCCCATCGTGACCACCGCCGGGGATGTCCCCATCCCCGCCAGCGAGTCGCCGATGTCGGACAGCCTGGTCGAACCGGCGACGCCGTAGAGCAGCGACATCCCGTAGAGCATCACCGCCGAGGCGAAGACGCCCATCAGGTAGTACTTCAGGCCGGCAGGTCCCGCTTGCGCCATGCCACCAGCAGGTACGCCGGGATGGACAGCAGCTCGAGGGCCACGAAGATGGAGACCAGGTCCCTCGCCGAGGCCATCATGACCATGCCCATGAGCGATGCCAGCAGCAGGCCGTAGTACTCGTTCTCCCAGTAGTCGCCTTCGGCCACGTAGTTGGTCGAGAGCAGGACTACGACGTAGCCCGCCAGGAGGAACAGTGCCTTCATGACCAGCGAGAACTCGTCGACCACGTATGCGCCGTCGAACATGACCCTGTCCGTGCCGTCCACCGCCAGCGTGAGCAGCGGCACTGCGGTCGCCAGGAGGCCGATGCCGGCCAGCGCCGCGGTGTACGGACGGGCCTTCTCCAGGAAGACGATGTCGACCAGCGCAAGCTCGGGCGCGATGGCGTGCCAGTCGATTGCCGGTCGCTCGAAGGCGAGGGTGAGGAGGTCGAGGCCCACTGGCTAGTTCCCGACTGCGTGCTCTACGGGAGCGTCGGAGCCACCACCCAGGCCATAGACGTCGCTGCACCCCAGCGCCGCCACCTCGTCGGCCGTCAGGACCTGCACGTCCACCCGCAGGCACTCGTTCAAGGATGCGTCCACCGCCCCGTCGGTTACCCGGAAGACCAGGTTCGGGTAGATGCCGATAGCCACGATGAGGGCCAGTAGCGGCGCCCATGCGATCCACTCGTGCTTGGTGGTGTCGGTGATGTTCGGGGCCTCGGCGAACTCCTCGGTCGGGTTGCCGAAGGCGACACGCTGCAGCAACCAGAGCAGGTAGCCGGCCGCCAGCACCGTGCCCAGGGCGGCGACCACCATGTAGACCCGGAATATCTCCACCGGCACGCCGTTGGCCGGCTGGTAGGCCGACAGGATCGCCGGGAACTCGCCCCAGAAGCCGGCCAGGCCGGGAAGGCCCAGCGAGGCCATGACGCAGAAGCCGAATATCCAGCCCATGCGGGGCGCCTGCACGAGCAGGCCACCGAGCCGGTTGATCTCCAGCGTGTGGAACCGCTCCTTCACCGAACCGGCGACGAAGAAGAGCATCCCGGTGATGAGGCCGTGGGCGACCATCCCCATGATCGCCGCGTTGATTCCGAAGTCCGTGAGCGTGGCGATTCCCAGCATCACGAAGCCCATGTGGGCAACGGACGAGAAGGCGATGAGGCGCTTCATGTCGGTCTGGGCGAGGCACCCGAGGGCGCCGTAGATGATGCCGATGACCGCCAGGAGGCCGATCCAGGGTGCCCATGCCACCGCAGCCTCAGGCAGGATCGGGATTGCGATGCGCACGAAGCCGTAGGTGCCCAACTTCAGGAGCACGGCAGCCAGGATGACCGACCCGACCGTGGGGGCCTGGGTGTGGGCATCGGGCAGCCACGTGTGGAACGGGAACATCGGCACCTTGATGGCGAAGCCCAGGAACATGCCGCCGAAGACCAGGAACATGCCGCCGAAGATCCAGAGTTGGGCGGTGTGCGACACCCCGCCGGCAGCCACCGCGTCGGAGAGGCCTGCGAAGGAGAACGTGTCTGCGCCCGTCAGGAAGAACAGGGCCAGGAAGCTGACCAGCATGAGTGCCGAGCCGAACAGGGTGTACAGGAAGAACTTCAGGGATGCGTAGCGCCGGTCCTCGCCGCCCCAGACGGCGATCATGAAGAACATCGGGAGCAGCACGACCTCGAAGAACACGAAGAAGAGCACCAGGTCCTGGGCCACGAAGGTGCCGATCATCCCCGTCTCGAGGATCAGGATCATTGACCGGATCCGGGAAGTGGTCCCAGCTGTAGACGATGCACAACGGCACGATCAGCATGGTCAGCAGGATGAGCGGCAGGGACATGCCGTCGATGCCCACCAGGTACCTGCTGGAGATGACGTCGATCCAGGGCTTGTCGACGACGAACTGCAACTGGGCTGTCTGGCCCATGTCGAACCAGATGAGGAGCAGCACGCCCAGGAACGCCACCCACAGGGAGGTCACGAGCGCGACCATCTTGTGCTGGTGCTCACGCTCCCCGGGGATGAGCATCATGATCGCCACACCGACCAGCGGTGAGAAGGTGGCGAGGGTGGTACCCCAGCCGTTGAGCAGATTTTCCATGTCGGCGTCTCCTAGACGATGACTATGAGCAGTCCGGCCAGGACCGTTGCTGCCGCGAACAGGATCGCCGCGTAGCTCTGGACCTTGCCGGAGTTGACCCTTCGAAGTTCCTCGCCCATCCCGGAGGATGCGCGGCCTGAGGCGTTGACCGCCCCGTCGACCACCAACTGGTCGATCTTGTCGTAGACGACCGTTCCCGCCTTCACGGCGGTCTCACCCACGACGTCGACCGTCCTGTCGATCACCTGCTGGTTGATCCGGTATGCCAGGCGGGCCAGCGGACCCTTGGTGCCGTTGGCGATCACCCCGCTGTAGAGGTGGTCGAGGTAGTACTTGTTGTCCAGCAGCTTGTAGCCCATGGCAGCCAGTGGATACCTGCTGGTCGGGCCGTCGGGAAGTTCGGTGAGGCTGGTGCCGGCCGCCTTCGAGGCCGCCTCCACCTTCACGAAGTAGTAGTAGCCGGAGGCTGCGATGCCGAGGATGACCACCAGCGTGGAGACGATGGCCAACGACCAGCTGGGCGTGGCATGCGTGATGGCCGGGAAGTAGCCGGCCACGGGCTCCACATAGTGGCCGAAGCGTTCCTGGAGCGACCCGGGGGCCAGCTGGAAGCCGGTGGGCAGGTTCAGGAAGCCGACGACGATCGCCAGACCCGCCAGGATCCAGAGCGGCACGATGATGCGGGGACCGGACTCATGGGGTTCACCGTGGCCCCGGAACTCGCCGAAGAACGTCAGGTACACGCAGCGTGTCATGTAGGCGGCGGTCAGCGCCGCCGTCAACATGCCCATGCCCAGCATCAGCGTGTAGGCACCGTTGCCGCCGGTGCCGCCCAGCAACCCCCAACCGCCGGTCCCGACCAGGATCTCGTCCTTGGACCAGAACCCCGCCAGTGGCGGCAGGCCGGCGAGGGCGACCGTGCCGATCATGAACGTCCGGTAGGTGTGCGGCATGTGCTTTCGCAGCCCGCCCATGTCCGACTTCATGTCGAAGCTGTGCACCGCGTGGGCGACCGAGCCGGCGCCCAGGAACAGGCAGGCCTTGAAGAAGGCGTGGGTGAACAGGTGGAAGACGGCCGCCGTCCACGCACCCACCCCGAGTGCCATGACCATGTAGCCCAGCTGCGAGATCGTGGAGTAGGCCAGCACCTTCTTGATGTCGCGCTGCACGAAGGCCATGCAGGCTCCGACGATGGTGGTGAGGCCGCCGATGAAGGCCATCAGGTTGATCGAGCTGCCACCGATCTGGAAGCCCTCGAAGAAGACGCCGTACATACGGGCGATCATGAAGACGCCGGCCACGACCATGGTGGCTGCGTGGATGAGCGCCGAAACCGGCGTCGGGCCGGCCATGGCGTCAGGCAGCCAGGTGTGGAGGAAGAACTGACCTGACTTGGACATCACGGCCGCCATGAGACCGCAGGAGGCCACCACCAGCGCCGTGTGGGACAGCATGCCGCTGGACGCCAGGGCGTTCGTCTCGGCAATGGAGAACGACCCGAAGCGGCCCGGCAGGGTCGAGCCGGCTGCGAAGAACAGCACCGTCACCCCGACCAGCAGGCCCATGTCCCCCACCCGGTTGGTGAGGAATGCCTTCAACGCCGCATCGCTGTTGGGCTTCTCCTCCCACCAGTGTCCGATCAGGACAAAGGAGCAGACACCCACGAGCTCCCAGGCGCAGAGCAGCTGAAGGGTGTTCTCCGAGACCACCAGAAGCAGCATCGAGGCGCTGAACAGCGACAGGAATGCGAAGTAGTGGGTGTAGCGACGGTCGCCGTGTACGTACTCGGTGGAATACACGTGCACCAGCAACGACACGAGGGTCACCACGACGAGCATCATCACCGCCAGGCCGTCGACCAGGGTTCCGACCGTGAACTCCATGCCGCCCGCCTGGAACCAGACGGCGGTGCGCTGCACTGCCAGGGACGGATGACCGCCACCGTGGCCTTCCTCGGACCCGTCGCCGTGCCCGACGCCGTGGTCGTCGAACTGGACGACCGCCACATGGACTTCCTGATCATGGGAGTTGTCGCGGTGGTCCATCCAGGCGACGCCGGTCAGCAGCGCCAGCACGAAGGCGATGCCCACAGCTGCGATGCCCAGCTCGGAGCCGCCACGGGGCATGCGCTTCCCGAACGTGAGGATCCCGACGAACGACAGCGCCGGCAGGAGGGGAATCAGCCAGACGTTGCGGAGCAGCCAGCTGCCGCCTTCGGTGATCCCCAGGGGGAGGCCGGCATCCGCGGAGAGGGCTGCAATGAGGAGGTTGCTCATCGTCTCAGCCCCTCAACCGGTCGACGGTGGTCAGATCAATGGTCCGGCTGCTGCGGTAGAGCAGCAGCACCATGGCCAGCCCCACACCAACCTCGGCGGCAGCCACGGCGATGACGAAGAGGGCGAACACCTCGCCGCCGATGGTGCCGGTGAATGCCGCGAAGGCCACGAGGTTGATGTTGACAGCGTTCAGGATCAGCTCGATGGACATGAGCACCAGCACGCCGTTGCGACGTGCGAGGACCCCGTAGACCCCGATCGAGAAGAGGACGGCGGACAGCAGCAGGAACTGGTTAAGCAGCATGTCAGTCCTTCCTGGCCACGACGATGGCCCCGATCAGGGCAGCCAGCAGCAGGACGGATACGGCCTCGAAGGGAACGATGTAGTAGCCGAAGATGCTGTCGGCGATGTCGGCCGTGGTGGACGGGCCCGACCGGGAGAGCTCGGCATCGGCGAATGACTCGACCAGGGCGGCGGCCATCACGCCGAACACCAGCAGTCCGACCAGGCCTGCCATCAGGCGCCTCTCGCCGGTGACGCCGTCGTCGTCGCCAAAGGAGCCCTTCGTGAGCATGATGCCGAACAGGAAGAGGACGACGATGGCGCCGATGTAGACCATTATCTGGGTCACGCCCAGGAACTCGGCGCCAAGCAGGATGAAGATGCCAGCCACCCCGGCCAGCACGATCACGAGATAGAGGGCGGCGTGGACCACGTTGCGCGTGGTCACCATGCGCAGTGCGCTGGCGACCATCGTGATCGCCATGATGGCGAAGGCCACGTTCTGCGCCACGAGGACGTCGCCGCTGGATAGGCGATCCATGCCCTCCAGGGCAGCCAGGACGGTCACTGCGGCACCGTCGGCTTCTTGGCTTCGCTGCCCGACTCGTAGTCCTGGAAGTCCGGGACGGTCTCCATCCACTGGCTGAGCTTCGTCTTGTCGTGGAGCAGGTCGGCGATCTTCGGCTCCGAGTATGCCTCGAACGGGCAGACGTCGACGCAGATGCCGCAGTACATGCAGAGCGCGAAGTCGATGTCGAAACGGTCCAGGGCATTCTTCAGGCGCGGCTTGCCACCGGGGCGGCGGGGCGGCGCCTTGTACTTGTGACCCTCGATGTAGATGCACCAGTCCGGGCACTCGCGGGCGCAGAGCATGCAGGACGTGCAGTTCTCCTCGTGGAGCGTGATCACGCCACGGGCACGGGGAGTGGGAGCTTCCTTGACCCTCGGGTACTGGACGGTGTGGGACCCCTTCGTGAGGGTTCGCACCATCGTCGAGAAGGTCACCCCGAGGCCCTTCAGCAGTCCTGGGATCTTCAGGGTTCCTGGCATTAGAAGACCACCTTCAGCACGCCGGTGACGACGATGTTGGCAAGGGACAGCGGGATCAGGACCTTCCAGGCCAGCTGTTGCAGCTGGTCCTCGCGGAACCGGGGGTAGGTGAACCGGAACCAGAAGATCAGGAAGGACACCAGGATCACCTTGCCCAGCAGGACAGCCGGGCCGATGACGTTGAACAGGTCGCTGGTCGGATCGATGCCCGGTACGTACCAGCCGCCCAGGAACAGGGTGGCTGCCAGGGCGGCGAAGATGCCGGCGGTGGCGAACTCGCCGATGAAGAAGAGCAGGAAGCGCAGGCCCGAGTACTCGGTCAGGTACCCGGTGACGAGCTCCGACTCGGCCACGGGCATGTCGAAGGGCGGCTGCGTGAGCTCGGCCTGGACCGCCACGAGGAAGATGGCGAAGCCGAGGAACTGGGTGAATATGAAGGGGTTGCCGATGCCTCCCCAACCGAAGATCTCACCGGTGGCCTGGGCCATGACGATGCCCTGGACGTTCAGCGTGCCGGCCTGGATGACGACGCCGACCACCGCCAGGACCAGGGGCAGCTCGTAGGCCACCAGCTGGCCGGCCGCCCTCAGGGCACCCAGCAGCGAGTACTTGGATGACGACGCCCAGCCCGCCATCAGGATCCCGATCACCGAGATGGAGGAGACGGCCAGCGCCAGGAAGATCCCCGTGTCCACGTCGATGAACCAGGCGTCCGGCCCGGCCGGGATGACGAGCACCAGGAGGAAGGTGGAGATGAGCACCACGAACGGCGCGGCCTTGAAGACGATGCGGTCGGCCTTCTCGGGGATGATGTCCTCCTTCTGGAGGAACTTCCCGACCTCGGCCAGCAGTTGCAGGGATCCGTGCGGTCCCGCCTCCATGGGGCCCAGGCGGCTCTGCATGAAGCTCATCATCTTGAACAGGAAGAGGTAGACGAGCGTCCCGGCGGGGAGCAGCACGGCCACCAGCCCCAGCACCGCGCGGATGCCGGTCTGTTGCCACCAGGCCAGCTCGACGGCGAGCGTGAGTAGGTCGCTCACCGGTCTATGTCCCCGAGGATGAAGTAGAGGCTGGCCAGGATCGAGACGACATCCGGCACGTACGTGCCCTCGAGCAGCCAGGGCGTGATCGAGATGTTGTTGAACGATGCCGAGCGGATCTTCACCCGATAGGGGACCAGGTCACCCTTGGAGACCACGTAGTAGCCCATCACGCCCAGCGGGTTCTCGGTCTCCACGTAGGCCTCACCCGGCGGGACCTTGATGATGCGTGGCACCTTGGCCATTACCGGGCCGGGCGGGATCCCGTCCAGCAGCTGCTCGACCATGTTGCAGGCCTCGCGGACCTCCTGGAGGCGCACCCAGTAGCGGGCGAACGAATCGCCGTCCGGATCGTGGACGAGGCCGATGCCACCGTCACGACGCAGGTCCCAGTCGACGCCGCTGGCGCGGATGTTGGCGCCGGAGAGGCCGTAGGAGAGGCCCACGTCCGCCGGGATGACACCGATCCCACGGGTCCGGGCCTGGAAGATCTCGTTGCCGGTGACGAGGTCCTCCATCTCGTCGCAGAACTTCCGGATCCGCCCCAGGACACCCTTCGTCTCTTCGGTCCATCCCTTGGGGATGTCGTCCTTGAGGCCGCCGATGCGGTCGAAGTTGGGGTGGAACCGACCGCCGGTCACCGCCTCGATCTGGTTCAGCACGAACTCGCGGTCGCGGAAGGCGAAGAACACCGGGGTTACGGCGGAGGAACAGGACGACGTTGGCGATCCGGGAGAGCTCGAAGAGGAGGGTGCGGATCCACTGGGCACGAGGCGGTGCCTCCACGCCCATGATCTGCTCGGCCGCCAGGATGAACGGCACCTCGTTGGCGAAGCTGCCCAGCCAGTCGATGCGGTTGATGAGCGACGTGACCTGCGGGTAGGTGCGGACCTCGACCAGCTTCTCGTAGCCGCGGTGCATGTAGCCCATGATCGGCTCGGCGCGCATCACCCGCTCGCCGTCCAGCTTCACGACGATGCGCAGCGTGCCGTGCGTGGCCGGGTGCTGAGGTCCGATGTTGAGGGTCATGCCCTCGGTCTCGATCTCCAGGTTCACCCGGGCGTCGCTGGCCTGGCCTGCGATGTAGGCGAGCTGGCGGGGGTCGTCCACGGCGGTCATGGGCCCTCCCCCTCGTCGCCGCCGTCGTCCCCGTCTCCGCCGGGCATCAGCTCCACGTCCACGATGCCGGGCCACGGCTTCACCCGTCGGGCCAGGAGCGGGTAGTCCTTGCGGAGGGGGTTCCCCTCGAAGTGCGACGGCAGGTACAGGTGCACCTGGTTGGGGTGGCCCCGGAACGTGATGCCGAACATCTCCCAGGCCTCCCGCTCGTGCCAGTTGGCGCCCGGGTACACGCCGATCCAGGAATCCACCTCAGGCCTCTCCCCGACCAGGTCGGCCTTGAGGGTCACACCCAGGTGGCCGATCGGGTCATGCACCCGGGCCAGGAGCTGGAACCGGGTGGCACCACCGGCGAGGCCCCACTCCATTGCGGCCGGCTCGGCATCCACGGACGGCTCCAGGTCCACCTGGGCATCCATGTCACGCCCGTAGGGCGACGGCATCCAGTCGATGGCCGAGAGGAAGCCGAAGTACGACATGGCGCAGCGGTCCCGCAACGCCCGGCCGGCATCCACCCATGCATCGGCGCTGACCCTCACGCATACCTCGACGCCGGCCTCTACATGAGATTCGACGAGGCCGTCGCCGAGCGCCTCGGCCAGGGCTGCGACAACCGCATCACGACGTTCGTCAACCGGCGGTGCCTCCGTAGCGGAGTCCACGTCCTCGGTTGCCTCAGGTGACGACAATTGGGTCACCCGTCCAGCGTTCGGCCATGTCCTCGGTGGCGATGCGCTCCTGGAGGAGCACGATGCCCTCCAGGAGGGCCTCGGGGCGTGGCGGGCAGCCGGGCACGTAGACGTCCACCGGGATGATCTGGTCGACGCCTTTGGTGACCGAGTAGCTGTCCCAGTAGGGGCCGCCGCAGTTCGCACATGAACCCATGGAGATCACGTACTTGGGCTCGGGCATCTGCTCGTAGAGGCGTCGCACGGCGGGAGCCATCTTGTCGGTCACCGTGCCTGAGACGACCACCAGGTCGGCCTGACGGGGGCTGGCCGGGAATGGGATCACGCCGAGACGCATGACGTCGTAGCGCGGCGAGGCGAAAGCCGCTCCCATCTCGATGGCACAGCACGCCAGGCCCCACTGGTATACCCAGAGCGAGTACTTGCGGCTGACGTTGAGCAATTTGGTAAGCGGCTTCGGCAGCTTGCCGTTCTCCACCAGACCCATCTTCTACGCCTCCTGCCCGCTCAGATCCACCGCAGCAGGCGCTTGCGCCAGGCGTAGAACAGCCCGAGGGCCAGGATGAATATGAAGATGGCCATCTCGACCAGGCCGAACACGTCGTATACCTCGAGGCGGGTGGCCCAGGGGAAGATGAAGACGGCCTCCACGTCGAACAGCACGAACATCAGGGCGAACACGTAGTAGCGGATGTTGGACTGGCTCCACATGTCGCCGTAGGGATCCACGCCGGACTCGTACGTCTTCAGCTTCTGCGGGGTGTCATGAGACGGCCGCAGCAGGCTGCCGAGGCCCAGGAAGGCCGAGACCAGCAGCACGGCGAGGCCGCCGAATACCACCAGCATCAACCAGCTGCGAAGGAAGTCGGACACGGGTGGAAAACCTAGCGAGTCGAGCGGATGGGGGACGACGGACGAGCTGACCTGCCGGGCGTCCCGGGCAGGCTACCGGACGACCACGCAATCACTAAGACCGAACCATTGCCTTCGCCGGCGCTCCCATGTGCCATTCCTCAGCCCCCCACCAGGACCGGAACGGCATCGGAGGCGATGTCCAGGAGGAGTCCCGGGACGAGCCCGATCAGGAGCACCCCGGCGCACGCCACCCCGATGACGACCCTCGTGCCGGCGGGCACCTCGGTGCGGTCGGCGGTGTCCGACTCCGGGGCCTCCAGGTACATGGCGACGAGGATGCGAAGGTAGACGAAGGCCGCCACGGCTGCGGCGGCCATGGCCACCATGGCCACCCAGTAGGTACGCCCCTCGACCACTGCGGCCAGCACGCCCAGCTTGGCCACGAAGCCACCGGTGAACGGAATCCCGGCCTGGCCCAGCAGGAGAACGGTGAAGGCGCCGGCCAGCACGGGCTGGCGGCGTGCCAGGCCCCTGTAGGCATCCAGGCCGTGGGCGGCGTCGCCCCTGCCGCCCACCGTGGTGATCACCGCGAAGCTTCCCGTGGCCAGCAGGGTGTAGACGAACAGGTACACGTAGACCGCTGCGGTGCCCCTTTCGCTGGCCGCCTGTACGCCCAGGAGGATGAACCCGGCGTGGGCTATCGAGGAGTAGGCCAGCATCCGCTTCACGTCGGTCTGGAGCACCGCCACCCATGCTCCGACGACCATGCTGGCAGCGGCCAGCACCGCCACGGCGGGCCGCCAGTCCGAGGCGTGCGTACCCAGCGTCACGACCAGCACCCGCAGCATCGCCGCGAACCCGGCGGTCTTCACGCCGGCGGCCATCCACGCCACGACGGGGCTGGGTGCCCCCTGGTAGACGTCCGGGGTCCAGGCGTGGAATGGCACCGCGGCCACCTTGAAGGCCAGGCCCACCAGCAGCAGGGCGATTCCGGCCAGCAGCATGCCGTCCTGGACCAGGATGGTCGACGCCAGGTACCCGCTGATGTGTGCCATCCGGGTTGAACCGGTGGCTCCGTAGATGAGCGCCATGCCGTACAGGAGAAAGGCCGAGGCGAAGGCTCCCAGCACGAAGTACTTCAGCGCCGCCTCCTGGGATTCGATCCGCCGGAGGTGCAGGGCCGCCATCACGTACACGGCTATCGACAGGATCTCCAGGCCCAGGAACAGGACGATCAGGTCGTCGGCCGACGCCATGACCACGCCACCGGCCGCCGACATCAGCAGCAGCACGTACAACTCCACGCCTGGAAGGTCCTCGCGCCGGAGGTACGGGCGGGCCAGCAGGGCCGTGGCCACCACCGCAATGGCGAGGATGGCGGTGACGAGCACCGTGGAACCATCCACCGCCACCATCCCGCCGAGGAACGAACGCGGGCCGTCCGACTGGACCCTGTCCCACATGGGGACGGTGGCTGTGAGCACGATCAGGCCGGTGACCACGGTCCACGCCTGGGGCAGTGCCTCGGGAAGGCGCCTTACCAGGGATGCGATGGTCAGCAGCAGGAACCCGCCTCCGGAGAGGACGAGCAGCGGCAGCAGCGCCCACCAGATGACCTCGGGGGTTACCACGGGCGGCATCAGTGGTCGTCCCCGGCATCGTCGCCGCCTTCGCCGACCTCTATGTCGGCGCCGAACCGGCTGGTCGGCTCGTGGAACCCGTCCACGTGGGTCTCGATGTGGGCGACGAGGGCATCCACCGACGGTTCCATCCGCTCGATGACCGGCTTCGGGTACACGCCCATCGCCACGATCAGCACCAGCAGCGGGGCCAGCACCAGGCCCTCCCGGAGCTTCAGGTCGGGCATCTCGGCGTTCGCACCCTCGGCGGGCCCGTGGAACACGCGCTGGTAGGCCCAGAGCAGGTAGAGGGCAGCCAGGATCACGCCACCGGTCGCCACGATGGCCAGCCAGCGATGGGCGTTGAAGGTACCCACCAGCACCAGGAACTCTCCCACGAAGCCATTCAGGCCCGGCAGGCCGATGGACGACAGCATGACCAGCGTGAAGACGGCGGCCAGGACCGGTGCCGACTTCTGGAGGCCGCCCAACTCGTCGATCTGGCGGGTGTGGCGCCGCTCGTAGATCATCCCCACCAGCAGGAACAGGGCTGCGGTGGAGACACCGTGGTTGACCATCTGGAGCAGTCCACCCTCGATGCCCTCGGTGTTCAGGGCGAACGTACCCAGCACGATGAAGCCGAGGTGGGCGACCGACGAGTAGGCGACGAGGCGCTTCAGGTCCCGCTGCATCGTGGCCACCACCGCGCCGTAGATGATCCCCACCAGGCCGAGGGTTAGGAACACCGGGGCGAAGAAGTGCGAGGCCTCCGGGAAGAGGTACAGGCCGAACCTCAGGAACCCGTAGGTACCCAGCTTCAGGAGGACGCCGGCCAGGATCACCGAACCGGCGGTCGGGGCCTCGGTGTGGGCGTCGGGCAGCCAGGTGTGCAGCGGGAAGAGCGGCACCTTCACGGCGAAGGCGAGGGCGAAGGAGAGGAACACCCAGCGCGCAGTGGTGGTGCCGAGGCTCTGGGCCTCGGCCAGCTCAACCAGGTCGAAGGTCAGGCCCCCACCGGTGGCATCGGCGTGGAGGAACGCCAGGGCGAGGATGCCGATCAGCATCAGGGCCGAGCCGGCCATCGTGAAGAGGAAGAACTTCGTGGCTGCGTACGCACTGTTCCCATGGCCCCAGCGCCCGATGAGGAAGTACATCGGGACGAGCACGACCTCGAAGCAGAGGAAGAAGACCATCAGGTCCATGGCGCAGAACACGCCGATCACGCCCGCCTCCAGCAGCAGCATCCAGGCGAAGTAGGCCCGGTCGTCGTGGCCCGGGTCGACCGCCAGCAGGGCTATGGGGAAGAGGATCCCGGTCAGGACGATCAGGAAGAGGGAGATGCCGTCCACGGCCAGCAGCCACTGGATGCCCAGGTCCGCCATCCAGGAATGGCGGAACTCGAACTGCATCTCGGCCCCGCGGTCGATGTCGAAGGCGACCACCAGCCAGACGGTCATGGCGGCCACCACCATCGAGGTGGCCACGGCAACCAGCTTGAGCAGTTCGGGGCGGCGGCGTGGCAGCACGACCACCAGCAGGGCACCCGCAGCGGGCACCACGAGGAGGGCGGGCAGGACAGCGAACGGGACTCCGGCGGCGGCCGCCAGCACCGCCATCAGAACGACGTCCTTGAGAGGAACCAGACGACCAGGCCGACCGCGCCCACGCCGACGCCGGCTGCATACGTGCGCACCAGGCCGTTGTGGAAGCGTCGCAGCAGTCGTGCCTCAGCCTTGACCATGGTGGCCACCGACTCGACGGCGCCGTCCACCACGGTGGAGTCGAAGTTCGCCGTGGCCTCGAAGCCGGCCCGGCCGGGCCCACCCATGAAGTTCGACACCAACCGGTCGAAGCGCCAGGCGTCGGCGAGGATGGGCTGCTCGAAGGTCCGGTGGTCGACCCGTCGCTGCAGGTAGGCGGCCACCGCCACCAGGATGCCGACGACGCCGCCTGCCACGGCAACGGCGGCGAGGACCCAGAGGGTGCCGGTCCCCACGGAGAGGTGGACCTCGTTGCCGAACAGGGTCGGCTCCAGCCAGCCCTCCAGCCGCTTCGTGGCGGCCGAGAACGGCAGCTGGATGAGGCCACCCAGCACCGACAGGACGGCCAGCACGACGAGGGGCAGTCCCATGGTCCAGGGCGACTCGTGCGGGTGGTGGTCGGACCTCGTGGCCACCTGGTCGGGCAACCGGTCGGCAACCGGCCCGATATCGGGTGCGCCGTACAGGGCGAGGGCCGGGAGTTCGGGGCGCTCCCCGGCTGAGGCCACGATTCCGTCGCGTTCCAGGACCGCCGCTTCGTGGGCCGCCCTCGCCGCCACCACGGCCTCGGCCACGTCCGGCTCATCGGTCGCAGCCTCGGAGGCCGTAACGGCGGCAGCCAGGGCAGCCCTCGGCGACGGCGATCGCAGAAGCCCATGCCTCCTCCACCTCGTCGGGTCGCGGGTCGGCGTACCGATGGCGCCCGAAGAAGGTGAGGATCACGAGCCGTGTCATGTAGAAGGCGGTCAGCACGGCCGTGACCAGCCCGACCGCCCAGAGCAGGGGGCTCTCGTTCCAGGCGTAGGCCAGGATCTCGTCCTTGGACCAGAACCCGGCGAACGGCGGCACCCCGGCAATGGCCAGCCACCCGATCACGAACGTCCCGGCCGTCACCGGCATGAGGCGACGGAGGCCGCCGTAGTGGGCCATGTCCTGGTCTCCGTCCATCCCGTGGATGACCGAGCCTGAGCCCAGGAACAGGAGGGCCTTGAAGAAGGCGTGGGTGATCATGTGGAACACCGCCGCCACGTACGCACCACAGCCGACCGCCAGGAACATGTACCCCAGCTGGCTGATGGTCGAGTACGCAAGCACCTTCTTGATGTCGCGTTGCGCAACGGCGATCGTCGCAGCGAACAGTGCCGTACCGGCTCCCGTCCAGGCAATGAGCGTCGGTACCCAGTCGGCGGCGTCCGCGATGATCGGGTTCACCCGGGTGAGTAGGTAGATCCCGGAGGTGACCATGGTGGCAGCGTGGATGAGCGCGGACACGGGGGTCGGACCCGCCATGGCGTCCGGCAACCAGAGGAAGAGCGGGAACTGGGCAGACTTGCCGATCGCCCCGACGAAGAGCATCAGGGCGATGAAGGTGGCCGTGGAGGTGGCCACCGTGCCTGCCGCCGTCGTGTCCAGCACGTCCACGTAGGCGACCGTCCCGAAGGTGGCGAACGTCATGAAGATGGCGAGCATGAAGCCCCAGTCACCGATCCGGTTGGTGATGAAGGCCTTCTTGCCTGCCGAGGCGTTGGCCTCGTCGGTGAACCAGAACGAGATGAGCAGGTAGGAACAGGCACCCACCCCCTCCCAACCCAGGAAGGTGAGGAGCAGGTTGTCGCCCAGCACCAGCATCAGCATGGCGAAGGCGAACAGGTTCAGGTAGGCGAAGAAACGGCGGAAGTCGGCATCGCCGTGCATGTAGCCGATCGAGTAGAGGTGGATCAGGGCGCCCACGCCCGTCACGAACAGGCACATGGTGAGCGACAGCGGATCGGCCAGGAACCCGACGTCGACGGTCAGGTCGCCCGCCGGCACCCACTCGAACAGCGTGGTGACGGACCGGCGGTCGTGCACGTCGCGACCGGCCAGGTCGTAGAACGCCCCGGCGGTGGCGAGGAAGGAGCCGGCCATGGCGCCGGTGGCCAGCCACCCGGCGGTCGGTTCACCCAGGCGGCGACCGCCGAACGTGAGGATCAGGAAGCCGGCCAGCGGAAACGCCGGAACCAGCCATACGAGGTCGAGCATCGCCCTAGCCCCCCAGCACCGAGAGGTCGTCGACCGTGGCGCCCTGTCGGCGGCGCATGATCGCCACGACCACCGCCAGGCCGACCACCACCTCGGAGGCTGCGACGACGAGCACGAAGAACACCGACAGCTGCCCTCCCAGGTCACCCAGTTCGGAACCGAGGCTGACGAAGGTGAGGTTGACGGCATTGAGCATCAGCTCGATGCACATGATCATGATGAGCGGGTTGCGACGGGTGAGCAGCCCGACGGCCCCCATTGAGAAGAGGATCGCCGCCAGCGTCAGGTACCAGGAGGTGGTCACGACCATCACGCGCCCTCCCCTTCGTCGCTGGCATCGGTCGCCTCGACCACGTCCGGCGGCCCGTCATCGCCCTGCTCGCCATCGTCGGCCACCGAGGCGACCACGACGACGGGAAGGGGTGCCAGCGGGCCACGCACCCTGCGAGCCAGCACGACGGCGCCTATGACCGCCACGGTCAGGAGGATGGCCGTCAGCTCCACGGCGAAGACGTAGTCGGTGAAGAGCGCTTCTCCGAGGAGGCGCGTGTTGTCGGCCGCATCACCCAACGCGGTGTTGGCACCATGGGCACCGGTCGGCCCGTCCACGGAGACCAGCAGCGCTGTCAGGAGCATCCCCAGCAGGGAGGCCCCCACGATGGCCGCCACCGGTCGCTGCCCGACTATCGGCTCCACACCCAGGTCCTCGGCACGGTCCACCCCGAGCAGCATGATCACGAACAGGAAGAGGATGACCACGGCGCCGGCGTAGACGATGACCTGGACGGCAGCCAGGAAGGTGGCGTCCTGGAGGACGAACAGCACGGCCACACCGAACAGCGTCTGCACCAGGAACAACGCAGCGTGGACCGGGTTGCGGGACACCAGCACGCCGCCGGCGCCGGTCAGCACGATGGCGGCACTTATCAGGAATACGGCGGCATCCATCAGGCCGACCCCCCATCGACTTCGCCCTCGTCAGCATCCGCGTCGCCGTCGCCGGCCTGTCCCACCTCGGGCGCCCGAACGCCGTAGCCGAGTTCGCCCGACCAGGCCACCCGACCCGAATAGGTCACGTCCCCGCTGGGCGACGTGGCCCGCATCCAGGCCGACGTCATCTCGTCCTCTCCCTCGCGCCAGTCCTCCCACGGGAGTTGGCGGGGGCGACCGGTCTCGGCATCCACCAGCAGTTCGGCCTTCGTGTAGATGGCGTCGGACCGGTTGGTGAACGAGAACTCGAACAGCTTCGTCTCGGTGATGGCCTCGGTCGGGCAGGCCTCGACGCAGAGGTCGCAGTGGATGCAGCGGAGGTAGTTGATCTCGTAGACGAAGCCGTACCGCTCGCCCGGAGACACCGGGGCGTCCTCCGGGTTGTCGGCGCCCCTCACGTAGATGCAGTTGGCCGGGCAGACGCCGGCGCAGAGCTCGCATCCGATGCACTTCTCCATGCCGTCCTCGTACCGGTTCAGGACGTGGCGGCCGTGGAGGCGGTCCGGCTTGGCCCGCTTCTCACGCGGGTACGAGGTGGTGACCCGCTTCTCGAACAGCTTGCGGAAGGTGACGGCGAAGCCCTGGAAGTACCCCATCAGTCCTCCACCCCCTCGTCGACCAGGTCGGCGAGGGCATCGCCGCGCGCCTTCTGGATGGCACCGGTCAGCAGCGCGGCTCCGGCCACCAGGACGGCCACGCCGACCAGCACCACCGGCACCATCGGCCAACCCAGGTCGTCAGCCACGTTCATCGTGGCGATCAGGAGGAACCAGCCGAGGGCCACCGGGATGAGGACCTTCCAGCCGAGGTCCATGAGCTGGTCGTACCGGAGGCGGGGCAACGTGGCCCGAAGCCAGACGAAGCAGAAGAGGAAGACGAAGACCTTCAGGCTGAACCAGAACACCGGCCACACCCAGCCCAGGGTGTCGGTCAGGATCGGGCCGGCGGGGCCACCCAGGAAGAGGGTCACGGCAATGGCCGACATGGTGATCACGTTCATGAACTCGGCCAGGAAGAAGAGGGAGAACCGCAGCGAGCTGTACTCGGTGTGGAATCCGCCGACGAGCTCCTGTTCCGCCTCCACCAGGTCGAACGGCGGACGGTTCAACTCAGCGGTCCCGGCCAGCAGGAAGACCAGGAACGGGACCACGCCGGTGGCCAGCACGTTCCAGCTGCCGGAGACCTGACGGGCCACGATCTCGTGGGTGGACAACGAGCCCGAGGTCAGGAAGACCGTCGCTATGGCCAGGCCCAGGGCCGCCTCGTAGCTGATCATCTGGGCCGAGGCCCGGACCGAGCCCAGCAACGGGTACTTGGAACCCGATGACCAGCCGGCCAGCATCACGCCGTAGACGGCGACGGACGAGAGGGCCAGGAAGAACAGCACCCCGACGGGCGGATCGGCGACCTGCAGGTAGGTGGTCTCGCCGAACCAGGTGACGGTGCCGTCGCCGGAGAAGTCTCCCCCGATCGGCACGATGGAGAACACCAGGAAGGCTGGCACCAGCGACAGGTACGGAGCCAGCTTGAAGACCACCCGATCGGCCCTGTCCGGGATCAGGTCCTCCTTGAAGAACAGCTTGATGCCGTCGGCCAGCGTCTGGAGGATGCCGAACGGTCCGGCTTCGGCCGGTCCGATCCGGTTGTGCATGTCGGCGACCAGCTTGCGCTCGAACCAGACCATGAGCATCACCGACACCAGCAGCAGGATGAACGCCATCACCACCTTGATGAGCACGATGCCGACGATGCCCGGACCTATGGCGCCGTCCAGGAGGGGGTCGGCGGCCAGGACCAGGGGAGCCGCCAGCGTGGCCGGGCTCATCGCCTCACCAGCTTCACGTCGGTGACGGGTGCTCCGGCGTCGAGCAGAGCAGCCACGTCGACACCCGGCTGGTTCACGAGGAGGTGGACGGTCCCGGCGGCCACACCGGCATCGGCCACCACCGGGACCTGGATGGTCCCCTTCGGGACCACAAGGTCGACCACCTCGCCGTCGACGATGCCTAGGCGCTGCATCTCGGCGGGCTCCAGCGCTGCGCGGGCACCGGGCGCCAGGCCTGAGAGGGAGGGGCTGTGGGCCACCAGGACCCCTGTGTCGTACATGGACCGCGTGGCGACGAGGCGCAGCGCCGAGGGCTGACGGGCCGGGACGAGGGTGGGCTCCGGCCGGACCAGCGCCAGGCCACCCATGACCAGGACGCCCTCCGTCGACTCGGCGGCGATGGCCTCGGACGAGAGGTCGGCATGGACCGCCGAGACGGCGGTCAACTCGGCCCACACGTCCTCAGACGACATGAAGCCGAGGTCGGTACCGAGGCGGTCCGCCAGGTCCACGGCGATCATCCAGTCGGGGCGCGACGTGCCCGGTGAGGTGACCTTTCGGACGACCCGGCTGACCCTGCCCTCCAGGTTGGTGAAGGTGCCGTCCACCTCGGTAGGTCCTGCGGCCGGCAGCACCACGTCGGCACTGGCCACCGTCCCCGTGGCGAACAGGTCGATGGCGATCACGGTGCCCGCTCCGTCCAGGGCCCTACGGGCCAGGTCGCGGTCCGGGACGTCGGCCAGCAGGTCTGCGCCCAGGAGCACCAGGACGTCGACCTGGCCGTCGGCTGCGGCCTCCAGCGTTGCGAGGGTGTCGCGGCCGACGGCGTCAGGGACTCCGGGCCAGGCGTCCGCGAACCGATCTGCGTCGGCCAGCGTGGTCCTGCCCGGGAGGAGGCCCGGCGCCAGGCCCATGTCCATGGCGCCGTGTACGTTGCCCCGCCGCAGCAGGGAGAGGAAGCGGGCATCGGGAAGGTGGTCGTGGAGCGCAAGGGCGGCGTCGACCACCGGTCCGGCAGCCTCGGCCAACGAGGGGCGACCCAGCAGCACGGTGATCGGACCGGTCGCCGCGGCGAGGAGCTCGCCTGCGCCAACCACGTCTCCAGCCGATCGACCCTGCACGCCTCCCGATGACCCGCCCCCGAACATGGCCGCCACGACCTCGGCGGCCTCCCCGGGCTGCACCCTCAGCGAGTGGGCGGCATGGTCGGTGAGGCCGGTCCGGCGCTGCGTCAGCTCGATCAGGGTTGCGCCGTCATGGACGACCGCGTGGCGGAGGCGGAGGTAGAGGGCGCCGAGTTCCTCCTTGGGATCCGGCCCGAGCAGGACGATGGTGCCACCGGCGGTGCAGGCCTCGTCGATGGTCGCCCGGGGCAACCCCAGGAGCAGGTCGGCGGGAAGGCCGTCTCCCAACTGGGAGTCCACGTGGTCGGTTCCCAGGACGCCCTTGGCCAGCTTCGCCCAGGCGTACTGGGACTCGTTGGTCAGCCGGGCGCCACCCACCACCGCCCTGCGGCGACGTCCAGGGCCTCGCTCCATGGCGCAGCCACCAACTCGGCTCCATCCCGGCTGCGGTTGCCGAGCGCGTCGCCCCGCAGCAGCGGGGTGGCCAGCCGGTCCTCATGGTCGTATGCCTCGAAGACGAAGCGTTCCTTGTCGGACAACCAGCCCCAGTTGACGGCGTCGGCGTCCACTCCCTGGAAGCGGAGTACCCGGTTACGCGACGACTGGACGGAGATCCGGCTGCCGACGCTGTCCAGGGCGCTGGTCGACTCCACCTCCTCGAGGTCCCACGGGCGGGCCTTGAACCTGTACGGGAGGGCGGTCAACGCACCCACCGGACAGACCTGGACCGTGTTGCCACTGAAGTAGGACGAGAAGGGCAGGTCCGGGAACGTGTTGACCTGGGTCTGGCCGCCACGGGCCATGAAGTTGATGAGCTGGTCGCCGGCCACCTCTCCGGCGAAACGTGTGCACCGGTCGCAGAGGATGCACCTTTCCCTGTCCAGGTTGACGTTGTCGTTCACCTTTATGGGCTTCTCGAAGTGGTGCTTCTCCTCGACGAACCGGCTCTCGCCGGGACCGAAGGCCATGGTCTGGTCCTGGAGCGGGCACTCGCCGCCCTTGTCGCAGACCGGGCAGTCCAACGGGTGGTTGATGAGCAGGAACTCGAGGACGCCATCCTGGGCCTTGCGGGTCCGGTCGGACTCGGTCTCCACGACCATCCCGGGCGTGCACTCCAGCATGCAGGACGGCTGCAGAGCCGATCCCCGGCCGGTGTCGACGTCCACGAGGCACATGCGGCACATGCCGACCGGCCTCATCCGGGTGTGGTGGCAGAACCTGGGGATGTAGGTGCCGGTGCGTTCACAGGCATCGATGAGCAGCTCGCCCGGATTGGCCATGACCGTCTCACCGTCGACCACGATGGACACCTGGTCCCCGTCCGCCTGCGGGCTCATGACCCGGCCCCCCCTGCGGTTACGGGCGCGGCGGATACCGGGATCGTGTCGCCCCGGGTGATCTTGGCCTCGAACTCGTGACGGAACCTGCGGATGGTCGACACGATGGGCGCCACCGATGAGGGGCCCAGCGGGCAGATGGTGGTCTGGCGGGGCGGGAAGGGCACGACCTCGAGGCCCTCGGCGGTGTGGGCCGCCACCGGGTAGGGCCCGGGGCTGATGTTGTCGCCCACGTCCAGCAGGAGGTCGATGTCCGACGGTCGCCCGTGGCCGTCCAGGATCCGCTGGAGGATCTTCTCCTCCCAGCCCGTGCCCTCGCGGCACGGCGAGCACTTGCCACACGACTCCCTGGCGAAGAAGCGCACCAGGCGGTGGCAGGCCTTCACCGCATCGGTGCTGTCGTCCATGACGATGATGGCACCAGAACCCAGCATCGATCCGGCGGCGCCCACATCGGCGGCCTCGAGCGGCACGTCCAGGTGCTCCTCGAAGAACCACGGGGCCGAGCCACCACCGGGGATGAACATCTTCAGTTCGTGTCCCTCGCGGATGCCCTGGCAGAAGTCCTCGCCGTAGAAGAGGTCGCGGAACGTGGTGACGCCCTGTTCCACCTCGTACACGCCGGGCCGCTTCACGTGGCCCGACACGGCGAACATCCGGGTCCCGGGAGAGGACTCTGAGCCGTACCGGCGGTAGGCGGCGGCCCCGTGCTCGAGGATCCACGGCAGGTTGGCCAGCGTCTCGACGTTGTTCACGATGGTCGGCTTGCCGTACAGGCCGATCGCCGCCGGGAAGTAGGGGGGCTTCAGGCGGGGCATTCCACGGTTGCCCTCGAGGCTCTCGATGAGGGCCGTCTCCTCGCCGACGATGTAGGCACCGGCTCCCCAGTGGAGGACGATGTCCACGGAGAAGTCGGAACCCAGGATCTCGCGCCCCACGTAGCCGGCGGCATAGGCCTCGTTCAGGGCGGTGGCGATCCTCTCCTGGGCGAGTGCCATCTCGCCGCGCACGTACAGGAAGCACTGCGACAGGCCGAGGGCGTAGCAGGCGATCAGGGAACCCTCGATGAGCTGGTGGGGGTCGCGCTCCATGAGGAGGCGGTCCTTGTAGGTGCCGGGTTCGCTCTCGTCGCCGTTCACGACCAGGTACCGGGGCCAGACGCCCTCCGGGCAGAACCCCCACTTGACGCCTGCTGGGAAGCCGGCGCCGCCGCGACCCAGCAGGGTCGCTTCGCGGACCTCACCGTGGACGTCGGCCGGTCGCTTCGCCAGCGCAGCCTTCAGGCCCACGTACCCGCCGGTGGCCTCGAAACGGGCGAGCGTGTGGGAGTCCTCGTAGCCGAAGCGCGAGGTGACCAGCTTCGGCCCGCCGTTGTCGACGTAGCCCGCCGCGTGGGGGACGTATGAGGATCCCATCGTCACCCCTCCCCCGCCCGGTCGGCCGCCAGCCAGAGCGGTGCACCGACCACGTCCTCGGGAGCCTCGACGCCGGCCCGTCGGTCGTCCGGGATGTGCTGCCGAACCCGCCCGAGGGTGCCGTGCTCCGGTAGCTCTCCGTCGTCGCCGGCGGCTCCATGGTGGATGGGGCTGCGGCCGGCCCGGATGTCGGCGACCACCTCGTCGAAGGAGCCTGTCGTCGCCCGGTGGAAGTACCGGTAGTTGACCGTGAAACAGGGCGCCTCGGTGCAGGCCGCCACGCACTCCACGTCCTCCAGGGTGAAGAGTCCGTCCTGGCTGGTCCCACCGGCCCTCACGCCGAGGCTGGCCTCGGCATGTTCGAGCAGTTCCTCGCCACCCAGCAGCTGGCAGGACACGTTGGTGCAGACGTTGACCACGTACTTCCCGACCGGATGGAACTTGAACATCTCGTAGAAGCTGGCCGTACCCAACACCTCGGCCGGCGTGGACCCGGTCAGCTCGGCAATCTGGACCATCGCCGCAGGCGTCACCCACCCCTCCTGCTCCTGGGCCAGGTGGAGGAGGGGGATGGCGGCCGAGCGCGCACGCGGGTAGCGGGAGATGACCTCCCGGGCCAGCCGCTCGTTGTCGGAGTTGAAGAAGGTCACCGGTCGACCTCGCCCATGATCGGGTCCACCGAGGAGATGACGGCCACGCCGTCGGCGATCAGGCCACCCTCCATCAGGTGGGGAAGGGTCTGGAGGTTCACGAAGCTGGGGCCACGAATGTGCATTCGGTAGGGCTTGGGGCCGCCATCCGAGACCAGGTAGCAGCCCAGCTCGCCACGTGGCGACTCGACAGCCGCATAGGTCTCGCCCTGGGGCACGTGGAAGCCCTCGGTGAAGATCTTGAAGTGGTGGATGAGGGCTTCCATCGACTCGTCGATGCGGGCCCTGGGCGGCGGCGTGACCTTCTTGTCCTGCACCCGGTAGTCCCCGGCGGGCATGAGGTCCAGGATCTGTTCGGCAATCCGCAGGGATTCCCTGATCTCGTTCTGGCGGATGGCGTAACGGTCGAACGAATCGCCGTGGGTTCCCACGATGACGTCGAACTCGACCTCGTCGTAGGCCAGGTAGGGCTGGTCCCGACGCAGGTCCCAGGCGTAGCCGGTGGATCGCAGGATGGGCCCTGTGGCGGACAGGGCGAGGGCCTCGGCCGGGGTGATGACGCCGACGCCGTGTAGGCGACCCCGGAAGATCGGCTGCCCGGTCAACAGCTTGTCGTACTCGTCCAGGCGGGGCGGTATCAGCTCCAGGAGGCGCCGCACGTCGGCCTGCCAACCATCGGGCAGGTCGGCGGCCACGCCACCGGGCCGGATGTAGTTGTGGTTCATCCGAAGGCCGGTCACCTTCTCGAAGAAGCGCAGTACCTCCTCGCGTTCCCGCCAGCCGTAGATCATCATGGAGACGGCCCCCAGGTCCATGCCGTTGGTGGCCTGGAACAGCAGGTGCGACGAGACCCGGTTCAGCTCGCACATGAGCATCCGGATCCAGGTGGCGCGTGGCGGTACGTCCAACTCCAGGAGCTGCTCGACGGCCATGGAGAAGGCCAGCTCCGAGAAGAGCGGCGCCGCATAGTCCATGCGCGTGACGTTGGTGGGGCCCTGCAGGTAGGTGAGGTCCTCGGCGGTCTTCTCCATGCCGGTGTGCAGGTAGCCGATGACCGGCTTGCACCTCAGGATCGCCTCGCCCTCCATCTCCAGCATGAGCCGGAGCACCCCGTGGGTGGACGGGTGGGATGGCCCCATGTTGAGGATCATCCGCTGGTCGGCGATGTCACCGGTCGGTGGATCGTCGGGACTGCCGGCCAGCACCGCTGCCTCGGCCTCGCTGAGGCGCAGCACGGCGCTGGTCTCGTCACGGCGGTACACGCGCTCGGAGGGACCCAGGTCGGTCCGGCCCGGGCCCATGGGGCTGGTCGCCTGCTCTGCCACGTCGCTCATCGGGCTGAGGGCGCGTCCCTGAACTGGACCGGGATCCGGCCCATGGACACGTCACGTCGCAGTGGATGGCCCTCCCAGTCCTCCGGCATGAGGATCCGGGTGTGGTCGGGATGGCCGCTGAAGGACACCCCCAACAGGTCCCAGGCCTCGCGTTCCATGGCCTCCGTCCCGGGGTACAGGTCGAAGAGCGACGCCACCTCCGGATCGGACTCCGGCACCTGGGTGCGGAGCCTGACGCGTCCACCGGTGGCATGGGAGAGCAGGCTGGCGACGACCTCGAACCGTTCCGGTCGGATGCCCTCGGGCAGGTCGGTCCGGCCCGGGTGGGCCGAGTAGTCCACGACCGTCAGGTCAATGGCCATCACATAGCCGTCGTCACGACAGGCGGACACCGTCTCGTACCAGCGGTCCACTGGTGGGTGCAGGACCATCTGGCCGAAGGACTCGGTCACCGGGACGCCCCAGGCGGTCGGACCAGCCGGTTCCGCTGCGGTGTCATCCGGCGAGGAGGGCTCCACGTCTGCTCCACCCGCCGCAGGATCGCTCATCGGGAACCCAGCTCCACCGGCTGTTCACCCTGGACGTCGGGTACCTGTAGCTGGATGCCGGCACCGCCGTTGGATTCCGTACGGCGTCGGGTCAGCTCGCCGTTCTGGATGTTGTCGTGCAACGTCAGGATGGCGTGCATGAGGGTCTCCGGGCCGGGCGGACAACCGGGTGCGTAGACGTCGACCGGCACGACCTGGTCCACGCCCTGGACGATGGCGTAGTTGTTGAACATGCCTCCGCTGGAGGCGCATACGCCCATCGAGATGACCCACTTGGGCTCCATCATCTGGTCGTAGATCTGCCGGAGGATCGGTGCCATCTTCTGGGAGAC
>LWDU01036185.1_pt2 | contig 31687 bp, 20 predicted proteins | sample 727161 | NCBI WGS metagenome assembly LWDU01 (sample SAMN04566230, study PRJNA314399) | hydrothermal vent metagenome | isolation source: deep sea hydrothermal plume seawater | place: Mexico: Gulf of California, Guaymas Basin | collected 2004-07-11
GGAACGGTGTAGCCGATCGAGATGGAATCACCGATCAGAAGTACTCGAGGCAGTCCCGGCACATCTTCCACTTTCGCCATGGCCGGATTCGGTTTGCGGGTCGGTGGCTTCTTCTTTGCGTCGTCGGCGGTGACTGGTGTCATGATGGATGTGACGAACACAAAGCTGAAAGCGAGAAAGAGATGACGAATCATTCCGCAAGTCCTGTGAGAAGGTCGTATTCGATGGGTTGTCAAAAGTCCGGGTTTTCGATGCTCGCGCGAAAATGAAAAGGGTGATTTGCCTGGTTGCGGCATCGCGGAACTGCTGAGCTTGTTCAGCAGCGGGTGATCTGCGTCGCGTGTGTTCCCGGTCCACTGATGTGCTGCACGTCGGAATTGGCGCATTAGAATCGAAACCGCTGCGTGAACCAACCTACCGCTGGCCGCGAATTTCGGCACTATCTGCTGGAGAACGGGTAATTTACGGCCGGGCAGTGGGCCTTTTCTGACGTGAGTGGATGTTGTTTCACTGATGTGACGAAGTCGATATTGGGGCGCAGACTGTGTAATCCTATTCTTCGCGCGACAGATGCACTGCAGAATCAGGTAAAGGCCAGGAGGGCCGGTATGTCAGAAGTAGAAGTCATTGAAATCGTCAGAAACAGTCTGAATGAGCTGTTGCGCTGGGTTGGCTTTGGGACTCTGGCCGGTCTGGCTGCGAAAGCCATCATGCCAGGCCGAGATCCTGGCGGCGCGGTTGGCACGATGCTGATGGGTATCGGCGGCAGTGTCATTGGCTGTGGCGTGGTACTGTTCTTCTGGCGCGAAGCGCAGATTGACCCTATCAGTGGCAAGGGCTTTGTCGCGGCCACACTGGGGGCCTTCACATTGCTGTTCTTTTATCGACTGCTGGCCGGGTCGTTCTTCAACGAAGGCAGTGTGCACGACGACCGCCTTGCCCATCGCAGTCGCCGCCGCAGTCGCCGCCGACGAATTGTCGAAGATGTAATTTGACGCGATGTCGTTGGCCTGCTGGTGCACTTTGATCTGCGTCGTCGTGTCCCTTGACGTGATCGGGCGCCGGATCTCTGTCGGTGGGTAATCACTCCGTTGTCGGTGTTCACCGCACTTCTGCTCGCGTTTTGGGCAGATGATTTCCTCCGGTTTCGGTTCCCGGGACTTTTCTTCCGACCAGGGCAGCCCTGCGCCTGTGGCATGGTGGCGTCGAAATCCTGACGCTTCGTCCCGGCCTGGAATTGCGATTAATTCACGTGAGCTGCAGGCGATTGCTGCGGTTTTTCGCTGGCCGATCGAGGCTGGCGGTGCCTTCTCAGGTAAGTCACTGCGCTTGTTAACGTTCCGGTCCGCAGCCTGCGCCACCCCCAGACGCGACGTCAGAAACGGTGGTGATATGCGCTTGCAGAATCTGCTGCTGCCGGGAAATGGCATGGGGGTTGCATAGCACGCTGGCATGGCGAGACACCAGACAATGACGGAGTACACAGATGCGGCGGATGATCCGCCAGGAAGTCGACATGCAGGTCCGCAATCAGGCCACCCGAATTCAGCTGTTCAGTTTTTCAAGTCCTCAAATGCGCGCGTTCCACATGTCGTGGTTCGCCTTCTTTCTGTGCTTCTTTGCCTGGTTTGGCATCGCACCGCTGATGAGAATCGTGCGGGACGAAATGTCACTGTCGAAAGAACAGGTCGGCTGGTGCATCATCGGATCGGTGTCCGCGACGGTCATGGCGCGACTGTTTATCGGCTGGCTGTGTGACCGCGTCGGCCCTCGTCTGACCTACACATGGCTGCTGCTGATCGGTTCGATCCCCGTGATGGCGATCGGATTTGCGACTGACTACACGTCCTTCTTGTTCTTCCGAGTGGCTATTGGCGTGATTGGGGCGGCGTTCGTCATCACTCAGTACCACACGTCGATCATGTTTGCTGCGAACTGCGTCGGCACGGCCAACGCCACGACCGCGGGTTGGGGAAACCTGGGCGGAGGAGTGACGCAACTGGTCATGCCGCTGGTCTTTGCGTTGTTCGTGGGCACTCTTGGGTTCAGCAGCGCGGTTTCGTGGCGAGTGACGATGGTTACTGCCGGCGTATTGTGTGCGGCCATGGGGATTGCCTACTACTTTCTTACTCAGGACGCACCTGACGGCAACTTCAGCGATCTTCGTGCTGCCGGCCGAATGCCGGAAAAGAAAACGGTGAAGGGTTCGTTTCTGTCCGCCTGTAAAGACCATCGCGTGTGGGTGTTGTTTCTGATTTATGGAGCGTGCTTTGGAATCGAGTTGACGATCCACAACGTGGCCGCCCTCTATTTTCTGGACTACTTTGCGTACTTTCAGGACATGGACATGATGCAGGCGATTCGATCGGCCGGGCTGATCGCCGGTCTGTTCGGGCTGATGAGCGTTTTTGCTCGGACGCTGGGAGGCGTCTTCGCCGATCGGTGTGGCGAAAGGTGGGGTCTGTCGGGGCGTATCAAATTGTTGTTTGTTGTGCTGTTTTGTGAAGGACTGTCGCTGATGCTGTTCTCACGAATGAACGTGCTGGCGACGGCCGTCCCGGCACTGATGCTGTTCAGTCTGTTCGTGAAAATGGCGCAGGGGGCGACGTTTTCCGTGGTGCCATTTATTAACAAACGTGCTTTGGGTTCGGTGGCCGGCATTGTCGGAGCCGGTGGAAACGCGGGCGCCGTGGCGGCCGGGTTCCTGTTCAAGGCTGAGGCGATTTCGTGGCCGACAGCGTTGTTCGTGTTGGGGGCCCTTGTGACGTGCTGTTCGTTCCTGAGTTTTGCCGTCAACTTCAGTGAAACGGTCGAGACAGAAGCTCGTTCTGCGACGCTGAACGCACTTGGGGAACTTCGGCCAACCGTGAAACTTGCTGGTGCAGAGGTGGTGGGATGAGTAATCAAAACAATGGATCTGCGAAGAAGCGAAACGTCGTTGTCATTGGCAACGGCATGGTGGGACTGCGTTTCTGCGAGAAGCTGGTCGAATTCGATACGCAGCAGCGGTATCGCATCACCACATTCTGTGAAGAGCCGCGGGCAGCGTACGACCGGGTTGGCCTGACGTCGTTTTTCGCCCATCGCGACGCTGAAAAGCTGATGTTGGCGCGCATGGAGTGGTACCGTGAAAACGGCGTGGAACTGCATCTGGGTGATCGCGCGAATCGAATCGACCGGGAATCCTTCACCGTGCACTCCGAAAAGGGAGTGGAAATCGAGTACGACGCGGTTGTGCTGGCGACGGGGTCGTATCCGTTTGTGCCGCCAATTCCAGGCATCGACAAGAAGGGCGTGTACGTCTACCGCACGATCGAGGACCTTGAGCGAATTATCGAACACGCGGGAAAGGCTAAGCGAGCTGCCGTAATCGGTGGCGGTTTGCTTGGTCTGGAAGCTGCCAAGGCGGCTTATGATCTGGGCCTGGAAACTCACGTGGTGGAATTTGCGTCACGACTGATGCCCCGCCAGATCGACGATGCCGGGTCGCGCGTGCTGGTTGAGAAGATCGAGGAGCTTGGTGTCAAAGTACACCTGAACACGGGAACCAAAGAGGTTCATGGTGACGGACGCGTTGAACGCATGGAATTCAACGACGGTGAGTCGCTGGATGTGGACATGATCATCGTTTCAACCGGCATCCGTCCGCGCGACGAAGTCGCTCGCGAATGCAGTCTTGATGTCGGTGAACGTGGTGGCATCGTCGTGAACGATCGTCTGCAGACGTCCGATCCGGATATCTATGCGATCGGTGAGGTGGCTTTGCACGGCGGCATGATCTATGGCCTTGTCGCACCCGGCTATCAGATGGCGGAGAGTCTGGCCCGGAACTTATGTGGGGGTGACGAGCATTTTGGCGGAACGGACCTGTCGACAAAACTGAAACTGATGGGCGTCGACGTTGCCAGCTTTGGCGACTACGAAGCCGGCCGTGATCGTGCGTTGCCGCTGACATGGGAAGATCCCTTCGAAGGCGTCTACAAGAAACTGCTGTTTGACCTGGACGGAACAAAGCTGCTGGGCGGGATTCTGATTGGCGATGCTTCTGACTACGGATCGCTGTCGGCTTTGGCCAGCGGTGGCATTCCGTTGCCCTGCAAGCCTGGTGAACTGATCGTCGGAACATCGGGCGGCGCGGCGATCGGAGGCATCGAGAGTATGCCTGACGAGGCTCAAATCTGTTCCTGCAACAACGTGACCAAAGGGGCAATCTGCGAGGCGATCCGTGAGCAGGAGCTGGACAGTGTTGGTCAGGTGAAATCGTGTACCAAAGCCGGTAACGGTTGCGGAGGTTGCCTGCCGCTGGTGACCGAATTGTTCAACGCGGAAATGAAATCCGCCGGCGTCGCCGTCACGAATCATCTGTGCGAACACTTTGAGTATTCCAGAACCGAACTGTTCGCCATTATCAAAACGAAGGAACTGAAGACGTTTGACGCCGTCATCGGTGAATGTGGTGCAGGGTACGGGTGTGAAGTCTGCAAGCCGGCGATTGCATCGATCCTGGCAACGCTGTGGAACGAAGTGATCATCAATCCGGAACATCAGACGTTGCAGGATACGAATGATCGATTTCTGGCGAACGTACAGCGGGGCGGCTCCTATTCGGTTGTTCCGCGGGTGCCGGGTGGCGAGATCACGCCGGAAAAACTCGTCGTGCTGGGAGAAACGGCCAAGGAATTCGGGCTCTACAGCAAAATCACCGGGGCTCAGCGTGTCGACTTGTTTGGTGCTGAACTGCATGACCTGCCGGCGATCTGGGAGCGTCTGGTGGACGCCGGGTTCGAAAGTGGCCACGCGTACGGTAAGTCATTGCGGACGGTCAAGAGTTGTGTCGGGACCACGTGGTGCCGGTACGGAGTTCAGGACGCGGTGGGTTTTGCGATCCGACTGGAGAATCGATACAAAGGGCTGCGATCACCGCACAAACTGAAGTCGGCTGTGTCCGGCTGTGTGCGGGAATGTGCCGAAGCACAGAGCAAGGACTTCGGACTGGTCGCGACCGAGAACGGTTACAATCTCTATGTGTGTGGTAACGGTGGAGCGAAACCGCGACACGCCGACCTGCTGGTCGCGGACATCGACGCGGATACGGCGATCCGGTACATCGACCGTTTCCTGATGTACTATTGCACGACGGCCGACAAACTCATGCGGACCGCTCCCTGGCTGGACCAGCTTGAAGGCGGCATCGATCATCTGCGTGAGGTGGTCATCGACGATAAACTCGATATCTGCGATGACCTGGAACGGATGATGCAGAACGTCGTCGACACGTATCAATGTGAGTGGAAGGCGGTCCTCGACGATCCGGAAAAACGGAAGATTTTCCGCCAGTTCGTCAATACGGATGAAACTGAGCCGAGCATCGAATTTATCAGTGAACGCGGTCAACAACGTCCCGCCGACTGGCCGACGGAATTTGTTTCCCTGGGGCAGAGCCAGGTGCTTGACAGTCGAGCCGAGGAAGAGCCCGAACCCGACGAAACGCGGTGGGTCCAGGTTGGGTTGAGTTCTGACTTTCCACCGGATGGCGGTGCGACGATTAAGTACGGCAACGTGCAGATCGCTGTGTTCAACTTCGTCAGCCGCGGGGAATGGTACGCCTGTCAGCAGATGTGCCCGCATCGCAAGGCTTTCGTCCTGTCACGTGGAATCATTGGCGACGCGAACGGTGTTCCGAAAGTCGCGTGCCCATTGCACAAGAAAACGTTCAGTCTGGAAAACGGCGATTGCACAAGTGACGAAGATTACTCCGTCCGCGTCTTTCCCGTCAAAATCGAAGACGACGCCGTGTATCTTGACCTGCCGTCAATTGAAGTGCTCGATAAACTGCTGGCCACGGAAATCGGTTGTCATCTGGCGACCTCTTGCGAAACGAGTGTGCCACAGGAAACCGTCGCGGCTGCAGCTGGCGTGTGATCATGCCGGAATCTCTGAAAACTCCTCCGGAACGAAACGGCACCGGCACTGCCGAAATTGCGTTGCCGATTCTGAACAATGCTCCACGCCGACATGACGGTCCCACGCTGATCGAAATCCTGCTGCGCGAACAGCAGGAACTGACAGCCGCCGATCTGTTTTCACGAGATCACTCTACCGGGGCGATTCCTGATCAGGCCCGCTATTACTCAAAGCTGCTGCCGGCGTCGCCGCCTGGTCCCGGCCAGCAGTACGCCTTCGATGTTGATCTTGATCGTTGCAGTGGCTGCAAGGCCTGCGTTACCGCATGTCATACGCTGAATGGACTGGATGAGGACGAAACCTGGCGTGACGTGGGATTACTGATTGGAGGCACAGCCTCCAATCCGACAATGCAGCACGTCACCACGGCCTGTCATCATTGCCTCGAACCAGCCTGTATGACCGCCTGCCCTGTGGATGCCTACGAGAAGGATCCGGTTACCGGTATTGTCCGACATCTGGATGACCAGTGTTTTGGTTGTCAATACTGCACTCTGGCCTGTCCGTACGACGTTCCCAAGTACAACGCAGACAAGGGCGTGGTCCGAAAATGTGATATGTGCAGCGACCGACTGGCGGTCAGCGAAGCGCCGGCATGCGTCCAGGCCTGTCCGCACGAAGCCATTGCGATCAATGTTGTCGACACGCAACAGGTGATTGAGAACGCGGAAGCCGATCACTTTCTGCCTGGCGCCCCTGACCCTCAGATCACGCTGCCGACAACGAACTTCAAGACATCGCGAGTCTTCCCACGAAACACGCTGCCGGCGGATTATCACGCTGTCAACCCGCAACATCCGCACTGGCCTTTGATTGTGATGCTTGTGCTGACTCAGCTGTCGGTCGGTGCGTTTATTGTTGGCCAGATGCTGGAATCCAGTCTTCCCCCGCGTTTGCTGACGGCCTTTCGGCAACTGCATTCGACCAGCGCCCTTGGCTTTGGGCTGCTGGCACTGGCCGCCAGTACGATGCATTTGGGCCGTCCACAATACGCTTTTCGCGCGGTCATCGGGCTTCGTCATTCCTGGCTGAGTCGCGAAATCGTTGCGTTTGGAGCATTTGCGGGTGTGGCCTGTCTGTTTGCCGGTGTCTGCTGGTTCCACCCCTCAAACTGGCTTGCGTCGACGCTCGGAGCGCTGGTCGTCGTCACTGGACTGGCCGGCCTGTTTTGCTCCGTGATGATTTATGTGTTTACGGACCGCGAGTTCTGGAGTTTTGGTCCGACAGCCGCGAAGTTTGTGCTGACTTCCGCCATTCTGGGAATCGCCGCGACGTGGCTGTCGATTCTGGTCTTTGACGCGTTCCTTGATACGCCGACTGCGGGAGTCCTTTCGCGGCGAGCTGGTGTGCCATTGATTCAGGCATTGATTGTCGCGAGTACAGCGAAGCTGCTGCTGGAAGCGTCGCTCTTTCGGCACCTGATGCATCGCAGGCAATCTCCACTCAAACGTTCCGCACGCCTGCTTGTGGGGCCGCTGGCTGGATCGATGTTTGCACGTGTTGCCTGCGGGTTGCTGGGAGGCCTTGTCATGCCGGCGTTTCTGTGGAACGAACTGGCGGCAGACGAGTCGCGCGGACTGTTTCTGGTGATCTCAGTGGCAATGTTGTTTGTGGCGTGTCTGGTTGGTGAACTGCTGGAGCGATATCAGTTTTTCGCAGCCTGTGCAAAACCCCGTATGCCGGGGGCCATTCCGTAGAACTGCGATGAAAAATTCCTTCACATCACTATTGCACAGTACCGACGGTCCGTTGACACGCGAGCTGCTGCGCGAACCTGGAAACTTTGGCCTTGGCCAGGTTCCGTCGAAGACGAAGCTTGATGCCACGACCGATATGGTCTGTGGCTATTGCTCAACGGGTTGCAGTCTGCGGATTCATCTGAAAGACGGCCTGGCAACGAGCCTGACGCCGACAACGGAATATCCCGTCAATCTGGGAATGGCATGCCCCAAGGGATGGGAGGCACTCACGGTTCTCGATTCGCCCGACCGGGCCACGACACCACTGCTGCGCGACGAGCCTGGTCGTTCTGTTCCGGTTGACTGGGACTGCGCGATGCAAACGTTCACGCAACGCTTTAAAGCCATTCAGCAGGAACATGGCCCGCATTCCGTTGCTTTCCTTGGCACCGGGCAGATTGCGACCGAAGAAATGGCATTCCTGGGTGCGCTGGCCAAATTCGGCATGGGGCTGCTGCACGGCGATGGCAACACTCGGCAATGTATGGCGACTTCCGTTGTTGCCTACAAGCAGGCATTCGGCTTCGACGCGCCGCCATATACCTATTCAGACTTTGAAGAATCCGATGTCATAGTGCTGATCGGCAGTAATCTTTGCATTGCCCACCCGATCATGTGGGAGCGGGTGATGCGGAATCCGCACTCGCCCGAGATCATCGTTGTCGATCCCCGCATGACCGAGACGGCGATGAACGCGACGCAACACGTTGCACTGGCACCCAAGTCCGATCAGACCCTGCTGTACGGGATTGCCCGAATTCTCATCGAGAACGATTGGGTCGATGCCGATTACGTCGCGGCTCATACAAACGGTTTCACCGAGTTCGCGGAATACGTGACGCAATTTTCAGATGAACGCATAACTGCGGACACTGGACTTTCGCGAGATCAAATCCATCGCATTGCGGAGACGATTCATCAGGGGAAACGCGTCTCTTTCTGGTGGACAATGGGTGTCAACCAAAGTCATCAGGGTGTCCGCACCGCTCAGGCCATCATCAATCTGGCATTGATGACCGGGAACATGGGACGGCCGGGGACCGGGGCCAACAGTATCACCGGCCAGTGCAACGCCATGGGATCGCGGTTATTCAGCAACACGACGAACCTGCTGGGCGGACACGATTTCACCAACGCACAGCACCGCGAAAAGATCGCCGGCATTCTGGACATCGATCCCGATCTCATTCCGCGCGAAAACAGCCTGCCATACCATGAAATCATGGAGGGCATTCTTAGTGGCACGATTCGTGGACTGTGGGTCGTTTGTACGAATCCAGCGCACTCGTGGATCAACCAGAACCAGTGCCGCGACATTCTGGAACGTCTGGATTTCCTTGTTGTGCAGGATATGTACGCCAATACTGAAACCGCACAAATGGCGGACCTTGTTCTGCCGGCAGCCGGCTGGGGCGAAAAGGAAGGAACGTTGATCAACTCGGAACGCCGCATCGGTCGGATTAAGAAGGTCTCTCCGGCGCCGGGGCAGGCGATGTCTGATTTCAATATCTTCAAGCTGGTTGCCAACTATTGGGGCTGTGCTGAGATGTTCGAAGACTGGAAGTCACCGCAGGACGTATTCCAGATTCTGAAACAATGTTCCGCCGGTCAGCCGTGTGATTTTACCGGAATCGACGATTACGAGTTTCTCGATGCGCACGGTGGCGTTCAATGGCCGGCGCCAGAACCGGCGATCCGAGGATGTCAATCCTCGGATCCTTCTCAGAAGAAACATCAGGGGGCTGACGACCCCCGCTCGCCGTTTTCCTCTGAACGTCGGTTGTTCGAGGACGGTCAATATTATCACGCGGATGGCCGCGCCAGATTTCTGTTTGAAGATCCACGTCCGCTGACGGAACGACCGAACGAAAGATTCTCCTTTATCCTGCTGACGGGCCGCGGGACGGCCTCTCAGTGGCACACACAGACACGGACGAAACAGTCTGCTGTCCTGCGTAAGCTCTATCCGGCAGACATTTTCGTGGAAATCAACCCTGCTGATGCCCGGCGGCTGCTGATCGGTCCCAACGACAGGGCGATTGTCGAATCTCAACGCGGACGTGTTCTTGCGAAAGCGGTCCTGACACACGCCGTGCAGCCCGGCCAGGTGTTTATTCCCATGCATTATCAAACCGCCAACCAACTCACGGACTCCGTCTTTGACCCGTATTCAGGTCAGCCTTCCTACAAGGCCTGCGCCGTTCGTGTTTATCGAGGCTGAAAGCCTGGCTGCCCGGATCTACGTGCCGTTGAGACGCACTTTCGACTATAATTGTTGATTCGAGTTGTGAATTCATATCTGACGTTTTACAACAGATTGGTGGGTGCGAAGTCGGGCGAGTGTTGATGGAGCGATCAGCTGGCGGACACAGCAACTACCATTGCTTCCTGTGGTCCGGTTTCATTGAGTAGTGCACAGGCCTGAAGACCACCGGGATGAACCCGAATGGCGGGTAAGTCAGCAGGATCTGACGGATGTAATCCCGTGTTGCGGCTGCCGCCGCACTGAAAACTGTTTCGGCTTTCCTGAGGTCCTGTGTATCAACGACACTTCGCGTCAAGAGGAACTGACAATGATGCGTACCCTGATGCTGTCAATCCTGATGCTCACGGCCAACGTCAGCGTGATCGCTCAGCAGCTTGAGCACACGGTTCGGTTTCAGCGTGATCGTGAAGTTCTGTTTCTGAATGCGGCTGACGTGGCATCTTCACTGGGGCTGAAACTGGAGATTGTGCGTCCGGGGCAACTGCTCACCTTTTGCCGTGAAGGTGACGACGGATTCTGTATTCCGATTCGTCTCACGGCTCAGAACCATCGCGGTGACGGAAAGACACTGCACCTGACCGCAGTGGTCGTCAGGTCGCCCCGTGAGTGATGACGTTCGGTCGCAATGGACGAAGCCGGGCGCCAGGCTTGATGCCGCGGCCATCAGGGGGCTCAGCGACGCCAGCTCAAAAACGCCCGGTGACCTGGGCATTGCGACGCAACTGGCATCGCGGTATTCCGCTCTGGGCCTGCCTTCGGAAGCTCGCCGAGTCCTGTTTCGTGCCGTGGAGCAATATGACGCGAAATCAACTGCGAAGTCCGGCGGCCAGCAGGCAAAGCTGCTGGGACAGGCGTACTTCCAGCTCAGCCGGTGTTGTGTCGGTGACCACGAGATGCAGGTTCAGTATGCGACACAGTCGTTCTTTCTGAACCCAACGGTCGGATTTGGCAAACAGATCGCTCGAATCATTGCTCCGGAAAAATTCGATGGTCGGCCAGACGGCGATTTCGACAACACATTTCGGGAAGGGACACTGACACGGTTAAAAGCAGAGCGGACGGAATGGTTGAGCAATTAACCGGCTTGCGAGCCGTAACCGTCGGACACCCCTGTATCCTGCTCGTGACAGAGTACTATTTGTGCGGTTCGAGGCCGTGAGCCTGCCGAACTTCCGCGAGGGCCTGCTGCAGTGTTTTACAGACCTGCCGGTTGCGATGCTCTAATTTGCCCGCGTAGACACGGGAAGCAATGGCGTCGCTGAGTGCCAGCAAAATCAACCACAACGCCAGCATTAATAACCCGATTACGTAGCAGGTGGCGAAAATCGGTGATTCTTCAAAGACCCGCAGATAACCGCAGAGACCGATCAGCGCGCCAAGTGTTACCGTCAATGCCGATGTCTGCATTCGTCGAGCGTATTGGCGATTGAAGAATCGATGATCGGATTCCGACAGATCGTCATCTATCTGGTGGCGACGATGAGCGCGAACGTGGAAACAAACGAGTGCAATGCCCGCAGCCGCCACGATAGATCCAAATCCAAGGTATGTCGTTGCATTCGGCATGGTAGCGGATCCCGGTTAGTAGAAACTCGCTGCAAGGAACATCCTGCAACTTGTTTCGGTCACTCGTAGGGAAAAGGAAACAGCAACTGGCGTTCCTGAGCATTCTACTTTCAAAAAATTCCGATTGAACAGCGTAACCTATTATCTCAATTCCGTTTATAGATATTCGTGCGGTGAATCGATGTTGCGGCAACTTTGCCTTTATGGGGCGATTTGTTGCAACATTTCGGTCGATCGAGCGAATTTGCTGCAGTGTGATCACATTGACAGCAGTGTGTGACCGCAAGGGCACAGAACTGGTGTAAGGATCCGGGGCTGGTGGCGTCTAATGAGCAGAGTAGACAAAAAACACTTGCTCATCGGTCCGTTGGAAACAGCGACTTTGCTGAAAACCCGTGAACGTTTTTGCAATTGAAGCGTCTTAATTTTACCTATTTACAACATTGGCTTCGTGTCTGTCCTGGAATCACCTTGCGATTTTCGAGATTGACTTGCGGAAAGAATTAGCAGCCCATGAAGGGCGAATTATGGCTCGGAAGTGTCGCGATCATGACGGTCGCAGAGCAATTCGGCACGGGCTTTGCCTAAAGCCCGTGTAGCTGGGCGGAAGGTTGCCGGCAAATACAGAAGGAGATGCGACATGTCCCGTTATCGGTCCACAACATTAAGAGAGCTTGCTGAACAGCAGGTTCGATTTGCCCCTCAGGCAGTGAGGCATAAGCAGATTCTGCAGGCGGAAGATTTTCTGCTGGGCATGAACGGTTGTCGCGAATTTGCATTTGCCGACGTTTGCCACCGGGTGACAGGGTACCGCCCGGACAGCAGTGGGCATGTTGCCATATCGTCCGCCGATCTGGCTCATGACCTGCGTTGCTTCGTCGAGGATCTTTCCGACAGCCTGAACGTTTCCGCTGATGAACTGAGTGAGCCAGTGCTGACCGTTCAGGAGGTGAGCGAAAAGTTCAACGTTTCGGCAAAGACGGTCGATCGTTGGCGCGACCGGGGTTTGGCAAGTCGCCGCGTCAAGGTTAACGGCAGGAAACGAGTGGTCATCCCCAAGTCAACTTTGGATCGCTTCGTGGCAGTGCATCAGGAGAAAATCGACCGCGGTCGGTCATTCAACCAGATGTCCGATGCTGAGCGCGAGCAGATCGTCCTGCAAGCGCGGGAAATGGCGTCTGCAGGGATGGGGCTCACGGAAGTCAGTCGCCAGCTGGGAGAAAAACTGGGGCGGGCAACCGAGACCGTCCGGTACACGCTACGTGACTACGACAAGTCGCATGCTGAGAATGCGATCTTCCCCAGGACAGGGAATCAGATGTCTGCAGAGCACCAGCACCTGATGTTTGATCTTCACGAGAAAGGTATTTCTGTTCCTGATCTTGCCCGGAGATTTAGCCGGAGCAAGCCCGTCGTCCACTCGATTCTTGCAGAAGTGCGGGTCAAACGGCTGAAGGCAACACCAATCGACTTTATGGACAGCGAAGAATTTCGCATGCCTGACGCAGAAAAGATCATACGAGCGTCAGCGCCAGACTACGACGATGTTAAGGGGGCCTCGCGTGTTCCAAGCGGTTTGCCAGCTTACCTGACGGAACTCTACATGGTGCCATTACTCAACAAGCCACAGGAGCAGCACTATTTCCGCCTGATGAATTACCTGAAGTATCAGGCCTTAGAGGCGCAGAAGACACTGAATGTCAAACGCAGCAGTGCTCGCGTGGCCAGAAAGATGGAGACCCTGCTGGACGACGCAAATCGTGTCAAAAACATGCTGACTCGGTCGAATTTAAGGCTGGTCGTGTCGATCGCGAAGCGTCATCTCAAGCCGGGAGTCAATTTCTTCGAATTGGTCAGCGATGGAAACATGTCGTTGATCCGGGCGATCGAGAAGTTCGATTATGCTCGCGGGAACAAGTTCTCCACCTATGCTTCCTGGGCCATTATGAAGAACTACGCTCGCTCTGTTCCCGCCGAGCACACTCGGCTGGATCGCTTCCGGACGGGATATGAGGAGATCTTCTATGATTCTCACGACGGTCGCGGCAACGCATTTGCTGAGGAGTTAGTAAACAAGGCCCAGCGAGACGCGATTATGGAAATCCTGGAAGAACTGAACGGACGGGAAAGGAAGGTCATTTCCTGTCGATTCGGTCTCAGCAAGGGCAGTGAGCCGGAAACCCTTGAGCAGGTCGGTACTCGGCTCGGAGTGACGAAGGAACGAGTTCGTCAGATTGAAGTGCGAACTTTGGAGAAGCTGCGAAGGATCGCTCAACGGAAGCAGGTAGATATCCCCGGAATCTAAGGTTTTTGCTACATCTCTGCTGCATGACTGCCGACGCGAGGAGGACTGAAAAAGCGGTTCTTCCGGCCGGCTTTTTTCTTTTGTGCGAACCTGAATTCTGGTTGTCTTCTCCTAATGCGGGGCGGTCCGCCAACCGATTCCAGCTAACGCTCGAAAGCTTAATGGTCCGCACCGATTGATTGACGCGAAGGTGTACGAAACGGACGGTTGGCTTTGGTGGACTCTAAATTGAGAGTCAATCAAAGCTTTATTGGATCGGCCTTGTTTGCCGTTTTCCGATTGCTATACTGCCCGGCTCGCCACGGCGATCGGTCTGCGCTAGCGTAGCTCAATTGGTAGAGCTCCGGTTTTGTAAACCGGTGGTTGTGGGTTCAAGTCCCTCCGCTAGCTTACTGTACTGTTGTGGATTGGTGTGCTTGTAAGTGTCTTCATCTACACGGTTTATGAGCAATTTGGGGGGGTGTTCCAGAGCGGCCAAATGGGCCAGACTGTAAATCTGGTGGCGTATGCCTTCGCAGGTTCGAATCCTGCTGCCCCCATCTCTTTGTGTGGCCTGTCGTTGCGGGGAGTACCTGCGGGCGTAGTTCAATGGTAGAACTCCAGCCTTCCAAGCTGGTCGTGTGGGTTCGATTCCCATCGCCCGCTTTTTCTTTTTCGCGGGCGATCTGGGTGTGACTGCGGGCCGCGAGTGTGGTGCACCTTTGGAGTGGTTTTCTGGTTTCTGAGAAGAGCTTCTTTAAAGGCCGATCGAGTAATGCTGCTGTAGCTCAGTCGGTAGAGTGCGTCCTTGGTAAGGACGAGGTCATGGGTTCAAATCCCATCAGCAGCTATGGTTACGGTTGATGTGAGGTTGTGTCTCGTGTGAGGCGCTGTTTTGTGTTTTTCTGAACGTTTTGTTGACTGTTGGGGTCGACGTGGAGTCTGGCGATGGCTAAGGAAACTTTCGAACGTACAAAGCCTCATGTGAACGTGGGGACCATTGGGCATATTGACCATGGTAAGACCACTACCACTGCTGCGATTCTTGCAGTTCAGGCGGCTAAGGGTCTCGGGACCGCTAAGAGCTATGCGGACATTGCCAAGGGTGGCACGGTTCGTGATGCGACTAAGACGGTGACGATTGCGGCTAGTCATGTTGAGTATGAGACACTGAATCGGCATTATGCTCACATTGATTGTCCGGGGCATGCGGACTTCATTAAGAATATGATTACTGGTGCAGCTCAGATGGACGGGGCGATTCTGGTGGTTGCCGCGGATAGTGGGCCAATGCCGCAGACTCGCGAGCATATTCTGTTGGCTCGTCAGGTGGATGTGCCTGCACTCGTGGTCTTCATGAATAAGGTGGATCTCGTTGACGATGAAGATCTGCTGGAGTTGGTTGAGTTGGAGGTTCGCGAGCTTCTGACTAAGTATGGCTTCCCGGGTGACGATATTCCTTTGGTTAAGGGGAATGCGAAGGGGGCTTTGGATAATCCGACTGATGAAGCGTTTAGTGCGTGCATTACAGAACTGATGGAGGTTCTTGATGCGAATATTCCGGAGCCGATTCGCGACGAAAACAAGCCGTTTCTGATGTCGGTTGAGGATGTGTTCTCAATCGAGGGTCGTGGTACGGTTGCAACGGGGCGGATTGAGCAGGGGATTGTTAAGGTTGGGGAGAAGGTTGAGATTGTTGGTCTGGCTGATACGCAGGAGACTACATGTACCGGCGTGGAGATGTTTCAGAAGACTCTGGATCAGGGCCAGGCGGGCGACAATGTTGGTCTGCTGCTTCGCGGTTTGAAAAAAGAGGATATTCAGCGTGGGCAGGTTCTTGCTGCTCCGGGTTCCATTAAGCCGCACACGAAGTTTGAGGGCGAGGTTTATGTTCTGAGTAAGGATGAGGGTGGTCGTCATACTCCGTTCTTCTCGGGCTATCGGCCGCAGTTCTACTTCCGTACGACGGATGTGACTGGCACCACGGATCTGTTGGGTGGTGCTGAGATGTGTATGCCTGGCGATAACGTGAAGGTTGAGGTGACTCTCGGCAAGCCAATCGCTATGGAAGAAGGAAGTCGTTTTGCGATTCGTGAAGGTGGTCGTACCGTAGGTTCGGGTATCGTTACGAAGATTGTCGAGTAGTGGCTGTGTGGTAGAAATTCACTGCCTGCTCGCCTGATGGTGAGCAGGCAGTTTTCTGTTTGATCTGGTAGGGGTCTTCCGGTGAGAGAATACGTTTGGCTGGAGTGCACCGAGACGGGGATGCGTAACTATCGAGTCACTAAAGAGACTCGGGGTACGGAGCGTCTGGAGTTAAAGAAGTACTGTCCAAAGCTGCGCAGGCATACCCTGCACAAAGAGTCTCGTAAGAAATAGCCGCGTGGCTTGGACGGACGTAGCTCAATTGGCAGAGCAGCGGATTCCAAATCCGCAGGTTGGGGGTTCAAGTCCCTCCGTCCGTGTTTCTGCTCAATTGTGTTTGAGATAATTTGCTGAGAGTTTTGTGGATGTTGACTAAAAGCCTGTTGGCTTCAATTCTTGGTGAACTGTTTAGGTTTGGTTTGTACAAGCCTACGCAGGGGAAGATGGTTCGTCAGGCAACATTTATTGCTGTTGCTGTGTTGGTGGCGTTTGGTTGCTTCAGTCTGTCTAACGGGCCGTTAGGTGGGGAGGGTCAGCCAGTTCGGATTGGTGTTCCGCTGGGGATCTGGGCGTTGTTTTGCTGGGTTGCCTTTCGGGTGGTGTGTGTTCCGCAGTTTGCTGACTTTCTGATTTCCGTTGAGTCGGAGTTGGAGAAGGTCGTTTGGCCTGGTCGGAAACAGGTCATGCAGTCAACAGTGGTTGTTATTGTTACGATGCTGTTTTTGGGCACATTCCTCTCGGGCGTGGACTTCTTCTGGAAGAAGCTCTTTCAGCTGATTCGCTTCATTGAGTATTGATTTGCTGGTCAGCGGGTGAGAACGTGACAAAACCTGATTCGGTGAGTGTCGGTGGTTGAAATGTCGGATGCAGGCAGTCAGGATACCCCGCTTCGTTCACGGAGCCTGGGTTTGCAATGTCAGAGATGGCGATTAATTGATGTCCAATGAAGCTGTGGAATCCGACTCGTCTGAAGACAGGCTTTGGTATGTGCTGAAGGTTCAGACAAACCGGGAGCGCACGATTCGCGATGCGTTGCTGAAGAAGATCAAGTTGGAAGGGCTCGAAGAATTCTTCGGGGAGATCATGATTCCTTCCGAGAAGGTCGTGGATACAAGAAGCGGTAAGGCCAGAGAGCACGATCGAAAGCTCTTTCCTGGCTATATCATGATTAATATGACACTGAATGACGACACTTGGTATCTCGTTCGGGATACGGGTGGCGTGGGTGACTTTGCCGGGGCTGCCGGGAAGCCAATGCCGATGGAGCAGTTCGAGGTTGATCGAATGCTCGGCAAGGCAGAGGAAGATGCGGGGTCTGCCCCGAAGGTGAAGATCGAGTTTTCACAGGGTGATATGGTGAAGATTCGCGAGGGAACGTTTGAGGCATTTGAAGGGACGATTGAGGGGATCGATGAGCACAACGGCAAAGTGTCGGTGTTGATTGAGATCTTTGGTCGCTCGACGCCAGTTGAGTTGGATCACTGGCAGGTTGAATCAGTTTAACTTTGGATCTGGGTTTGCTGGCTATGGGCAAGCAGCTTGTTGCGGAAATTAAAGTGCAGGTTACTGGTGGACAGGCCACTCCGGCTCCGCCGGTGGGTACTGCATTGGGCCCGCATGGTGTAAATATTGGGCAGTTCGTCCAGCAATTCAACGATCAGACTCGCGATCTGATGGGGACGACTGTCCCTGTTGTGATCAGTGTCTACAACGATCGTTCGTTTGACTTCGTGTTGAAGAGTCCGCCGGCGGCTGTGTTGCTTAAGAAGGCAGCCGGGATCGCCAAAGGTTCTTCCAATCCTCTCCTGAATAAGGTGGGTACTGTCACGACGTTGCAGCTGGAAGAGATTGCAAAGGTTAAATACGCAGATTTGAACAGCAGTTCTGTGGAGCAGGCTGTGAAGGTCATTGCTGGTACGGCTCGCAGTATGGGGCTGGAAGTCGTTGATTAACCGTCGTTGATTAGCCGTCGTTTTGTTGGCGTCAGTTTCAGTTCATAGTTGAAAATTTAGGTGAAGTCATGGCGCGTCGCTCAAAGCGAATGGCAGCTCTGCTGAAGAAAACTGCCGGGTATGATGCTCTGGAGCTGGATGCGGCTGTTGAGGCGCTGAAGTCTCTGGATGAGAATCTGCCCAAGGGTGTCAAGCCATGCGGCTTTGACCAGGCCGTTGAGGTGGCGTTGCGGCTGGGTGTTGACCCCAAGCAGGCCGATCAGATGGTGCGGGGTTCTATTGTGCTGCCGCACGGGATTGGGAAGGCTCAGCGTGTGATCGTCTTCGCCCAGGGTGATAATGTGGCTGTGGCTGAGGCTGCCGGGGCGGACAGTGTGGGCGGCAAGGATCTTGCAGACAGGATTAAGGACGGGTGGCTTGATTTTGATGTGGCGATTGCCGCACCGGACATGATGGGAGTTGTCGGTCCGTTGGGTCGCGTGCTTGGGCCGCGTGGTCTGATGCCCTCCCCGCGGGCCGGAACGGTGACGCAGGATATTGCGACGGCGGTTAAGGAATACAAGGCCGGGAAAGTGGAATTTCGAGTGGATGCGGGTGGTAATGTTCATTGCATCGTGGGGCGGATGTCGTTCGAGCCGAGTCAGTTGCTCGAGAATATCGAGGCTCTGTTGCACTTTGTTCGCACGATGAAGCCTTCGACATCCAAAGGTGTTTATATGCGTGGGCTAAGCATTTCGGGCACGATGAGTCCGTCCATTGCCGTGGCCGTCTAGTTCGGTTCTGCTGTGTCGGGTTGGTTGCATCGGGCTTCGGTAAGGTTGTCAAATGAGTCGTCAAATCAAAGATATGTTGATCGAGGACATTCAGTCGCGCCTCGGTGAGGCCCGTGACTTTCTGGTCGTCGACTGCTCAAGGCTTGATGCAATATCGGCGAATGAGTGGCGTTTGGGGCTTCGTGAGTCAAATATTACGGCGTTGACCGTTAAGAACTCGATTGCGAAGAACGCTCTGCAGCGTCTTGGTGTTGAGGGGCTTGACGAGTTCCTGGCAGGTCCGTCGACGTTGTGTTGGGGTGGCGACGATGTGGTCGCTCTCTCAAAAGAGATTGCCAGTTGGGCAAAGCGACTTGATCAGTTGGCAATCAAGGGGGCCACTGTTGAAGGACAGGGTCTCAATGCACAGGCCGTGGATGCGCTGAGTAAGAGTCCAGGGCGGCTCGAATTGATTGGTCAGATTGCCGGCTGCATGCTGGGGCCTGGTGCTCAGTTGGCGGGTGCCATGCAGGGGCCTGGTGGAATGCTGGCTGGCTGCCTGAAGAAAATTTCGGGCGAAGATGAATAAACTGCTGTGTCCTGCCGTAAGCCGTTTGGGCGGGGTGACAGTTTTATTGCGATAGCTTCTTTACAGAAACGAAAGGTAAGGACAGATGTCTACTGCTGAAGCAGAAGCGACAGAATTTGACAGTGCAACTAAAGAACTTGGCGACAAGATCGTCGGTCTGACTCTGCTGGAGGCCAAGAAGGTCGTGGACTATCTGAAGGAGGCTCATGATATTGAGCCTGCAGGTGGTGGTGCGATTGTAATGGCCGGCCCGGCCGATGGCGACGATGGCGGATCTGCTGCCGTGGAGCAGACTGAATTCGACGTTGTCCTGACGGGCGATGGCGGCAACAAGATCCCTGTGATCAAGGTTGTTCGTGCTGCCACAGGTTTAGGCCTGAAGGAAGCCAAAGACATGGTCGAAGGCGCTCCGAAGGCAATTAAAGAAGGCGTTTCGAAAGAAGACGCTGAAAAGCTCAAAGAGGAAATCGAAGGCGCCGGCGGTGCCTGCGAAATCAAATAGCACAGATTGATAAAATCTGTAGTTGAAGCTTCGCAACGAGGGCTGGAGCGGCGCAAGCCGCTTCAGCTGCTCGCGTTAAGTGGCATAATATGTCCGGATTTGCTAGACTTCCGGCCACTTACATGGTAGGCGGCGTGTTGCAGCGTTGTGCTTTCGGACTCTGATCGACGGCTGATTTGATCATCAAGACTCTTTTGCCATCGCATTCTGGTAAGACCCCGGCAGTTGCCTGATGAAGGCAAGTGTCTTTTGTCGCGCGCTCATCGCGGCTACGTTTGGTCCGATTTATCTTGGTTCCGTATTGTTGACTTCAGAAGGCAATCGTTGAAATGCCAGTTCCCGCTGTTCGTACAATCGACCAGGACACGGTTCGAAACTTCGGAAAAATCCAGGCTGACTACGAGATTACGGATTTGACTCGTATTCAGACGGAATCGTACGCTCGTTTCCTCCAGCTTGACCGCACTTCGCGGGATCGGCTTGAGCAGGGTCTGGAGGGGATTCTGCGTGAAGTCTTTCCGATCGAGAGTTATGACGGTCAGTTTCGTCTGGAGTATGTGCGTTACGAGCTGGGCAAACCGCGATACACCCCGCCGGAGTGTCGACAGCTGCGTTTGACGTACGGTCGGCCGTTTCGCGTCTGGCTGCGTCTGATTAAGGAGCAGCCGGTCGAGGAGGAGGTTTATCTGGGCGATATTCCGATCATGATCGGCGGCGGTGAGTTTATTATTAATGGTGCCGAACGTGTTGTGGTGAGTCAGTTGCATCGTTCGCCTGGCGTTGACTTTGTGATGGCTGAGGAAACGGCCAGCAGTGATCGCAAGACTCACTCGTGCCGAATCATTCCGGAGCGAGGCAGTTGGATCGAATTGATCTGCACCAAGAAAGACGCGGTCGCTGTTCGTATTGACCAGAGCGGCAAGTTTTCCGCGATGACGCTGCTGCGTGCGATGTCACCAGACTACTCGACGGATGCGGCGTTGATTCGACTCTATCACGACACGGTGGAGATTAAGGTTTCGGCTAAGACGGAACCCGCTAAGCTGCTTGAGCGCTATGTTGTTGATGATGTGGTCTTTCCTGAGAAACACGATCGTTCGGGAGAAATTCTGGCAGACGCGGGAGCACAGCTGACAGAAGTGATGGTTGAGGAGCTGATTTCGTCGGGGCTCAAGTCCGTGGAGTTGGTGGAGGACGTCAAGGATGTCCTGATTCTGAAAACGCTGGGAGAGGACACCACGTCGACTCATGAGGAGGCTCTGCTGCGGATTTATCAGCGTTTGCGTCCTGGCAATCCGCCAAATCTCGACAAGGCGTCGGATTTGTTCAAGGAGAAATTCTTTGATCTGAACCGTTACCGTCTTGGTCGTGTTGGGAGATTTCGTATTAATCGCAAGTTCAATCAGGAAGTGCCCGACGACGAAATGACACTTCGTCCGGAGGATTTCATCAACGCCATTCGCTATTTGATGCGGTTGCGGTTGAATGACGAAACGGCGCATATCGACGACATTGACAACCTCGGAAATCGCCGTTTGCGGACCATTGACGAGTTAGGCGCAGACGAGATTCGTAAGGGCTTTCTGAAGCTGCGGCGAACCGTTCAGGAGCGGATGAGTCTGAAGGAAGTCGACGGCATGACGCCGCGAACGCTGATTAATCCCAAGAGCGTTTCGGCCGCGATCGACTTTTTCTATGGTCGTAGTGAACTTTCCCAGGTTGTCGACCAGACGAATCCACTGTCGATGCTTACTCATGAGCGTCGGCTCAGTGCACTGGGCCCGGGCGGGTTGAACAGGAAGCGTGCCGGGTTTGAAGTCGGCCGAATCTGTCCGATTGAAACGCCGGAAGGTACAAACATCGGGCTGATTTCGAGTCTGGGGATTTTTGCCAAGGTTGATGACTACGGGTTCCTGATTACGCCTTACCGCAGGGTTGCGGAAGGAAAAGTTACGGATGAAGTCGTCTGGTTGCGAGCCGACGAAGAAGCATTTGCTCACGTGGCTCCGGCAGACACACCCATTGTCGACGGCCAGCTTCAGGATGATCTGGTTCTTGCTCGCTATAAAAGTGATGTGGTTTGGGTCCCTAAAGAGCGAGTTCAGTTCACTGACGTGGCGCCGTGCCAGATGGTCGGTGTTTCTGCCGGGTTGATTCCGTTTCTTGAACACGACGACGCCAACCGGGCGTTGATGGGTTCCAACATGCAGCGACAGGCTGTGCCGCTGCTGATCCCCGAGCGGCCGGTTGTCGGCACGGGGATGGAAGACCACGTCGCGCAGCACTCTGGCATGCTGCTGCGAGCTGAAAAGGCGGGTACTGTCACGTACGTCGATGCAACTTGTATCGAAGTTGACGGACGTCGGTTCCCACTTCGAAAATTCGTCCGGTTGAATGAACGCACGTGTCTCAATCAGAAGCCGATTGTTTCTGTGGGCGACAAGGTTCGTCCCGGGCAGTTGATGTGTGACAGTGCCGCCACAAAGAATGGCACCCTTGCGTTGGGACGCAACGTTCTTGTCGCGTTCATGTCGTGGGAGGGATACAACTTCGAAGACGCGATTATTCTGTCAGAACGTCTGGTGAAGGAGGACGTCTACACGTCGATTCACCTTGACGAGTTCGATGTTGAGATTCGCGAAACGAAGCTGGGCCGTGAAGAGTTTACCCGCGACATTCCCAATGTCAGCGAGAAGGCTCTGCATCAGCTCGATGATGACGGCATTGTCAGGATCGGAACTCGAGTCCATCCTGGTGACATTCTGGTGGGCAAGGTTTCGCCGAAGGCTAAGTCTGAATTGACGCCTGAAGAAAAGCTGTTGCACGCGATCTTCGGGCGAGCGGGCGAAGATGTCAAAAATGAGTCTTTGGAAGTGCCCAGTGGGGTTGGTGGCATCGTCATTCACACGGAGAAGTTTTCTCGCCGAATGAGTCTGTCTGAACTCGAACGAAAGAAGTTTGAGGACAATCTCAAGGAGGTTGAGGCGGAAGGTGATGTTCGGATTTCGGAGGCATTCCGTGTCTTCGCCAAGTCACTGAAGGAAGAGCTCGGGCAGCCTCTTACCGATCCGGATGGTCGGGACATGGGCACTCTGGACGAGAACAAAGCCGTTGCTGAGTTCGCTCGCGGCTTCATGGCCTATTTTGAAGGGTTGGACATCCGCAGCGCTCAGAAGAAGACGGGTGCCCGGAAGCTGCTGAAGGAAGAGTGGCCGGTCGTCGAAATCCTCATTGACGAAGAGAATCATCGTCTGAACAGCCTGAAGCGTGGCGACGAATTGCCCAGCGGCGTACTGCAGATGGTGAAGGTTTATGTCGCCTCAAAACGTCATATTTCCGTGGGTGACAAGATGGCTGGCCGCCATGGGAATAAGGGTGTGATTTCCAAGGTTCTGCCGGTCGAGGATATGCCGTATCTGGAAGACGGCACTTCTGTTGACATCATTCTCAACCCGCTGGGTGTTCCCAGCCGCATGAATGTGGGTCAGATTCTGGAGACTCATCTGGGTTGGGCCGCGGGCGTTTTGGGCTATCGAGCGATCTGTCCAGTCTTTGACGGAGCGACAGAAGAGGAAATCCGGGAAGCTCTGCGGGAAGCAGATCTTCCAGAGGAAGGGAAGACTCACCTGTTTGATGGCCGTACGGGCGAGGTAATGGAGCAAAAGACGACTGTCGGTCGGATCTATATGCTCAAACTCCACCATCTTGTTGACGACAAGGTGCACGCTCGAGCAACGGGTCCGTACTCGCTGATTACACAGCAGCCTCTGGGTGGTAAGGCTCGCTTCGGCGGCCAGCGGTTCGGGGAAATGGAAGTGTGGGCACTGGAAGCCTACGGAGCTGCTTACATTCTGCAGGAACTGTTGACTGTCAAGAGCGACGATGTCGAAGGTCGCACAAAGATTTACGAGTCAATGGTCAAGGGTGAGAACACGCTTGAAGCCGGCACTCCAGCCAGTTTCGACGTACTCAACAACGAGATTCGTGGCCTGTGCCTGAATCTTCAGCTGGAGAAGTCCGGTCATTAGGTCGGACTCTTGCCGCGTGCCGCCCGGATTATCGGTGGTGCGAAGTGTATCGTCAGTTTAAGCGTGTATTTTTGCGACGGTCAGCCACATCGGCCGTTGAAGTTCTAAACATCTGGTGTTGAGGAGTCAGGACGTGAGCGTAAGTGAAACCACTTTCGATCGAGTCAACGATTATGCGTCTGTGAAAATTGGCCTTGCCAGTCCTCACGATATTCGTAGCTGGTCCTTCGGTGAAGTCAAGAAACCGGAAACGATCAACTATCGAACGTATCGTCCGGAACGTGACGGACTCTTCTGTGAACGGATTTTCGGCCCTGAAAAGGACTGGGAGTGCGCATGCGGCAAATACCGTGGCATGAAGTACAAGGGGATGATCTGCGATCGCTGCGGCGTCAAGGTGACTCACAGTCGAGTGCGCCGTAAACGCATGGGCCATATCGAACTGGCCGCACCCGTCGTTCATATCTGGTTCTTCAAATCGATGCCCAGCCGACTGGGTGCGATGTTGAATATGAAGACGACATCTCTGGAGAAGGTTGTCTATTTCCAGGACTACGTCGTTATTGACCCCGGTGATACGACGCTGACACCGTGTCAGATGCTGACCGAAGACGAAGCTCGTCAGGCACGTCGGGATTTCGGTGAAGATGCGTTTGAAATCGGCATGGGAGCGGAAGCCATCAAGAAGCTTCTGCTACAGATGAAACTGGTTGAACTCTCAGAAGAACTGCGAGGTAAGCTGGCGACGACCAAGAGTCAATCCACGACCAAGGATCTGATCAAGCGACTGAAAATTATTGAGGCTCTGCGAGACAGTGATAACCGCCCCGAATGGATGGTTCAGGACGTGATTCCCGTCATCCCTCCGGACTTGCGGCCCCTCGTCCTGCTCGATTCCGGAAACTTTGCGACCAGTGACCTGAATGACCTTTACCGTCGTATCATTAACCGCAACAACCGCCTGAAGAAGCTGGTTGACCTGAACGCGCCGGAAGTCATCGTTCGCAACGAAAAGCGAATGCTGCAGCAGTCCGTCGACGCTCTGTTCGACAATAACCGCTGTAAGCGACCGGTTCTTGGTTCGTCCAATCGACCGCTGAAGTCGCTGACCGACATGATCAAGGGCAAGCAGGGACGGTTCCGCGAAAACCTGTTGGGCAAACGCGTCGATTATTCTGCCCGAAGTGTGATCGTCGTTGGCCCGGAGCTGAAACTTCATCAGTGCGGGTTGCCTAAGAAAATCGCTCTCGAATTGTTTCAGCCATTCGTCATTCGCCGCCTGAAGGAATTAGGCCACGCAGACACAATCAAGAGTGCCAAGCGAATGCTGGAACGTCGTGACGAGGACGTGTGGGATATCCTCGATGACGTCATTCGTAATCATCCGGTTCTGTTGAACCGTGCTCCCACGCTGCACCGTATCGGCATTCAGGCGTTTGAGCCGGTGCTGGTGGAAGGCAATGCGATTCGACTGCATCCATTGGCCTGTAAAGGCTTCAATGCAGACTTCGACGGTGACCAGATGGCCGTTCATCTGCCGCTGTCCATCGAAGCGCAGGTCGAAGCGACCACGTTGATGATGTCCACGCATAACATTTTCAGTCCTGCTAACGGCGATCCGATTATCACCGCCTCTCAGGACATCGTGATGGGATGCTATTACCTGACGATGATGCGAGAAGGTCATCTCGGTGAGGGAATGGTCTTTGCCTCAGCTGAGGAAGTCTTCATGGCTTTTCAGCTGGGCAAAGTATCACGGCATGCCACGATCAAAGTTCGGCTGCGTAAAGGCAAGCGACTCAAAGGTGATGGCGCCAAGAAGTATCAGCAGGGCAGTCTGGTGGAAACGTCACCGGGACGGGTCATGTTCAATGATGTGCTTCCGGATGGCATGGCGTATTACAATCTCACGACACGCAGCAAGGATCTCGCGCGGGTTATTTCGGACTGCCACCTTGACCTCGGTCGACGTGCCACCATTGAATTGCTGGACCGTATGAAGAAGTGCGGGTTTCAGGCTTCAACGGAAAGTGGCCTTTCTTTCGGCGCCAGTGACCTGAGTACTGCACCGAACAAAGAACAGGTGATTGAGGAAGGCGAAAAGAAAGTTCTGAAACTGATGAAGAACTTTCAGCGTGGCCTGATTACAGAGAAGGAACGATACAACAACGTCCTTGACATCTGGACTCATGCCGGCAAAGAGATCACCGACAGCATGATGAACCAGCTGGAACATGATGTGCGTGATGAAGGTCGATACGTTAATCCGATTTATCTGATGGCCAGCTCCGGTGCTCGAGGTGGTGTCGGGCAGATTCAGCAGCTTGCCGGGATGCGAGGCCTGATGGCCAAGCCCAGCGGTGAGATTATCGAGACGCCGATTAAGTCGAACTTCCGTGAAGGTCTGTCTGTACTTGAGTACTTCAGCTCAACGCACGGTGCTCGCAAAGGACTGGCGGATACGGCGCTTAAGACAGCTGACAGTGGTTACCTTACGCGAAAACTGGCCGATATCTGCCAGAATATGGTAATCACCATGCACGATTGCGGCACGACCAAGGGGCTGACTCGTGGTGTCGTCTATCGCGGCGAAAAAGTCGAACTTGGTCTGGCGGATGCGATTCGAGGTCGCGTCAGCCGTACCAACATTGTCAATGCCATCACCGATGAGGTCATCGTTCAGGAAGACGAACTGATTACGGTTGAAAAGGCACGCAAGATCGAAGATATGGGACTGGAGCGCATTCAGGTTCGCAGTCCCATGACGTGCAATTCCACTTTGGGCCTGTGTCAGCTTTGCTATGGCATGGACCTGTCAACCGGCGACATGGTGGAACAGGGGCTGGCCGCGGGGATTATTGCAGCACAGAGTATTGGTGAGCCAGGTACTCAGCTGACGATGCGTACTTTCCACATTGGTGGTGTTGCACAGATGGGGACGGAAGAAAGTGAACTACGTGCCAAACGTGGTGGACGGATTCGCTTCACTCGCATCCGCAGCGTGCTCAACTCTGATGGCAAGCCTGTCGTTCTGGGACGTAATGGCGAGATCAGCATCGTTGATGCCAAAGGGCGGGAAGTCGAAAAGCAGACCGTGCCCAATGGTGCCATTCTGCAGGTCAAAGAAGACGAGGCTGTGGCGGACGGTGCCGTGCTCTGTAACTGGGATCCACACGCCGTGCCAATCATCTCACAGGTGGGTGGTAAAGTCCGGCTCGACGACTGTGTCGAGGGACAGACCATCCGAACGGAGAAAGAGGCTTCCGGAAATATCCATCGAACAATTACCGAACACCGTGGGGGGCTGCATCCCCAGGTGATCGTCGAGGACGGTGCCGGCCAGATTCTGGACTTCTATTATCTGCCGGAAGGTGCCACGGTACTGGTGAAGGAAGGCGATCAGATTTCGTCCGGTTTCGTTGTGGCCAGAACACCTCGTGATGCTGCGGGAACACAGGACATTACCGGTGGTCTTCCGCGCGTCACCGAACTGTTTGAGGCCCGAAGTCCGAAGGATCCGGCAGTCGTTGCAGAGATCAACGGCGAAGTTGAGTTGCTGGCGGAAAAGAAACGTGGCAAGCGAATTGTTTTAGTTCGCGGCGAAGACGGTACGGAGATCGAACACGTTATTCCTCACGGGAAGCAACTTCTTGTTCATCAGGGCGATATTGTCATCGCGGGAGACGCTCTTGTTCGTGGCCCGTTGGTGCCTGAAGATATTCTTCGCGTGAGCGGTCCGGAAGAAGTTCAGCAGTACCTGCTGCACGAAATTCAGAATGTCTATCGTGCCCAGCGAGTTGAGATTGACGACAAGCACATCGAAATCGTGATTGCTCAGATGTTGCGGAAGATCAAAATCTCCAACGTTGGCGATACAGATCTGCTGCCTGGCGTGCTGATCGACAAATTTGAATTGCAACGCGTCAACGAAGAATTACAGTCGACGTGTCGGATTACCGACCCAGGGGATACCGAATACGAGATCGACGACATGGTGCCGCTTCCGGAAGTGGATGAAGTGAATGCTGAAGTTGCGAAACCCGCAAAGTTCACCACGCCACGTCCGGCAAATGCAATTCCTCAGTTGCTGGGCATCACAAAAGCATCTGTGCAGAGCGAAAGCTTTATCTCCGCGGCCAGTTTCCAGGAAACGACAAAGGTTCTGACAGAAGCGGCTCTCGGTGGTCGAGTCGACAATCTGGTGGGGCTCAAGGAAAACGTAATTCTGGGCCATCTGATTCCGGCCGGGACCGGTTTCCATACTCATCAGGAGTCACATGTTCGTATTCACGATGATGCGATCCGGGAACAGGAGGAGGCCAAGGCTCGAATCCTGGCAGCCCGGGACGACATGCTGTCGGATGCCGATCTGATGGCTCGGCGAGCGGCGGATAATGATGACAATCGCCCCAGAGCTCCGTCTTTGGCCGATTTGACACCTGATGAATGACACACTCTCAGGGATAGGATCTTTTTCCCTGAGAGCTTCCACGACGGGTTTGTCCTGTGCGACGTTGCCCGAAGCGTGGAATTAAATTGATTGCTTCAACACAAGGTTGACGATCAATCTAAGCACCGGTACAGTGCTCGGTTCGTTTCCATTTTGCTGATTTCTGACATCAAAGTTCAGGTTCATGCCGACAATTAATCAACTGGTTCGAAAGCCGCGGAAGCAGCAAAAACGCAAGAATAGAACACCTCTTCTTGAGGGGTGTCCACAAAAGCGTGGTGTTTGTCTGCAGGTTAAAACAGTCACTCCGAAGAAGCCGAACTCGGCCCTTCGAAAGGTGGCTCGTGTTCGACTCTCAAACGGAAAAGAATGTACAGCCTACATTCCGGGTGAAGGTCATAATCTGCAGGAACACTCCATCGTGATTGTTCGCGGCGGTCGTGTTCGCGACTTGCCGGGTGTTCGATACAAAGTGGTTCGGGGTCTTCTCGATACACTGGGCGTTAGTGATCGCCGTCAGGCACGTAGTCGTTACGGGGCCAAACGGCCTAAATAATCCACACAGCAACAACAAATCTGATACTTCGACATGGTTAAAAAATTTACAGCCAGTGCTCAACAGTTGAAGCCGGATACCCGGTTTGACTCAAAGTTGCTGTCAAAATTCGTCAATTGCCTGATGCACGACGGCAAAAAGAGCGTGGCAACACGTGTTGTTTATGACGCGCTGGAAATGATTCAGAAGCAGCTTCCGGACGAAGATCCGCTGGATGTATTCGTCACGGCTGTCGAAAACGTTAAGCCGGCCATTGAGGTGCGGTCCAAGCGCGTCGGTGGTGCGACCTATCAGGTGCCGACTCCTGTGAGTCCAAAGCGTCAACAGGCACTTTCGATTCGTTGGATTCTGGAAGCCGTTCGTGGTCGGAAGGGGCGTCCGGTAGGCCGCTCGTTGTCTGATGAATTGCTGGCGGCCTATCGTCGTGAAGGCAATGCCATGACCAAACGGGAAAATGTACATCGTATGGCGGACGCGAACAAAGCGTTTGCACACTTCGCGTGGTAGTTCCGCGAGTTCACGAATTTTTGTGATGGACCGAACTTATTCGCCAGACAGGTGTCCCTGTTTGGCGTTTTTTTATGCCCGCAAAAAGGGCCTGCGATCATGACTCGTTCAATTGACGGAATTCGAAACATCGGCATCATTGCGCACATCGATGCCGGCAAGACTACGACGACCGAAAGGATCCTGTATTACACCGGCGCTTCCTATCGCATGGGCAATGTCGACGACGGAACGACCCAGACAGATTTCGATCCCGAAGAGGCGGAACGTGGGATTACGATTTATTCGGCGGCGGTCACCTGCAAATGGAACGACCACACCATCAACATCATCGACACGCCCGGGCACGTTGATTTTACCGCGGAAGTGGAACGCAGCCTGCGAGTTCTCGACGGGGCCGTCGTGATTTTCAGTGCGGTCGAGGGAGTTGAGGCGCAAAGCGAAACGGTCTGGCGCCAGGCGGATCATTACGAAGTTCCCCGCTTTTGCTTCGTTAATAAGATGGATCGCATAGGGGCCGACTTTGACCGTGTACTGAAGGCCATGCGCAGTCGGCTCAAGGCAACGCCGCTTCCCGTACAGATACCCATTGGTCAGGGGCCTGCCACAAATGCCGATGGCTTTCGGGGTATTATTGACCTTTTGGCAATGAAGGCCATGTACTGGGACAGCGAGTCCCGCGGGGCCGAGTTCCGTACGGAGGACATACCCGTTGAACTGGCGGACGATGCAGAATTGATGCGTTCGGATCTGTTGGATGCGTTATCCGATGTCGACGAAGAAGTCATGGAAGCTCATCTTGAGGAGCGAGACGTCTCCCGGGATATGATGGTTCGTGCATTGCGGGCGGGAACCATTAGCGGGCAGTTCCAGCCAGTGTTGTGCGGGTCTTCGCTGGATTATATTGGCGTGCAGCCTGTGCTGGACGCCGTCGCCGAGTTTCTTCCGAGTCCGCTCGATCGGCCAGCGGTGGTTGGCATCGACACATCCCCCAAAGCCAACGGTAAGGAAGTGACGCGGGAAGCCGATACTAACGAGCCGGTTTCCGTGTTGGTCTTCAAGATTCAGTCAGATAATCACGGCGACCTGTATTTTGCACGCGTGTATTCCGGAGTGCTCAAGAGCAACTCACGGTTGCTGAATCCCCGCACAAAGAAAAAGGAGCTGATTACACAGCTGTGGCACATTCAATCGGATTCGCGAGAGAAAGTGGAGCTTGTCGAGGCTGGTGATATCTGCGGTATTGTGGGCCCCAAGGATACCGGCACGGGCGATACGCTGTGCGATCCGCAGAAACCGATCGCACTGGAACAGATTCGCTTTCCTGAGACGGTGATCTCAGTGGCGATTGAACCGGAATCGAGTGCCGATCGTAAGAAGCTGGTCGAAGTTCTGGAAAAACTGCAGCGGCAGGACCCGACGTTCACATCAAAAACCGATGAAGAAACCGGGCAGACCATCATCAGTGGTATGGGCGAACTTCATTTGGAGGTCGTCCGCCACCGCATGGAGCGTGAATTCAGGATGAAGGTCCGAGTCCACAAGCCACGGGTCAGTTACCGTGAAAAACTCGGCGACAGCACGACGGTGAATGCAGAGTTTGATGTGACAACGCCAGCGGGCACTCTGTTCTTTGGGCTCAATCTCACAGCTGAGGAATTCACTGAAGGCGACTCGCCGATTACGATCTCGTACAGGCTCAAGCCTGGAACGTTGTCTGAACCGTTGAAGAAAGTGTTGCTGGAATCTCTTGAGCGGGAAGCAAACGGGGGTGGCAAAGACGGGTATCCGTTGATGAGCCTGCGACTGACCGTGAATAAGGTTAGCTACCGCGACGGAGAAACAACTGACACTGCCGTGATGTCGGCAGTGTCGCAGGCATTCAATAAACTCTTGCAACAGGGAAACTTCCTGTTGATGGAACCAGTCATGACATTGGAAGTTGTGACTCCTGAAGAATTTTTGGGAAATATACAGTCCGACCTGAACTCCCGGCGTGCAATGATTGTAGACTCCGACCGGCGCGGTGACCTGTGTGTCTTGCACGCAGAGGTTCCGCTCATTGAGATGTTTGGGTACTCTACGCAAATTCGAAGCTTGTCTCAGGGCAGGGCTTCGTACTCAATGGAGCCATGTCGGTACTCAGAAGCACCACCAGACTCAACTCGTTAGTGGTGCTGACCGATAATCTGCGAAACACACTCGAAACTGCAGATCGAATCGTTGACAGATGGGGGTGACATCCCTAACATGTGCGATTCCCCGTTTTTGGGTGATGAAGATTTTACGTAAACTCTTTGGTGAAGGCGACTTGCGGTGGCTGCTGGCGAAGAAAGTATCCGAATTCGGATGGAAGCGTATGACCATTCGGTGCTGGATCAATCGGC
>LWDU01000135.1_pt1 | contig 31642 bp, 22 predicted proteins | sample 727161 | NCBI WGS metagenome assembly LWDU01 (sample SAMN04566230, study PRJNA314399) | hydrothermal vent metagenome | isolation source: deep sea hydrothermal plume seawater | place: Mexico: Gulf of California, Guaymas Basin | collected 2004-07-11
ATTCTCCGCTTTTTATTTTTGCTAAATCCCTTGATAGTAAAGGGATAGAGGAGTGTATACACAAATAGGGTAGGAGGTGTTGAGGTTTGTTGTATAATTTATAACGAAACTAGCTGTATTCCCTCCAAATCCTCCTCAAACTTTTCGGATTTCCCGCCCCGCTTCTCCACGAAAAATAACCCCACTCAATTGAGTGGGGTTATAATTATTCTATAACTATTCTCTTCTCAACCGTTCCATCATCATAGATGTATAAGAGAGGTTGATTAGTTTGGTTTGTTTCTCTTCCTAATAGGTCTGTTATTTTCAGGATTTCTTTATTGGTATTGTATTCTTCGATCTCCGTGCTAGTGCAATTGTTACTAAAATAATGTTGCGCATCAATATTACTATTAGCTATCGTCCAATTAGCACTTGGCCAAGCCACATTATCTACATCGATACAATAAAGGTTAGGATTGTTTGTAGCATTAAATGATATGGTAAAAGTAGGCATATTTGTATTATTTCCATTTCTTAGATCAAGGGTGGTGAGCTGATTTTCTTGGCAATGCAATTCAATTAAAGCAGTATCATTACTTACATCAAGGTTTGTAAGTTGATTAGAATAGCAATGTAAATATTGTAACGCAGTATTTTGACTTACATCAAGGGCTGTGATTTGATTAGATTCACACTTCAAAAAATATAAAGCAGTATTTTGACTCACATCAAGGGTTGTGATTTGATTAGAGTGACTGTACAAATAAGTTAACACAGTATTATTACTTACATCAAGGGTTGTGAGTTGATTAGAATAACAAAACAAAGAATTTAAAGCAGTATTCTGACTAACATCAAGGCTTGTAAGTTGATTAGATTGACACCGTAAATCAGTTAAATAGATATTATTACTTACATCAAGGGTTGTGAGTTGATTAGAATAACACTTTAAAGAAGATAAAACAGTAAAATCTTCTATTCCTGTGAGATCAGAGATATTCTCATTAGAAACGTCTAAAGACATTAACATTTCAATACTTAAAGTATTTATACTGTCATTTAAAGCAATACCATCACCCATACTATTTGCTTCTAAATAATTCTCAAAATTATCATCCGGAACATAAGTCTTTAAATTAGATTGCCCAAATCCAAGCATTGGCAAGCAAAGTAATATGAGGAGGAGTTTTTTCACAAAGCAAAATTACTCAATAATTTTCTAAAAAAAAGTTTGAACCTGTACCACTTAAGGTCACAAATAAATTTTATAAAGCCCCGTTATCATTGAGATATCGGGGTTTTTTGTTTGTTTTAAGTTTCCTATATTAAGTAGATCTGTTTCAAAAACTTTATTCTTAAATTCTCATTGTTTCATTGCGTTCAGCTATGAATTTATATTTTTAATTATAGAAAACTTAGTTTTTATGTTAAAATAGTGTTATTTTTGTTATAGAAAGTAAATATATTATGTAAAAACAGTGTTTGTTTTTATATTTATAAATACGTGTATATGAGATATTTAATTACATTATTATTAGTTGCTTTAAGCTTCAATTCATTTGGGCAGATAAATCCGAATTACAATCCTGATTATGACGGGAATAATTTTATTGATATTTCTGATCTACTTGGCTTTCTTTCAGCATTTGGTTCTTCTTGGGATGAAGTAGATGTGATAATGGGATGTACATATTCTTATGCAGTTGAGTATAACCCTTTAGCAAATATTGATGATGGTAGTTGTACTTTATACATAGACTGTGCTTGCGTTCTCAATGGAAGTTCTTTGCTTGACGAGTGTGGAGTATGTAATGGTTCAGGACCTTCATACGCATGTTGGGATGGTGCTTTAGTTTGTGGTGAATCTGATTGTACAGCTTTACCAGAGTTCTCTCCTACAGTTAATATAATGCTCGCTGAATTGATGGGGGAGAGTGCGTCGAGTCTCACTTACACTATGACTCAAGATAATGGAGAGTCGGAGATATTCTCTTCTTCAGTAGTTTCAGATTTGGGATCTTTTAATCTTTCCGGACTTCTAGTGGGTGATGTTATCGGTTCAGGGATTTTATATCTTGAGCTTTATGCTGGTAACTTCTATATTACATCAAACTTGGTCGTCTCTAACATCAATAACGGTTACTACACAGTATTCAATTATGTAACAGCATCTACCTCACCAGCCTATTCCGTAGGAGATGTTGCAGGAGGTTTTGTGATTTCAAATACGGCTTCTGGCATAAGTATCTATACGGAGGTTCCTGAAGATGAGGATTACATTGCTGAGGCATACTATCTGTCTTTAACGTTTGACGATCTATTTGTTAACCCTGAAGGAGGTCCTCTCACCTTTACGAGTACACTAACAGCTGAGCTAGGTGATGTTGATGTTCAAGAGTTTATTTTTGACATTATTCCTATAGCTGCCTGTGGTAACATCGTCTCCCACGATGGATACGATTACTCTACTGTCCAAATCGGTGACCAATGTTGGTTTGCAGAGAACTGCCGTTACATGCCTGAGGCTTCAGACTTTAACACAGGAAGCGAAACAGTACCTTACTACTACGTTTATGGTTACGAAGGTGCTGACGTTGCAGCTGCTAAAGCAACTGAGAACTACTCTACTTACGGTGTTCTTTACAATTGGCCAGCCGTTATGACAGAAGGCATTTGCCCAAGTGATTGGCATATACCATCTGACGATGAATGGACTCAATTAACGGACTTTCTTGGCGGAGTAAGTGTAGGCGGAGGTAAGATGAAAGAGACGGGTTATGACCACTGGATTTCACCAAATACAGGCGCCACTAATTCCAGCAATTTTACAGGCTTACCAGGCGGCTTCCGATACTCTGGTGGTTTTTTTAACATAGGGTACTACGGATATTGGTGGTCGTCCACAGAGGTCGGTTCCTACTCTTGGTTACGTCTACTGAGCTACTACTACGACACTGTTCTCCAAGGCGACTACAGTCAAGCTAACGGGGTCTCTGCTCGCTGCGTCCGGGATTAGATACTTAAACTAAAGCGACGCAATAGCGTGGAACGGGCTTTTTAATTTAAGTTATTTTTTTAGTTTTCTGTAAAATTTAATATAATTTACTATCTTAGAAGTATGAAAAGAAAATCATTTCTTCGTTCTTTAGGATTAGCTAGTGGAGCAATCATTTCAGCTCCTATAGTTGCAGCCGCTTCAGTGTCACAATTGTCAAGACACCCTGCTATAGGTAAAGGTGGGTGTTCATTAGTTCCATCTGAGATTGCGGGACCCTTTCCACTCGATTTGTCAGATAACACTTTCTACTTTAGGCAAGATATTACTGTATTCTTGGGGTAGATAATTGTCAGCCCATGCCTAACGTAAGAGTTAATCTTTGGTGTTGTGATGTTGATGGTAAATACTCAGGTTATGGTACAGAGGAAGGAGAGACGTACATGCGAGGATACCAAATAACTGATGATAATGGAGAGGTAGAATTTATTTCAATATTGCCTGGCTGGTATCCAGGCCGTGTACTACACATGCATTTCCAAGTACATGTAAGTACTACGTTTGCAGCTGTTTCACAATTTACTTGGCCACACCTAGAAGCAGTAGAAATAGCTAGTGCTAGCCCAGAAATATATACACAAGGTCCAGACCCTATGACACCTGAAGTGGATGGTGCTTTTAACGATGGATATGAACATCAACTGGCTACTTTAGTTTGGGATGAAGATTTACAATCTTATGTGAGCGATCTTGAAGTTGCTATTGAAGGAGAAGGCGTAAATGGAGTTGGGTATTTGGAAAGAGAAGCAGCAAAAGTATTTTCACTTGGAGACCCTGCCCCAAATCCCATTTCCGCGGATTCAAAAATCTCCCTTAATCTACTGACTTCATCAGATGTGGAGATCTCTATCTATGCGATCAGTGGGAGCAAAGTGTATGAGAAAACCCTCGGAATGATGAATGAAGGTAGCCATCAAATCTCTTTACAGCCAGGGTCAGGAAAGCTTGCTTCTGGAGCTTACGTTTTTCAAATTAACGTATTGAGTAGCGGAAGGGTGCATCACGATTTCAAAAGATTTGTAGTAAAGTAGAGTTTTATTCAAGATGATTTGACATGGGCGCAGTGGGTGCCATTTCAAAGATGATCTCTCCGCCACTTGTGAGTTCCTTGTGAGTTAAGGTGTTGTTTTCCACTTTTTCTCCGTTAACGGTAACACTTGATACGTAGATATTTTCTGTGCTTTGGTTCCTAGCTACAATCTTTGTGGTTTTCCCGTTAGGTAATGTTATAATTGCCTCCTTAACCAAAGGACTCCCCAGAGCATAATTTGAAGAGCCAGGAGTTACACTATAGAAACCTATAGCGCTTAAAATATACCAAGCGCTCATCTGCCCGGCATCATCATTTCCGCAAAGGCCTTCGACGGTGGGGTCATACATCATTTGCATAATCATACGTACTCGTTCTTGCGTTTTTTCAGGGTGACCAGTCCAATTGTATAGATAAGGTATATGGTGTCCGGGTTCGTTTCCATGAACATAATTGCCGATGATTCCATCTCGTGTAATATCCTCATGCTTTTCAATATACTTTTCGTCGATCTCCATTGTGAAAAGAGAGTCAAGGTGTTGGGTGAAGCTCTCTTTACCTCCCATCATATCGACCATTTTGTCAATATTTTGAGGTACATATAGTCCATAGTTCCAGGCGTTGCCCTCGATAAACCCTTGGCCATGTGTATCCATAGGGTCGAAATTTTCTCGGAAATCTCCATTAGAGAGACGAGGTCTCATATATCCAGTGCTCGCATCAAAGACATTGTTATAATATTCTGACCGCTTCATGAATTCTTCTGCAAGAGAATCATCACCTATTTGTATTGCCATTTGAGCGATGCACCAATCGTTATAGGCATACTCTAATGTTTTAGAAACAGAAGAATGGCTTTTGTCATCGGGGACATATCCATAGTCGATATAGTCTCCCAAACCATCAAAGTATCTAACGTTTGCGGTGTTTACAGACGCTTGTAAAGCACGTTCGTGATTAAAGTCACCTACGCTTTTTGCCATAGCATCTGCAATAACTGATGTAGCGTGATATCCTATCATGCACCAATTTTCATTTGCATAATGGCTCCATATTGGTAGCATGTTGTGTACACTTTCGTCGTGATGCGCAAGCATAGATTTAATCATGTCATTGTTGCGCTCCGTTTGAGTAATATTAAACAAAGGGTGAAGCGCTCGGTAGGTATCCCAGAGGGAGAAAATAGAATAGTTTGTAAACCCATTTGAGGAATGAATATTTTGGTCTAAACCACGATATTTTCCATCTACATCTTCATATATGATAGGAGATAGATTTGTGTGATATAATGCTGAATAGAAGGTTCTTTTATCGTCTAAGGATAAAGTAGTCACATTGATTTTCGAGAGTTCTTCGTTCCACTTTACTTGGGTTTCCGCTTTCGTTTTGTTGAAATCCCAATGAGGAATTTCTGCCCAGAGGTTTTTTAATGCGCCTTCAGTATTTACAGAGGATAAAGCGAATTTTATTTCTATGGATTCACCTTCTTCTGTATTGAAATTAAAGTATGCTCTTACATCTTTTCCAGCTATTTCAGGAAAATTTTCTTCTTGATTGAAACGTCGATAAAACCCATCGTATGTTTCTTCATTGTATTTCTTGTGGCCATAACTTTTAAATGGTTTGGAAAACTGCATCGCAAAAAACACTTTTCTAGTCCGAGCCCAACCTTTTGTTTGTCGATATCCAGTTACAAGAGAGTCGTTTTCTACTCGAATGAAAGTCCAGACATTTTTATTGTCGTGATGATATACATTGTAAACCATATCAAGAATAATATGGGCTTCATTAGATTTTGGAAATGTATATTTATGATATCCTACACGGTCGCTGGTTGTAAGCTCAGCTTTAATATTATAGCTATCTAGGTTTACCTTATAATATCCAGGGGATGCCTCCTCATTTTCGTGGGTGAACGTAGAATAAAATCCTTTTCGGCTATCATTAGTTACAATAGGATCTAGCACTAATTTACCTATAGTGGGCATGACGAGAAAGTCCCCTAAATCAGAATGTCCAGTTCCGCTAAAGTTTGTGTGAGCAAATCCAATTATTGTAGTGTCCTGGTATTGATATCCTGCACAATACTTGTATGTATCAGAATTATAACTACCGTCTTCATTGAACATAGGTTCAAAATTTGTTTGGGGACTTAATTGCACCATTCCGAATGGAGCGGTAGCGCCAGGGAATACATGTCCCATTTTACTAGTCCCGATAAACGGATTCACGTATTGTGTGAAATCCTCCTTTAGATGAGTCGTTATGTCCTTCGTATTAGATGTTTCGACATTGCATGCATAAAGGAGACAAACGCAAAATACTAGAATATAGTTTTTCATATAAATCTTAATAGTAAAAGGAAAAATAAATATAGCAACTATCTATTTATTTCGCAGAATTCCTGAGCTCAATTGCTCTTTTTACTTTTCTCTTAACGGGATTGCGTAGTGCATGTCGGATAACCCATTTAAGTTCAGGAGAAGCATTGTCGAGCCACTTTTCACATAAAAATAGGGCAATATCAAGATTATCTTTAGCAATATCTCCTATATGGTTTGCCACACTTCTACGAACGTATAGATCAGGATCATTTTTTAATTGCTCTAAAATCGGAATACAAGGTTCAGGATTGGAGATGAATGAATCAATTTTCTTTGACCATGGTAATCGGGGTCTTGTTCCTTCAGAACACAGTCTTCGGACATGTGGGTTTTCATCTTCCATCCATTTGTACAATAGTTGAAGCGTTCTTCTTTCATCATTCACAATAAAAGGTCTGATAGAGTATTCGCAGGTAAATCTCGTGGTTAATTTATACTGAGCGCTCATAGAGATTTCAAACGGATCAATATTATTATTGTAGGCGATGTCCCCACCAAATTCCTCTATAAAACTACAGTGTGGCATATAAAACAACCCAGCCAATCCGTTGCCTTCTGTTTTCTTTAAAGGAGGTGTCAGGGTTTTCAATAATATTTCAATCGCTTCGGAGTAAACATGAGGTAAAAAAGCCTTTAATGAGTTGGCAATGTGAGAACTTCTTTCTTTCAAGCTTAAATCTTCCATCCCTTTTAAGGTTTCACTTATAAAGGACGATGGGTTAAATGCTGGATAAACAAAATTGATGTTTTGAGCCAATTGAGTAACAGCCTCTTCGTCCAACAATAATTTTAAGGGAACACCTTTTTGAATAGAATTGGGAGCAATTGGAATCTTCAGCATAGGTTTTATTTTGCTCAATGAAATAGATTTCTTTTCTCTAGAAGTAAAGTTAAATCCTCACCTTAAATTTAAAGTTCTATAAATGTAAATAATTTGGTTGTAAATTGAATGTTCAGCGATTAAAATAACTTAATAGGATTCGATGAGTTCACATCCCAGATTAGAGGAGTTAGTAACGGCAATAGGTATAGAGAAGGTGGTAGCACTGGCTGACTATGCGCCTGAGGATAAAACTTGGGTGCCTGCTTTAATAGAGGCGTGTAAATATTCCAAACCCAGAAACAGAAAAGCGGCTTGGGTGCTCCACCACATTTTCTTGAGACACACGAAATTAATTGAACCTAAAGTTGAGCAGTTAATTGATGTCCTGCATGCTTCAGATGATGGGTCAGTGCACAGAGAGCTCCTTAAAATCCTTGTAGAGGTTAAGATTAACGAATTGGAATGGGAGCAATTCAGTCCTCTCTTGTTTGATCTAGGTGTGGGGATATTATTCGATGAAGCCCAAACAAAAGGCATGCACTACATAGCAATTAGGCTCGCTGAAAGATTTATGAACTCCGAAAAAGAGCGAATAGATGCACTAGATGCAATAAAACAAATGTTGTTCAATAGTTACACAGGAGAGAAATCTATGTGTAACGCAGCAGAGAAGGCAATGAAGCGGATTGAAATGAGAAAGATTTCTATAACGAAAAGCTAATTATTGTTACTCGAAATTTAATCCTTGTTTGTTGAGTGATTTTTTTGCAAACCATGCGTAGTAAACTAGATATGCAAAGCACAGTCCTCCGATAACAAATGAGTTTTGAATTCCCACAGATTCGATGTCGGCAAGTTTCCCTTGGATAGGAGGGATGATGGCGCCTCCGAGAATCATCATTACGAGGAATGCAGATCCTTGAGTAGTGTACTTTCCAAGTCCAGCTATCGCTAAAGAGAAGATACATGGCCACATTATAGAACATGCGAGTCCGCATGCAAGAAGAGCGTAAACTGCGACAAGACCTGAAGTATTGAGTGCTACGATGATGGCGATGAGTCCCATAAGCCCAAAAACGCTGAGTGTATAGGCGGGTTTATCTTTCGTGAGGAAGAACGCAGCTATTTGGACTAAGATGCAAAGAAAGTACCACTTGAGCGCAGAGATGTCATAACCTGCGAGGTATGTGGCGCCCATAACGACTCCGAAAGCAACAAACGGAACGACGAATTTCAGAATGTTTTTCTGTATAGAAGTCAATGGGAAAACGTTTACGGCTCCCACCCAACGTCCTATCATTAAACTACCCCAAAACATGGCTACAAAAGGTGTAATCTGAGATGACTCAAAACCGCCGAACTCTGGCTGCTTTAAAAACTCCCCTAGGTTAGATCCGATAGCAACTTCGACACCTACGTATACGAAAATAGCGAGCATACCTAGTGTAAGCTGTGGGTACTTCATGGCTCCCCAACCTGTAGAGTTGCGAGATGATTTAAAGTGTGCAAATAGAATTCCTGTGACAATAACGGCAAGACCACCGGCGAGGGAATTCAAACCTGTAGCTATTGAAAACAGGGGCGAAGCAGGCTGCGAGTAAAACAGTCATCGCTAAAAGAGTTAAGATAGCTTGGTTTGCTTTCTCAGGGGTTTCTTCAGAAATCCCATCAGGAACGCTTTTCGATTTGCTTAAAATGGTAGCGAGTGCGATAAATAATAAACCTACGGCTCCATATAAAACAATCACCTTGCTTAAGCTTAAAGAAGCAATCATGTCATCATTTACTGCAGCGGCAGATCCAAATAGCGCTAAAGCAATAATTATCGGGCCTAATGTTGTTCCCAATGAATTTATGGCACCTCCAAGGTTAATTCTGTTGCTGCCCGTTTTAGGGTCACCTTTGCTGGAGAGAGAACCCCAAGGCGACAATAAATAATCCCAGAAGCATTCCTGTAAAAGTGTTCAAATAAACTGACACAATCATAGTTCCAGCTCCGAGCGCGGAGAAAAGAAGACCGTAAACAGTGCTCTTTTTATAACCCCAACTACCTACAATATCTTTGTTTTTACGAGATCCCACAACGAATAAACCTAATGCACCTAGAAAGTATGCGAGGTAAAAGGCAAAGTCTATAAGCTGAGATTGGAATTGGTCTAAAGAAAAATAATTTTTACAAAAAGGAATAAAAATACTATTCCCAGCAGCAATAAATCCCCAAAAGAAGAATACCGTAGTCAGAGTTGTTAGCGCACTGTAATTTGTTTCTTTCTTAGTCATAAGTAATCTATTTTGAAGCGGAAAATCTACGCATTTATTTTTCAAATTTCGCAAAATAACTAGTGTAAGTTGTACACGAAGCACTTATATTTGAAGTAACCCCCTAATATTACAACGATGAAACTGCTGTTTTTCTCTTTTATTACTTGCCTTTTTGCATCCAGTCTTTCAGCTCAACAAGTTTCAATTACTTTCCAAGTAGATATGACAGAGGAAGGAGCAAATCCAGCCGGAGTGTTTATAGCAGGGTCTTTTCAGGGATGGACTCCGGGCGCTTCTCAATTAGTAGATGACGATGGTGATGGGATTTTCACACATACTGCAATTGTAGATGCCAATACTACGATTCAATGGAAATACCTAAATGGTCCATCTTGGGATTATGCAGAAAGTGTTCCTCCTGCATGTGGAAATCCTAGTGATAATAACAACAGAGCATTCGATGTCACAGATTCTGATGCTGTTTTAGATGTAGTATGCTACGGGTCTTGCCAAGCTTGCGGTACAACAGCTATCACAACAGAGGTAACCTTGACTGTTTTAACTGAAAACATTACAGTAGCAGTTGATGGGATGTTTGTGGCTGGAACTTTAAATGGTTGGGCTGGAGAAGCTATGGTAGATAATGGAGACGGATCTTGGTCTATCACGAAAGCACTTGAAGCCACTACTTATGAGTTTAAATTTCAAAATGGTGTAGATGGTTGGGAGGAACTTACTTGCGGTGGCAATCGCTCGTTTTCTTTTATTGAAAATGATCCCGCGTTTTCTGTAACAGGATGCTTCGGACAGTGTAGCGAAACGTGTGTTATAGATCCTGATCCTGCAGAAATTACTTTCTCAATTGATGCATCCCAAATTTCAGTTGATACAGCTGGGGTATACTTAATGGGGTCATTTACTTCACCGGCTTGGCAAGCAGGAGCTATCTTGATGAGCGATTCTGACGGAGATGGGATATACACAGTTACTTTTAATAACGGCAATCCTTTTGTTGGAGGAGTGGCAGATTATACCGGTGAAGAAAGTGCTGATTTTATTAATTTGGGATGCGGAGTTGATAATGGAGTGGGAGGGTCTAATAGAATCCACTCACGTTCGGGAGTTTCAGAAACACTTACAACGACGTGTTTTAATAGCTGTGTTGACTGTGCTTTAGTTCAGCCTGTTCTTGTTTTAACGGTTGATTTATGTTTTTCTACTGCAGTAGAAGTAAGGCTGACTGGAGCTTTGTGGAATTGGGATTTAACTGTAGGTCCTCTTGCAACTGACAATGGAGATGGTACATGGGCCGTGACTTTCGATCCAGCTCCAACAGATGATTTGGATTACTTATGGATCGTTGACGGAGTAGAGGAAGACTTACTCGACGATATGATGGCAGGAGGGAGTTGTGCCCAAGTAACGGACTTTACGACATATGCTCAGAGATCTTGGGTTGTAGACTCCCCCAACCCTGCAGATATTTTCGGGCAATGTGAAGCCTGTTCTAGCTTTGTCTTTGGGTGTATGTATCCAAATGCGACTAACTATAACGATATGGCAAATGATGATGACGGGTCTTGCATTTTTCCTGAAGATTGTCTAGGTGATGTCGATGGAGATCAACTAGCTGGAACTACAGATCTTTTACTATTGCTCTCTGGATTCGGTACTATTTGTGATTAATTAGTTTAGCAAACCCACTTATGGTACTTTTTACTATATATTTGATGCTGAATATTTACTAATAATTAAATCATGTACAATAAATCTCTATATTTTAAGGTTTTTTCTTTTCTAATTTTAGTTAGTGCTTCTGTTTTTGCTTTCGCACAAGAAACTACATATACAGATATTGAATTCACTGGTATGTTTGGTGGAACAACTTATGATGGAAATTATTACAACTTCCCATCAGGTTCTGAAGCATGGGCTGGCTTTGCAAATGAAGATGTGAGTATTTATCCATTAACCTTCTCAGATGGTGGCCAAATTACCTTTACGGGTGCAACTTCCGGGACAGACGCTGTAGTTTATTTTAGGATAGAGTATAATATATACCCAGACACTGAGCCAAGTTACAACACAGTCTCTGTTACTGTCAGTGGTATGGATGATTCCACTTATTCTATCGATATTCCTTCTCAGGCAGGGAACACATTCAGTTCATTTTTGTTGTACGTAGCTACTCCAGATGCCCCAGTTTCATTAACCAATGTGTCTCTTACATCTACATATTCATTAACGGATGTCTTTGGATGTACAGATTCTGCAGCTTCTAATTATAATGAAGATGCAACGATTGACGATGGTTCTTGTGAATACGGAATACAAATTGATCTTCCTGTTACTTTTGAAGGTTCTACAATCAATTATACAATGTCTGACTTTGGTGCTAATGTTTCTTCTTTAATTGTTGACCCATTCGATTCTGACAATCATGTTGTTAAGGTTATAAAGACATATTTAGCTCCAACTTGGGCAGGTACAACGATTGGAACTCCTGCTGGTTTTGCAACAGATATTCCACTTACTTTAACAGATTCTAAAATGACTGTTCGAGTTTGGTCTCCGGAAGCGGGGACTCCGATTAGACTGAAGGTGGAAGATTCAAATGATCCTACTCATACCTGTGAAACGGAAACGAATACGACCTTGGCAGGTGAATGGGAAGTTCTTGAGTTTGATTTTCTTAATCAAGCACCAGGAACGGAGTTGTTGAGCATAGGTTTAGGTTGGGGATGGACTTATAACATGGCGTCAATTTTTTTTAATTTTGGAAGTGAAGGTGCTCTAATTGATGGAGAAACTTATTATTTTGATGATGTTATGTTTGGTGGATTAGGTGCTGATTATGGTTGTATAGATATGACAGCTTGTAACTATGATCCGTTAGCTACTTATAACGATGCTTCTTGTATATACCCTGTAGAGTTCTATGATTGCAATGGTGACTGTTTAAATGATAATGACGGCGATAGCGTTTGTGATGAGTTAGAGATTGATGGTTGTACAGATTCTTTGGCTTCGAACTACAATATGGATGCGACTGATGATGATGGTTCTTGTTGTTATTTAGTTATTACACTTGCTTCTATTACTTATGAAGATGGAATAGGTGTAGGTACTGTAACAACATCAGGTGGAGTTGGTGAGGTTGTTATTGTTTGGACTGATTCAGATGGAGTTGTAGTTAATAATATAGAGTCTATTCAGGAATTTGACATCTACACGGTTAATGTAACGGATGAAAACGGGTGTACTGCTTCATCAGAAGTATCTCAAACAGGGTTGAACGAGCTTGATCCGCTTGCTTTTGAAATGTTCCCAAATCCAACATCAGGAGAGGTCACAATACAAATTAGCTCAGAGTTGGAAGAATTAAGTATGCAGGTTTTTGACGCTACTGGAAGAATTGTATTGGCTCAGGATTACATGATTTTACAAAGTTCTATAAGCCTTGATTTATCTTACCTTTCAGCTGGAACGTATACGATAATGCTCAGCAATGATCATGGAGTCTCTTTACTTAGGTTGTCGATTCAGCATTAACAAATTATAAACCATTTTTCTTGAACGTTTTCAAATGTCTCTTGAGTGCGTTGATGAAAATGTAAGTAATTGTATTTTTAATAATAAATTATAGGAATCGTACTTATGGTACGGTTTACTATATATTAGACGATAATTGTTTACGAATATTTAAATCATGTACAATAACTCTATATATTTCAAGGCTCTTTCTTTTCTAATTTTAGTTAGTGCTTCTGTTTTTACTTTCGCACAAGAAATCATATATACAGATATTGAATTTGATGTTGTTTTTGGCGGGTCCGTTTATGATGGAATCACCTATACATTTCCCACAGGCGCTGAAACTTGGGCAGGATTTGCAAATTCGGATGTAAGTATCTATCCATTAAGTTTTAACGAAGGTGGTCAAATTAACTTTATAGGTTCAACAGTTGGAACAGATGCAGTTGTGTATTTCAGGTTTGAGTACAATCCATATCCTGATACTGAACCTAGTTTTAATACAGTTTCTGTCACTGTGAGCGGAGAGGAAGCCAACCTTTACTCTATAGATATACCTTCCCAAGGAGGTAATTTATACAGTTCCTTTATTCTTTATGTTACAACCCCTGACGCCCCAGTTTCATTAACTGAAGTTTCTGTTTCTTCAACATCATCTAATTCAGAAGTTGATGGATGTATCGATCCACTCGCTGAAAATTACGATTCAAATGCAATCAATCAATTGGTTGATCAATTTGGTAATATAATGTGTACCTATAGTTCTTGCGAAACAACACCCGGCAATGGATGTTTGTATGCAAATTCTTTTGGTCCATTCAATGAGTTTTTTGGTGCGTCATTGTGTGAGTCATATGGTGGCGTGTCATGTACTGATGAAATATCAGGATGCACGGATCCTAATGCTAACAATTACAATTCGAATGCTACCAATGATGATGGTTCTTGTAATTATGAATTAGATTTGATATGGTCAGATGAATTTAATGCTTCAAATTTAGATCTTACAAAATGGGATTTTGATATTGGTCAAGGATCATGGGGATGGGGGAATAACGAATTGCAATATTATACAAACAGTCTTTCTAATGTAATGTTGGATAATGGTTATCTAAGAATCACTGCTAGGAATGAACAGTATGGTTCAGCTAATTACACATCATCTAGAATCAAATCAAAAGGCTTATTTGAATTCCTTTACGGCAGGGTAGAAGCAAGAATCAAAGTGCCTTATGGTCAAGGTCTATGGCCAGCTTTTTGGATGTTGGGTAGCAATATTGATAATGTTAGTTGGCCACAATGTGGTGAAATTGACATTTTAGAACATATTAATTCTGAAGACTTAGTTCACGGAACACATCATTATAATAACAACGGACATCAATACTCAGGGGGTTCTATATATTGTAATGCGGATGAATTTAATATCTATAGCATTGAGTGGTCTCCATTAAGTATTAAATGGTTTCTAAATGGATCAATGTTTCATGAAGAAGATATAAGCTCAAATTCTATATCAAAGGAAGAATTTCATGAGCCATTTTTCTTTCTTCTTAACCTTGCTGTTGGAGGGCAATGGCCTGGCTCACCTAATGCCGCCACTCCATTTCCGTCTTCAATGCTTGTTGATTATGTTAGAGTTTATCAAGATAGTGTCGGATGTGATGAAGATGTTGATAATGATGGGTATATATCCGTTGGCGATATTCTTTTAATACTTACTGAATATGGTTGTAGTTCTGGATGTGTCAATGATGTGAATAATGATGGAATAGTTAATGTAACAGATATATTGCTTATTCTAGCAGCTTTTGGGAATGACTGTTAGCAAATTCTTTTTGTTAATCACCGAATAAATTTCGATTCGAGAAGATTTATAGTTTACTATAATATTTCATGAGAAAATAGACTTCTTGTACATTTTACAATAAACTTAATTGTATATTTAGCATCTATTATTAAATTGTTGGATTATAACAATATATTTCAATCATCATGAGACATCTTATCTATTTTTTTCTCTTTTTTATACAGCTTACAGTTTCTTCTCAAACCACTTACGATGTGACTTTCACCGTAAATATGGCTTCGGCTACGACATCCGATCAAGGAGTTTGTCTAGCGGGTGGTGGTACTGAAGGATTTGGTGATCCTGGTGAGAATGTTATGAGTGATTCTGATGGAGATGATGTATGGTCTATAACCGTAACACTTCCAGAAGGATATTCAACCTATTATGCTTTTACAAATGGAATTTGTCCTACTTGGGGATGTAAAGAAAATCTTGCAGGCCTCCCTTGTGGTGACCCTTTAAATTATAACGACCGCTTTCTTGATCCAGTTATGAGTGATATGACAATTAACACTTGTTTTGGTCAATGTTCTACTGACGGTAGTTGTGATGCACTAACTGACGTGAATGTCACTTTTTCTGTTAATATGAATGATCAACCAGTTGTTAATGAAGTTTATATTACAGGACAAGTGATTGATGGTTGGTGTGGTAGCTGTACTCCACTTACTGACATCGATGGAGATGGAGTGTATGAAGTAACTCTCGCTCTACCCCCGGGCGGTGTAGAATATAAGTTTACAAATGGAGGATGGAATGGACTCGAAGAGGTTTTTGATCCTGAAGAGGATGCAGCATGCACTCTTACTTCGGGTACATATACAAATCGTTACATTGAGATTGGAACGGATGATATTATTCTTGACACAGTATGTTACAATTCATGTGATGATTGCAGCGGTTCAGGCTGTGTTGATGAGTCATTGATAAATCCTGACTTTGATTGTCCTACTGATATAAATTATGTATGTGGTTGTGATGGAGTAACATATACGAATGCATGTTTTGCTGTGAATGAAGGTGGTGTAATATCATATATTTTGGGAGAATGCGCTAATTCAGCTAGTGTAACGTTTCAAGTTGATATGTCGCAAGAAACAATAGCTGGACCAATATACATAACAGGACAAAATATCGACGGTTGGTGTGGTACCTGTGAAACTATGGATGATTCGGATGGAGACGGAATCTATACTTATACAACAGATTTAAGTTTAGGGTCACACGAATATAAGTTCAATAATGGAGGATGGGATGGCACTGAGTCGCTTGACACTGAGGAAGATGGAGCATGTACTATTACTACAGTAGATGGAGATGTTGTATACGTTAACCGAGTTTTGGAATTAACATCAAGCGATGAATTAATTCTTGAAGTTGTTTGCTTTAACACTTGTGATGCTTGTAATACAGATCCTGTTAAAGATGACATTTCGGTTTCATTTAGTGTAGACATGAGTCAAGAATCTATTCTAGGACCTTTATACATTACAGGAGCTAGTATCGATGGATGGGATGGAAGTTCTGTTGAAATGACTGACGATAATGGAGATAGTGTATATGAAGTAATTCTAGATCTCGAACCAGGTATACATGAGTACAAGTTTAATAACGGAGGATGGGATGGTACGGAAAATCTTGACCCAATTGAAGATTCTATGTGTACATTAACTACTGACGGATTTACGAATAGAGTCATCGAATTAGAGGCGAATGTCACGGATGTTCAAGTAAGCACTGTATGCTTTAATGCTTGTAATGAGTGTGATGTTGATAATATAATAGAGGGAACACACAGCCCTCTTTTCAGCATTTATCCAACTGTCACTTCAGACTTTACTTCAATAATTTTCAATAACAACAATCAGTTAAATAAAGTAATGAGAATTTATGATATAGCTGGAAAACTTATTCTAAATAAAGAGATAATCGGATCTGCTGAGAAGGAAATGATTGATATGAGATCATACGATGCCGGATTATACATACTAAGTGTAATTACAGAGATGCAATCAACTTCCGTTCGACTTATCAAGTCTAAATGATTCAAGTAAAATGATTAATAAATTAACTATTGCTTTATTCCTGTTCAGTTTTTCATCACAGATTATTGGACAAAATGTTACGATATCTGGAGTCGTTAAAGATTTAAATAGTGGAGAAAGTCTACCCGGAGTAACTGTTTTAGAAAAGAACACTTATAACGGTGTTTTTACAGATACCAATGGTAATTACACTTTGATTGCTTCTTCAACACCTACAGTTATTGTATTTTCATCTATTGGATATATTAAACAGGAGATTGCGATAGAAGAGGGGTCTACTACAGAATCTAGGGTTGTCAATATTAACCTTAAACTTGATGTTGCTGGACTAGAAGAAGCTGTGGTTATGGGATATGGCAATCAGGAAAGAAGTAAAATTTCTGGAGCAGTTTCAACGATTGACACTAAAGAAATCACATCTTTACCTGTACTCAGAATAGAACAAGCTCTTCAAGGAAGAACCTCTGGTGTTCAAGTTTCTCAAAATTCTGGACAGCCCGGAAGTACTCAATCTATTAGAATTCGAGGTACTGGTTCTCTTAACAATTCTGAACCATTATTTGTAGTCGATGGTATTCCTAGTTTTGGAATAGATTATCTAAATGCTTCAGATATTGAATCGATTACTGTACTAAAAGACGCGGCATCTACTGCTATATATGGTGCTAGAGGAGGAAATGGGGTTATTCTAGTAACAACAAAGAAGGGCAGGAAAAATCAAAAAGCTCAGATTAAATACGATACGTATTATGGAATGCAAGAGCCATGGAAATATATGTCTTTACTTAATGCAGAAGAGTATGCAATCTTAATGAACGAAAGTAGATCTGCTGCAGGCTACGCACCATATTCTGATTTACTTTCTCCTGCAGAATTAGGAGAAGGCACTCATTGGCAAAAAGAGATTTTTGAAAGAGCTCCAATGATGAGTCATACCTTTAGTTTTACTAGTGGTACTGAATCAAGCTCAACTGCTGTTGGTGGTAGTTACTTTGTTCAAGATGGAATTATTGGAGGAGAGAAAAGTCAGTTTGAAAGATATACTTTTAGGGTATCTTCAACTCAAGATGGCTCGGATAAATTCAGAATGGGACAGAATATTAACTTCACTAATCTTAGCCGTAATGCTTTGGGTGAAAACAATGAGTTTTCTACTCCTGTAGTGAGAGCATTGAATATGGACCCTGTCACTGTTGCAACTCGTCCTGACGGCTCTTTTGCATACTCTGAGTTCATTGATTCAGATATAGCTAATCCTGCAAATCAAATTGCGAATACATTTGACAATTGGACTACAAATAGATTTGTTGGTAGTGCATTTGCTGAATATGATTTTTTTCAAAATTTCTCTTATAAATCAACTTTCTCAACTGACTTATCGCTTGGGTCTCAGAAGATATTTATGCCAACATTTGATCTAGGTATTGGCTCGAATGATCCAAATAGACCTGCATATGAATGGAGAGAAACAAATGTTTTAATTCAGGTTGAAAACAAATACACTAATTGGCAATGGGAAAATCTGTTAACTTTTAATCAAGATTTGAAAAATGGTGATAAAATCGGTGTTATAGCTGGTTATTCAGCATTATATAATGAATACTCAAATCTTGTCGGAGTTAGAGATAGCTTAGCTACAAATGACCCAGACCAAGCATTTTTGAATAACAGTATTAATTCTGCAGAACAAGCACCACAATCTAGCGGTGGTATAAGTCAGTCTGCTTTTTTATCAACTTTCATAAGAGCAAATTATGAATTAGGTGATCAATGGTCTTTCTCTGGCACTGTTCGTCGAGATGGCTCATCTAAATTTGGAGAAAATAATAGATACGGAATTTTCCCTTCTTTTTCTGCAGCATTTAACTTGACTGAGTTGCCTTGGGTTATTGAAAAAGATTGGATTGAATTTATTAAACTCAGAGGCAGTTGGGGTAGAAATGGTAATGCTGATGGTATTGGAAATTTTGATTATACTTCTATTATTTATAATGGTCTGAACTATACTTTCGGGACAGATCAGCAAATTTCTAACGGAGCCGGTCCTATTAATACTTCAAATCCTGATTTGAAATGGGAAACTGTAGAGCAGACCAATGTGGGATTTGATATTGATCTTATTCAAGGCAAGGTAAATATGGTTTTTGATTATTTTGTCAAGAACACAAATGATATGTTAGCAATAGTGCCAGTACCTGGAGTAGTTGGATTCAACCCATCAGCAACAAATGTGGCATCTGCAAAAAACTCTGGTGTTGAGCTAGCTCTTGGTTACAAAAATTTTGACAATCTTGTAACCTATAGTATAGGGGGAAATATTTCATTTATTAAAAATGAAGTCACAGGATTAGGAGAGGGAGGACAACCTATTTCAAGTGGAAATGTTTTTGGAGCCGGTGATTTTGTTTCATACACTGAGATCGGTATGCCTATAGCATATTTCTATGGATATGAAACAGCTGGTATTTTCCAAACTAATGAAGAAGCTGAAGCAAATACTTCTCTACCTAATGCACAAGCTGGTGATGTTGTTTTTGTTGATCAAAATGATGATGGCAACATTAATGGAGAAGATAAAGTGATGATTGGAAATCCCCACCCAGATTTCACATATGCTATGAATTGTGAAGTAAAATATAAATCGTTTGATTTAAGCGTTTTTCTTCAAGGATCTCAAGGAAACGATATATATAATGGGATTTTTAGATATGATCTAAACACAACAAATTTACCAATTTCAGCACTTGAGAGATGGACTGGTGAAGGATCTACTAATGAGTACCCAAGGATATCTCATTCTGACCCTAATCAAAACAATAGAGTCTCTGATCGTTTTGTAGAAGATGGATCTTATTTCAGGATTAAAAATTTACAATTAGGTTATACTCTCAACAATACAACATCTAAGAAATTGGGATCGTCTAGTTTAAGATTATACGTTTCAGCACAGAATCTATTAACCTTCACTAATTATTCAGGATTAGACCCAGAAATTGGTTCAAGAGGAACATTGGAAATAGCAATCGATAGAGGCTTCTACCCTTCTCCAAGAATATTTATGGGTGGACTAAATGTGATATTTTAATTGAGCAACATGAAACAAATAATTACATATAACAGTATTGTATTCGTACTTATAATATCTTTAGTTTCTTGTAAAAAGGACTTTCTTGAGATAGATCCATTAGTAGGATCTACAGAAGCTAATTTTTATCAAAATGAAGATGATGCAATATCTGCAACTATAGCTTGCTATAACAATCTTCAACAAGAAGTGTCTCCCCTTCAAGGCTTAGGTGGATTAGCACCTCATTTTAGATGGTACTTTGGTGACGTTGTTTCTGATGATACTGACAAAGGAGGTTCTGGAGATGGGGATGAACCAGACTTATTAAAATTTGAATCCTTCCAGGGAACAAGTGATAGTAAACTAGTTTTAGGTGAGTGGCAAACTGCTTACAAAGGAATTGCATACTGTAACATAGCTCTTGAGAACATTCCAGGAATTGATATGGATAATGATGTCAAGGATATGTTAATAGGGGAGATAAGGTTTATAAGATCCTACTGGTATTTTAATCTCGCAACAATGTTCGGGGGTGTACCAATAATTGAGGAGGTGCTTGCTCCTAGTGAATATCAACAAGAAAGATCTACAGAAGAACAAACCTGGTCTTTTATTGAAGAGGATTTATCTCAAGCAATGTTAAGCTTACCAAGTAGAAGTGAGAGGCCATTAAGCGAAACTGGAAGAGCTAATTGGGGAGCCGCAGCAAGTCTTTTATTAAAATCATATGTATATCAAAAGAAGTGGGATGTTGCAATGGATGTCGCTAATGAAATTTATAATTCTGGAGAGTATTTTTTAGATATGAATTACGCAAATATTTTCACAAGTTCAGGTGAAAATGGATCAGGATCTATTTGGGAAATACAATATATGAGTGGTTCAGGAGGCAATTGGGGTAATCAATTGGAGGGTACCTTTACTAATGTATTTCAAAGAGCCAGAGGTCAATTTGGTGGGTATGGATTTAATATACCAACACAAGATTTAGTTGATGAATTTGAAGAAGGTGATCCAAGACTTAATGCATCTATATTTCAAGTTGGAGATGAGATGGGTGATCGTGGCACGTTTACACTAGAAGCTGCAGGAATGCCACACTTATACTACTGTAAAAAATATTTCAATACTGCCGCAGAGGAAGGAGCGGCTTTAGGAGATCCTAATCCAAATGGATTAACAAATGATAGAGTTATTAGATATGCTGATGTTCTACTTCTAAGAGCAGAGGCGGCATATCATATGGGTCAACAAGCAATTGCACTCGAAATGATTAATGAAGTAAGATCGAGGGCAAGAGGAGGTGATTTAAATATTCTCCCAGAAGTTACTGCAGGAGGACCTTATCTTCTAGATGCTATATATCATGAACGTCGTGTAGAATTAAGTCTTGAGGGACATCGCTTTTTCGATATTGTTCGTCAAAACCGAGGCCAACAACTTCTTAGTGATAAAGGCTTTATATCAGGTACTCATGAGTTATATCCAATTCCTTTAGCTGAAATTTCTTTGTCAGGAGGATTATTAATTCAAAATCCAGGTTACTAAAATGAATAAGTTCAATAATACTATTATTTTTTCTATCGTTGTATTAATTTCTGCTTGTACCCCTCGAGAAGATGATGGGATAGAATTGCCTGAAGGACCAAGTGCTACATTTTCATGGAGTTACCTTGAGAATGATTCTAACAGAGTAGCCTTAACTGGGTTAGCCTCTGAAGATTCATTTCTTCATCTTTGGGAATTTGGAAATGGACTTACCTCAGTGCTTGAATCTGATACCGCGTTTTATCCTCAAGCAGGGGAATATGCTGTAACTTATACTGTACATAACGCTGGAGGAATGGCGCAATCGTCACAAACTATTTCAATTGCACAGACCTTAGAATTACCCTGTGAAGGTGATTTGGCATTACTAACAGGTTGTGATAATCAAAAGACATGGATATTTTCATCTGAAATTGGTGCGATTGGTGTAGGGCCAGATCCATACTCTACTTCTTGGTACAACTCACCTCAAGAAGGCTTAGTAGATGAACAATATGATGATTCTTATCAATTCACATTTGATGGAGGGTTTATTTATAACAATAATGGAGGAACTATTAACCCGTATGAAGGCTATGTCGTAAATGAATTAACAGTACCTGAACTCACATATCAATTCACTGAAGGAACTGGGACTAGTGGGGAGAATCAAATAATAATCCCAACGGTTGATGAATTCTGTTGGTTTATCGGAACATGGGATTCTGGTCCTGCATATGATATTGTTGAACTAACCGAGACAAGGCTAGTTTTACACTCAACTCAACGTAATGGTGATTGTACACAAGCAGAGGGTTTCTTCACCTATATTTTTGTTGCACAATAAAAATTTGTCTGTAATTCTATGAAAAACATTGCTTTTTATATTGCTACTATACTTCTAATATCAGGTTGTGAGAGTTGTGGTGATTCCGGAACGGAACCATTTAATTCAGAAATAAAATTCCTGAATGATAGAAGTGCTTATGAAAATGAAAGCAATGTTGACTTTGAGTTTACGGTAAAGTTAGACACTCCGAATACCGATGTTGTAACCGTTGATTATTATACTGAGGACATCTCTGCCATTGAGGGGGGGGATTATATTTCAAGTGATGGCACACTCGTGTTTAGCCCAGGCGAAGTTGAGAAGGTTATCTCTGTAACAATAATTATTGATACATATCTTGAAAGTGACGAACAGTTTAAGTTAGTCCTGACAAATCCAACACAAGGATACCTTAAGAACAATATTCAAGAAGCCTTAGGCACAATAATGAATGATGACACCGATGTTGAAATTAATAATGAAGGTTATACTTCCGCAGAATCATACGAAGGAATGGAATTAGTTTGGTCTGATGAGTTTGAAGGAACTAATATTAACTCTTCGAATTGGACTTATGATTTAGGAACAGGGAACTCTGGATGGGGAAACAATGAATTGCAAAATTATGTTCAGAATTCAGACAACTCATATGTCCAAAATGACAATCTATTTTTAGTAGCAAGAGAAATGTCAAATGGGCAGTATACTTCAGCAAGACTTAAATCACAGGGGCTACAGAACTTCACCTATGGTAGAATCGATGTACGGGCTATCCTTCCTATAGGACAAGGATTATGGCCAGCTATTTGGATGTTAGGTTCAAATTTTCAAGATGTAGGATGGCCAGCGTGCGGAGAAATTGACATTATGGAGCTAGTAGGATCTAATCCGAGAAGGGTTCATGGCACAGCACATTGGGGAGCAAATAATTCCGTTCATCAACAAAATGGAACAGGTACTTCACTTCCTTTTCCAGATACGTTTGCAGATGAGTATCATGTATTCTCAATCGATTGGCAAGAAAATCAAATAATTTGGTTACTCGATGATGTAGAATTTTTCACTATAAATTCTTCACAGATGAATGGTCAATCATATCCTTTTAATAATGATTTTTTCTTCATTTTGAATATTGCTGTTGGGGGAAATTGGCCTGGCGATCCAGATGAATCTACATTATTCCCTGTATATATGGCTATTGATTACGTTAGAGTTTTTCAATAACGATATTATTCTTTAATGAATCTTTGATAATTAATTTGCCCATTATCTGATTTAAGAATAACCCCATATATTCCGCTACTCAGATTACTTATGTCAAGTCTGTTGTCAATGTAGTCTAGATGCTGATTTGAAATATGTGTTAGACGTCCATGGATGTCAACAATAGAGAGAGATAATTTCACATCTTGATGCTTTGTAACTACGATATATTCTGATGCGGGGTTCGGGCTTATAGAGACCGAATTAAAATTTAAAGTAGCTATTTCATTAGCATCATAATATAAAATTTCTGACTGAAATTGGCAACCGTTTATTTCAACTAAAAGTTGATATTCTCCGGTTAAAAGGGGGGTGTAAAAAGCTCCATTACCAGCAAGAGTTCCATTAAAATACCACTCGTAACTTGATACTATAAATGGTTCATTAATTACAGGAATAAAGACTCCTCCAACATCTTGAATTGAAACTAAAATTGAGCTAATGCATGGTTGGAATATCGCATTAAATTCATCATCAAAGAGTAATTCTAAATTTACTGTTTGGGAGTTAGCTCCCATAGTGCCTTGATTGATGTGTAAGTTGTATTGCCATTCAACAAATCCAAAACCATCATTAGGTATAGCTTCAATTTGCACAGGACATCCCTTGAAATACTCTCCTGTCCAAGGTAGGTTTTCAGGAATGATAGATGATATTTTTACTTTACCAGCACCATTAGGAAATACGTTAATAATCAAATCAACTGTTCCTGACAAATTGAACGAATTAACCACGTTATTTCTAGCAGGATTCAATCTATTATAATTGTAGAACTTAATTTGCTGAACAGTAGACAGCCAATCACTATATGATTCGACTTGTCCCCATCTTTGAATATTTAATGACATTGTTGATGCTAATAATGTAGACATAGAGTCAACTATATTATTAAAGTAATCTTGTCTGAAATTTGTGTTAAGCAAGTCAGCATATCGGTTAACAAACAGACATTTGAAATTATCGTTTTCTAAAGCGTGATCGAAAATCATACTGTGATAAGTTGGGTAGCTAGGGTTTCTTGCATAATTTATATAATTATCAGAAATTCCGGCTCCAAAATATCCATATGAAGCATCCATATCATACAGAGCATACCTCCATTTCCCATCCATTTCATCACTGCGAAAAAGCTTTATGTTATTTGCCCCCCAAAAAATTCCCATCCAATCTGAATTTTGTGTATATGTTTCGAAAATAAAATAATCTATGTATGAATCGAGGTCAAACACAGAGTCAAATAGGTTCAGGAAATCGGGGCTTTCAGAATCGGAATTAAGAATCTGCTCAGCCTCAGAATTAAAACTTATACCGTTTCCGTTAAGTACTCCAAATGAGTTGATTAAATCAACGGATTCGGTAGAAACCCCAAAATTATTCTCCACGTAATGCTCGTCAATCTTCTCTCTAACACCATATATCCCCCAAAAGTCACCATTGAGATACAAAATGGCAGGTTCCCAAGATGAATAAAAAATATTTGTACCTATTGAAATATTTGCAATGATTGCATCTTGTAATTTATCACTCCATACATGCTGTCCTCCATTTCTGAGATTCAAATTATTAAAGCTCGAAATATCTGGTTTATTTCTCATGATAGGATGCTCAAATTCTCCAGAATATTGATTCTTAAAATCTAATCTAAAAGATTTCTGAGGTTCAGCTCTAGACCAACCACCATGTATCTCTAAATCAATAATCTCTTCAGACTTCAGTATGCCATCTGAGTTGAAATATTTTAATCTTGATTTTTTTGACCACGGTTGCCAAAAATTACTTCCAAAATATGGATAATCAGAAGAAGCGTTGTCACCTAGAACATAGATGCCTGTTTCCCAATCCCATAAATTTAAGGAATCAGTAATGACTGAAAACACATTTATTCCAGCTTGTTGTTCATTTAGTATATAGATAGCATCTGATGTTGAGCTTGGAAGATTGTTGTTTGTACTGAAAGACTTTGCACTTATTATAGAAGTTTCATACAATGAAATAGGAGACGAATAGTATTCATCGGTATTTAAAGGTTCATCACCATTCATAGTAAACTTGATGATTGCATCAGAATTATTGGTTTGTAATCCTACCTCAATATTCTCATCATACCAACCTGAAGGAAGTGTAAAAACAGGCTCATCCTCTATGCCACTATAACACCAGCTATTTTCATTACTATAGCCTGGCGTAGGAATGTCATAATAGCAAATGGAATTATAATTATTTGAATTATAACCCATACTGATTTCATCTCTTAAGTTTTCGTTTAAGATGATTACATCGATTAAAGAATCATCAACTTTACTAATTATAAGAGGCTCTCCAGTACTTAACTTAAAATTAGAGTGGTAATACGTTTTAGGGATAGTCCACCAATTTGAAGGTTCATTATTCCCAAGATTTACCTCGTCAAAAACGCCTATATGAAGAAATGGTCTTGCTGTTAAATCAGAAGAATTAGCTGATGCATTATGAACTTGGATAGAAAGAATATTAGTTCCTTCAAAAAGATTTTGCGTTAGAAATTCATGGTCAAAAATATATACATCCGGAACCTCTCCAGAGTATATGACGGCTTCATTTTCAAATCCGGCAAAGTCATTATACTCTCCAATAATATTTGACATATTTAAAGACCTGGCAATTTCTACACCATTTATATAGGCGATGAAACCATCATCATAATCTATATGAAAGCTTAAATATTTGACATTGTCAAACGAATCAATTTCAAACTGTCTACGTATATAAATTGAAGATGCACTGGATATAATAGTATTATCATCATTATCACCATATCCAATAGATAAAGGTCCAGTCTGCCAACTTGAATCATCAAAATTTAGTGAAGTCCAATCATTGTCTACAGGTGAATTAGGCGTTATGTATCGACATAAATAGCCATCACCTAAAATTTGCTCCCAATGATCTACAACATACCGTTGATCCTTGCCTGAAGCTAACAAAAGTATTGTTGAATCAGGCGGCAAAGAATCACTTGGGAAAATCCATTTCCCCCAATTCTCGGTGTCATCTGATATTTGATAATCTGATAAAAGAAGTGTATCAGTACTTGAATTATATAACTCGATCCAGTCATAACTTTCTCCCGTCACATCATTAAAACTGCTGAAGGGAGATACTTCAGAAATGACTAATTGAGAAAGCGATAGAGTAGGGGTTAAAACAATGTAACATGTTAAAATCCAGTATCGAAGTGTGTTAGTCATCTAATATTTAAGCTTATGAAGCATAGAAAAGGGTAAAAATAATTCTTTTTCATAAAACAAAGCTATCTTGGTTATTGTATTGTTTACTATAATGTTACTTTTGAATGAAATATAATCATACATTAAATTTACCTTCACTATTATGAGAATACTTTGCACTCTTTTTTTAGGATTTATTCTTGCTTTAACACCAGTTTTATCACAAAATCAATCTATCTCTTCTCCGGTTATTGAAAGCAAAATTGACTCCCTTCTTGATTTAATGAGTATTCAAGAGAAGGTTGGCCAAACATGTCAAATCACTCTTGATGTTTTGCTTGAAAGAGATCGTGCAGGAGGGGTTAAGGAGCCTGTTGTAATCGACCCTAAGAAGGTTAAAACTGCTTTGGTTGACTATTGTGTTGGTTCCGTTTTAAACGTTGGAAGTCATACTTTGAATCTAGATCAGTGGAAGCATATTATGCAACATGTTCATGGTATATACGCGGATAAAAAGTCAAAAATTCCAATTATCTACGGTATTGATGCAATTCATGGAGTTAACTACACAGTAGGTAGTACACTTTTTCCTCAAGAAATAGGTTTGGCAGCTACATGGAACCCTAGTTTGGCATTGCAATTTGGTGAAGTTACAGCATATGAAACCCGAGCATCGGGTATTCATTGGAATTTTTCTCCAGTACTTGATTTAGGTCGTCAACCTCTTTGGTCAAGAACTTTTGAAACTTTAGGAGAAGACCCCTTATTGGCATCAGTGATGGGTAAAGCAATTATTAATGGTTATCAAGGACAAAGGAGCGAGGGAATGATAGATGATTTTCATGTAGCCTCATGCATGAAGCATTTTGTAGGATATAGCAACCCTATGAGTGGAAGAGACCGAACTCCAGCATGGATTCCTGATAAGTATATGAAAGAATTATACTTACCCTCTTTCAAAGCAGCTGTTGATGAGGGTGCACTAACGGTTATGATTAATAGTGGTGTAGTGAATGGTGTGCCAGGACATCAAAACTATCATTTATTAACTGAAGTTTTAAAAGAAGAGTGGGGATTTGAGGGGTTTGCTGTTTCTGATTGGGAAGATTTTATTATGCTTCACTCTGTTCATCGTACAGCTAAATCTATTAAGGAAGGAATTGTTCTTGCAATGAATGCTGGTCTTGATATGAGTATGGTACCTTCATATCCACAGTATCAAGAATATTGTAGATTAATGCTTGAAGCTGTTAATGAAGGTAGTATCCCTATTGATAGACTTGATGATGCAGTTAAAAGAATTTTAAGAGTTAAGATGATTCTAGGATTATTTAATAGTCAAATCAATCAGGATAATAAATATTCCGATTTTGCATCTAAATCGCATCAACAAATAGCCTATCAATCGGCTTTAGAATCCATTACTCTATTAAAAAACGATGACATTCTCCCTTTACAAAAAGATCAAAAGGTATTGGTGAGTGGTCCTACTTCAGACAATCTTATTTTCCTTAATGGAGCTTGGACACATACTTGGCAGGGAGACAACGTGAAATTTAATACTCAAGGAAGATTAACCATTCGAGAGGAATTCGAGCAGAATTTAGGTGCTGAGAATTGTTTATTTAGCCAGGGAGCTGAGCTCTACAATAACAATGGATATGAAGCAACCCGATTAGTAGATATTGAGGATTTTAAAAGTAAGGCTGAAAAATCAGATGTCATCTTACTATGTTTAGGAGAATATCCTTCTACTGAGAAGCCTGGAGATATTCGTTCTTTAAATATTAATCCTGAGCAAATTGAGCTTGCAAAAATTGCCCAAGAAACTGGGAAGCCAGTTGTACTTGTTTTAGTAGAGGGTCGTCCAAGAATCATTCGAGATGCAGTAGAAAACTCATCTGCCATTGTACAGGCATACCTTCCAGGTGATTTTGGAGCTAAGGCACTTTCCAAACTACTTTATGGAGAAGCTAACTTTTCAGGAAAACTTCCATATTCATATCCAAAATATGATGGTCAAATTGAATTCTACGATCACCCTAGAAGTGTAGGCCGTCATAAGTCTAACGGATTTACTGCGTTTGATCCGCAATGGGACTTTGGATTTGGCTTAAGTTATACGAACTATGAATACTCAAATCTTTCACTCGACAAATCAGAAATTTCACATGGAGATTCAATTATAGTATCTGTCACAATTGAAAACACAGGGGGAATGGACGGAATGGAAACGGTACAAATGTACATTTCAGATCATTTTGCTACGGTTGTGCCAAACGGAAAATCATTAAAATCATTTGATAAAATAAGTCTGAAGGCTGGAGAACTTACAACGATTCAATTTGTAATTTCGCAGGAAGATTTGGAATTTGTTAATGCTGAAGGGAATTGGGTCAGCGAGCCTGGTTTGTTTAGTGTTAGTGTAGGTGGTTTGACGAAAGATTATAAATTAAAATAAAAACAATGGCTTATAAAATAAAGTTTGATAATTTTTTCTCTTACGCCTTTTCATTGGATTGCGTTATTTTCGGATATGAACAAGGTAAGATTCATGCTTTGTTAATTAAAAGAGCCATGAAGCCTTTTATCGGAGATTGGGCCATTCCTGGTGATCTTATATATCCTGATGAAGATTTGTCATCTGCTGCAAGTAGGATCCTAATAGAATTAACAAAAGTGAAAGGAGTAGTGCTTCACCAAGGACAAACATTCGGTAAGCCTGACAGACATCCTCAAGGTCGTGTAATTACGAACGCATATTTTGCATTGGTAAGAAAAGAAGACGTTAATGCAGTTGCAGACTCGTGGGCTGAAGAGGTTAAATGGTTACCTATCCGCGATGTGCCACAACTGGCATTTGATCACAATGAGATTATAGAATCTACCTTTGAGCTTTTGTGTCAAAAGTTAAAGAGAGAACCTATATGCTTTGATTTGTTGCCAGAGAAGTTTACGCTTAACGAGATGCAACAGCTGTATGAATATTCAATTGACTCAGAGCTAGATAAAGCTAACTTTCGTAAAAAAGTCAAGCCGATTCCACTTATTAATCTTAATGAGAAGCAGATCAATGTCAAGCATCGACCAGCGAATCTATTCAAATTTGATTCCGTTCAATATTCTAAACTTGTAGAAGAAGAAAATTATTTGTTCAGAATGTAACTGTTAAAATCTAGCTATAGTGCTAGTTTGCAGTAGATAGTGTGCTTTGTACACTTACAAAATATATGTAAATACTTCTATAAAATCGTAACTTATAGTACGTTTTACAATATATTTACTAAATATAACTTATTGTACATACTACAATAATAGAAATACATTTCATAAAATTAATTTTAATTATGACTTATAATACTACATGTTTTAAAGCCTTAGCGCTTCTGATTTTTGTTTGCACCTCTGTGTTTTCATATGCTCAAGAAACTACATTTACAGGAATTGAATTCACCGGAGTTTTTGGTGGGACAACTTATGATGGCGTCCATTACACTTCCCCAACCGGTTCCGAGCCATGGGGAGGCTTTGCAAATGAAGATGTCAGTATTTATCCATTATCATTTACTGATGGAGGCTCAATTACTTTTACTGGCGCAACTGCTGGAACAGACGCTGATGTCTATTTTAGGTTTGAGTATAATCCATACCCAGATACTGAGCCCAGTTACAACACGATTTCGGTAACCGTTAGTGGAGTTGATGCTGCATCTTATTCAGTAGACATTCCTTCTCAAGGTTCTAATACATATAGTTCATTCCTTTTATACGTCTCAACTTTTGACGCTCCAGTTTCATTAACCGATGTTTCTGTTACAACTACATCTTCATCAACTGATGTGTATGGATGTACAGATTCAGCTGCGGAAAATTATGATTCTAGTGCAACAATTGATGATGGTTCATGTTCTTTTGCATCATCAGCACTTACTATTACAACAACTGTATGTTCTAGTGCTACTTCAGTACAAATGACAGGTCCATGGTGGGGCTGGGATCCAAGTGCTGGACCAGCTGCTGTAGATAATGGAGATGATACTTGGACATTTACACTAGATCCTGCTCCAACTGCAGACATGGAATATTTATTAGTTGTCGATGGAGTTCAGGAGAGTCTGATTCAATCAATGATAGATGGAGGTTCATGTGCTCCTATAACAGATTATGCTAATTATGCAAATAGATTTTGGGTAATAGGGTCAGGAAATGTGACAAATGTTTATGGAACATGTGGTTCATGCGCTACAGGTGATATACCAGGATGTACAGATCCAGCTGCGGAAAATTATGATTCTAGTGCAACAATTGATGATGGTTCATGTTCTTTTGCTTCATCAGCACTTACAATTACAACAACTGTATGCTCTCTGGGATCCAAATGCCGGACCCGATGCTGTAGATAATGGAGATGATACTTGGACATTTACATTAGATCCCGCTCCAACAGACAATATGGAGTATTTATTAGTTGTAGATGGAGTTCAAGAAGATTTAGTTGCATCTAGTTCTGCTTCAGCTGACTGGTCGTGTGCCCCAATTACGGATTATTGGTCTTATGCTAATAGGCTTTGGGAAGTTGGTTCTGGAAATGTTGCAAATGTATACGGAACATGTGGAGAATGTGTAACAGGTGATGTGCCAGGGTGTACAGATCCATCTGCGGATAACTATAATCCAATTGCAACTACTGATGATGGTTCTTGTGCTTACCCGGAGTTATTTGACATTACATTATCTGTAAACACTGCAGACATTATCGTTGGTCCCAACGGTATGTATGCAG
>LWDU01039968.1_pt1 | contig 31637 bp, 39 predicted proteins | sample 727161 | NCBI WGS metagenome assembly LWDU01 (sample SAMN04566230, study PRJNA314399) | hydrothermal vent metagenome | isolation source: deep sea hydrothermal plume seawater | place: Mexico: Gulf of California, Guaymas Basin | collected 2004-07-11
AAGTCAAGCGGGCAGTTCCGGTGTGTTGGGTTATGCCTCCACCAACAAGTACATTTACATGCGAACGGATCTCAGTTCGTCCACCTTGGATTTTGTGGCCATTCATGAGTTCGGGCACATGCTGGGCATCTGGAACCACAGTTACGACTCCAACGATATCATGTACCCATATGCCACCGGACCGACTGCGCTCAGCAACCGCGACAAGCGCACCCTTGCGGATTTCCTCTACCCGATGACCCCGACTGCGGACATGCACGACCTCTCCGGCCCGTCACTCGTTGATCCCGTCACCGGAGCCACGACCCCTCACATCAAGACCTACTACACCACGAACGGCTGCGTGATCCAGTCCTGATTAGCTACAAAATCGCGCCCAGTTTCTGCAACCGCTCTGCTTTCTTCTTGTAGGCTCTCCGCACTTCTGGTAATTCTAGGACCGTTATCTTGCATCTGCCCGAACAGGCTCAAGCCCTGTTCCGTACCCCGGAAGATTGCCACATGTCCGAAAAAGAAGACTGGAAGACTGCCACATGTCCAAAGAAGAACTGATCGAGCAACAGCGGACGACCTCACGCCGCAAGGCACAGATGATCGACAAGGCGATCCTGCAAAAGTCCGGGACAGTCAGCGCAATTCCCAACCTCGATTTCTGGGGGTTGCAAAAGCGCATCATCCTGATCACGGAGGACATCCGCAAGCTAACCAAGTCCTCCTTTCTGACAAAGATGAAGCACTCCCTGCTTGGAGCCAACGAGGGGTTTTCCAAGGGTAGTCACATCAATGGCAGTATCCTCTCGCAAGCTTTGAACACCGGGGCGATGCGCCGGATTGTCACCGATCTCAACCGCGATCCCAGTTCGACCAACCTCCGGGTGCAGTTGTTACGGACTTTCATGAAGGAACACAAGGACCACGAGCTGGAGGTTTACCGAAACCTCATTGTGCAAGGGGCGCTATCGATCTATCTTGGCGATGTCACTCCAGCAGCCACGCAGGTCGCAGCGCAAACCTATCGGCTTTATCTGCAAAAGCTCATCAACGCCCACAAGAAGCAACTCCTGCTGGTACGCTCCAGCCAACTCAAAGACCGTGTCAACATTGATCGCATTCCCATTGATTCCCTGCTGCGCTCCGACAAGGCCACCTCCACTCCGGAGGAAGCGATGGCCGTGCTGGAGATCAAGGTCTGCCTCAACCTTCAGGATCAGTCACAGAACGTGGACACGGAGATCAAGCAGAACATGACCATGCCCGTCAACCTCAACGAGTTGGATCACCTCTCCGCCCGGCACAACGCGGTCATGCAGTTCCTCGGCGGAGACGAAACCGGGCAAACCTACAACAAGCGCAAGCTGCTGATCCGCAAGAGCATGGCGGTGGTGGACGTCACCCGCTACATTCCTTTTCTGCACTCGTTGGGCCTCAAGATTGCCGGACGCCTTCAGGAGTTGGAGGGCAAAACCGCCTACCCCTTTCTCATGGAAGCCCGCATCCACATGGCTGCCGTGCGCTTTCTCATGCTCCGGATGCAGAGCGAGGACAACACCGCACGTGTCGCCATCGCCCCCACCTTCAACAAGGCGATTGTCGCCTACCGCAAGGCGCTCAAGCGCACCTCCTTCAGCGACCCCCACCGCAGTGACCTTCCGGTGATGGGCGAGTTCGCGCAGGTTTCCAACTTCGCATTTCAAAACCGCGAGTTGATGAAACTCTCCAACGACGGGGTGCTTGACAATCTGCGGTTGGCGAAAAAGGCGGTGGACGCCGCGGTGATTGTCAATCGCCACTATGGGCGCTTGCAGCTCAAAATTCTGAACGCCATCAACATCCTCGAAACCAAGAAGCTGGGTGCTTCCTGACGCCTCGCTGGACCTGCTCTGCCTCGGCGAACCCCTGATGGAGTTGAATCAGGTCCGAGGCGTAGAACACTACCTTCCCGGATTTGGAGGCGACACCTCGAACTGTGCCGTCGCTGCCGCGCGGCAGGGCGCGCGAGTGGGCTACGTCACCGCCGTTGGCGAGGACACGTTCGGGAACGCATTTCTCAAGCTCTGGAACACCGAGGGCATCGACACCTCCTGCGTTCTCCGCACTCCGGATGCCCACACGGGCCTCTACCTCGTCTCACATTCCAAGGCCGGGCATGAATTCAGCTACTTCCGCTCCGGATCGGCGGCCAGTCGGCTGACCCCGGAGGCTCTGCCGGAAAACCAGATCGCCGCCACCCGCATTTTCCACGCTTCTGGGATTTCTCAAGCAATCAGCACCTCTGCCTGCGATGCCGTTTTCCACGCCCTTGCATTGGCACAACAGCACAGGGTCCGGATTTCCTACGATCCCAACCTGCGGCTCAAGCTCTGGCCGCTGAACCGCGCCCGTGCGGTGATTCATGAGGCGATGCGTCAGTGTCACATCGCACTTCCCGGAATCGAGGATGCGAAACTGCTCACGGGCTTGGAGCAACCGGAGGCTATTGTAGAATTCTACCTGAAGCTTGGAGCCGAGTTGGTGGCTCTCACGCTGGGCCCGGAAGGGGTGCTCGTTGCTACCACAGAGCAGCAACAGCGCATTCTAGGATATGCGGTGGAAAGTGTGGACGCCACAGGAGCGGGAGATACGTTTGACGGCGCGTTTCTCGCCGAACTGGCCTCCGGACGCGATCCCTTTGTCGCCGCTCGTTATGCCAACGCTGCTGCCGCGCTCGCCACCACGGGCTACGGAGCGGTTGCCCCCATGCCGACCCGTAGCCAGGTGGAGGCGTTTCTCAACCATCCGAACGCTTAATCGTCGCTTTGCAGCGTCCTGATTTTTCTGAGATTATTCCAAAGGTAGCGTGGAGTGATGCCGAGATAGCGCAGGTGCCCAATCACCGAAACCGCAAACAGCAACAAGCAGACGATTCCGGTGGCAAGCCAAAATGGATTCACAGCAACCCACTTTCGACAAGGCGGTCCACCGCGATGCCCAGATTCTCCGCAGAGTTGGCGTAGCTGAAGCGCAGAAAGCCTTCGCCCCCTTGGCCAAAATCGACTCCGGGCGTCAGCGCTACTCCTGTTTTCTCCAGAATCTCCAGCGCGAGTTCTAGGGATTTTTTCGGGTTGCGATACTTGAGGAAGACGTAGAAGGCTCCGGTGGGGTCGTATCCGGGATCCAGCCCAAGCGCCCGAAATTTCTCCAGCAAGAATTGTCGCCGCCGATCAAACTCCACCTTCATGCGCTCGCAATCTGCACCCCCTTCATCCAGCACCCGCACTCCGGCGTCCTGCACAAAATGCGTCGTCGAGATCATCAGGTTCTGGTGCATCTTCACAAGCCCCGGCATCCACGAATCTGGAGCGATCAGGTAGCCCAACCGCCAGCCGGTCATCGCGTAATACTTGGAAAATCCGTTGAGCGCGATGGCTTCCTCGGTGAATTCCAAGATGCTCTGTGGTCGGCTTCCATAGCTGAGGTCCGCGTAGATTTCATCGGAAATCACCGGAATGCCAAGCGTGGTCAGTTCCCGGAGGATTTCTGGACGGAAGACCACACCTGTCGGGTTCGTCGGAGAATTGAGCAGCAGGGCGCGAGTCCGGGAAGTGATCGCCTGTCGAACCGCGTCCGGATCAAGCTGGAATCCATCTTCGTGACGTAACGGCACCCGGACGGGCGTGACCTCAGCAAGGTGGACCAGATTGTCGTAACAGGCATAGCCCGGGTCGGTGATCAACACTTCCGATCCTGGAGGAGCCAGTAGCCGAATCGCCAGAAACAGCAGGACGGACGAGCCTCCGGAAACCAGCACCCGCTCCGGGCGCACCGCCACTCCGTAATCCCGTTGGTACTTCCGGCAAATCGCCTCGCGGAGTGCCAGCGTCCCCTGCGTGACCGTGTAGCCCGCAGGATGGGCGGCAAGGCTTTGCTGAAGTGCCTCCAGTGCCACGGCAGGTGCCTGAAAATCCGGCTCCCCGAATTCGAGGTGAATCACCTCTCGACCCTCCGCCTCCAACTCATTGGCACGGGAAAACACTTCCATCGCCAAGAAATTGCTCAGGGGCTCAAGGTGAGCGAAATTGGGTGCGGTCATGACTCAAATCCGAAATCTTCATGATACACCGCCCACACATTCAGAAAAGCAGAATTTTCCCATCTCCGCCTTGCCCTCTCCCGGTGAGCGTGCGAAACTGAATACTCTTAACCAACTCTTCCTGGAATCCTGAATGCCTCACACCGAAGTCTGGTTCGTCCGACACGGCGAAACCTGCTGGAACGTTGCACAGCGCTACCAAGGCCACGGTGACAGCGAACTCACAGACACAGGCCGCGCCCAAGTCGAGTCCCTCGGAAAACGCTTCCGGAATCTTGCTTTTGACCATCTTTACAGCAGTGACCTTGGCCGTGCTCGTAGCACCGCAGAGTCCATTGCCCGTCACTCCGGCCACGAAATCCAGCTCGACCCCCGACTCCGGGAAAAAAACCTCGGCATCTTTGAAGGGCTGACTGTTTCGGAAATCCAAGCACAGCATCTCGACACCTACATCGCCTTCAAAACTCGCGGGGCCAGCTTTGTGCTCCCAGGGGGGGAAAGCACCCTGCAACTCTTTGAGCGGGCGTGGGAATTTCTGGAGGAAATGCGGGATCGGCATCTGGGACAACGGACAGTTTGCGTCACCCACGGCGGCACTATCCGGGGGTTACTGAAACACACCCTTGGACTGGTGCAGGACATGCCCACCCGCTTTCTTCTGCACAACACCAGCCTACACCAACTCTACTGGGTCACGGATCATTGGATGGCGGGCTGCATCGGGGACACGCAGCATCTGACAGACCTCCCCAACTAGCGTGACGGATTTCCTCCAATGCCGCCACTGGGTGTTCGATATGGACGGCACCCTGACGGTCGCGGTTCACGATTTCGCCGCCATCCGCGAAGAACTCGGCATTCCAGAGGGGCAGCCCATCGTGAAAACCCTCAACGCCCTCCCGCAAGAACAGGCCCAACCGCTCCGCAAGCGTCTTCAGGAAATTGAAGCCGATCTGGCCGTGCAAGCCCAACCGGCCCCGGGCGTTCAGGCTTTGCTCACGTCGCTCAAAGTCCGAGGCTGCCGCCTGGGCATCCTCACCCTCAACTCCAAGGAGAACGCCTGGCTCACTTTGGAAACCCTTGGGCTGGACCAATTCTTTGAACCAGAAGCCGTGCTGGGACGTTGGTGCCTTGCAAACCCCAAACCCCATCCGGACGGCATCCACCACCTGCTTAATCACTGGAACACCGATGCTCAAGACGCCGTGATGGTTGGGGATTTCCTCTGGGATTTGAAAACGGGCCGTGCCGCTGGACTCCCCACCATCCATGTTGACCCCTCCGAAGCCTTCCCTTGGCCTGAACTCACCGACCTGCCCGTGACCTCGCTGGAAGACCTTCAGAACCGACTGCCCTGAATCCTGAAGTGTGGTACACTGCACTCAGAAACCATTGAGCTGAGTAACCAAACCTTTGACAAAAGCATCTTCAGATGAGGCTGAGTTTGGAAGAGCGACGACACATTCTCGCAGCCGTCCATGGACTGGATGCGAATGCGGAGGTGCGTTTGTTCGGGAGCCGTGTCCGGGCAGTCACCGGAAAACGCCGTCTATTTGCAAAATCCCAACACTTTACAGGGCAAATTTTGCTGAGGACAGGCACCAACACTCAAGAGGGGGACTATCAAAAAATCGCCACACTCAAAACTCTGGACTACCTCAAGCAACGGGCTGAGCGAGGAGACGAATCCCATGCTCTAAAGGTGCTGAAACAGTCATCCAGCGAACCTCCGCTTGCTTCAGATCGTGTCCACTAGAAAGCTTCGTGAGGCCATAGTGAGGCGTCTTTCTTCTTGAACTGGCATTGATGAAACCGTATGTGTCGTGTCCTCAAACCACTGCTGGCCCTGGGGCTGCTGGCCTTCGCCGCCGGATGCTCCACGCCTTCCCCTCCTACCTCCACAGAAAAAAACTCCGCCGCGCTCCGAGGCGTGCGCCGCACAGAGTTGAACGCCCCCCCAAAGGCAACTCGACACGCCTTCGTGATCGGCAATTCCGTATATCAGCACCTGCCGAACCTCCGGAACCCTCGTGCTGACGCGCAGGCAATCGCCGCACTGCTGAGTGAGGCGAAATTCGAAGTTTCCCTGCACCTCGACACCACCCGCAAACACCTGCTCAACGCGCTGGATGAATTTCAGCAACGACTTGCCCCAGACAGCGTGGTGCTGGTCTACTACGCCGGACACGCCGTGCAGGTCGCGGGGCGCAACCACTTGATTCCGGTGGATGCCAACCTAGGCAATGAGTTGGATGTCGAGGCCGATTCACTGGCCGTGGATCGCCTGCTCGGCAAGCTGAAAGACCGCCACACTCGTCTCAAGCTTTTCCTGCTTGATGGCTGCCGCAACAATCCATTTCCGAGCCAATCCCGGGGCATCCGTCAAGGGTTGGCGGAAATCCGTGCACCTGCCGGAACCCTGATCGCCTACGCCACCAGTCCAGGAACGGTCGCGCTCGACGGTGACGGCCCGCACAGCCCCTACACCACCGCTTTGCTGCACCACCTCCGCAGTCCGGGATTGAAGATCGAGGACGCCCTCAAGCGGGTGCGCACCGATCTCGTACTGCAAACTGACCTGCGCCAAGTTCCGTGGGAGTCCTCCTCACTCTACGGGGACGATTTCATGCTCTTTCCTGCGGTAGCAGCAGCGTTGGCTCCCGCTGACTCTCCCGGAGCCTCCACGCCCGCCTCCAACCTTTCCCTCTCGCAAATGGAGGAAGCCTTCGCTGAGTTGATGGCACAGGAATCGGCGAGTTTCGATCCTGCACCGCAAGCCACGCAGTGGGGCCGTTTTCTGCACGATTATCCGGACGACTTCCCGCACACCAACACCGATGATGATTTGCGTCGCATCGCCACACAGCACCTCGTTTTTTGGCAGGCACGGGTCGCGGAAGCCCAGAATCCAGCACGTCGGCGAGCCTGGGCGGCAGGAACGTGGACCGAACCCCACGCCGATCTCAAATTCGTGGCGGTGACCGGCAACGCGCACTTCCGAATGGGCAATGTCTTGGGAGACGAGGACGGCGAGGTCACGATTCGCATGGTGCCTCGGTTCTGGATGAGCCGCACGGAGCTCACCAAGGCGCAGTGGCAGGCGATCATGCAGAGCGGCACTGCTGCAAAAACCCCTGCGGCGGGTCTCAAGCACAAGCTCCAGCAGGGCTGGCAAACGCTCAAGCAAAAGGGACGGGCCGTCCTCCGCAAGGGGCAGGAATTATGGAAAGGAGCGGCAGTCCAATCCGGAGTAAGCCGCAAAGCAGCGGCAGAATTCCTGGAACGTCTGAACGCCTTGCACCAAGACCGCTATCGCTTCCGACTGCCCAGCGCAGCCGAGTGGGAATACGCCTGCCGGGGCGGTGGACTGCCCGTGCGTTTCGGCACCGGGCGGAACACGATCAGCCTTGCCGATGCCAATTTTGCCCCGCAAGCGCTGGGCCTGCGTCCAGTCTATGTTTCCGGACCCCAGCGTTCTGCCGCACAAGCTCAACCCGCTCTTGCCGGAAGTTTTGCGCCCAATCCGCTCGGCCTCCACGATTTGAGTGGCAACCTTGCGGAGTGGGTGACGAGCACTGAAGACTTACGGGGCGGTCACTTCCGCAGTCCCGGCCACGCCCTGCGTTGTGCCTCCCAGAGTCAGAGCGGCTGGTTCTCCAATTTGGAAACCGTCGGACTGCGGATTGTGCGGGATTACTGATTCTAGCCTCGAGTTCAACTCGTAAGTGCAACTCACCGTCTGGTGAAGAGAGGCGAGACACGCACTCAAAAAATCGACCAGATTCCTCCGGAGAGCACAGCAGCATTTCCGGATGGACTTGTTGCTCCCGCGCTTTGTGCGTATGATTGCACCATTGCAGGAGCGGCTGCGATCCGGCAACCGCGTCCTGTCCCGTTTCCGGACACCCTCATTTGTGGAGTATCCCCATGGGCGCAGAACGACGACAACACCTCCGAGCCCTCTTTGAGGAGAAGCTTGCAATCCGCACCGAGGATGCCACTGACTCCGCCGCCACCGGCTTGGACATTTCCCTCAGCGGCATCCGCTTTCACTGCGAAACCCAGCTTGTGGACAACAGCGAAGTCTCGGTGGAGTTCCTTCCGGATTTCCAAATCTCCGGACGGGTGTGCTGGTGTTGGCCCATCGAGTGGTACTACCAGTCCGCCATCCAGTTCGTCGAGATCACTCCGGAGGAACAAGCTCGGCTACGGGAGTACATCATCGCCGTGACTGGAGAGGACTACCCGGATGACTCCAAAGAGGAGGCCGGGGCGAAGGTTGCCGCCGCCGCTGTGCCGACCACTGCTAACCTTGACCTTGATGACGATGAGGAGGACTGGATGGACGATCTTTCTGAGGAGGAAATTGCCGCTGCCGAAGAAAATTTCGACTCGTTTGACGACGAGGGGTTTGAGGATGGGTCCTTGGATGATCCCAAACCTGATCTCAAATCTGCCGACCGCTTGCCCTGAGTAAGCTGATTTCTCGTGGCATTCCGGGTGCATCAAAGTAGCGAGAAGACGCCTTAATCGAGAGTCAAACGGATGACCCCACTCGGTGCCGTTGGCACCCTCCTGCTGCTGATCTTCCTGCACCTTGCCGCTCTGCTGTTGTGGTGGCGCACCCGCAATGGTGCGTGGCTCTACCGTGTGGGCAGTGTTGACCTCGTGGGCGTGGTGATGGTAGGGGCCTTCTATCACGCCTCCCCCTCTGCCGGATTTCAGGATTGGCTCGGCATGATGCTGTTGTTGATCATGAACCTCGGCATCTTCACGAGCTTCGCGTTTCAGCGCAACACCGTGGTGTTCGGACGCCTCTGGGGAGTGCTGTTCTGGGTGGGGTTCACCGACTCCATCCTCGTTTTGGACGCCCTCGGCGTGTTTGCCCTCGCAGTCCGCTGAAGGGCGTTGCCATGAACATCGGTTTCCTGATGTATGCGTGGGAGCGGATCGATCCCCGCTTCGACTCCACCCTGCGGCTGCTCCACGAATGCGCTCGGCGTGGGCATCGGGTGGCGGTCACGCATCCGGGCAGCTTGCAGGTTCACCACCATGTTCCCTCTGCGAATTGCCGAGTCGTCGTATCCAGTTCCACGCCAGACGCCGCGCCGGAAGCCTTCCATGCCAACCTCCGCTTTTCTGAGCAGCAACTTCCGCTCTCCGAATTTGACGCCCTCCTCATCCGTCTGCCCCCGCCGTTGGATTCCGAGGTGTTGGGTTTTCTCGACGCAGTGCAGCACAAAGTGTTTCTGCTCAACTCAATTGAGGGCTTGCGCCGTGCCGAAAGCAAACTCTACCCGCTCACGCTGTCTGCCGCCTCCCAAGCCTTCTTGCCCACCACCCACGTCTTGAACGACCGCAACGAACTCAAGCGCATCATTGAGGGCATGAACGGGCGTGTCGTGCTAAAACCTCTGCGCGGACTGGCGGGAAACGGGGTGTCGGTGGTGAACGCTGAGGATCCGGAAAACCTGGACACCGTGCTGCGCCGCTACACAGACGGACGCTTTGGCTCGGAATCGGACTATGTGATGGTGCAGGAGTATGTCGAAAGTCCGGAGCCGGGAGACGTGCGCATCCTCTTGTTGGACGGCGAACCGCTTGGGGCCATGCGGCGGCGGCCTCCGGAAGGCGGGTTTCGTAGCAACCTTCACGCAGGCGGAGAGGCAAGGCCCCACACCCTGACCTCAACCGAACAACGCCTCTGCCAACAGCTTGGTCCGGAACTCGTCGCCGACGGGCTGGATTTCGTCGGACTGGATGTGATTGCAGACAAATTGCTGGAGGTCAACGTGTGCAGCCCGGGTGGACTCACACGCATCAACCGCTTCAATAATGTGCGGCTACAAGCGTCGGTGATTGACTTTGTAGAAACGCGAATGCAAGCCCGGACTCCGCAAATCCATGCGGAGGAAGCCAGTGCCTGAACCCAATGCCTGAGCGTTATCCTGATCCCACTTTGCGGCGCATCGACCGCGCCGTGACCCGTGCGGCGAAGGCTCCGGATTTGCTGCACTACCTCACTCCGGTCAATCTCGAATCGGAACGCCGCCGCTTTCTGAAAAAACAAGGCACCCGCAATCCGGCCTTTTCGTATCGGCTTCCGGAACTTGATCCGATTGTCCAGAAACGCACCCTGCATCGCATCCCGCTGGAGGAAATCGCCGATTCCGAAATCCAGCAGCTTTATGTGGATGTAGTGCAGGACTGCTCGAATCGGCTGGACCTCTTGCAGTCGCTTGGCACGGAACGCTTCCTCTACGACAGTTTGCGCTACTTCGGACGTCCGGGACGGCAGGAACTCAAGGATGCGGAATTTCTGCTCCACGGAGCGCCATTGGCAGCGGACGAGCAGGAGGAGACTCTGCCCCTAGTGGACACCGCCCGCATTTTTGAGGACACCGCCCGCGACCACGGCTTCAGTTGCAGCATCGAATACACCGACCGACTCGTCTCCAAGGCCCTCGCCGGACCCCGCGGCCTGCGCATTCGCAAAAATGTGCGGTTCTCCGCACAGGAAACCCGTGCGTTGGCACATCACGAGATCGGAGTCCACTACCTCACCACCCTCAACGCTCGCAGACAGCCACTCTGCGTCCTGCAAATTGGGCTTCCGGTCAACACGATCACACAAGAGGGCTTGGGGGTGTTGAGCGAGTACCTTTCCGGAAACCTCACGCTGCAACGCCTCCGGGAAATCGCGTTGCGCGTGATTGCAGTCCACGAGGTGGTGGAAGGCACCGAGTTCCGGCACACCTTTCAGCGGCTGGTCGAACAGTACGAGATTGACCCGGAACGCGCCTTTGACGTGACCGTGCGGGCGTATCGTGGTCGGGGTTTCACCAAGGACTATGTTTACCTGCGGGGTTTCCGGACGATGCTGCTGCGCTTCCAATCCGGACAAACACTGGACGCTCTGCTCATCGGCAAGACGCATCACGACTACCAGCCCGTGCTGGAGCGCATGATCGCAAAGCGCCTGCTGCACCCTCCGGCGTTCCAGACAGTCGCGTTTGCCAAACCCGCTGCGCCCGATCCGATTCTCGCCTACCTCGTGCGCTCCTTGCGCTGAGTCCGCAAGGCTCTGATGCTAACGCAGCTTGCCTCTCTTCGCCAGACGGTGAGTTGCACTTATGTGTTGAATCCGCGCCGAGAGAATGCTGGGATTCCCTCCTCGTGCGCTCCTTGCGCTGAGTCCGTATCCCGCTCCAGCTTGAGGTTGTGCCAAGCCTTCGGTACAGTCCAGACAGTTTTCTTGCAACCCTTAACTTTCCTGAAGAGCAATGACACGAATGCTTGGTTTTGCCCTGCTGCTGATGCTGGGTGTCGGCTTGGTTTCGGATGCGGAAGCCCTGATCGAACACCGTCAATCTTGGAACACAAACGGCGAAGAGGCTGTGCTTGCGGGTTACGACGTGGTGGCCTATCACAGGTTGGGCAAGGCGACGATGGGGTCTCCGGAGTTCATGGCGGAGTGGATGGGCGGGGGTGTTTCTGTTTGCCAACAAAGCGCACCTCAAGGCGTTCTTGAAGGATTCCCGGAAGTACGCCCCACAGTTTGGGGGCTATTGCAGTTGCGCGGTCGCGCACGGCTACACCGCCCCGGTTGATGCCAAAGATGCCTGGGAGGTTTATCGGGGAAAGCTTTATCTCAACTTCAGCGCCAACATCCACAAGCAGTGGATCGAACAGCAGGATTACAACATCCAGCGTGGCGTGGAGAACTGGCCACAACTCGCAGGTGAACGTGGCTGGGTGATCTCCAGCAAGGTGCAGCAACTCGCCAAGCTCCTCGTGGAAAACGAAACCGTGGTCCGCGTACGCCGCTGGTTTGAAAGCAAAATTTTCAAGGATTGACCATGACCCTCAAGGATTTGCTCTACGAACTCGTCTGCCTCGGCTTTGTGCCGAACCTCATGAGCGAGAACGGAGAGCCGCCCCTCGTATTCCACGCCACGCGGCAAGGCGTGGGGATTCACCTCTACCTCAACCTGCAAGCCCCGCACAAGGGGTCTGTGATCACCGGAGATCAGAAGTACACCCGGTTGGATTTCGGCACCGAGGAGGAGCTTTGCGAGTGGGCGGTGGCCACGCTCAACCAGTTGAGTGGCGAAGAACCAGCACCGGAGCCAGAGTTTCCCCCCGCCCCAGAACCAGTCATCGAGCCAAGTTCAGAGGCTTAGCCGCCGGCGCTTGCGCCCCGTTGATTGCGACCAGTCACGCGGTTTCCACGCGCCCTGCTCCCGGGAATCGTCCGAACGCCGCTCCCGATCATCCCCGTTGCGCTCGAAACGTTGACCACGCGGCTTGAAGTCACTGCTCTGCTCAAAGCGTCGGTCGGAGGGCTTGCGGTCGGAAGGTTTGCGTTCAAAGCGTTTGAAATCTCCCCGGCCTTCCCCGTTTTGTGGCGCAGGCTTGCGGTCAAACTTCTGGGAATCCTGTGAATTGCCACGCTGATTGTCATCACGTTTCCCGTTTCGGAAGGAGCCACGATCCGCATCGAAGGAGCGCGCTTTCTGGAAACCTCCAGAACGTTCGCCAAAGCGATCCGAGTTGCGGCGGAATCCGGAATCCTGCTCACGAGAGGGTTGCCGTCCTTGGCGTTCACCGTTCCATTCCTTGGATTGTCCGCGTTCCTCGCGCTGGGGTGCTGATTTCTTCCGGCCCTGCTGCCGCGGATCCACTGCAGATCCGGAATCCTCCCGGAAATTCCTGCTACGCGGGCGTTCGTCTCGCGACTCGTCAAAGCGCTTACGCTCCGGACGCTGCGACTCAAACTGCCGATTCACGCTCCCAGAACGTTTTCCATCTGCGGAATTCTTCCACCGTGCAGATTTTTCAAACCCTTCCGTGTTTGCAGAATAATCCTCACGTCGGTTCTCCCCGGACTCTTCCGTTCGAGCGGAGGCGGGTCGGTCAAGCTCCTTGGCAATCGTCCATTTGTGAACCGGAATGGACTGCTTCAACACACGCTCGATGGATTTGAGCTTCTTGCGCTCGTCCGGAGCGCAAAGTGAAACGGCGATGCCATCTGCGCCCGCACGCGCCGTACGGCCAATCCGATGAACGTAGCTTTCCGGCTCGTCCGGGAGTTCGTAGTTGAAGACGTGCGAGATGCCCGTGACGTCGATGCCGCGAGAGGCGACATCGGTGGCGACCAGCACCTTGAGCTGACCCGTCCGGAAACCCCGCAACGCCCGCTCACGCTGGCTCTGGCTGCGGTTGCCGTGGATGGAATCAACACGGACACCTTTTTCGCTGAGCGTTTTCGCCAGCTTGTCCGCTCCGAACTTGGTGCGGGTGAAAACAAGTCCTCGGGACATCTGCGACTCGTGCAGCAGGGTGCGGAGCAGGTCGCGCTTGAGCTTCTTGTCTACCATCAACACGCGCTGTTCGACGCGCTCGACCGTTTTGGATTCCGGAGCAATCTCCACTCGCACAGGATTGTTGAGCAGAGTATTCACCAAGTCCGACACCCCCTTGGGCATCGTTGCAGAAAAGAGCATGTTCTGCCGCGATTTGGGGAGCAGTGCAGCAATCCGCTTGATCTCCGGGAGAAAACCGACGTCCAACATACGGTCGGCCTCGTCGAGTACCAACACTTCCACGTCCCCCAAGAAAACGTTGCCCTGTTCCATGTGATCACGCAGGCGTCCGGGTGTGGCAACCAAGACCTCAACTCCGTTCTGAAGCATGCGACGCTGCGGCGGCAGACGCACTCCGCCATAGACCACCCCACAGGGCAGCCGAAGGTGCCGACCCAATTGGTGGACCACGGTGTCCACTTGCACGGCAAGCTCGCGGGTCGGGACAAGGATCAGCGCTCGCGGACGCTTGCGCTCGGCAACACGGCCTTCTGCCGCCAAGCGGTGCAACAGCGGCAGCACGAATGCGGCGGTCTTGCCGGTGCCGGTTTGCGCGATGCCCAGCAGGTCATGCCCGTCGAGTAGTTTTGGGATGGATTCGTGCTGAATCGGGGTGGGGGTGTGAAAGTCCAGTTCGCCCAATGCTTGATGCAATGGGGTCGCCAGCGGGAACTCTTGAAAGGTGTGCATAACACTCCAAATGGGTGGTGAAAAGACAGGAATCGCCACACCAGCGTCACACACAAAGGGACACATGGCTCCGGGAGCAGTGCTCAACCGAAACAAACGGCACGGACAATCCAGATCGCCCTCGTTCAACGGCACTTCCGTTGCGGGGGCAGGGCTCTCAGGGTGTGCCGTGGGAAAACAAAATGATGATTTCTTCAGGCAGGATCATGAAAGCAATCTAGCTAGCATATCGTGGATTTTCTGAGTTGTCAACAAAAATTTTAACTTTGGTAACAAATCACGCAAATCCCTTCTTTTCGGTTGGAGTGGGCAGCCAAGTCAACTTGGGAACGGGTAGTACTTTTACCACCTTCCACACCTTTAATGGCAATGCGACTGAAGCCATCATTGCCTGCAATCCCCATATTTGGAATCGGTGGTAATCGTTTCAACCGAAAAGAGGGTCTGATCAGTGTCCCCCTCCGAATGCGGATAAACCGCTGATTGCCAGCCCAAGCCCGGCTAGGTTTGCGTGTTCCCCACAGGCGTGGGGATGAACCGCTAAGCACATGCCGTCTGTTCAGACTGGGTATTGAGGAACTGCATCATCCAACTCGCCACCAACTCGGCTTGAATGGGATGCTGGAGCGATGCAACTCCGGAGGCGTAGAGTTCCTCGCCATAGTGTTCGCGCCGCAAGTCGAGGATGCCTTGGGAGAATTCCTTGGTGAACTCCGGGTGTCCCTGAAAAGACAACACATGATCTCCAAGGGTAAAGGCGGCGTTTTTACAGAAACCGCTGGAGGCAAGGCGAATGGCCCCGTCCGGGAGTTCCGTGACTTGATCCTGATGGCTGGCGAGGATGGAGAATTCCGGAGGGCTGGAATCGAGCCATGCCGGAGTTTCCAGCACTTGGTAAGTTTGCCGACCCACACCCCAACCCTGCGCAGCCTTTTCCGTCCGCCCCCCCAGTGCCTGCGCGATCATCTGGTGCCCAAAGCAGATGCCGATCAGCGGCTTGCGAAGCTGGTGCAGGGTGCGGACGTAGGCCTCCAGACGCTCAATCCATGGCTCCGACTCATAAACACTCCGGGCACTCCCTGTGATGAGATAGCCTCCACAGCCATCGGGGTGCTCAGGAAACTCCCCGGTGAACACGCGGTAGCTCACACAGGTCAGCTTTTGGGCATGAGGCTGCAAAAGCCGTTCAAACACGAGCTTGTAGGAAATGAACCGAGGCCGCAGGTTCTCCGGAATGTGGTCACATTCAAGAATGCCGAGTTTCATCGTAGAGCTTTCGAGGATTGAGATTGAACGAACTGGTTCCCCCCATGCTAACTTTTTCCAGGATGACCTGCAACGCAGACGATGCCCACACAGGCTGAGGGCGGGTCACATCGAGAACGATTCGCCGAGATAGACACGGCGAGCTTGAGGATCGGCAGCAAGGATTTGCGGGGAGCCTTCGACGAGCAGTGCTCCTTCGTTCATGATGTAGCCGTAATCAATGATACCGAAGGTTTCCCGGACGTTGTGATCGGTGATGAGGATACCGATGTTGCGCTCGGCGAGTTGGCGGATGATGGACTGGATGTCCGCTACGGCGATCGGATCCACTCCGGCAAAGGGTTCGTCGAGCAGAATGATTGCAGGATCAAGCACAAGGGCACGGGCAATTTCGGCGCGACGGCTCTCCCCTCCGGAGAGCGCGTAGCCCATGCTTTTGCGGACGTGCTGGATGCCGAGTTCCTGAAGCAACCGCTCCAAGCGCTCGTGCCGCTCCTGCTTCGACAACGGCATCAGTTCCATAACGGCGAGCAGGTTCTCCTCCACGGTCATCTTCCGGAAGATCGAACGCTCTTGGGCGAGGTAGCCCAGTCCCGCCTGCGCCCGGCGGTGCATCGGCAGTCGGGTGATGTCGCGGCCGTCGAGGATGATCTGTCCGCGATCTGGACGCAGCACTCCAGCGATCATGTAGAAGGTGGTCGTCTTGCCTGCACCATTGGGGCCGAGCAACCCCACCACCTGCCCTTGCGTGATTTCGATGGAAACCTGCTGGACCGCATGTCGGCCTCGATACGATTTTTCCAGACTGCGGGCTTGGAGCCTCCGGGAGGCGGTCTGCCCTTCAGACTGCTCCACACGCTCTGGCTGAACCATCATGTCCATTGACAATTCTGCAAGTTTCTCATAAATTAGATAGGTACATCGGTCGGCTTCCAAAAATAATCACTTTAGCAAAAACTTCCAGACATGCCAATTTACGAGTACGGATGCGCCGAATGCGGCTACGAGTTTGAGGAGATGCAGAAGTTCCGTGATCCTCCGTTACAAGACTGCCCCCAGTGCGAACAACCCGCCGCCCAACGCAAGATTTCCATCAGTGCCTTCCACCTCAAAGGAGGAGGTTGGTACAAAGACGGTTATGGCAACAACAAACCGGAGTCTTCCGGAAGTGACGAAAAATCCGAAAAATCAGGCGAAAGCGAGGCGAAACCCGAGACTCCAAAATCAGAAGAAGCCGGAAGTGGAAAATCCGAAGGCAAGTCCGAAAAATCCGAAGGCAAGTCCGAAAAATCCGGAAGCACCTCCAGCAAATCGGAAGGTTCGGCCAGCAAGCCTGCCGCCTCCAAGCCCCCTGCCAAAAGCGCGGCCTGAGCCGCTAGCTCCGGCCCCCCGCCGGATGATCCCCATGCCCGTCGTCTTCCAGCAACTCCTCGTTCTCGTCTGGAAAGACCTCCTCATTGACCTGCGGCGCAAGGAGCATCTACTCTCGATGCTGCTCTTCGCCGTCCTCACCCTGCTCGTGTTCCAGTTTGCGATGGGAGACGACCCCCAGCAGTTCCGTACGGCGTTGCCCGGACTCATCTGGGTGGTGTTCCTGATGACCGGAGTGCTGAGCCTCGGCAAATCACTCACCCAAGAAATGGAAACGGGGTGCATGGGAGCACTGCTGATGAGTCCGGTGGATCGCAGTGTGCTGTTCCTCGGAAAAGTCGTCGCCAACGCCTGCTTTCTGCTCACCGCACAACTCCTCTTTCTGCCGCTCTGTGCGGTTTTCTTTCAGGTCACACCCGACAATCTGCTGGGCCTCACTCTTGTCCTCGTGGGCGGCACCCTTGGGTTCAGCAGCCTCGGTACCCTGCTCACCGCCATGACCGCCTCCCTGCGCGGACGCGAGGTGTTACTGCCCATCCTGCTCTTTCCTCTCATGATTCCCAGTCTGCTCAGCGTGGTCCGGCTCACGGCCTTCCTGCTCTTCGGAGTGCATGAGGACGAAGTATTTTCGTGGAGCCAGATGTTGCTTGCCTCCGATATCCTGCTCGGAGTCGTTTCTTTGCTTGCCTTTGAGTTTGTCACAGAAGAATAGTGATTTTGTAAAAAATAAATCCAATTAATTCAGTTATTTTTAATATTTTATTGTGCGAATGCACAAATAATATTGACTTATCCGCAAATTCAAGACAGAATAGCTTCAACATGAACTCACAAACAAGGAGTCTGAACAATGAAATATGGAATGGAAGTGATCACCCAAGGTCTGAATCAGGCACTGACAGTGCAGAAGGGCCTGTGGGCCCAAAGCTTTGGCCTCTATGAGCAATCCCTCAACCTGCGTGAGCAGAACTGTCAGCAATTGCAAAGCCAGTGGCAGCAGTGGCAACAGCAGGCCGCGGAGCAAACCCAGCAACAGCAAAAACGGGTACACGAATCCACGGAAGGTGCCACAGAGGTGCTATGGTCCGGGCTTGGCACACAAGCCATCGAAGTCCGGAAGCTCGTGGAGCAGCAGTGGGAGCAGGCACAAGCGCAGGTGCCGATCTTGCAAGAGCAGGCGGTAGCCCAGATCAATCAGCAGATCGTGCGCACCTTTCACTACGAACGTCAAATGTTGGACGCCGTCCGCAACCAAGTGGTCGAACAGTTGGACCGTGTTCAGACAGAACTGGAGCCGACCCAGCAAGCAGCACCGCAACCGGTGGCTCCGGAAAGCGACGATGTTGCGCCTGCACCAAAATCTTCACCTCTTCAGGCCACAGGCCGGGCAGGGCTACAGAACCGCAAACCCAAAAACACAACGAAATAACCCAAGGGGTACCATGAAAACATCCATACAAATCACAAGAGCAGAACTCAACACTGCGATGGAACATTTCTTTGCCAGAGGCGGTTTCATTGAACGCATTGAAACCGAGGTCAACGGCCTGCGGGCGGAGAACTACGAGGAATGGCTGGGCGAGGACACAAGCAACAGTGCGCCGGAAGGCGCGGATCTAAACCGCTTCAGCATCATCCCTGACTTCAGCACCCCAGACTGCTGAGTTGCAACTGCCCAAGAAAGCGGCCGAAATCTTTGCGGGTTGCGGTCGTTTTTTTCCCGTCCGGCACCCCCGTCCGGGCGGGTTCCTGTCCGCTCATCCTCCCAAGTACCTTGGGAAATTGGCGAACACTCCGCCCATGTAGGTGGTGGCCTGTGCAAGCATCCAAGGGAACAAAGCCGCCATCACTCCCATGATCGCTCCCATCTTGGGGATAATTGCCAGCGTCTGCTCCTGAATCTGGGTCACAGCCTGAAAAATGGAGATAGCCAGACCAACAACCAACGCTGCCACCAGCATTGGCGCGGCCAACAGGGTTGTGACCCGCATCGCTTCCAGCATGATCGTCACCACCAACGCTTCAGTCATTGCACCCTCTTCAGATTAGAAATCCAGTTTGTCCGGCATTTGCAAAATACCTTTGATCCCTGCCCACAATCCTTGCGCTCGATCAACTTTTGAATTCTGACACCTGAATTCTCCTTCTGCAAGCACCATTCTGTGACGTTCGGCTAAAAATTCACAAAACTTTTGACCATCGAACCGATGATCAGGTGCCACCCATCCACCAGCACAAAGAGCATGAGCTTGAAGGGCAGTGAGATCATGATCGGCGGCATCATCATCATGCCCATCGCCATCAGGATCGAGGCGACCACCATGTCAATCACCAGAAACGGCACATAGAGCAGAAAGCCGATCTGAAACGCCGTCTTGAGTTCACTGAGGACAAACGCAGGGATGATCACATGGATCGGGACATCCTCAAGGGTTCGGGGGCGCTTCAGCTTGGCGATCTGGATGAAGAGTGCAAGGTCTTTTTCACGGGTGTAGCGTTGCATAAAACGCTTGATCGGCAAGCTGGCGCGGTCCAGAAACTCCTTCTGCGGAATCTGTTCCTCAAGATATGGCTGAAGCGCATCGCGGTTGACCTCCTCATAAACCGGCATCATCACGAAAAGCGTGAGGAAAAGTGCCATGCCGATGACGATCTGATTCGATGGCGTTTGCGGCGTTCCAATCGCCTGACGGAGCAGGGAGAGGACGATGACGAAGCGCGTGAACGAAGTGGTCATGATCACCAGCGCCGGAGCCAGTGTGAGGATGGTGAGCAGGAAAATGATCTGGAGCGTTGCCGCCACCTGCTCCGGAGTGTCTGCCTGATCGATAGCGATGCTGATTCCCGGAATCGGGGATTGGGCAAACAACAGGCTGGGCAGCAACAGTCCGAACAGGGCCAGTCCTCCCAAAAACCAATGGCATTGGCTGGAAATACGGGAGCGGCGGGCAGTGATTCCGGACATGAGGTGGCTCGAAAAGCTGGGGGCCTACTTGATCGGTTTGAGGGACTTAAGCCGCCGGGAGAGCTTTGAGGCAAACTCCTCCATCGCAGGGTTCTCCCGCAAATCCTGCTGCCACTCCTTGGCCCCTGCGTCCGCAGCCGGACGCAGCGTCGGCTTGTAGCCTTTTCGCCGTGCCGTGCGTTTTGAAGATTCCACAGGTTTTTCCACAACTGCGGCCGAGTCAGCTTCAGTTTCAGGAGCAAGAGCGACTTCCGAGCTGAGAGTGGCTTGCGGCTTAGGGGGAGACTGCTTCAGCATCTCCTGAGACTGAAGCCGTGCGGTGTCCAACGCCTTGAGGAAGTCCAGCCGGGAGCGATCGGTCTTGCTGGCATCGGCCCCAAGTTTCCCGGTCTCGGCAGTTTTGGCGGCCTGTCCGCTAGGAATCGCGGAGATGAGCGAGATGGCCGTGGGGGTGACACCACAGGCAAACTGCTGCCCGTTGATTTCGAGAACCACCACTTTTTGCCGGGGTGCAACATGAAAGGTGGACACGAGGCGGATCTGTACCTTGCCGCGAGAGGCTGGGAAACGCCCGGCAAGAAAACGGTTGTAGAACCACGCCAAGAGAAAAATCAGCAGCAGGATGAACAACAACGCCAGCACCAACGAGAGCAGAGTGCGCACCCAGTCGTCATCGGCATAGACCGGGGTGGGGAACCCGTCGGTCAACGGCTCGGCTCCGGCAGCTTCCGTGCGGCTGAAAGTGCTAGTGAAGCGGTCGCCCTCCTGAAGCTTCTGCTCCGCCTGCTCCAGCAGTCGGCTCGATTCCACGAGCGGCAATTCGGTAGCGGCGGGGCGGTGGTTGAGGGAGAGAGAAATTTGGTCGGTGCTGTAAGTGATTTCCGGATTGCCACGCAAGCGGCGGTCTTGACGGAAGTGCAAGTCGACCCGCACATAATCTCCGGAATCCGCATGGGTGGCCCGGATGGTGCGAATCAACGGATTGCTCGCAGGGCTGATCAACGGGGGTACGGAGGGATCCAGCCGGGTGTGGGGGAGCCGTAAACTCATAGACCCGGAGTCGAAGTTGATGAGTGGATCCTCCCGGAAGGCCTTGGAGAACTTCAGCGCGACCTGCTCCACTGAGCCGGAAGTGTGAACCTCAATGCGCTGGAGCAGCAGGGGTTGTTCGGCATGGATGGAGGTGTGGCTCCAGAGCAAAAGGCTAGCCAGCAAAAGCAGAAGGGAAAGGGGCCGGCTGCTCATCGGAGAGCCTCAAAGGGCTGCGAAGCGGTCGTCGGGACTGACGATGTCGGTGATGCGAACCGCAAACTTGTCGTTGATCACCACGACTTCTCCCCGGGCGACAAGCTGGTTGTTGCCCCGGATGTCTAAGGGCTGGCCCACTATGCTTTCCAATTCGAGGACCGAACCCTGATCGAGTTGCAGCAGGTCTTCGATGCGCATCTGCGAGCGTCCCACCTCGACGGCGATGTTGAGCTGGACATCCAGCAGGAAGTCCATTTCCAGAGCGCTCGGTGCCACCTTGGCGCCACCTTGGCTTCCGGAGTCGGAACCGCTTTCGGCATCCTCGTCCTCTCCAGCTTTGGCCAGCACTTCCTCGCGGTTCTCCTTCAGGTCGCTTTCAACATCGGACCAGTCGAGGTCGTCCAGATTCTCAACGGAATCGTCATCGGTCGCCGCGTCGTCTTCAACAGCGTCCTCAAGATTCTCCTCTTCCTCTGCCATGTCGGTCTAGGGCTACAGGGTTGTCGACGGTCGGTCGTCTGGGTTCACTGCCGGTAAAACTCGGAGAACAGCACCTTGCGCACCGGCTCCGGCTCCTCCCAAGGCGATTCGTTAGGGAAGAGTGAATTGAGGCGCACCTGAAGATCCCGCTTGAACAACTTCCGGTTCTTGAGGTCATCAAACTGCTCTACCGTAACCGTCTTCAACTGCGCGATCACAAGATCCTTGACGATGGGTAGCCGCGCTTCCATCCATACCTTTGGAGCAGCATCCCCAAATGCAAGCTGGAGGGAACCCTTGAGGTAGTACTTGTCTCCAGGCATGTTGACGATGAACGTGCCCAAGTCAATGTAGCTCGGCTTCTCCAGAGGCGGAGGTCCCTGCCTCACAACTTCCGGCTCCTCCTCTTCCTCCTCACACCCAGCGATCAGCACCGTCAGCGAGAGCAGCACAAGCAGCATCCGCCAAGTCAGCGTCCGTCTCCTAGGTTTTGGTGTCCTCCAAGGCATAACTCGCTCGTCCTTCCGCCTCTGGCCTCCAGTGCTCCGGTCACTGAATCACGAACTCTTCGAAGAGAACCTTCTTGATTGGCTCAGCATCCTCCCATTCCGGAGCTGAGGGGAAGAGCTGGCTGATGGCGCTGATGAGCCGTTGCTTCAGCACCTCACGCGCGTCCGCCTGTCCCACATCCTCTGCCGAAAGCGTCTGCAACTCGCTCAGGACGATGTCCTTGACCTCGACCAGCCTCAGGGTGAGGTAGGCGCTGGCCACAGGCTCGCTGAGCATAAGTTGGATCTTCACCTTCAGGTAGCGGCGTCCGTCCTTGAGGTTCACCACATAACTCTCCAGTGGGAGAAAGATCGGGACAGCAAGAGGTTCGGCGGATTCGGTGATCGGTTTCTCTTCCTCCACCACTTCCTCTTCCTCGCCTCCAGAGAGCAGCAGGAATGCCACCACTGCGATGACGAGGAGGAGTACGACCGCGACAATGATGATGATCAGCTTCTTCTTGCCTCCTCCACTATCTCCTCCTCCACTATCTCCGCCGCCTTCTTCCTCTGCCATCGTGTCTCCTTCGAGATTTGCACTTCCTTGGCCCGGTCCTTTGGGTTACCGACCAAGGGGATTTTAAAAGCAAAAGCTAACAGCAGCGTCTGCCAGAATCAAGTCCTGTTTCTCACAACAAGGTCAACGAGCCGCAATCCAGAAGCGCGGCCCTCCTTCGTAATAGAGATCCGGGTAGCGTTGCCGGGCCACTTCGAGCATGGCGAGAAACTTGGGAACGTACTTGTAAGTTTCCTCACGCAGGTTAAGTTCCCAGTAGTTCCAAGTGCCCTGCTGCTTCATTTGGCGGGCAAGGTAATTCGGCCCACCGTTGTAGCCCGCCAACGCCAGTTCCCAGTTGTAGTTGAACCGTTCGCCGAGCCACTTGAGGTAGCGTGCGGCGGAATGGGTCGATTTGCGCCAGTTGAGCCGATCGTCAAAGGATTTGCCCACACGTAGCCCGTACTCCCGCGCCGTGCCCTGCACAAACTGCCACATGCCTCGTGCGTGTCCGGAATCGGCCTTGGTGTCAAAGCACGACTCCAGCAAGGGCAGGTACACCAATTCCGGGGGCAACCGATGCTTGTAGAACACCCGGTGGATGTAGGGCACATAGCCGTTATCCTGTGCACGTTCCAAGCAAATCCGGACGTGGTGGTTCCGCGAGTAAACCCGGACGAACTTACGGATACGGGCATTCGATTGTGTCCAGACCTGCGGGCGGTTGTCATGGATACCGGTGGCCTTCGGTGTGGTCGGGCGCGATCGGCTACGGCAACCGGCCAGCACCAGCACCAGCACGACGAGCAGAATCACTCCCCGGAAGGTCCGGAATCGAACAAATGCTGAGCGTCTGGACCTGTGAGCATCCTGCATGAAAAGACTTCTGCATCAACTGTCTGGTGGAGTTGCGTCGCCGCGTCATCCCGTGTATCGACGTCCTCGAAAATCCCGAAAACCGCCGAGCCACTTCCACTCACGGATGCACCAATTGCGCCAACCGAACGGAGTTTTGACTTCAGCACTTCCAGTTCTGGAAACCGATTCCGCAAGGTTAGCTCAAAGCGGTTGCAGAGCATCGCCTCCAATGTTTGCGGGGAGTCCGGTGGATGCGGCGGGGACTCCTCCAGCGGCTGGCAGTTGTCGTAAGCCTCGGCGGTGGAACTGGAAAACGGAGGTTTGAGCACCACAAGCGGCAGACACGGGTAGTCCGGCAGAGGACACAACGCTTCCCCGCGTCCCGTGGCCTCGCAGGGCTGAGGATCGAGAAAAAACGGCACGTCCGCGCCCAACCCAACAGCAAGCATGTGGAGCATCGAAGCACTGAGTCGATTTCCGTGCAGATGGTTCAGCACCCGCAAAACCGCAGCGGCATCACTGCTCCCCCCGCCAAGCCCAGCCCCGTCCGGAATATGCTTCTCCAAGTGAAGCTTCAGATGCACGGTTTGCTGAGTGTCCTGCTCAAACGCCCGCACCGCTCGTACCGCGAGGTTGTACTCCGGCTCCACCATGACCGGACGCCCTGTGCTTTGAAACCTCACCCCTCCGGAAGTTTGCGGTGTAAAGCTCAACCGGTCATAAAGGCTGATCGGAACCAGATGCAGAAATAGATCGTGAAAGCCGTCCGGACGCTTGCGCAGAATCTGGAGAACCGGGTTGATCTTTGCAGGAGACCAAATGTCCACTTGGCTTTCTGGAGAAAGAAGTTCCCGTTTGTCCCTGTAGCCAATCTCAGCCATCATAAGGGACTGCTAGTTTCTTTGCTAGAAGTAGATCACTCAGGTTTTGACCATCCACAATCACAGATGCAACAATCCTGAAGTACTTCTCCCGTTCAATATCGTGGAGGGTGATTTCGTTTGCGCGGTTCAGTATCCCCTCGATCAAAGTTTTGGTCTCTTTTACCTTCTGTTTTTCAAACAGATATTTTACCCGTATTTCCAGTGTGTCGATGCCCCGCACCCTGATTCCGATTTCATTTCCAAAAAGCGGATGCACTCCGGGAATGTTTACGGTCATGGTGTCCCCGTCATAGTTCCGGACATATTCGACACCGGAGAAATTGGAGGTTGAAACAGGTGCTCTGATCAGTTTCTCTATCAACGGGATCTGCACCCACTGAATTCGACCTTTCCTCCTTTCATCGGGGGGTGCCGGGGACTGACGCCTCCTTAGCCCATGCAGGGGTCTTTTGAAAAGGAGAAAAGGAAAGAGGGTAAAGGGTTAGTTGTCCCGAGCTGGACAATAAAAAAATCCCCGCTGCAAGCAGACGGGGTATTTTGGACGCTTTTGAGAAAAGCTGGGCAAAACTAAACTCAATTTTCGCCCCAAGGGGTGGGGTATTATCAAAAAATATTCTCAATAAAATCAATGACTTACGAGAAGATGCGTAACATCAGTCATTTATTAGACGGTCCACTAGAATAGATGCCGGAGTATCCTGCCAACTGAAGCAATTCGATTTCCAGCTCCAGCATTTTGCGGGCTTCTTCCTCAGAGCGTTCGTGATCCCACCCGGCGAGGTGGGCACAGCCATGTGCGAGCATCCGGGCGAGTTCGGTTTCCACAGGCCAGCCGTTTTCCTGTGCCTGCCGAGTGACCTGCTCCAGCGAAACCGCCAAATCTCCCACGCACTTTGCATCAGGATCATCCTCCCAGTACGACCAAGAAAGCACGTCTGTGGTTTGATCCCGCTCCCGGAACTCCCGGTTCAGCTCCCGCATTTCCATATCGTCCGTGAGGTAGAGCGAAACAGAATGCTCTCCCGGAAAAAGTTGCTGAAGGAAGATAGTCAGCACTTTTTGGAGTGTTTCGGGATCAGCCTGCTCCGCGACGGTTTTCGTGCAAGTGATTTCAATCACTCCACTCCTTGAACTCAAAGACCCGCAACTTGGCGCTGCGGCTTCTCGGATTATCTGAGACTTCAGTCTCGGTTGCCATGATAGGGCTGCGGTTGACTGCACGTCCAATGGACTGTTTGCCGCAGATGCAGTAGGGCAGATGGGGTGGGCAGGTACAGGGCTGCTCCCATTCCCGGAATTGTTTTTTGACCGGACGGTCTTCCAGCGAGTGAAAACTGATAATGGCCAGGCGTCCCCCCGGATTGAGAAAATCTGGAAGGATGTTCAGCAGGGTTTCCAGTTCCTCTAGCTCGCCGTTGACGGCAATCCGCAAGGCCTGAAACGTCAGGGTTGCCGGGTGGAAGCCGGGTTTGTGAAAGCGGCGAGGAATCGTGCTGGCAACGAGATCGGCCAACTCGGCAGTCGTGCGAATTGGGTTGGTACGTCGCCGTTCAATGATCGTTCGGGTGATCTTCGCAGCATTGCGCTCCTCACCGTATTCCCGGAGGCAGCGGCGCAATTCGTGTTCGTTGATTTTTTGGAGCAGTTGCGCCGCGTTCGGGTCTGAACTATCCGGGTCCATCCGCATGTCCAAGGGACCATCGAGGAGAAATGAAAAACCGCGTTCTGCCCGCTGGAGTTGTTCGGAAGACATGCCGAGATCGGCGATCACGAAATCATAACGCAGTCTCCAGAGCTTGACGTAGGCGGGGAGTTCCGAAAACCGGGCCTGCCGAACGTCCGTCCGTCCCGGAAACCGAGTTTCCAGTCGCTGTCTGGAAGCTTCCACTGCCACAGGATCGCGGTCGATTCCTCGAAGCTGAGCCTCCGGACAGTGACTGAGTAGTGCGGAACTGTGCCCGGCACCACCAAGGGTGCAGTCCAGCAGAGTCGCAGGTTGCTCCGGCAAGTTCGCCAGCATTTCCTCGACCAACACCGGAACATGCTGGAAGTTGTCGGTGGAAGTTTCCATGATCTCAGAAGCCCAACACTTGCCGAGCGGCAGGATGGAAAGTGTAGCGGTGCTGAAACGCGAGGTTGTGTGTTTTCTTGAGTTCCCGGAAGAGCGGGTGCGGCTGCCAGTTTTGAGGCTGGCGGAAGAGTAGATCCAGCACCTCGGAGACCACGTTTGCTTGGAGGTCATGCCGTGCCACCAGCACCGGACGTTGCATCGGCAGCACGATGTCTTGGAACTGCCCCGGATACGTTGTTGCGGGGAGCATCCCCATTTGCATCCACGGAGCTGCTTCTAAAAGCCCTTGCCGCAGTTGCGGGCTGAGCGCGAGCAGGCGGTGCAGCGGGTTTTCCTGAAGAAGCTGATGGATTTCCTGAGCCGGAGCCGGAGCCAACACCATCCAAGCGCCTTCCTGTACCCATGTGGTTTCGTCAGTTTGCGGGGAGAGGCTTTCCCAACGGATGCTTTGTACTCCAGAGTGGGTTTGCGCTCCCCAGACCACGGCCAGCGGGAACGTGTTCGGATGCATCCGCAAGGTGAGCCGAGGATCGGCAGGCAGTACAAGCAGCTCCGGATTGGCGCTGATCACCTGCAACCAATTCGTCCAGAGGACCGTCAGTACCTGCACTTTCGGGAACTCCCCAAGCCAACGTTGTGCCGATTCCGCGTCCACGATGGCCAAATCACCGCGCTGTTCCGAAAGCTGTTCCAGTCGGGATTTTGGAGCGGCAGCAAAGCTCCAGTCGAGCTGGGATTCCTTGTCCTTGACCGCTCCCGGAAGTTTCCAGAGCCGTACCAGTTCTTGGGCAAATTCGCGGGAACCTGAGCTTTCCGTTCCCCCCAGCACCAGATAGTGGGTCTCCGCACCAAAAGCAGCACTCGCCAAGATGCCACAGCCAAGCACGGCGGCAAGCAGAAGAAGAGGCCGCTTCATCGCTGGCAGGTGGGACAGAAAAAACTGCTGCGCTGCTGCTGGACGATGCGCTGGATAGGAGTGCCGCAGGTGCCGCAGGGGGAGCCGTCCTTGCCGTACACCCGCAGGAACTCCTGAAACTCTCCGGTCTTGTCATCCACCCGTCGGAAATCGGAGATCGAGGTGCCGTTCATTGCGATGGCCTCTTGCAACACGGACTTGGTGGTGGCGACCAATTGTTTGCGCTCCTTGGGTCGAATTTGCTGGGCCGGACGTTCCGGATGTATCCCAATGCGGTAGAGGATTTCCGAGGCGTAGATGTTGCCGATGCCCACGATCACACGCTGATCCAGCAGCACGGACTTGATGTTCCGGGAAGTGCGCTGGAACGGATTACGCAGGGAGTCCGGAGTAAAATCTGAGGAGAGCGGTTCGAGACCCAAGTTTGCCAAAGCGTGACTTTCTTCCAGTGTATTCAAGACTTCCAAAGTGCCAAAGCAGCGCACGTCGCTGAAGACCAGCCAGCGTCCGCTCTGAAACTGGAACCGCACCCGCTGGTGCTTGTCCAACGACGGTTCAGTTTCGGCGACGATGAATTTTCCCGTCATCCGGAGGTGCCCCAACAAGTAGCCTTTCGGGGACAAATGGAAGCAGAGGAATTTTGCACGGCGGGTGACATCACGGATGGTGCAGTCCAACAACCCCTCTCGGAAAGCATCGCGGTCTCCCTGCACAATCAGCGTGGGATGCAGAACCTCCACCTGAGCAAAGGTTTCGCCAACGATTTGGCTCCGTAGCCCACGGACCACGGTTTCCACTTCCGGGAGTTCCGGCACGGTGCCTATCCCCGGTCGGGTTGGTGCAGCCACTCGCGCATTTTGGATGTCGCTTGAAACGGCGACAGGCGGATGCGCTCGATCACCTCCTTCCGGTGGTGATCTGGAGTTTCTGCGCTTGTTGGCACGGCCCAATCCTCTGCTCCGGGCATCTCAATTTTCTGCGAACTCCGCAGCGTGTGGCGGAGGAATCCGTTTCCGTTCAGTCGCCAATTGCGAATCAACCATGAGAACATGCAGATGCCAATGCTGATGGTGCAGTAGGTCAGGATTCCGGTCAGTAATTCCGGCATGGCCACTCTTCCGGGTCGGGTCGAGATGCTTTGTGGTGCGAGCGGCAACTCACGACGAGTTTCACTCAGGAGGGCTGATGCTAGAACGTGATGTCAAGACTTGGAAGCTTCAGAAACCTGAGCATCTGTGGCGGATTTCATCATGGTCTCCATGCTGCGCCCCAGAGTTTCCACAAACTGCCGTCCAAACTGGAAGGTCGGTCCCATCATCTCCGCCATGATTTCGGAGTCCATCTGACCCGTGCGCATCTGCTCTGCAAACTTCTCCAGCACCTCCCCCTGCACTTTCGAGAGGTTAGGCATTCCCAAGGTCTCCCGGATTTCTTCCGGAGTGGCTTCAATGCTGATGTTGATTTTCATGGCGATCCCTTGTCGTTGTTCTCGTGTACGCAGGTCGGCCCGCGCTGGTATTAGAAAAAATTCACGAGCCGAGAAACACCCACGGTGTTTGTGTCCGGGCTTGCTGCTCGTAGGCTGAGATTTGCTCGGCGAACCCAAGGGTCCAGCCAATGTCGTCGAGCCCGCCGAGCAGGCAGTGTTTTGCAAAGGGATCGACCTCAAAGGAGAACACCTGTCCACTTGGGGAGCGGACCTCCTGCGAAGGCAAGTCAACGGTCAACTCGCAAGCTTGGTTCGTTTCAACCTCCTCGAACAACGCCTGCACCTCCTCCGGTTGCAACATCACCACAAGGATGCCGTTCTTGCGGCAGTTGTTGTTGAAGATGTCCGCAAAGCTTGGCGCGATGATGCAACGGAAGCCGTAATCAAGCAAGGCCCACGGTGCGTGTTCCCGACTGGAGCCGCAACCAAAGTTGTCGCGGGCCAACAGGATTTGTGCGCCTTGGTAGCGTGGAGCGTTCAGCACGAACTCCGGATTGGGCTGAGTGCCGGCATCGTCCAGATAGCGCCAGTCGTGAAAAAGGTGGATGCCAAAGCCCGTGCGTTCGATCTTCTTGAGGAACTGCTTGGGAATGATCTGATCCGTGTCAACGTTGATCTGGTCAAACGCAGCAGTCAGGGCGGTCAGTTGGGTGAACGGTTCCATAGTGTTCTTTTCAAAGTTCAATGTTCTGGGGAAATTCTGGGAAGAGCCGTGAAGTGGCTAGTGGACCTTCTGCGTCAAAAAAACTCAAGCGGCCATCCTCATCACAGTACCAAACTTCTTCGGCCCCTGCTTCAAAGTACAACCCTTGTTTTTCGCGCATTTCCTGAGCGGTGTTGCCGGGGGAGAACACCTCCACGAACACCTCCGGAGCAATGGAGCGTTCCACCTCGTACCGGATCTGCTCAAAGTGCTCACGCGAAGCCCAAGCCACATCCGCTGCTTTTGTGCCCATGCGAGTATGAATCGCACATTCGAGACCATCGCCTTGCCGTCAGAACACATCAGCAGCATCAGGTGTGCAATTTCAGCTTGATAGATGGAGTGATTCACTCGAACGGGAGCCATGACGATTTTTCCAAACTCATTGAGTTCAATCTTGAAGGGAAGATTTCTCAGGCTGGGATGTTCGCAGGCTTCCTGCCAGTTCATGGGGCGCTCCGGTTACAGGGTGCGGGGATCGGCAAAGCGTCCGGCCACGGCGGCGGCGGCGGCCATCAACGGGCTGACGAGGTGGGTGCGTCCACCCTTGCCTTGGCGTCCCTCGAAGTTGCGGTTACTGGTGGAGGCGCAACGTTCTCCGGGTTGGAGCATGTCATCGTTCATGGCAAGACACATCGAACATCCGGGTTCGCGCCAGTCAAAACCGGCTTCCATGAAGACCTGATCCAGCCCCTCCTCTTCGGCCTGTTGTCGCACTAACCCACTGCCGGGGACGATCATTGCGTGGACTCCGGGCTGAACGGTGCGTCCTTTGACGAACTCCGCAACGACCCGCAAATCCTCGATGCGGGAATTGGTGCAGGAACCGATAAAGGCTCGGTCAATCGAGATTTCTTGCATCGGCGTGTTGGCTTCCAGACCCATGTACGCCAAGGCGCGTTGCAGCGCCTTGCGTTCGGTGGAATCGGCGACAGTGTCCGGATCGGGAACCCTGCCGTTGATATCCGTGACCATGCCTGGATTGGTGCCCCACGTCACTTGTGGCAGGATGTCCTCAGCAGTCAGCGTGACCACGGCGTCAAACTCGGCGGCTGGATCAGAAGGCAATTGCTTCCATGCCGCGACCGCTTGGTCGAAATCTGCACCTTGCGGGGTGAAGGCCCGTCCTTGGAGGTAGGCAGACGTTTTCTCATCGGGTGCCACCATTCCAGCTCGCGCTCCAGCTTCGATGGCCATGTTGCAGAGCGTCATGCGCCCTTCCATCGAAAGGTTGCGGATGGCCTCTCCCATGAACTCGATCACATAGCCTGTGCCTCCGGCGATGCCGATTTTACCGATGATCGCGAGGATGATGTCCTTCGCAGTCGTATTTTCAGGCAGGGAGCCCTCGACAGCGACTTGCATCGTCTTGGGTTTTTGTTGCTGAAGCGTTTGCGTGGCCAACACATGCTCCACCTCAGAGGTACCAATTCCGAAGGCCAATGTTCCAAAAGCCCCGTGGGTCGCGGTGTGGGAGTCGCCACAAACAATCGTGGAACCCGGCAGGGTCAGCCCTTGCTCTGGCCCCATCACATGCACGATCCCGGAACGCTTGTCGCCAAGATCAAAAAGCGTGATCTCAAAATCCTTGCAGTTCTGTCGCAGGGTTTCCACCTGCTTGCGGGAGATCGGATCCTTGATGGGAATGAGTTGATCACGGGTGGGAATGTTGTGGTCCGGAACCGCGTAGGTGGCTTCGGGGCAACGAACTTTGCGTCCGGCAAGCCGCAGCCCATCAAAGGCTTGGGGTGAAGTGACTTCATGGACGAGGTGCCGGTCGATGTAGAGGATCGTGTTACCCTCTTGCTCATGCACGACGTGCGCGTTCCAGATTTTCTCAAACATTGTCTTGGCCATGGACCGAATCCTTCAAATAGGTGGGTTTTCAGTAAGGATAATTCTAAAGGGTGCCCTGCTGGGAGTCAAGCTTCCGGAGCGGACCATCTCTTCGGGGCTGAGTTCGCCCCCCTTGGGTTTCTTCTTTGCTTGCAGGGTCGTGACCTCCTCGGGTTCATAGCCCTGAAAGCCGGTGTCCTTCCAGAGCTTTGTGCCTTTGGGGGAGCGCGAGCCTGCTCGTCAACGAGTCTTTTGTCGTGTTTCTTGCCCTCGCAGGTGGTGCTGAGCCCGTTGATCTTCCGGGTGCACCTCTCGATGATGAGGTTGTTCTTGATGCTGTGGCGCTTCTGCTTGCCGCTGTAGAATTGCCTTTACTGCTCGG
>LWDU01039131.1_pt1 | contig 31614 bp, 32 predicted proteins | sample 727161 | NCBI WGS metagenome assembly LWDU01 (sample SAMN04566230, study PRJNA314399) | hydrothermal vent metagenome | isolation source: deep sea hydrothermal plume seawater | place: Mexico: Gulf of California, Guaymas Basin | collected 2004-07-11
GTGATCGAAGGCCCCCTGATGGATGGAATGAGCATCGTGGGTGACCTCTTTGGCGCGGGCAAGATGTTTCTGCCCCAGGTGGTCAAGAGCGCACGAGTCATGAAGCAAGCCGTCGCACACCTTCAGCCCTTCCTCGAAGAGGAGCAGCAAGAGGGCGCGACCCAGGGCAAACTCGTCTTCGCCACGGTCAAAGGCGATGTTCACGATATTGGGAAGAACATTGTGGGCGTTGTGCTCGGATGCAATAACTACGAGATCGTAGACCTTGGCGTGATGGTGCCCGCCGGGAAGATCCTGGACACCGCCATCGAGGTCGGCGCCCGAGCGATTGGTTTATCCGGACTGATCACGCCCTCCCTGCAAGAGATGTCCTCGGTCGCCGCAGAAATGGAGCGAAGGGGAATGACCCTTCCCCTTCTGATCGGCGGGGCAACAACCAGTCGTCAACACACCGCCGTCAAGATCGCTCCGGGCTATAGCCAGAGCGTTGTTCACGTTCAGGACGCTTCCCGAGCGGTGAACGTCGTGTCGGACCTCCTCGACGAAACCCGAAGAAAGGAACTCGACGTAAGAAATCGCGCCGAGCAGGAAAAGCTTCGCGCCCTACACAGCCGAAAGTTGAAAAAACCCTTGCTCGCGTATGACAAAGCCAAGGCCAATGCGACTCCAATCGAGTGGCGACCCGACGACATCCCCCAGCCCGAATTCATTGGACGAAACTTTTTGGATGCCATCGATCTCAAGGAATTGGCTCGCTACATCGACTGGACCTTCTTCTTCTCGGCATGGGAACTGAAGGGGCGCTTCCCCGGGATCCTCGACGACCCCACCGTGGGAAGCCAGGCACGCTCCCTCTACGAAGACGCTCAAAAGCTTCTGAATGAAATCATCGACGGCGAGAAGCTCACCGCCCGGGCAGTCTACGGTTTTTGGCCGGCCCACTCCGAGGGGGAGGACATCGTTCTCTATCAGGACGAAACACGAACCAGCGAAGCCGCGCGCTTTCCCATGCTCCGCCAGCAGGCGGCCTCCAAGCCCGGGACGCCCAACCGATCCCTGGCGGATTTCGTCGCGCCGGTGGGGAGCGGCTTGCCCGATCATGTCGGGGCGTTTGCCATCACGGCGGGCATCGGGGCCCAAAGCTTGGCGGCGCACTACGAAGGCCAAAACGACGACTACACGTCCATCCTCGTCAAGGCACTGGCCGACCGCCTGGCCGAGGCCGGCGCGGAGTGGCTGCATCAGCGCGCCCGAACCCAGTGGGGCTACGAGTCCGGCACAGCCTTCTCCAACGACCAACTCATCGCCGAGGCGTACCGCGGCATCCGCCCCGCCTTCGGCTACCCGGCGTGCCCGGACCACACCCCCAAGACCACGCTCTTCCGGTTGCTGGAAGCCGAAGCCGCCGGCCTCTCCCTGACGGAAAGCTGCGTCATGCAACCCGCGGCCAGTGTCAGCGGTCTCTACTTCGCCCATCCCCAGGCGCGGTATTTCGCCCTGGGCGCCATCGCCAAAGACCAGGTCACGGATTACGCCCGGCGCAGTTCCATGAGCCCCGAGGAAACCGAGCGGTGGCTCGGTCCGAATCTGGGTTACGAGCCCGGTCCCCGAGGCTGAGATCCGGCGGCCACCCCGGCCACCCCGCCACTGCCCCACCATTGCCAAGAGACCGCCCCCTACCTACCCTGTGCCGCCCGCGGATGAACGGCAATAACCGCTCAAAACCGTCAAGAATCGCGGAATTTGCCGGACGATCCGAACGACACGGCGGGCGTGCAAAGAACCGGCCCGCAAATTGGATCCGAGTGGGGCCCCGGACAAAACGAACCCATACCCTGATGGAGAAGCGGGAAACATGCAGCAGGTCGTGATTGCCAATCGGCTGACAGACGGCGTCGTCGTCTTCTTGGGCCGAAACCGCTGCTGGGTGGAGAGTCTGGACGACTGTCCGCCCACCGAGCAGACCGACGAAGCCAGCGCTCTGCTCGCCTTGGGGGTCAAGGCCGAAGAGGAGCAGGAAATCGTGGGACCGGATCTCATCGAGGTCGCCAGCCACCAGGGAACCCTCGTGCCCGTAAAAATGCGCGAGGCCATGCGCGCCCGTGGGCCCAGTACCCGCACCGATCTGGGCAAACAAGCGGGGAACTGACGTGTACGAATACGACGAATTCGATGCTGATTTCGTAAACCAGCGCGCGCTGCAATTTGGGCGGCAGGTGGAGAGCCGCCTGTCGGGAAAGCTAAGCGAGGACCAATTTCGTCCCATCCGGTTGATGAATGGTCTCTACCTCCAGCTCCACGCCTACATGCTGCGAGTCAATGTCCCCTACGGCTGCCTCAACTCCGCGCAGATGCGCAAACTTGCGCATATCGCCCGGGTCTACGACAAGGACTACGGACACCTGACCACGCGTCAGAACATGCAGTTCAATTGGATCAAACTCTCGGATATGCCCGAGATCCTGCTCGAGCTGGCGTCGGTGGAGATGCACGGCATCCAGAGCAGCGGCAACTGCATTCGCAATATCACCGCTGACGAATACGCCGGAGTCGCCGCCGAGGAGATCGAGGACCCCCGGGTCTACTGCGAACTGCTCCGGCAATGGTCGAGCCTGCATCCCGAGTTCAGCTTTCTCCCCCGCAAATTCAAGATTGCCGTCACGGGCTCGGAGAAGGACCGGGCAGTCGTCAAGGCCCACGACATCGGCCTCCGTCTGCATCGGAACGAGAACGGAGAAGAAGGCTTTGAGGTCTTCGTCGGGGGTGGCCTGGGGCGGACCCCCTTCATCGGGAAATCCATCCGGGCATTTCTGCCCACCGAGCACGTTCTGTCCTACTGCGAGGCGATCCTCCGGGTCTACAACCAACTCGGGCGCCGAGACAACAAGTACAAAGCCCGGATCAAGATCCTGGTGCACGAGATGGGCAGTGAGGCCTTCTCGGAGTTGGTCGAAAAGGAATGGGCCGAGATCAAGCAAGGCGCTCTCGCGCTTCCCCAGGCCGAAATCGAACGGGTGCGCGAATTTTTCGCGCCCCCCGCCTACGAAGTCCTGCCCGAAGAAGACCCCGACTTTGAAGCCCAGCGCAAGGCGGAGCCCGGCTTCGCCCTGTGGGCTCGACAACAACTCGCCGCTCACAAGCGAGCGGGCTACGCCATCGTCAATGTCTCCTGCTCGCCCGTGGGCAAGCCGCCCGGCGACATCTCATCGGCCCAGATGGAAGGCTTTGCCGACCTGGCCGACACGTACAATTTTGGGGAGATGCGGGTCACCCACAATCAGAACCTGGTTCTTACCGACGTGCGCAAGCGAGACCTCTTCGATCTCTGGAAGAAATTGGTCGCCTTGGGCCTGGCCACTGCGAATCACGGATTGATCGGCGACACCATTTGCTGCCCGGGCCTCGACTACTGCGCGCTGGCCACCGCCCGCTCGATTCCCCTGGCCGAAAAGATCTCCGAACGCTTCGCGGACCCCGAAAGGCAGGCAGAAATCGGTGAGATCTACTTGAACATGTCCGGCTGCATCAACGCCTGCGGCCACCATCACGTGGGCAACATCGGCATCGTGGGCGTCGACAAGAAAAACACCGAGCTCTACCAGCTGATGCTCGGCGGATCGGCCGAAGAAGACGCTTCCCTGGGCAAAATTCTCGGCCCAGGCTTCGACGAAGACGGCATCGTCGATGCCGTCGAAACCGTCATCAACATCTACATCGACATGCGCGAGCCGAATGAAAAGTTCATTGAAACCTATCGCCGGCTCGGGCCCGAACCCTTCAAGGACAGGCTCTACGGTGCCCCTGCTTAAAAACGAAGCGATTATCAAAGAACTGTATACCCGGGTCGAAGGCGAAGATACGCTTCCGGACAGGGGCGCTGTGCTCGTGGATCTCGCGCGCTGGCAAGCGGACCGAAGTGCGCTCATCGCCCGGGGCTCCGAGATCGGGGTTCGTCTGACCAGTGCCGAGGCGCCCGAGGCTATTGCGGACGACCTTTCCCAGCTCTCCCTGGTCGCCCTGGAATTCCCGGCTTTTACCGATGGGCGCGCTTACAGCTACGCGCGCCTGCTCCGCGAGCGATACGGCTTCCAGGGCGAGGTGCGTGCCGTGGGCGACGTCCTCCTCGAGCAATTGCATTTCATGCACCGGTCCGGCTTCGACTGCTTCGAGTTCAGCAGCGACCAACCCGAGGAGGACTGGATCATCGCCCAGGCCGACATGAAGGTCTGGTACCAACCCACGGGCGACAAACGCCCCACCGCAACTCAACTCCGCCGGCGCTGATTCGCGCCCCCACGCTCTCCCGGGACACAACCCGGGCAAGCCACGCCGAGGATCTACGTCCATGGATACCCGCAATGGCTTCGTCGAGACCATCGGGAACACGCCGCTCATCCGTCTGAACAAGATCTCCGAAGAAACCGGCTGCGAAATCCTCGGAAAGGCCGAGTTTCTGAATCCAGGCGGCTCGGTCAAGGATCGCGCGGCCCTGGCCATCGTCCGGGACGCGGAGCAAAACGGTCAATTGCGACCCGGCGGGGTCGTGGTGGAGGGCACTGCGGGCAATACGGGAATCGGCCTGGCCCTCGTGGGCAACGCCCTGGGCTACCGCACCGTGATCGTCATCCCGGACACCCAGAGCCAGGAAAAGAAGGACATGATTCGCCTTTGTGGCGCCGAACTCCTCGAAGTCCCCGCCGTGCCCTACAAGAACCCCGACAACTACGTCCATGTCTCGCGACGGCTGGCCGAGGAATACGCCGCAAAGGAAGAGAACGGCGCCATTTGGGCCAACCAGTTCGACAACACCGCCAACCGCCAGGGCCACCTGACCACCACCGGCCCAGAGATCTGGGAACAAACCGACGGCCGACTCGACGCCTTCATCTGCGCAGTGGGCACGGGCGGATCACTCTGGGGAATCGGCACCGCCCTCAAGGAACGCAACAAAGACGTGATCATCGGCCTCGCGGATCCCGAGGGCGCCGCCATCTACAACTACTTCAAACACGGCGAAGCCAGGGGCAGCGAGGGCAGCTCAATTACCGAGGGGATCGGCCAGGGGCGAATCACGGGCAATATCGAGGGCACACCCGTTGATATCCCCCACAAGATCCCCGACACCGAGTGGCTGCCCGTCGCCTTCGACTTGCTCCAGTACGAGGGCCTTTGCGTGGGCGGCTCGGCGGGAATCAACGTGGCGGGCGCAATCCGCCTGGCCCGGGAACTGGGGCCGGGGAAGACCATCGTGACCCTGCTCTGCGATAGCGGGACCCGCTACCAGTCCAAGATGTTCAATCCCGAGTTTCTGCGCTCCAAGGAACTTCCCGTCCCGCCCTGGATGTAGACCCAAGGGAGGGGGACCTCGCGCCCCGGAGCACCCCCGCCCTAATACGGCGGCTCGGGATCGTATTGCATCCACTTCCGGGTGAGCCGCGCGTGATCGGCGCCATAAATCTCGCCCACCAGCCAAAGAGACATGTCGATTCCGGCGGAAACCCCAGCGGATGTGACAACCCGGCCATCCCGGACGTAACGCACGTCCTCCAACACCTTCGAATCCGGTGCGAGCCCCCTCAGAGTCTCGATGTAGCCCCAATGGGTGGTAATTTCGCAACCCTTTGCCAACCCGGCGCGGCACAGAAGAATCGATCCGGTACAAACGCTGGTGACCCACGTGCACGGCTCCGCCGCCGCCGCCAGCCAATCCACCAAAACCGGGTTGTCCATCTCCACCCGACTTCCCTGGCCCCCCGGAACGACCACCACGTCCAGGGGAGGAGCCGACGCGAAGTCATAGTCCGGAAGAACCCGCAAGCCCTTGGCGCAGACCACGGGGGCTTGGGTTTGGGCAATGGTTTTCACGGCCAGATCCTTACCCATGGCGGCCATGCCGAAAACTTCGAAGGGCCCCGCCCAGTCGAGTTCTTCGGCGTCCGGGTACAGCAGTATTCCGACCACGAGATCGCTCATGAATTGGTCCTAAGAGCTGGGGCCCGATGTCTTCCCGGGACTGCGGGCAATCGATGGAGTCGTGCGGTCGCGGATCGACCGCGTGGGACGCGGGAGCCATCAGCATACGATATGTTCTTCTGATCCCCCGCTCATTGACCGTTTTTCCGTCCGGTTTCACCACCCCGACCGGCCGACCGCGCTGAGGAAAGCATGCACATCGACTCCACGACCAAAGTGGCCAACTCCCTGGAAGCTCTGCACAAAATTCTCGATGCAATCGCGAGCGGACGACAGAAGAAGCCCGACTGGATCAGGCTCCAGGGCGCGTGCCGACTCGACCGCGTCGACCCCCCCCAGCGCAAGGAGTTGTTGGCCCGACTTCACGCGAGCGTCCTGCGCGGCTTCAAGGCCAACAACTGCCAAAACGATGACGCCGAGGCCCGAATAGAATATTGGCGCAGCGTAAGCGGTATGGGTTTTCACGACTTTTCCGAGCAGGGTTGGATGAAGTGTTACGACTCGCCCTTCGTGGAGAACTACGACTATATCGGCTCCTACCTGAAGGATGGGCTCGATTCCCTGGACGCCTACGCGACCTATTCATCGGTTCTCGGCACATTCGATTTCACCGCGGAAGATTTCGTGAACACCGAACTCTGCCAGGGCGTGGGCACCATCATTGAGCCCATGGCGGGCACTGCAGAATTCGCCTACCACAGCCATTTTCGAAACTCGGACTTCCGATACGTCATGGTCGATCTCGACGAAAGCGCCCAGAGCCGGGTATTGGCTCAGAACTGGCTGCCGGATACCGAGAAGCACTACCTACACGCCAATGTTCTCGACGAATCGGTCTGGGCCCAGATCAAGAGCGTGACAACCGGGGAGAGCCTCAGCTATATCGGCAAGCAGAGTCATCACCTCTTCAGCGCCAAGGAACTCTTCCGTTTGATGGACGTGGCGACCCAACACGTCGACTACTTCATGCTCGAAACGCCTCAACTCGCTCCCGTGATGGAGATGGGGGGAACCGATGATCTGACTCGCCCCGAAATGAAGGATGCGGGTTTCGAAGTGGAACTCATCGAAGATCCCGATGGCGAGCCCAACCCCTTCACCAACTTGATGCACTTCCACCTGGGGGCCAGCGATCCCACCGGTCATCGGAAGCTCTTTGAATACCGCAACTGGACAGTCTGGTCCCAGTCAATCCTCGTCACCCTGGCACGCATCCTCGACCTGAACGCATTCTACTTCCATTCGGAATTGCACGAATTCGTGTCGGTGGAAGAGGAGTGGCAAGATTGCGACGTCGAGGACGAAGTGACCTTCATGCTCTTCACCCGGAGAGAGCTTCCTCCTTCCCCCTGAGCGCCCACACCTCCTCTCTATCCCTGAGCGCGCACACCTCCTCTCTATCCCTGAGCGCGCACACCTCCTCTCTATCCCTGAGCGCGCACACCTCGACACCCGGACAGGGGGGGCTGCCGGTCAAATTCCCGTGATCCCCCCGGCGCCCTCCTGGGGCATCGCATCCAGGTGCTCCGTACATCCGAGCAGGACCACTCGTCCGGTCATGGGGAGATCGGCGAGCGCGCCGCGGGCGGACGCACCGGGGCTGCCGCTGCCGGCGGATCCCAACGGCTCCGGTGTCTCGGCATCAACAATCTCGACAAGGGTGAGGCTCGTGTTGCCAATGGAACGAGGCGCCCCTCCCTCTCCGCTGGGAGCCTCCTCACCGGGCAGCGCCAGGTGACGCTGGAACAGCGAGTGAAGCACGAGCCCGTGGGTCACCACGGCAAGATGGCCGTCGAGGCCCAGAGCCAGAGCGCAGATCCGCTGCCAGGCCCGATCGACGCGTTCGTGAAACTCTTCCCAGGCCTCTCCACCGGGCGGCGCAAAGTCCGGACCGAAAAGGTCCTCCTCCAACTCGTCGTAAGGGGTGCCCCGCAAATCGCCAAAATTGCGCTCCTGGAGCAGGGGCTCGGACTCCACCTCCAACCCCAACCCATGGGAGACCGCCCGGGCAGTCATGTCGGCCCGAGCCAGATCGCTGGCCAGGATATGGCGAATCGGGTGGGCCCGAAGTCTTTCTCCCAGGCGGGCGGCCTGATCGAGCCCTCGGTCGCTGAGAGGCGTCTCGGGAATCTGCACGATCCGGTTGCGGTTGCCCAGGGTCTCGCCGTGACGAATCAGATAAATCAACATGGAGGAAGACTAGCGCCGCTCGGCACCGCGAATATGCCGCACCTCAAATTCCAGCAGGTGCGATGCCGGATCTCCCGGTCGGTCCAGTCCGGATCAGTGCATGGACACGCTCAGTGCCCGGAGCAGCCGGCTCATGGATTTCGGCTCCACCAAGATATGCAGCTGAGCGCTGAGGTTTCGTCCGCAGGCCCGGATCTGGACGGTGCTATTGACGGCCACCGTGTCGGCAGGCGCGTGTGTACTTAGCAGGCATCCCGTAATGGAATCCTCCCGGAACCGGGAAGGGCCCATGACCAGTTTTTCGCCCATGACGGACTGAGCCGCATCGACGACCCCCTCGAGGAGCTTGCTCCCAATCTCAAGAAAGCTGCCCACGATGTCGCGCTTCGACCCATCGGCCACCACCCAGGCAAGCGCCTCGTCCGGGTCCATGGAAAGGACCGCCACGCCCCTAAAATCCCCGCTGAAGGGCTGGAGCACACACGCCTTCCATTCGAGATCGTTCTCTCCGTCGGTACCGGCCTCGACCTCGGCCTCGGAAATTCTCCCGCAGAGGGTGTGTTCGACACACAGATCCGTATCAAAAGCGTGTATCTCGGAAATGGTCTCGGTCGCCCGATCCATCCCCTCGCAGATCCAGAGTTGGATGGCCATTGATTGTTCAAGCGATGCTCTCAAAAAAAACTCCAATCCACAGGAGAGTACGCAGGGGGGGGTGATCGGTCACCGGCTACGTCCTTCCCAGACATTGAGGGTTAGATCGGTCAGAACCAACAAATCCCGGAGTGAAATCGCCCCTGAAAGTGAACTTTTGAAAATCATTAGCACCCGGCCGGTAACACCCAAGCGAACTTCAGAACTAGTTGCCTTTACCGCTCCGGAAACATGCGGCTAAAATTGCCGACATGACCCGAACCCGACCTCAAGTCGTTGTCAGCAACGACGACGGGATTGCCGCGCCCGGGATCCAGGTACTGACCAGCCTGCTCGAGGAGTGGGCCGATTGCATAGTCATTGCACCCGCCGGACCCCAGAGCGGCGTCGGCCACGCGCTGAGCGATTCCAGTGAATTGAAGATCCAACATCAGGCACCCGATCGGATCGCCGTTGAAGGAACGCCGGCGGACTGCGCACGCCTGGCCTTCGCGCCCGGCGCACCGCTGATCGGAGCGTGGCGCGAAGCGGGCAGCGCGAGCCCCTGCTGGCTGGTTGCCGGTATCAACCACGGCGCAAACCTGGGCGTGGACACCTATGTGTCGGGCACCGCGGCTGCCGCCCGAGAAGCCGCCATCGCTGGCATCCCCTCCATCGCGATTTCCCATTACGTGGGGCGGCACCGATCCATCGACTGGGACGAAGCCCGGCGCCGCGCGCGCCCGGTCTTGAAGGAACTCTTCACTCGCCCGCCCAAACCGGGCTCCTTTTGGAATGTGAACCTCCCCCACCCGACCCGAGCGACCTCGGAATGCCAAACCGTCTTCTGCTCACCGGACCCCAGCCCCCACCCGGTTCGCTACGAACGCCGGGGCGACGGGTTCCGCTATTCGGGGAACTACCACGCCCGGCCTCGCCGAGCGGGGCGCGACGTGGACGTCTGCATGGGCGGTGCGGTGGCGGTGAGCGAGATCCAACTCTTCGAATCCTGACCCCCCCATGGGCCACAAGACACCCCGAGGACCGCTTTTTAGACGATTGACATCTGTGTCAATTCGTCGATGCTATGGGGCCACGTAAACCCGGAGAACCCCATGAATTTCGATTTCTCAGACGACCAAAAGTTCCTGCAGCAAACCGCTCGGGATTATCTGGCCGAACACTCCCCCCTTTCCGCTTGCCGGGAAATTCTCGAAACCGAGAAGCCCTATGCCGACGACCTCTGGAAGGGCGCCGCCGAAATGGGCTGGCAGGGCGCCGTGATTCCCGAGGAGTACGGCGGAGCGGGCTTTGGCCACTTGGAACTGGCAATGATCGCCGAGGAAGTCGGCCGCGCCCTGGCCCCCATCCCCTTCGCCTCCAGCGTCTACTTCGCCACCGAGGCCCTCCTCCAGGCAGGCAGCGAGGAGCAGAAAAAGAAGTACCTGCCCCAGCTGGCCAGCGGCGCATCCATCGGGACTTTCGCGCTCACGGAGAAGACCGGCCAGAACGATATCGAAAACGTTCAGGCCCGGGTCGCCAATGGAAAACTCAGCGGAACGAAATTTCCCGTGATCGACGGGGACGTCGCGAACTTTGCCGTCGTCGCCGCACAGGGTGACAGCGGTCTCTCCCTCTACCTGGTCGATCTCGAGGGCGAGGGTGTTCAGCGCGAATCCGTGACCTCCTTCGATCCGAGCCGATCCATGGCCCGAATCGAATTTGACGGGGCTGACGCAGACCTCCTGGGCGAAGACGGCAATGGCGAAGCCCTCGCCAGTCACCTGCTCGACCGGGCCGCCGCCCTGATGGCTTTCGAACAACTCGGAACCGCCCAGGCCTGCTTCGACATCACCAAGGAGTTCACCCTGGGTCGCTATGCATTCGGCCGACCGGTGGCCTCCTTCCAGAGCATCAAGCACCGATTGGCGGACATGTGGTGCGAGATCGAACTCGCGCGGAGCAATGCCTACTACGGCGCCTGGGCGCTCTCCAACGAGGAAAAGGAACTCGACGTCGCGGCCTGCGTGGCCCGAATCCAGGCCAGCGAAGCCCTCGAACAGGTCTCGGTGGAGATGATCCAGATGCACGGCGGTGTGGGATACACCTGGGAGTACGACTGCCACCTCTTCTACCGCCGGGCCAAGTTGCTCGGCGCCATCCTGGGCGGACCGGCCCAGTGGAAGAACAAACTGGTCGACCGTATCGAGGGCCAGGAACCGAGCTGAAGACCGGCCCCACCGTTTTCAAATTGACAGGCTGCCACCCACTCAAGCCAAAAATCAAAAGAGGCGAATATGGATTTCAACGACACCCCCGAAGAAGCAAAATTTCGCGCCGAAGCACAAGCTTGGCTCGGCGCCAACGTCGAACTCCTCGGCGCCAACGAATCCGCGCCCGGCCCCCTGGACGAGCGAGATGACCCGGCAACCATTCAGTCGGCCAAGGACTGGCAGAAAAAGAAGGCCGACGCGGGCTGGGCCTGCCTCACATGGCCCAAGGAATACGGCGGTCAAGGCGCCACTTCCATCCAGAACGTGATTTGGAACCAGGAGGAAGCGCGCTACAACACCCCGCCCAACATCTACGGCATCGGGCTCGGCATGTGCGGCCCGACGATCATGACCCACGGAACCGACGCCCAGCGCAACCGCTGGCTCCCGGAAATGCTTTCGGGCGTAAAGGTCTGGTGCCAGCTCTTCAGCGAGCCCGCCGCCGGTTCGGACCTGGCGGGCCTGCGCAGCACGGCGGTCCCCGATGGCAATGATTGGGTGATCAACGGCCAGAAAATCTGGACCACCGGCGCACAGTATTGCGATTGGGGCATCCTGGTGGTGCGTTCCGACGCCACCGTGGCCAAGCACTCCGGCCTCACCTACTTCGTGGTGGACATGCATTCACCGGGGATCGAGATCCGGCCGATTACCCAGATCAACGGAGGACAAGGCTTCAACGAAGTCTTCTTCACCGATGTGCGAATCCCCGATGACCAACGCATCTCCGAGGTCGGAAACGGCTGGGCGGTGGCGATTACAACCTTGATGAACGAGCGCGCTTCCATCGGCGGCGGAGGCGGCGGCGGCGTGCGCGACCTCATTGATCTGGCAAAGAACGTCGAAATAGACGGACGCCCGGCCCTTGAGCAATCAGCGGTTCGCGAAAAGATCGCGACTTTCTATACCCGCACCCGGGGCCTCAAACTCACGGGCAACCGTTCGCTCTCGGCACTCTCCCAGGGAAAGACACCCGGACCGGAATCGAGCCTCGGCAAGCTCATCGGCGGGCGACTCACCCAGGAAATGGCCGCCTTTGCCATGGATCTGCAGGGGGTCGCGGGCGCGCTCAATGACGCCCAGGCCTCGCCCCAGGGCGCCGAGTGGCAGGATCGTTATCTCTCGATCCCCGGCCTGCGGATCGCGGGCGGAACCGACGAGATTCTTCGCAATATCATCTCGGAACGCGTTCTCGGATTGCCCCCGGAAGCCCGCGCCGACAAGGGAATCGCCTTCAAGGACATTCCGTCGGGCCCTCCCTCCAAATAGCAGGAAGGGGGGCGGCGACCCGCCGCGACCCGTGCCCAATAAATACGTTCAGATCGGCGGCCTGGCCACGTTTGTTCACCACACGGGCCCGAGCACCCTACCCGAAGCGCCCCCGCGTCTGGATCGGGGCAAGTCGGTGCTCTGCCTTCACGGGGCCGGGGGCAACGGGGGACTCTTCTCCGGGGTCTTCGATGCGCTCTCGGCAAACCATTCCCTGGTGGCCTTCGATCAGCCCGGGCACGGCCGCTCGGGTGGGCTCGACAGCCTGGGCAGCATCGACGCCATGGCGGACTTTGTCCTGGCGCTGGTCGCCCAACTGGGCCTGAAAAACACGATCCTCCTGGGCCACGACATGGGGGCCGCCGTGGCCCTCGAGTGTGCGCTCAAGTCTCCGGGCCTCTTCGGCGGCCTGGTGCTCTGCGCCGCCGGCGATCGGTTCCTGCTCTCCGAGGCGGCTCTCGACCAGGCGCTCCGGGTAAGCCAAGGCAAGGAAAGGCGCCCCTTTGACCCGGCGGTCTTTTCCCCGGAAACCTCGCCGGACATAATGAAGAAGGCCTTTGTGGAGGGTCTGAAAACCGATCCGCGCGCCACCTACGGCGACCTCACCGCCTGCCGGGACTGGGATCCCGGCACGCGCCTGGCCGAGGTCCAGTGCCCGGCTCGCGTAATCCACGGCGACGGCGAAATTGCCTGGGTCAAGGAGCGCGCGGCGGCCCTGGCCCAGGCGCTTCCAGCGGGCGAACTCGAAACGATCCCGGCAGCGGGCCACGCCCTGCTGCTCGAGTGCCCCGAAGCGCTGGGCGCCCAGGTCGGCGAGTTCCTGGCCCAAGGAGCGGCATGAGCATTTCGGGGAAAATCGCCCTGGCCGGGATCTACGAGCACCCCACGCGCTGGGCGCCGGACAAGAGCGAATCCCTGATCATGGCCGAGTGCGCCCGGGGCGCGCTCGACGACGCCGGGCTCGAGTTGTCCGATGTGGACGGCCTCTTTGCGGCGAGCATGTCCATGGGGATCATGGGCGTGGTCAATCTCGCCGAATACCTCAACATCAAGCCCCGCTACCTGGACGGAACCAATATCGGCGGCTCGTCGTTCGTGGCCCATGTCAATCACGCGGCCGCCGCCATCCATGCGGGCCTTTGCGACGTCGCCCTGGTTCTCTACGGGAGTACCGCCGCGTCCAACGCCATGGCCATTGGCACGGGCCTCGGCGGAGGCGGCCGAGACCCCAACACCGCGTTCATTTCTCCCTATGGGATGACCACGGTGGGGAGCTACGCGCTCGTCGCCCAGCGACACGCGCATCTCTACGGGACCCGCCCCGAACAACTGGCCGAGATCGCCGTCACCATGCGCCGCCACGCCTCGCTCAACCCCGAGGCCAAAATGCAGAACCCCATTACGGTGGACGACGTCCTCGAAAGCCGGATGATCTCCACCCCGCTCCACCTCCTCGACTGCTGCATCATCAGCGATGGCGGCGGAGCGCTGATCGTCACGAGCCTGGAGCGCGCCCGAGATCTGGCCAAGCCGCCCGTGGTGCTGCGCGGCTGCGGGGAAGCCGTTTGCCACCAGGAAACCGGCGCCCCGGACCTGCTCACCATTGCCGCAAAGCAATCCGGCGAACAGGCCTTTGCCATGGCGGGCCTCGGTCACGAGGACGTTGACCTGTGCACGATCTACGATTCGTTCACCATCACCGCGTTGGTCACCCTGGAAAATCTGGGCTTCTGCAAACCCGGTGAGGGAGGCGCCTTTGTCGAGAACGGACGCATTGGCCTGGGCGGCGCACTGCCAGTCAATCCCGATGGCGGGGGACTTTCCTCCAACCACCCCGGAATGCGCGGTATCTTTCTCGTCATCGAAGCCGTGCGCCAACTCCGGGGCGGCCTCGGTCCGCGCCAGGTCGAGGGCGCCGAAATCGCCCTTGTCCACGGAACCGGCGGAACCCTCGGGAGCCTGCACAGCGGCGCAACCCTGCTGCTCTCGAACGCCTAGACCGGGCCTGGAGAATCCATGAGCCAGAAGGAAATCGAATACAGGACTCCAGCCACGGACTGGCAGACCCTCGCCTATTGGGAGGGCTGCGGGCGCGGCGAAATCGTGCTCCAGCGCTGCACCGATTGCGGCATCGTCCAGCATCGCCCTCGCGGAATCTGCGCGGGATGTCTGTCGAGCGCCCTCGCGCATTTCGTCGCCAGCGGTCGGGGTACGGTCTACACCTTTACGATCACTCATCAGAACGGCATGCCGAATTTCCGAAATGCATGCCCCTACGTGCTCGCCTACGTGGACCTCGAAGAAGGCCCGCGACTGATGACCAACCTCGTAGATTGTGACCTCGACGCCCTCGCCATCGGCATGGCGGTGAAGGCCGACTTCGTGGCCACGGACAAGGGCTTGGGCGTTCCACGCTTCATTCCCGCATGATCCTCGATCTGCACAGCCACTCCATCGTCTCGGACGACGGTCGCGCCAAGGTTGAGAACTACTGCCAGTGGATCCGGCGCAAAGGGCTTCCCCTGGATGGGTTCGTGCTCACCGAGCACCGACTCTTCGACACCCAATCGGATTACCGGGCCCTCGAGGACGAATTCGGCCTGCTGATCCTGAAGGCCAGCGAGGTCGAAACCGACTATGGGCACGTGCTCGTTTTTGGTGTCAACGAAGACCTCCAGGCCGCTCTGGATTTCAGCCGGGTGGATCTCTCCCTGGCCGAGGTCGTCGAGCAGAGCGCGCGCTGCGGCGCGGTGGCGGTCCCCTGTCACCCCGGGCGGGTTCGGGTGGGCATGTGCGCGCATATCGAAAGTCGTGGCCCGGTGGAGGGCGTGCGCATCGTCGAAACCCTCAATGGCGGAAGCCGGGGAGACGAGAATTCGGCCGCGCTGGCGCTTGCCCGGGGAAACGACTACCACAGAACCGGGGGCAGCGACTCGCATATCGTGAGCCATATAGGACGCTGCGCCACCCGCTTCCCCGGGGAGATTGCCGGCATGGGCGACCTGATGGCCGAACTCGAAGCCGGGCGCTGTGAAGCCGTCGCATTGGAGAACGAAGAGTGGACGTCTCAGAACTGAAAGAAAAATGGACCGGCTGGACTTTTGACGAGGTCCGCTTCGAAATCGAGGCCGAGGCCCTGTCGGAGTTCTCCCTGGCCTGCGGCGAAACCGTGCCCCGGTACACCGACCCCAACGACTCGGATTTTCAAGCCGCTCCCAGCTATGCCGCGCGCTTCCACGGCCGACGGCAAATGCCCGAGGGCTTTCCCGTCGATCTCGCGACAAGCTTCGACGGCGGGAAGAGCGTGGAGTGGAAGGCGCCCATCCGCCCGGGCGATTCCGTGGTGGCCCGATCGCATATCCACGACATCTTCGAAAAAACCGGTCGATCCGGAGGCATGATGTTCATCGTTCACCGCATGGAGTTCTCCAATCAAGACGATCAACTCGTCGCCATCGTCGACTGGAAGATGATCCAGAAATTGAAGTAAGGAGCGCGGCATGAGCGACCCCAAAACGGTACTCGCCTACGAGGACGTGGATTTCGGTGACGAACTCCCCGAGGTGGTGCCCGACGTCACCATGGCGGCAATTCAGCGCTTCGGCGCCACCACGGGCATGACCTATTGGCGCTTTACCGACCACGAGCGGGCTCGAGCCTCGGGGCTGCCCGGCGCCATCGTGCCCGGCATCATGAGCCAGGGCATCCTGGTCAGCCTGATCCACCGCTGGGCCCCGAACGCCCAGGTGCATAAAATCGACACGATCTTCCGCGCCCCGGTGCTGGTGGACAGCCAGCCGGTTTGCCGTGGCGTGGTGACCGACATGAACGATGAGAAGCGCACCGTCGAACTCGACCTCACGGTTTGCAACGAAGCCGGCGAGACCCGGGTGCTGGGCACGGCGGTCGTCGGAATTGAGTCGAACTCTAACCGAGCCCTACCCGAACCCTAGGCGAACCCTGAGCGAACCCTAGGCCGGGCCCCGGGACCCGATCCCAAACTCGAGCAGGGCTTGGGCCGAGCGCGCGCCGTCGATGGCCGCACTCATGATCCCCCCGGCATAGCCGGCACCCTCGCCCACGGGGTAGAGATTCTCGAATCCCTGGGCCCGGCGATGGGTCTCGTCTCGGGGCATACGGATGCTGCCGGAACTGCGCGACTCGATGCCCACCAGCAGCGCATCCGGGCCCGCGTAGCCCGGGATCTGACGCTCGAAATGCTCGAGTGCCCGGCCCACGGCGCCGCGCACACGCCGGGGCAGGAGCGCGTCGATGCGCCCGGGCCGAATACCCAGCTTGTAGCTGCTACCGGCCAGCCCCTCCGAAATCCGGCCGGCCAGGAAATCGTCCGCGCGTTGGGCGGGCGCGGTCCAGTCCCCCCCGCCCTCTTCAAAAAAGCGACGCTCGAGCGCTTCCCGATAATCGATCCCCGCAAAGATCCCGGAACCGGTCTCCCCGGCACCCAGTGTGGTCACCAATGCGGCGTTCGCGTATGGGGACGAGTGACGGGAATTGCTCATGCCATTGGTGCAGAGCAGACCGGGCCGGTTGACACTCGCCACGATCTGGCCCCCGGGACACATGCAGAAGCTATGCGCCGCCGGGGCGCCGCCTCCGGCCTTCGAGGTCAGGCTGTAATAGGCCGCCCCCAGGCCCTGGGCCAGTGCCGAATCCCCAAAGCGCGCACCATCGATGAGCCGTTGGGGATGCTCGATCCGTACCCCGAGTTGGAAGGGCTTCGGCCCCAGAACCACGCCCTGGGTCGCCAGTCCTTCGAGGGTATCCCGGGCGCTGTGCCCAAGCGCCAGGAACACCGCCTGGCAGGGCAACTCGCCCTGGGATGTACGAACACCGCGCACCCGGACCGACCCCGCCGCCGGGTCGAGCACCAGGGCCTCCAGCCGGGTTCCCCAGTGAAAGCGCACGCCGAGCCCCTCCATGCGCTCGCGCATCCGAGGCAGGATGCGATGCAGACGGTCGGTGCCGATATGGGCCCGGGCGTCGTACGCGATTTCTGCCGGGGCACCGCATTCGATCCACTCATCGAGGATGGGAGTCTCCAGGGGATGATCCACCCGGGTGTAGATCTTGCCATCGGAGTAGGTCCCCGCCCCGCCCTCCCCGAAGAGCAGGTTCGCCTCGGGGTCCAGAGTCCGGGTGCCTAGAAAACGCGCCACCGCGCGGCTGCGTTCGGCCAGCACCGGGCCGCGGTCGATCAGGTCGACCGCTACCCCGCTTCGGGCCAGGGCCAGCCCGGCCAGCAGGCCCGCCGGTCCCGCACCCACCACCACGACCCGGGCGCCGCGAAGCGAAGCATGGGGGGACTCGACGCCCAGGCGTGCCGGCGCCGGGCGCGCCACCACCCGGCCGCTCCGCACGGCTTGATGAAAGCCCCGCCCCCCACGCGCCTCGAAATCCGCGTCGAGTTGCAGGTCCACGTGGACCACGAAACGCAGCCTCGAACCCCCGCGCTGACGCCGGGCATCCAAGGCCTTGTGCCCGATCCCCAAGCTGCGGATGGCTTCGGGATCGATACCCGCGCGCTGGGACGCCCGGCCCAGGAGCACCGACTCGGGCTCGTCCAGGCCCAAGGAAAGATTCAAAACCCGCCAGCATGCGGTCCCTCGACTCACCCCCACCCCTCCCCCGCTGATCCGATTGCCCTCGAAACCCCGCGCCGCCGGCCGGGCGCAGAGTCTACCCTCCCCTGCCCGGCTCTCCTCGCCCCCGCCCCGGGCCTGGCTGAAAGAACCGGCCGTGTTGACCGGAAGTCCCGCGAAAAACCTCCACCCTCGCTACTGTCGGGCCCCTCTCTCCCGGCCAATACGCCCGGGCGATTTCGGTTTCGGAACGAATGCGCCAGAGAGAACTGGCCCTCCTGCGAAGGAATCCCGTGGACAACCCAACCCCCAACCCAACCCCCCATGATCGCGATCGAGCCCAACTCGGCCCCCAGGCACGGCAACTGGCCCTGGACCGCATGGAAACCGATCATTTCGACCTCGTGATCATCGGCGGGGGCGTGACCGGAGCCGGAGCCGCTCTGGATGCCGCCGCCCGGGGACTCTCGGTGGCTCTCATCGAACAGCGAGATTGGGCGGCGGGCACCTCGAGCCGTTCGAGCAAGCTGATCCACGGCGGCCTGCGCTACCTGGAGCAACTCGACATCGGCTTGGTTCTCGAGGCCAAGCGCGAGCAGTCGCTAATGCTTCGCCGACTCTGTCCGCATCTGGTGGTCCCGGTTCCGTTCCTCTATCCCCTCTTCCACCGGATCTGGGAGCGCGCCTACATCGGCGCCGGGGTACTGCTCTACGACCTGCTCTCGGGCCTGAGGCGGGACCTGCCCTGGCACCGGCACCTGGGCCGCCGGCAGGCCCTCCGCGCATTTCCGAGCCTGGCCGGCTCGAAGATCAAAGGCGCCATCCAGTACTACGACGCCCGGGTGGACGATGCCCGGCACACCCTCGCCCTGGTGCGGACGGCTGCCCTGCACGGTGCCGCGGTCGCCAGCAGCGCCCGGGTCGAACGCCTGGCCCTGGCGGGCCAACGCGTCACCGGGGTTCACCTGCGCTGCCTCGAAAGCGGTCGCAAGATCCAGGTGCGCGGGCACCAAGTCATCAACGCCACCGGGGTTTGGGCCGACAAGATCCAGCAGATGGCCGGTCGCGGCCGAATCCAGGTGCGCGCGTCCAAGGGCATCCACCTGGTGATCCCCCGAGACCGGATTCATGGAGACACCGGCCTGATTTTGCGCACTGCGCAGAGCGTGCTCTTCGTCATCCCCTGGAAGCACCACTGGATCGTCGGCACCACCGACTCGGATTGGAACCTCGATCTGGCCCACCCGGCGGCCAGCCGGCGGGATGTGGACTACCTGCTGGGCGAAATCAACAAAGTGATCCAACAAAAGCTCACTCGGGAAGACATAGAGGGCGTCTATGCCGGGCTTCGGCCCCTGCTTCGCGGAGAAACCGAGGACACCAGCGAACTCTCGCGAAAACACGCGGTTTCCCAGTCGGTCTCCGGGCTCATCACCGTGGCCGGCGGCAAGTACACCACGTACCGGGTGATGGCTCGGGATGCCGTCGATCTGGCCGCCCGGGGCCTGGACAAGCGCGTTCCCGACAGTTGCACCGATCGGACGCCTCTGGTGGGCGCACCGGGCTACCTGGCCATCTGGAACCGGCGGCAAGTCATCGCCGAAGACATCGGGCTTCACATCAGCCAGGTCGAACACTTGCTCGGCCGCTATGGGGTGCGCATCGAGGAACTGATCGCGATGATGCGCCGGCGACCGGAACTGGCCGAACCCATCGAGGGGGCGCCGAGCTACCTCGTCGTGGAGGCCCACTATGCCGCATCCCACGAAGGCGCTCTCCACTTGGAAGACGTTCTCACCCGCCGGACCCGGATCTCCATCGAAACCTTCGACCGCGGAATAGCCGCTGCCCGGCCCGTGGCCCAACAGATGGCCGAAGTTCTCGGCTGGGACGACGCCACCCGGGAACGCGAGCTCGCCCACTACGACGCCCGAGTCCGGGCCGAGCGCGAATCCCAGCAACAGCCCGACGATCACACCGCCGATGACGCACGACTCGGCGCACCGGATGTCCGACTGGGCGAAGATCCGGGGGCCGCAGTCTTTCCGCTCAACCGCGAGCGCAGCGCCGAATAACCCGCCCCCACCTTTGATTCTCTAAACATGGAGTCCAAAACGATGAGCGAACCCCGCCCCAATCCCTTCGACCTCTCGGGCAAGACCGCCGTCGTGACCGGGGGCAACCGCGGTATCGGGCTCGGCTTGGCCCGGGGCCTCGCCAAGGCGGGAGCCCACGTCTCGATCTGGGCCCGGAACCCGGAGTCGAGCGCCACCGCCGCAGCATCCCTGTCGGGTCTCGGAGGCGAGATCCAAACCGTCGAATGTGATGTTTCCTCCCCGGAGGCCGTGGCAGCCGCCACCGAACAAACCCTCGACCGCTTCGGCCGAATCGACGCGGGTTTCGCCAATGCGGGATTTGGCGAGGCGGCCGACCCCCTGAAGCTCGAACTGTCCGACTTCCATCGCATTCTCGCGACGAATCTTGACGGCGTGTTCCTGTGTTTTCAGGCCTGGGGGGCGCATATGACCCAACGGGACGGGGGCGGGAAACTGGTCGCGATTTCCTCGATTTCGGCGATCTTCGGCACGCCGATGCAGCCGCATTACGCGGCCAGCAAGGGCGGGGTCGAATCCCTCGTCCGCGCGTATGCGACTCGGCTGGCGCGCCATGATGTCCAGGTCAATTCCCTCCAGCCCGGCTGGATCGTCACAGACGCCACTGCAGCGGCAGTGGAAAATGAGCGTTTCCGGGAGACCGTCGTCAAGCGCATCCCAGCCCGACGCTGGGGTGGCCCAGAGGACCTTGAGGGAATCGCGGTCTACCTCGCCTCGGACGCCTCGCGCTACCACACCGGGGACAGCCTCCGGGTCGACGGGGGCTACACGATCTTCTGACATCCGAGCTCGGAGGAATCGGGCAATCGAGGGGGATGGGACACGCTTCCACACCCTGCCCTTCGGAGCCCTGGGAATCGGCCCTGTGCCTATGAATCTGGCTTCATCCGTGTATTATAAGCCCGATCCCGACGATCCCCGATAACGCCCCAGGAGGATGCGATTGATGGCTAGCGGAATTCCCCGATCGTTGCGCGCCGCACCGAGCTTCACTGCCCTGACCATCTTGGCTTGGCTGATCCCTGGAGTCGCTCTCGCTGAGGACACCATCAACGGAGCCGATACCGCGTGGATCATGACGTGCTCCGCGCTGGTTCTCCTAATGACCCTACCCGGTCTCGCTCTTTTTTACGGAGGCTTGGTTCGGGTCAAGAACATCCTTTCGGTCCTGATGCAATGCATGATGGCCGCGGGCCTAGTCGGCGTGCTCTGGGTCGTGGCGGGTTACAGCCTGGCCTTTGGCGAGGGCAACCAGTTCATTGGTGATTTGAGCATGGTGATGCTCAACGGGGTGACCCCGGACTCGGTTTCCGGAACGATTCCGACCTACGTCTTCGTCATGTTCCAGGGCATGTTCGCCATCATTACTCCGGCCCTGATGCTCGGCGCCTTCGCCGAGCGCATGCGATTCAGTGCCTACCTGATCTTCATCAGCGTCTGGCTCTTTGTCGTTTACATTCCCCTGGCTCACATGGTTTGGGGCGGCGGCTGGATCGGAAGCCAACTCGAAGCCAAAGACTTTGCCGGCGGCCTCGTGGTCCATATGTCCAGCGGCTTCTCGGCTCTTGTCGCGTGCATCGTGCTGGGTCCGCGCCTGGGCCATGGCAAGGAGCCCATGCCGCCGAACAGCCTCCCGTATACGATGATCGGCGCTTCGCTGCTGTGGGTCGGGTGGTTCGGCTTCAACGCCGGCAGCCAACTCGCTGCCGACGGCACCGCGGGCCTGGCATTTCTCACGACACAGACCGCAGCCGCTGCGGCCGTCATTTCCTGGGCCGTGATCGAATGGGTACACCGGGGCAAGCCGACCCAGTTGGGTGCCGCCACCGGCGCGGTCGCGGGGCTGGTCGCCATTACTCCGGCCTGCGCGTTCGTAGGTCCGGGCGGAGCGATCTGCATCGGCATCGGGGCCGCGCTCTTCTGTTACACGGCCCTCACCATCATCAAGCCGAAGATGGGCTACGACGATTCCCTGGACGTTTTCGGCGTTCACGGCATCGGGGGCGCCTGGGGGGCCATTGCCACCGGGCTCTTCATCGCTTCCTGGGGACAGACCGAAGGCGTCAGCTGGGCGTCCCAGGTCTGGAAGCAAGTCGTTAGCGTCGGCTTCACCGCGGTCTACGCCGTGGTGCTCTCCTACATCATCCTAAAGGTGTTGAAAGCTGTCATGGGCGACCTCCGCGTATCCTCCGAGGACGAGCATCAGGGGCTTGACCTCTCGCAGCACTCCGAGACCGCTTACGGGCGAGACTCCTAGGTCACCCCAAAAAACGATCCACGCAAACACTGGCACCCTCGGCCATCGCGCGGAGGGTGCCAGATTTTTCTCGGGGGCCGGACAGCCGGTCCGAGCCGTCGAGTAAAATTCACCCAGAGAATCCGAGCTCGTCATGAGTCTCTACGTGTATATAGGGCACGACGGGCCCCGGGGCCCCGAACTGCGCAAGACCGTGCGCACCCGGCACATTGCGCACATCGAAACCCTCGACGCCGCCGGCCGCATCACCTTCGCGGGACCTTTGCGCGACGAGGCGGGCGACCCCTGCGGTAGCGTGATTATTTTTGAGGCCGAGGACTTTTCCGCCGCCCGCGCCGTCGCCCAGAGCGACCCGTACACGGTTGAGGGCGTCTTCGAATCCGTGGACGTTCGCGGCAGCCAGGCCGTTTTTCCCAAGCCCGATGCCTAACCGATTCGGCGCCCGGCCCCGGCCGTCCCCAAGAGCCCTCGGCTCAACTCGCCCAGATCGCGTTCACCTCGACACCGACATCCGGGTGCAGGCTTTGTTTGACCGGGCACCCGTGGGCGGCGCGAAGCAGGGGTTTGCGCGCGGCTTCGGATAGCCCGGCCGGAAAGCGCAACTCGACTTCCAGCCCGCCAATTCGGCGCACGGGATCCTCGCTCATGCGCTTTCGAACCCGAGCCGTGGCGCCGCTCAGCGGCCACCCATGACGCTCGGCTAGGATCCCCATCACGGTGAGCATGCAACTGCCCAGGGCAGCCGCCACCAGATCCGTGGGCGAAAAGCGTTCGCCCTTGCCGTGGTTGTCCGTGGGGGCATCGGTTTCGATCTCTGCCCGGGAAGGCCCGTGCACCGCGCGGGTATGCAACTCCCCGGAATACTCGATGACGACTTCGACCATGGCAACGGCTCCCTCCCTGCTGGGCATCCCCGGGTGAAGCAGCCCATCACCCGAGCAATCAAAACAAAGGGCCAGTGTGGCCCAGAGTTTTCAATCCCGCTTCGGCGCGGCTTCTGCTACGGGTGTGCAGCCCTCCCCAATGGAACGCCTCATGGAATCGCCTCGGCCCAAGCCACCCCACACGCCTGCCTTTTCGGGCGCGACAGCCGTCTCCCCGGGCCCCGCGCCCGAGAGCCGGGGGCTCGTGCATGCGGCCCCGGGCTCGGACCCCCCGAACCCCGACTTGCTCAATCCCGATGCCCTGAACTCCGATACCCTAAGCCCGGATGCCCTGAGCCCGGATGCCCTGGCCGTGAGCCTGGACGCGGCGCTGAGTCGCTTTGGCCTCAGCGCCTATCGACCCGGCCAACGCGAATCCATCGAGCGCTTGCTCGATGAGGGCCAGGTTCTGTTGGTGGCGCCCACGGGAGGCGGCAAGAGCCTGAGCTACCAGGTGCCCGCCCTACTCCTCGAGGGCACCAGCCTGGTGATCTCGCCACTGGTTTCGCTGATGCACGACCAGGTCTCGGCCCTGGACGCGCTCGGAATCCCCGCCACCTTTCTTGCCTCGACACTTTCGCCCGGGGAGATGCGCGAGCGCTTGAAGGGCCTGGCCGCCGGACGCTACAAGCTTGTCTATGTCGCTCCCGAGCGTTTTTCGGTGCCGGATTTTGCCCCGCTCCTCGCCAAACTCGATTGCCCCCTGGTGGCCATCGACGAAGCCCATTGCATCAGCGAATGGGGCCACGATTTTCGCCCGGAGTACCTGCAGATCGGGCGGGTGCTGGCGCACTTTCCCAAGGCCCGGGTGCTGGCCTGCACCGCCACCGCCACGCCGGTGGTGCGCGACGAGATCATCGAGCGCCTCGGACTGCCTCCGGAGACCCGGCAACTAATCCACGGCTTCGCTCGGCCCAACCTGGCCCTGCGTGTCAAGGAGGTCAGCAGCCAAGCCCAGCGCAGCGGCTGGGTGGACGATGTCCTCGCCGAAACCCTCGAATCCCCGGGGTCGGGTCGCGGCGCGTCAATCATCTACTCGCCCACCCGGCGTGCCGCCGAGAAGGAAGCCCAGCGCCTGGAAGCCCGGGGCTGGCGGGCGGGGGTCTACCATGCCGGCCTCGAACCCCAAGCCCGAGAGAGAGCGCACCAGGCCTTCAGTGGCGGCGAACTCGAGGTCGTGGTGGCCACCAACGCCTTTGGGATGGGGATCGACCGGGCCGACGTACGCGCGGTCATCCATTTGGCGCCCCCGGGCTCCCTCGAAGCCTACTACCAGGAGGTGGGGCGCGCGGGGCGAGATGGCGAGGATGCCGTGGGGCTGATGATTCTCTCCCCCGGCGATATGCCCCGGCGACGCCACTTGATCGAGAGTGACAATGCGGGCCCCACCCCCAGCCCCGAAGCCGTCCAACACAAATGGGGACTCTTCCTGGAGCTGATGCGCTTTGCCGAGGGAGGAAGTTGTCGCCACGATGCCGTCCTGCGCTATTTCGGCGACGAGGCCGAAACCCTCGCCGGCTGCGGGCGCTGCGATGTCTGTCGGCACCTGGCCGCCGGGGGAGACGCAAGCCAGGACTTCGACGAAGAGGGCGTCACCCTGATTGTCCGCAAGGCCCTCTCGGGGGTTGCCCGGATCCATGGCCACTACGGACTCAGCGCGGCGGTCGCCCTGCTGCGCGGGACCTCGGACGATCGGCTGATACGCCAGGGGCTGAACCAAACCACCACTTTCGGCGTGTTAGCGGAATTCTCCGAAGACTGGTTGACCCGGCTGCTGCGACGCTGCGTGACCGCCGGGTGGGTCGATTTTTTCGGAGGGGACAGACCCGTGGTCGCCCTGACCGAGGACGGGATCGCGGCCATGAAGGCCGAGCGCCCGGTACGCCTGCTGCTCCCCCCGCTGAAAGAGCCGGCCCGGCGCTCGCCGTCTCGCGCCCGGCCCGCCGCCGCCCCCCACGTGGATTTGACCCTCCCCGAGACCGCCCTCTTCGAAGCCCTTCGGGCCCACCGCATGGAAATTGCGCGACGCGACGGCGTCCCCCCCTACGTGGTGGCCAGCGACCGCGCCCTGCGCGACGTGGCCCGACTCGGGCCCACCGATTTTGAAACCCTTCAACTCGCCAACGGGATCGGGCCGAGCAAGGCCGAGCGCTATGGCGAAGGTCTCCTCGCCGTGGTTCGCGAGCACATCACCTAAACGACCCACGAATCGACCCCCTGGCGAGGGGCTTGGCCTCGCTCGCACGGGAAAGCGCTCACCCAAAACCCGTCAACCCGTCCGCGCACCCGCGCACCCGCACCCGAGGAAATGTCAGCCGTGGCCACTGCTTGGGAAACCCTGGAGCGCATCGAAACCCAGGCGGGGCCCCTTGAATTGCGGCGCCGGGGGGAAAACGATTTTCTGATCACCGTGGCGGGCCGGGTCCTGATGAACAGCCACGCCAACCGCTCGGAACTCGCCCTGGCGGACCTGGCCTGCACGGCCCTGGCCCATCTCCCCGAACCCCGAGTCCTTCTGGGCGGGCTCGGCATGGGGTGCACTCTGCGCGCGGCCCTGGACCGGCTGCCCGCCGGCGCACGAGTCGAGGTGGTCGAGCTCAACCCCCACGTGGCCCACTGGTGCCGAGGACCCCTGGCCGAAATCAATGCCGACGCCCTGGCGGACACCCGGGTGCGGCTTCGCCTCGGGGACGTCGCCGCCGCGATCAAGCAAGCCGCCCAAGCGCCCGGAGCCTACGACGGAATCCTCCTCGATCTCTACGAGGGGCCCCACTCGGGCAGCCACGCCCAAAACGATCCCTTCTACGGCCGCCGGGCCCTGGCTCACTCCAGAGCCGCCCTGGCCGTGGGCGGAGTCTTGGCCGTCTGGGCCGAGGCGCCGGATCGCGATTTCGAGGACCGCATGCGGGCGGCTGGGCTGAAAACCCAAACCCACCGGCCGGGCAAGGGCGGCCTGCGCCACGCCATCCATCTGGGTCTCCGGGAGACTTGAACCGGCCCGCTTGACAGTTCTATCCNCCCGGGGCGCTTGGTCCTTTTCCTGATCCCGGGCCCGGTCCTGGGCCTAGGCCTGGCCCTGGCCCTAGGCTTGGCGGCCTGCGCGACCTCACCCCTGGGCCGAAGTCAGCTCAAACTCTTTCCCGACGCGCAGCTCGCCCAGATGGGGAGCCAGTCCTTCGAGCAGATCAAGCGGGAGAAGACGATCTCTGCCAACGGTCCGCGCAATGCGTATGTGAGCTGCGTGGCCTCGGCGCTCATCGCCGAGCTGCCGCCGAACTGGAAATCGGGTTGGGAAGTCGTAATTTTTGACGATCCCAGCGCCAACGCATTCGCGGTGCCCGGCCGGCGCATCGGGGTGCACAGCGGGATTCTCGCGATCGCCACCACCCCCGATCAACTGGCCGCCATCCTGGGCCACGAGGTCAGCCATGTCCTGGCCAGCCATGGCAACGAGCGCATGTCCCAGATTGTGGCCGCCCAGGCCGGCTTGCTGGCTGCGTCCGTCGCCACGGACTCGACCACTCCCGCCGGCCGGGCCACCCTGGCTGCTCTGGGCTTGGGCGCCCAGTTCGGTTTGCTGTTGCCCTTTAGCCGCAGCCACGAAAATGAGGCCGACCTGATGGGCCTGGACCTCATGGCTCAGGCGGGCTTCAACCCCGAAGCCGCGGTCGTCCTTTGGCACAACATGGCCGCAGCCTCCCAGGGCCAACCCCCGGAGTGGATGTCGAGCCATCCGGCCCACGCCAGCCGGATTCGCGCGCTCGAGGAACGCTTGCCCCGGGCCCAGGCGCTCCGGGCCCAAGCCCTGGCCGCCGGACTCCGGCCCGATTGCCCTCGGCCTCCGGATCCGCCGCCAGGGACCGAACCCACCGAAACCGGGTGACGGGCTTGATCCGCCGCCTGACCCGTTTACAGAAACGATACGTATCGTTACTTTATACCCAGCCCGGAGGCCTCCCCCCGGACTGAACCGCCCCGAGACCTCAATTTCGAGCGTTCCAACCCCCAGGCCGACCCCGGCTCCCTGGATTCCCGACCCGAATCGGGCCATCGGGCTGCGGTCTGTGCCGACAAGGCACCGGTGGCTGGACCGGGCAGACCGCCGCAACGACTCGCGACTCCTCACCGCTACTCATCCCTACCCGCCCATCCCTACTCATCCCCACCCGCCCACCCCTACTCATCCATCCATCCATCCGATCCCATCCGGCCCGGCCCGGTCCGGCAACAAGGAGACCCTGTGGACAAACGCACCACCGAACGCGAGGTCGTCGCCGAATTGAAAAGTGGCATGACCCTCGGCATCGGCGGCTGGGGGTCGCGCCGCAAACCCATGAGCCTGGTGCGCGAGATCCTGCGCTCGGACCTCAAGGACCTCACCGTCGTCACGTACGGGGGCCCCGACGCGGGGCTGCTCTGCAAATACGGCAAGGTCAAAAAGCTGATTTACGGCTTCGTCTCCCTGGACTCCATCCCCCTGGAACCCCATTTCCGCCAAGCCCGTCAGGCCGGCAGCTTCCGGGCCGCCGAATTCGACGAGGGCATGCTCCAATGGGGACTGCGTGCGGCCGCTCACCGCCTGCCCTTCCTACCGGTTCGGGCAGGCTTGGGCTCGGACGTAGTCACCGTCAATCCGGAACTTCGCCGGGTGACATCGCCCTACGAGGACGGCGAGGAACTCATCGCCATGCCGGCCCTGGAACTCGATGTGGCCCTGATCCACATGAACCGGGCCGACAAGCTCGGCAACGGCCAGTTCCTCGGCCCCGACCCCTACTTCGACGATCTCTTCTGCCATGCGGCAAAGCGCCGCTTCATGAGTTGTGAGAAGATCGTGGCCAGCGAGGATTTCCAAAAGGAAGGCTCGATCCACACGGTGTCGATCAATCGTCTGATGGTGGACGGGGTGATCGAAGCCCCGGGCGGTGCGCACTTCACCGAGTGCACCCCGGATTATGGGCGCGATGAAACCTTCCAGCGCGAATACGCGGCCACCGCCAAGGATCCCGAAGCGTGGCAGGCCTTCAAGCAGCGTTATCTCGACGTAGAAAGCGAAGCCGACTACCAGGCGGCGGTGAAAAATCGATGAGTGAAGTGACCCGTGCCGAAATCTGTGCCGTCGCCATCGCGGAAGCCTTCCGGAATGACGGCGAAATCCTGATGAGCGCCTTTGGAACGACCCCGACCGTGGGCGGGCGGCTGGCCAAGCTGACCTTCGCCCCGGATCTCTTCATGACCGACGGCATCGCGACGGGCATCGAAACGGTTCCCCCAGTGAGCGGCCCGGTGAAGGAAGAACCCATCAAGAGCGCCTGGATGCCCTTCCGGCTCTTCTTCGACAATGTCGTTTGGACCACCAAGCGCCATGTGATGATGATGGCCAGTCAGATCGACAAATTCGGCAACCAGAACTTTGCCTGCATTGGCCCGCATGAGAAACCCAAGGCCCAACTCCTGGGGATGCGAGGGGCTCCTGGCAATACCCTCTATCACGCCACCAGTTATTTTGTCCCCAATCACAGCCCAAAGGTTTTCGTGGAAAAAGTCGATGTGGTTTCCGGCGTGGGCTACGACCGCGCCGCTGCCCTGGGCGAGCACACTTCGCGCTTCCACGACATTCGCTGTGTCGTATCCAACCTGGGGGTGTTCGACTTCAATTCCCCCGACCACGCCATGCGTCTAGTCTCGGTACATCCGGGTATCAGCGTGGAACACGTGGTGGAGAACACCGGCTTCGAACTGGTCATCGAAGGGGAAATCCCCGAGACCCGGGCGCCCAGCGATGAAGAACTCCACATCATTCGCGATGTGCTCGACCCCGAAGGCCTGATCAACAAGGAAGTCCGGGACTAGGCGCCCGCTTCCATCCCGTGCCCATCCCGCTCCGACCCGCTCCGGCCCCGCTCCGAAAACAGACAAGTCACCACGGAGTTTCCACATTGCCCCCCGCGCTCCAAACCAAAATCTGCGAACTCCTGGACATCCAGTACCCGATCATCCAGACCGGAATGGGCTGGGTGGCCAAGCCCGAACTCGTGGCCGCAGTGAGCAATGCCGGAGCCATCGGTTTCCTGGCCGCGGCCACCATCCCCCCGGACGAAGTGGAAGCAGAGATCGAGAAGATCAAAGCCCTGACCCCGCGCAGCTTCGGGGTGAACTTCCTGATGGACGCGCCCGGAGCCGACGTCATCAGCGACGCCATCATTCGCCAAGGGGTAAAAGCCGCGGGCTACAACCGCGCGCCCAGCGCAGACCTGATCCAAAAGCTCAAAGACGCGGGGGTTGTCTGCGTTCCCACCTGCGGCGCGGTGAAGCACGCGGTCAAGGCCGAGGCCCTGGGCGCGGACATCATCGTGGTTCAGGGCGGCGAAGGCGGAGGCCATACCGGTCCGGTGCCGACTTCCCTGCTGGTCCCGGGCGCGGTGGATGCGGTGAGCGTGCCCGTAGTGGCGGCGGGGGGCTATTTCGACGGGCGGGGCCTGGTTTCGGCCCTGGCCTACGGGGCTTCGGGCATCGCCCTGGGCACCCGCTTCCTGATGAGCGCCGAAAGCCCCGTGCCCGATGCCACACAAGCGCGCTATTTGAACGCCACCGTGGACAGCGTGCGCGTGACCTCCCAGGTCGATGGCATGCCCCAGCGCGTGGTGACCAACGAACTGGTTCAGCGGCTGGAATCCAGCAGCGTCTTCACCCGGCTGCTCTTTGCCCTACGCAACGGGCTCGCCTATCGGAAGATGACCGGGGCCTCCCTGGCCGATCTCCTTCGTTCGGCACTCTCTATGCAGCGCAACGAACGGCTCACCCGGGCCCAGACCCTGATGGCCGTCAACGCCCCCATGCTGGCGCGGACCGCCATGCAGGATGGCGACCCCGTGCGCGGCTACCTGCCCAGCGGCACTGTGGCGGGTATTCTCACCGACCGGCCCCCGTGCGCGGAATTGATCAATCGCATGGTCGCCGAGGCCGAGGAAACCCTGGAGCGCCTGGCGCAAAATCATCCGGACTGATCCCCTAAACCCGGCCCAACGAGGACACCCCCAAATGGCAATTGATACCGCGGTCAACGAAGGCATCGCCGAAGTCGTCATCAATAGCCCGCCGGTGAACGCACTGGACAGCGCGGGTTGGTTCGAGTTCGCCGCTGCCGTGACGAGTCTGGGCGCGCGTGACGATGTCCGCTGCATGGTCATCCGGGCGGAGGGCCGGGGCTTCCAGGCCGGGGTCGACATCAAGGAACTCGCCGCCGATTAAACCGGGGCTGCTACGACACCTTCGCGGCGATTTACGATTGCCCTGTGCCGGTGATCTCCGCGGTCCACGGCTATTGCCTGGGCGGAGGCATCGGAATTTCCGGCGCTTCGGACATCGTGATCGCCGCCGAAGACGCCAGTTTCTCCCTCCCGGAAATCGACCGCGGCGCCCTGGGCGCCGCCACCCATCTGATGCGCCTTTTCGGGATGCAGAAAACCCGACGCATGCTGTACACCGGCGAAGCCATCGATGCCCAAGAAGCCCTGCGCCTGGGCGGCATCGAATCCGTGGTGCCAAGAGAAGAACTGCGCGCTGCCGCCCTGGAACTCGCGGGCAAGATCGCGTCCAAGAGCCCCAAGGCCATCCGCCTGGCCAAGTGGTCGCTCAACGGAATCGAACTCCTCGACATCAAGAAGAGCTATCGCTTCGAGCAGGGCTTCACCCTGGAGCTCTACACGTCTCCCGACTCCCAGGAATCCCGGGACGCCTTCCTGGAGAAACGCGACGCCGATTTCAAGGCAGAGAAAAACGACTAGCCACACCCCCTGAACAGAATGCGCGGGACTGCAAAATATGGATCTGACCTACACCCCGGAACAGGAGGCCTTTCGCATGGAGGCCCGGCAATGGCTCGAGGCCAATGTGCCCTCGGAGCCCCTGGCCTCCTTCGACACCCCCGACGGTTTCGAAGCCCACCGGCAGTGGGAGCAGAAGCTCAACGAAGGCGGCTGGGCCATGGTGCCCTGGCCCGTGGAGTACGGCGGCCGCGGCGCGAACCTCCTCGAGTGGCTCGGGCGCGCCGGGGCGGGTCAACCAGAACGGCATCTTTCTACTCGGCCCCACCATCATGGAATACGGCAGCCCCGAGCAGAGGGCCCGCTTCCTCCCGGCCATGGCCTCCAGTGAAGAGGTCTGGGCCCAGGGCTGGTCGGAGCCCAACGCGGGCAGCGACATGGCCAACATCCAGGCCACCGCCATCGCCGACGGGGATGCCTATGTGATCAACGGCCAAAAAACCTGGGCCTCCCGCGGCGCCTACGCGCATTGGCTCTTCGGCATGTTTCGCACGGACCCCGAATCCGTCCGCCACAATGGGCTGACATTCATCCTCGTGCCCTTGGACACGCCGGG
>LWDU01044403.1_pt2 | contig 31614 bp, 29 predicted proteins | sample 727161 | NCBI WGS metagenome assembly LWDU01 (sample SAMN04566230, study PRJNA314399) | hydrothermal vent metagenome | isolation source: deep sea hydrothermal plume seawater | place: Mexico: Gulf of California, Guaymas Basin | collected 2004-07-11
ACCCATGAAGAGGAATTTACACTTGAATTAAGAACGAGGGAAAGGGAAAGAAAACTTCTATCTAAGATTAACGAATCAATAGATGATATTAATATTGATGACTATGGATATTGCGCTTCTTGTGGAATTGAAATTGGCATTAGAAGACTGGAGGCAAGGCCAACTGCCACTAGGTGTATTGACTGTAAGACAATTGAAGAAATTCATGAACGACAAAAATACGGATAAATTCTAATTTTGGTTTACAAAGACCAAAGAAAGGTTTCTCCTGAGGTTTATTCAAAATCTCAGCACAACATAGATCTAAGCTTGATTAATAAGAACGCGAAAGATGTTATAAATTTCTTAACTCGCTCAGGTTATAAAGCTTATGTTGTTGGTGGAGGAGTAAGGGACCTCCTCTTAGGAAAAAAGCCTAAAGATTTTGATATAGCTACCAATGCAACCCCCGAACAAATAAAAAAAGTTCTCCCTCGAAGTAGGATTATAGGTCGGCGATTTAAATTAGTTCATTATAGGAAAGGTAGAGATATTATAGAAATTGCTACCTTTAGGAGTGGTGGTCAAAAAAAAGTACAAAAGAGCAAGCACGGCCTGGTACTTAGAGACAATATATATGGAAATATTCAAGACGACGCCTTTAGAAGAGATTTCAAGATTAATGCTCTCTACCTAGATATAGATACTATGGAAATCATAGATTATACAGGCGGCTACAAAGACTTAGAAAATAAGAAATTAAGCTCTATTGGGGATAGCCAAGTAAGATTTAGAGAAGACCCAGTTAGGATAATTAGAGCTATAAGATTTATGTCTGCAATGGATCTTGATTGCAAAGAATCTTTAAAGACTGATATTTATAACTTAGCCAATCTTCTTGAAGAAGTTCCTGCTGCCAGAAGATATGAAGAAGTTTTAAAATTATTCTTCACTGGGTCTGCCTCTAAAACTTTTAATAAATTGATAGAGTTTAAAGTTCTTAGATTCTTACTACCCTCCACATCAAGATATTTTCAAGAAGAAAAATCAGATAAAAAAATTATTAGTTTCATAAAGTTAGCACTTGAGAACTCTGATTCAAGAGCAGCTAGAGATTTACCACTCACGCCTGCTTTTCTATTTTCAGTTTTACTTTGGCCTGCAGTAGTAAAAGGAATTGGAGAAATTCAATCTAGCAAAATGAAAATCCCTACATTGAGAAAAGTTGCGGATAGAACTATTCAACAACAAAATACCCACTCCTTCATTCCAAACCGAGTTGAAACCATGATTAAAGATATCTGGGAATTACAGATTCGGCTTCTGAAAATTGATTCTCCTAAGACGTCTTCCTTACTTGCACATAAAAGATTTAGAGCCTCTTATGATTTTCTTATATTAAGAGAAAAGTCAGGTGTTAATCTTAATGGATGTGGAAAATGGTGGACTGATCTTCAAAATCAAACCAATTTTAAAAAAGAAAGAACAAAACCTAAAATATATAACTAAAGGACTGTAAGATAGAAGAAAAAACTTACCATGGGAACAAAAGTTCTAGACTTCAGCCAATACAAGAAAATACCAAAATTTATTGCTGTAGAAGGACCCATAGGAGTTGGAAAAACTACTTTAGCCAAGCTGCTTGCTGAGTCATTTGGGTACAACACTTTTCTTGAAAAACCTAACGAAAATCCTTTTTTAGCAGATTTCTATCAAAATCCCTCACAAGCTGCTCTAGGAACCCAACTATTCTTCCTCTTTCAACGAGTAAAACAAATTCAAGAAATTAAACAAGGTGATATATTTTTTTCAACGCGGGTGTCTGACTTCCTTTTAGATAAAGATAAGCTATTTGCTAAAGCCACCCTTTCAGACCAAGAGCTTAAACTTTACGAACAAATATATGACTACCTTTCCTTAGATTTACCAACCCCCGATTTAGTTATTTACCTACAAGCAGAAACAAAAACTCTCCATGAAAGAGTTATGCATAGAGGAATAGAAATGGAGAAAAGCGTAAGTTATGAATACCTTGAACTGTTAAATGAATCCTATAAAGAATTTTTCTTTGACTATGACAGGTCGCCAGTCCTGATAGTAAATTCAGATTATCTTGACCTAGAGTCAAGTATGGGTGATTACGATCTACTCTTAAATAAATTATTAGATTATTTTAATAAGCCTGAAGGTTCAAAAATGTATTTCAACCCTTCTCCCGCTCTCATTTGATAAAATTAACACTATGACAAAAGAAGTAATTTACGAAATAACAGAAGACCTAAAAAAGAATGCTTTAATTTCGGAAGATGAATTTGATGAGATGTATAAGGAGTCAATTTTAAATCCAAATGAGTTCTGGCATAAGCAAGCCTCTGATCATCTTGAATGGATATCAGAATGGACACAAGTCTCTGAATACGACTTTATCAAAGGAAAAGTTAGTTGGTTTAAAGACGGAAAAATAAATGCAACAATTAATTGTATAGATAGACATCTTGAAAAAAGAGCAGATCAGACGGCAATTATTTGGGAAGGAGATGATCCTAAGGATTCTACTCATATTTCTTACCAAGAGTTATATGAATCCGTTTGTAGATTTGCAAATGCTTTAAAAGAACGAGGAGTTAGCAAAGGCGATAGGGTTTGCATATATATGCCAATGATCCCTGAGGCAGCATATGCAATGCTGGCTTGTGCACGAATAGGTGCGATTCATTCAGTGGTTTTTGGTGGTTTTTCTCCTGAGTCCTTGAAAGATAGGATACTAGACTCAGATTGCCAAACGGTTATAACTGCAAATGAAGGACTTAGGGGATCAAAAATAATTCCTCTAAAAGAAAATGTTGATGAAGCATTAATACAATGCCCAAAAGTACACACAGTAATAGTAGTCAGGAGAACGGCTGCTCAAGTAAATTGGGTAGAGAATAGAGATGTAGATTATCAAACAATAACAGCATCCATGGATTCGGATTGCGAACCAGAAACCATGGATGCTGAAGATCCTCTCTTTATTCTTTATACTTCTGGTTCAACTGGAAAACCGAAAGGTGTTTTGCATACGACCGGCGGTTATCTCCTTCAGGCAGCTATATCCCATAAGCTTGTCTTTGATTATAAAGACAAAGAAATCTTTTGGTGTACTGCAGATGTTGGATGGGTGACAGGTCATACTTATATTGTCTACGGGCCCCTGGCTAATGGTGCAACAACTCTTATGTTTGAAGGAATACCAACCCACCCAAATCCTTCAAGATTTTGGGATGTTATTGATAAACATAAAGTCAATATTTTTTATACAGCTCCAACGGCACTCAGGGCTTTAATGGCTCAAGGTGATGAAGCGGTTAAAAGTTCTTCACGCAAGTCTCTTAGAATTTTAGGAACAGTAGGTGAACCAATCAATCCTGAGGCTTGGGAATGGTATTACAGGGTGGTTGGTAATAACAAATGTCCGATTGTTGATACTTGGTGGCAAACTGAAACTGGTGCCATGATGATTAGCCCTTTGGCAGGATCAACAGCTTTAAAACCAGGAAGTGCCACAAAACCTTTCTTAGGTGTTCTTCCTGCCCTCTTAGATGAAAATGGAAAAGAGATAGAAGGAGTTGGTTCGGGTAATTTAGTAATTAAATCAAGCTGGCCATCACAGATTAGGTCAGTTTATGGTGATCATCAAAGATGTATAGATACCTACTATTCTGTGTATCCTGGTTATTACAATACCGGCGATGGAGCTAGAAGAGATAAGGATGGCTACTATTGGATAACTGGTCGAGTTGACGATGTATTAAATGTTTCTGGACACAGACTTGGGACGGCAGAAGTGGAAAGTGCACTTGTTCTTCATCCTTTGGTAGCAGAAGCTGCGGTAGTTGGATATGAGCATAATATAAAAGGACAAGGTATATATTGCTACGTTACCCTGATGACTGGTGAAGCCCCCTATGAAGAACTTAAATCTGATTTGGTACAATTGGTCTCAAAAGAAATAGGTGCTATAGCTAAACCCGATATTATTCAGTGGGCTCCGGGTCTTCCAAAGACTAGATCTGGTAAAATAATGAGAAGAATATTGAGAAAAATTGCTGCCAATGAAATTGATAACCTCGGAGATACATCAACACTTGCTGACCCAGGTGTTGTAGATGAACTTATAACTAATAGAGTAAATAAATAATGTCTTTAATGGATTTAATTAATAAAAAGAGTTTGCTCCCAGGAGAATCTGAAGCTCTAAAAGGAAGAGAAGAGGAAATAGAAGTTCCTGAAGAACATTTTTTAAAAGGGACACCTCTTAAAGCTCCCTTTCCTAAAGGTCTAAATCAAGCAATTTTTGGTATGGGATGTTTTTGGGGTGTAGAAAAGAAGTTCTGGCAACTGGATGGAGTTTATACAACCGCCGTTGGTTATTCGGGGGGTCATACAAAAAATCCTACTTATAGAGAAGTATGTACGGGTCTCACTGGTCACAATGAAGTTGTCTTAGTAGTTTTTAATCCATCAGTTATTTCTTATAGCGATCTCCTAAAAACTTTTTGGGAAGATCATGATCCTACCCAAGGCATGCAACAAGGGAACGATGTTGGAACTCAATATCGTTCAGGAGCTTACTACTTTAATGAAGAACAAAACAAAGATTTCTTAAAAACTCAAGCTAAGTATCAATCTAGATTGAATGCAAATGGATTTGGATCAATAACAACAGAGATTAAGGAAGCAGGTCCTTTTTACTATGCCGAACACTACCACCAACAATATTTAGCTAAAAACCCTGATGGATATTGTGGTATAGACGGCACTGGGATAGAACTGACTTAGTTCTCATTCCAAAGAAATTTGTCTTTTTCTTTTACGACTAGACCATCATCAGTTAATTTTAGAAGATGAGCCTCTAAAGACCATTTGGCTATAGGAAAAAGAGAAGAATCTACATCGTCATAAACTTTATTTACTAGGGTGTCTGGTGTGCCCTCACCATCTTCTTTTAAAGCATCAGAGACCTTTTTTTCTCTTTCTAATCTATGCTTAACAATCCATTCCGCAACCTTTTGTGGTTCTTGCATAAGCTCGCCGTGACCGGGCGCAATGGCCTTTAGATCATAATTTTTTAACTTTTGTAAAGATTCTAAGTAGTGTTTCATATTGCCATCAGGAGGAGAAATAACAACCGTCGAACCATTCATAATATGATCACCAGTAAAAATTAAACCTTCTTCTTTTAACAAGTAACAGAGATGATTTGAAGCGTGTCCTGGAGTGTGGATTACTTCTAAGCTGTAATCTATTTCAACCAAGGTGTCCCCATCAGAGAGTAACTTTGTTGGAAAGAAAGTTCTATCTTGGTCCTTAGTACTATCAGTAATTAAACCATAAGCAGGGACATTAATAGCATCTTGTAATAGCTTCACTCCTGGTGAATGATCTGGATGAGTGTGAGTAACAACGATTTGCTTGATAGAATCGGAGGCTTCCACGATGGCTTCAATATGAGTATCTAAGGCTGGCCCTGGATCTACAACAGTTACATGTTTAGATCCTACTAAATATGTATTTGTTCCAGGTCCGGTAAAAACACTCGCGTTACCAGCTGTTATCCTTCTTACTAAAGGAGATAATTGAATCGCTTTTTCAGTTTCCATATTATTTAATGATCATCATATCCTGGATCACCAGGAAGCAATCCTGTCATCTTTCCATCTTTGATAAAGAACTTTGGCTCTATAGTTGGTATATCTTTAGAGTCCATAGTTACTTTATCTTTTAATAACTCTTCCGTGTTATTAAAACCACATATATTTTCTAAGTTCTTAATGGTTGGCATGATCATCAATAAAGTACCTTCTGCGTGCCGAGAAAGAGCATCTTCAGGTTTTATCCAAAGGCTATGAACACTTTCGGAACCATCATGAATTCCTTCTTGGCCAGAAGGAGCCAGTGCTATAAAGAATCTTGTTGTATACCTTCTCTTCTCTATCTTAGGTGTAATCCAATGAGCTAAATAAGCCAGTCTATTCGTTGCTAAAGTAATACCTTCTTTTTCGCACATTTCTTCTAGCATATACTCGCCTGAATTGAGTCTATTTCTGTAGTCAATAAAACGACCATTTTCTTCTGGTGTTTCAGGATCAAAAGGACTTCCATCCTTTCTGTAAGCAATTAAAATACCAGCCTCTTCAAAGCACTCTCTAATGCAAGCTATCCAATAAGCTAAACCGCCTTTTTCTTCACCCAATTTATCAGATTTTCCATTCTTTCCAATCCGTCATCCGTGTCAACTTTTCCTCCAGGAAAAACATAAGCTCCTCCAAAATTTGCTTTAGAGGCTCGTTCAACCATAAAAACTTCAATGCCTTCTCCAGCAGAGGCATTTCTCACCAAAAGAACCGTTGCAGCAGGTTGAGGTATGGTGGGGGCTTCATTTGGATCAGCCATCTGTGTATTTACACCTTTCAATGGTTCTTTCATAAACTTTCCTTAGATTTAATAATTTTGCTATAGACTACATGATCTCAAAAATTATAAAAACCACAATTTTTTACGAAAGGACTGTCTGAATGATTGAAATAGCACCAACTTGGTTTAATGAAGCCTTAAAGATTGAAAAGTCTGAAAACAGAGTTTTAGTTGAAGGGGCTTCAATTTATTATCAAAAATGGGGTGATGAGTCTAAGCCAGGATTAATTCTGGTTCATGGAAGCGGAAGTCACTCTCATTGGTGGGATTTCATAGCCCCTCTTTTATTGGAAGACTTCCAAATCAGCGCCCTAGATCTATCTGGGATGGGAGATAGTGATAGAAGAAAGAATTATGAAGCCGCCCTTTTTGGGCGTGAAATCCTTGCTGTCGCTGAAGATAGCGGTTTCTTTAACAAAAAAATAAATGACCCCATTATTTGCGGCCACAGTCTTGGAGGATACATGAGCTCTTTTGCTGCCTATCAGTCCACCAAACCAATAAAAGGTGTCATTATGATTGATTCTCCGATCAGGCCACCTACCTATGATTATTCCATGCATAAAAGATCAGGTCCCATACGCAAAATAAAAACTTATGCTGATGAAAAAACTATTTTAGAAAGGTTTAGACTAACCCCTGAACAAGATTGTAATAATAAATACATACTCGACTACATAGCCAAATGGTCAATTAAAAAATCTAACGGCGGTTATGAATGGAAATTTGATGATTCTATTTTTGAAAAATTAGGATTCTCTCATATGACAAGAGACATTGCTTTTACTCTTTCTTGTAAGCTTGGAATTATCTATGGAACTGAAAGTAAGATGATTGCAGATGAAGTTTTAAGTTATATGGAGTCAAGTGTGCCGAATAACACACCGATAATTCCTATAAAAAAAGCAGCACATCACGTGCTTCTTGATCAACCTTTAAAATTAGTCAGTGAGATTAAAAATGTTATAAGTACCTGGAAGTAAAGTTTCTATGAAAATAATCCTGTGCCTGCTTTTTCTGTATTTTTCATTCTCCATTCACAAGGCATTATATAAAGAAGAAATTCAATTTGGTTGCACTTCGGTTGCTGTTTTAATGTTTGTAGATGTTTCTCTTTTTTTACTCCTTTACTCCATGTTTTTTTAGAATTGGAAAGAAACCTTTTTCATAAATCCTATAAGTATCTACATCTTCAATTTCAAGGTTTACCACCATACAAACTTTTACGTCATCCATTTCTATCTTTTGCTTTAGGAAGCTTTAACTTGTTGAAGCCTTCCATCAATAATATCTTCAGCACCGGATACCAACCTTGAAACCATTTCTTTGCAGGTTGGAATATCTTTGACTCTCGCAACAGAAATTCCAGCAGACCAAATACCATGTTCCATGTCACCTTTTTCAAATACGACTCGACCTCTTTGACCGGCCACTAGGTCTTTTACATCTTCAAAAGTAGCTGTACCCGTAGATTCAATCTCAACCACTTGATCAGAAATAGAATTTTTAAAAACACGGGCTGTATTATGTAAGGTTCTAAACATTAAATTGGTAGATCTTTCATCTGCCTCAGTCATTCTATCTTTTACGTTTTGATGAATACCTGCTTCTTTAGTAGCCATAAAACGAGTGCCCATTACTATTGCTTCACCTCCTAATGCTAAAGCAGCTACAAGACTTTTTGCATCGCTAAAACCACCACACCCCGCAACTGGTATGTCTAAGGCTTCAGCAGCTTGAGGCAATAAAACCAGAGAAGGTATATCATCTTCTCCTGGATGCCCTGCACATTCAAAACCATCAATCGTAATCGCACTAACCCCTGCAGATTGTGCTTTTAAAGCGTGCCTAACGGATGTACATTTATGAATAACCTTTACATCATATTCTTTGAAGAGCTCCATAAATGGTTCAGGATTTCTCCCAGCTGTCTCTACAATTTTAATTCCTGCACCCACTATTGCTTGAGCATATTCTTCGTAAGGCGGGGGCGATATAGTTGGCAAAATAGTTAGGTTTACTCCAAAAGGTTGATCAGTCATTTCGCGGGTACGCTCTATTTCTTTAGTAAGAGCCTCAGGAGTAGGCTGAGTAAGAGCTGTTAAAATCCCTAAAGCCCCTGCATTTGATACTGCGGATACTAATTCTGCATAACCAACCCATTGCATGCCCCCTTGTATAACTGGATGTTTAATTCCAAATAATTCCGTGATGCGTGTTTTAAGCATATCTTCTCCTTTATAGAACTTGTAAAATTTAAGCTTAGACTATAACTTCCTCCAAAACTGAATCAAGCATAAAAAAAAGAATAATAGTAAGATGTAAAAAAATTATGACTATTCATTTGCCGTTATTTATAAATGGGAACTTTGTCAAAAGCTCTTCAAATAATACTGTAGAGGTTTTAAATCCTGCTACACAAGAAATATTATGCCAAGTCCCTTGTGCTACGGCTGATGAAATAAATATGAGTGTTCAATACGCACTTCGGGCATTTGAACTATGGAAAGAAATTCCGCCCCCTGAAAGATCTAGACTAATGATGCGCTATCAAGCCTTGCTAAAAGAACACCAAGAAGAGCTTGCTGAAATTTTAAGTAAAGAAAATGGAAAAACTCTAGAGGATGCAAAAGGCGATGTCTGGAGAGGAATAGAAGTTGTTGAACAAGCCGCTAATATAACCCCTCTTTTAATGGGAGAAACTGTAGAAAATGTTGCAAGGCAAATAGATTCTTACAGTTACACACAACCTTTAGGAGTTTGTGTTGGTATTACTCCTTTTAATTTTCCAGCAATGATCCCTCTTTGGATGTTCCCAATGGCAATAGCATGTGGAAATACTTTTATCTTGAAGCCCTCTGAACAAGATCCTATGACTGCCAATAGATTGGCAGAATTATTCTTAGAAGCAGGTGCGCCTCCTGGATTATTACAAATCATCCACGGTACTAAAGAACAAGTCGATACTCTTTTAGTCCATCCTGATATTAAAGCAATCTCTTTTGTAGGGTCTGTCCCTGTTGGACAATATATTTATAAAACTGGAACTGATAACCTTAAAAGGGTTCAAGCTTTTGCAGGAGCAAAAAACCATATGGTTATCATGCCCGATGCCCATAAATCTAAAACTATTGATGGCTTAGTTGGGTCTGCTGTTGGAGCAGCTGGGCAACGCTGCATGGCTATAAGTGTAGCTGTATTTGTAGGGAATTCGTCTGAATGGATTGAAGAACTAAAGGAAAAGATGGAAGCTATTAAGCCAGGGCCATGGGATTTAGATACATCTGGTTATGGTCCTGTCATCAGTTCTAGTGCCAAAGATAGAATCCTAGACTTAATAGAAACTGGGAAAAAAGAAGCCACTTGTCTTTTAGATGGTAGCAAATGTAAAGTGGAAGGCTATCCTGATGGTAATTGGATAGGACCTACATTATTTACAGATGTTAAAACCAATTCAAAGATTTATGAGACTGAGATATTTGGACCGGTTCTTATTTGTATTAATGTTAATTCAATAGAAGAAGCTATTAAATTAATTAATGACAACCCTTTTGGTAATGGTACTTCTATTTTTACAAGCTCTGGCCATACAGCGAGAAAATTCAGACACGAAATACAAGTTGGACAGGTTGGAATTAATGTACCGATACCGGTTCCTCTTCCTTTTTTCTCTTTCACGGGATGGAAACAATCTTTTTATGGTGATCTGCATGCTTATGGGAAGCAAGCTGTTAGATTTTATACTGAAACTAAAACCGTAACAGAAAGGTGGTTTAATGATGAAGAAAGTAGCGAGACCAACCTTACCATCGACCTAAAATAGTTATGAATTTTGAATTATCAGAAGATCAACGTACCTTCCAAACTTTAGCTAAAACCTTTTCGGACAATGAACTTAAACCCAACGCCGCAAAATGGGATGCGGAATGTATATTCCCATTAGAAACAATAAAGAAAGCTGGTGAGTTAGGATTTTGCTCGTTGTATGTTTCTGAAGATAACGGAGGAATGGGCCTTAGCAGGGTTGATGCAACTATTATCATTGAAGCGCTAGCAGCAGGTTGTACAAGCACAACTGCATTTATGACTATCCATAATATGGCCACTTGGATGGTTAGCGAATTTGGTTCAACTCAGCTGAAAGAAAAATGGCTACAAGGTTTAAATTCAGGATCTAAATTGGCCTCTTACTGCCTTACAGAACCTGGTTCTGGCTCTGATGCAGCCTCTCTTAAAACTTCTGCTATTAAAAAAGATAATTGTTATGTTCTCAATGGGAGTAAAGCTTTTATATCTGGCTCAGGGTCAACGGATTGTTTGATACTAATGGCAAGAACTGGAGATAATGGACCTGGCGGTATTTCTTGTTTCATAGTACCGGCAGATGCCGAGGGCATTGAATACGGCAAGAATGAAACCAAGATGGGTTGGAGAAACCAGCCCACAAGAGCTATTAATTTAAATGAAGTTAAAATACCGCTTGAGAACCTTATAGGAAAAGAAGGTCAAGGATTTAAAATAGCAATGAGAGGGTTGGATGGCGGAAGAATTAATATTGCGACACTCTCCGTTGGAACAGCACAAGCGGCCTTGGAAGAAGCACAACAGCACATGAACGAGAGAGAGCAGTTTGGGAAAAAAATAGGAGAGTTTCAAGCACTGCAATTTAAATTAGCCGATATGACTACTAATTTAGTAGCGGCAAGACAACTGGTTAGATTAGCTGCTAGCAAACTAGAAAATAGCGACCCTGACTCAACAACTTTCTGTGCCATGGCAAAGAGATTTGCAACTGACGTAGGCTTTGAAGTTTGTAATGAAGCTCTTCAAATATTTGGAGGCTATGGCTACATCCAAGATTACCCGCTCGAAAGGTATGTTAGAGATGTAAGGGTTCATCAAATTTTAGAAGGAACTAATGAAATCATGAGGATGATAATTGGTAGAAGAATGTTACTCGAAGGCGCTACTCGGATTATTCAATAGGAAAAGGTATGTCTAATAAATTAAAAATATCCATTGAAGAAAATACTGCACTAATCACTATTGATAACCCGCCTGCAAATACTTGGGATCTAGAGAGTTTGAGCTTTCTTGAAGAAACTATCAAAGAGTTGAATAGCAACAAGGAGGTCTATACTTTGATCGTAACCGGAAAAGGAGAAAAGTTCTTTTCAGCCGGAGCTGACTTAAAAGTCTTCCATGAAGGCGGTAAGGAAGCAGCTAAAAAAATGGCCGACGCTTTTGCTAACGCATTCAATGAGTTGAGTAACTTTAGAGGCTTTTCCATCGCTGCCATCAATGGCTTCGCAATGGGCGGAGGGCTTGAATGTGCGCTAGCTTGTGATGTCAGAATAGCAGAAGAACAATCAAAACTTGCCCTGCCAGAACCCAAAGTCGGATTATTACCTTGTGGTGGAGGTACGCAACAATTACCAAGATTGGTTGGGGAAGGATGGGCTAAAAGAATTATCCTCGGTGGCGAACACATTAAAGCAGATCAAGCATTAATGATTGGCTTAGTTGAGGAGGTAGCTGCACCTGGTGAAAGTCTAGAAAAAGCTTTTATACTAGCAAGGCAAGCCAACAAACAGAGTCCTATATCGATATCAGCTTGTAAAGAACTTATCCATCAAGCCAGAACTTCAAAAGAAAGTTACAAGAATGAAAAAGAACCTTTTGTGGAGCTCTTTGATACTCATGATCAAAGTGAAGGCGTCGAAGCTTTCCTAGAAAAACGAGACCCCGATTGGCGAAATGCCTAAAACTGATCTCATCCTAGTAAAAGAACTAGAAAACGGTGATGGGTATAAAACCGGTTTCATAATTCTTAATTCACCTGACACACTTAACTCTTTAACTCTTGATATGGTTAAAACTATATCTGATCAGCTGCGAAATTGGTCAAATGATCCCTACCTTGCAGCCGTCAGTATAGAAGGGGTTGGCGAGAAAGCTTTTTGTGCAGGTGGCGACATAAGGGCTCTTTATGAATCAATGTTAAGAAACCCCGGTGGTCCTAACCCCTTTTCTGAAGAATTTTTTGAACAAGAATATCGCCTGGATTACATGATACATACCTATCCTAAACCCGTTATCTGTTGGGTAGATGGGATAGCGATGGGTGGTGGCGTTGGACTGGTATTGGGTAGCGATTTTAAACTTAGCACTGAAAGAACTGGTTTCGCCATGCCTGAGATAGGAGTTGGTCTATTTCCTGATGTCGGCTTCACTTCTTACATTAATAAGCTTCCAAAAGGATTGGCCTTATTTTTGATGTTAACAGCAACAAAAATAAATGCAGCTGATACGCAAGCCATAGGTCTAACGGATTACTTTTTGCACAGTTCAAAAAAACAAGAATTTGATAAAAAACTCTGTGAGATAAATTGGATGAAAGACTCTTTATCTAACGTGCAGCTGATAAGTTCATTGTTAGAATCATTTAAACAAAAAGAAGAAATGAGCCTTGAATCTGAAATTAAACCAAGAATAAAAACTATCAAATCTTTGATGAATGGGGCTTCTTTATTAGAAGTTTCAGAAAATCTATTAAATTTAAATACCGATGATATATGGATGCAAAAAGCTGCCAAAGGATTAAAACAAGGAAGCCCTACTTCAGCATTCATAATATGGGATCAATGCAAAAGGGCTAAAGAATTAAATTTAAAAGATGTTTTCCAATACGAGCTTGATTTAGCTATACAAGTGACTAGACATCCTGATTTTACTGAAGGCATAAGAGCTGCGATCATTGAAAAAGATAATAAACCTCAATGGAAATACAAAGAGATAAAGAACGTACCTGAAGAGTGGGTAACAGAACACTTGGAACCTGCTTGGGATGTAAATCCTCTAAGCAACCTTTAAAGGAGGAGTAAAAATGAGAAAAATTGGATTTATAGGATTGGGTAACATGGGAGGCCCTATGGCTTTAAACCTTGTATCTTCGGGATTAAGCGTCATTGGATATGATGTAGATGAAAAAGCAAACCTACTTGCCAAAGAAAATAAGATAGAAATTGCGATTGATATTGATTCTTTGGTTAAAGATATAGATGTTTTAATCACTATGTTGCCTGCTAGCGAGCACGTGACAGGAGTCTATTTGGAAGAAAAGCTGTTAGAGAAATTAGATAAATCCATTCTGGTTATTGATTGCTCAACTATAGCTCCTGAAGTTTCAATAAAAGTAGCATCCGCAGCGAAAGATGCCGGACTTAGCATGATTGATGCCCCTGTTTCGGGCGGGGTTGCTGGAGCGCATGCTGGAACATTAACTTTTATTACTGGAGGCTCAGTAGAAAATATAAAACGCGCAACGCCTGTGCTAGAGAAAATGGGACAACAAGTTCTTCATGCCGGCGACAATGGATCTGGTCAGATAGCGAAGATTTGTAATAACATGTTGCTGGCTATCCATATGTGCGGAACGGCAGAAGCTATTGCTTTAGGTGTAAAAAATGGTCTTGAGCCGAGTGTTATCTCAGAAATTATGCGGAATAGTTCAGGCAACAATTGGTCTCTTGATAAATACAATCCATTCCCAGGTGTAATGCCAGACGCTCCTTCTAGCAATGAATACAAGGGGGGATTCTTGAATAAACTAATGTTAAAAGATTTGGGCTTGGCAGCCCAACTCTCAGATGCCTCTAATGCAGAAACTCCTATGGGTGATAAAGCTCGTGAGCTTTACGAGGAACTCTCCGGTCAAGGTTTAGGGAATTTAGATTTTTCAAGCATACAAAAGAAATATTACAGCTAAATCTTTATTCGTAGCCTTCAACTTCTACTCAAGAAGTTATAATGGGTCTGCAAAACTTTATGGAAATTAAGTTTACAAACCCATAAATACATGGACATAGCATAAAAAAAAGATTTAATTTAAAACAACAATACTCTAGTATCATTTTTTTTTAAATTGAAATAAAGGCTAAACTCAGGTAAAAAAAATGAAAAATATCTCGATTAAAAAATTAGCATTTCTTGCTATTATTTTTCTTTATTCTCTTCTTTCACTTGCCGATGATGCCTCTAAGGGTCTTGAAATAGCAATTTTAGCTGACAAAAACACAGAAGGTTTTATTGATAGTCAGTCATCGATGGAAATGCAGCTAACAAATAGAAAAGGCAACGTAGTAACTAGAGAGATGAAGTCCAAACGGCTTGAAGTGGCGGGTGATGGTGATAAATCTCTTATAGTCTTTGAAAGTCCAAGAGATGTAAAAGGAGTGGCCATACTAAGCTTTTCTCATAAAAATTCTTCTGATGACCAATGGCTCTATTTGCCTGCATTGAAACGAATTAAAAGAATAGCTTCAAAAAATAAATCAGGCCCTTTTTTAGGAAGTGAGTACACCTTCGAAGATTTATCTTCTCAAGAAGTAGAAAAATTTTCTTACCGTTTCTTAAGAGATGAAGATCTTAATGGACAACCTAACCATATTATTGAAAGGATTCCTTTAGACCCCTATTCAGGATATACCAAACAAATAGTTTGGATTGACACACAAAATTATCTTATTCAAAAGGTTGAATACTACGACAGGAAATCATTTCATCTTAAAACAGGAACCTTTTCAGGCTATAAAAAGTATTTAGATAAAATCTGGCAAGCTTCCCGCATGGAAATAATTAATCATCAGAACAAAAAGAAGACCGTATTAATTTTTAAAGATATTGCCTTTAAAACAGGATTATCGGATAAAGATTTTTCTCAAAATAGCCTAAAAAGATCCAGGTAAATGGAACCACTAAGATTAAATAAAAGTGTGAAAGCATATATTTTTTTAATCCTAGTTGCCTTTTCTACAACAACATACGGAGAAATAGAATTATTAGGAGAACTATCTATTGAAATAAGAAATTTTCAAAACGAAGGGCTATTTGGTCAAAAAAAAGGTCACTCATCCTACACTTTCTCTCCAGAACTCTACTTTGAGTCTGAAGGAGGAAAGGACTTCTTTTCCATCAAACCAAAATTTAGAGAAGACGCTGAAGACAATGAACGGAATCTTGAAGACCTACAAGAGCTTCAATGGACGCATGTGGGCGAAAATTACGAAACAAAGATCGGTATTAGGAAGGATTTCTGGGGCGTAACTGAAACGGCTCATAGGGTAGATATTATCAACCAAACAGATGCTGTGGAAAGTTTTGATGGCGAAGATAAATTGGGACAACCAATGATAAATTTATCCCTGGAAAGGGATTGGGGCGTTCTAGATCTATATGCCCTTATCGGATCTAGAGAAAGAACTTACGCCGGTAAGAATGGTAGGTTAAGAATGCCATTCATTGTAGATACCCATAATCCCATTTATGAATCCAGTGAAGAAGAAAATAAAATTGATTTTGCCATAAGGTGGAATCACTATTATGGCGATCTTGAGTTAGCCATTTCCCACTTCTCTGGAAACACAAGAGAGCCTTTATTAATTCCTGCCCAAGATGGTAACTCAATAAAGCTATTACCCAGATACGACATCATAGACCAAACAGGACTAGAAGCTTTGTACATAATAGAAGGATGGGCCTTAAAACTTGAAACAATTACACGGTCTGGCCAAGGTGATAGATTTACTGCCTTGACCACTGGCTTTGAGTATACGCAAACAGGGATTTTCGAAACAACTCTTGACCTTGGTTGGATCATTGAACTTAATCACGACGATAGAGAAGAACACTCTCCCCACGCAATAGGAACCAGGTTTTCGTTTAATGATATCGATGACAGTCAGCTCCTTTTAGGTGTTTTATGGAATGAATCTACAGGTGAAACCAACGTTTTTATTGAAGGTTCGAAGCGAATTGGAGCAAGAAGTAAATTAAGCATTGAGGGTTTTGTTTTCAATGGCGGTAAAAAAGTTAAAGGAAATAATTTTGACTTCAATAAGGCAAACCCTTTAGATTTCCTACAAGAAGAAGATTTTTTAAGAATGGAACTAACTATTTTCCTATAGAAGATTATGAATACAACAAAGGATTTTACCGAGACGTTCGCTGAAAAGATAATTCAATACAGGTATTTATCAATATTATTCTGTTTAGTTTTATTGGTTGCATCTTTTCGCGGTGTTGGGGGGATTGCTTTCTCTCCTGATATGGAGCAATTCTTTCCTGAAGACTACCCTATCTCCGAAAATCATGCTCACATTGAAGATACTTTTTACTCTAGTGATAGCGTCATTATTGCCATCGGTGTAGATGAAGGCACGGTATTTAATCCCCGAATACTAAATTTAATTGAAGAAATTACTGATAAAGCCTGGAGCACACCTCATTCAATAAGGGTTGATTCATTAAGTAATTTTTCTTTTGTAAGGGCGGAAATAGATGATCTGGTTGTTGAACCTTTTATTGAAGAATCTCTTGAATGGGACCAAAAAAAGATTAACGAAAGATCAGCCCTCATAGAAAAAGAAGAACAAGCTTATGGAACTATCTTGTCTAAAGACAAGAAAACAACTTTTATTAACATAAGTATTGACGCCCCAAGAGATGACGTAGAAAAAGAATATGCTGAATCCATGGAGCATATTTTTGCTTTTATGGATCCCTTAAAAAAGGAATATCCAGAAGCCGACATGAGATACGCTGGCATTGTTTATATAGAATATTTAAGTCCGTTAATAGTAAAAGCAGAAATGCCCGTACTTATTCCAACTTTACTGTTTGTAATTCTGTTATCTCTTTTTATCTTATTGAGGAACGTAGTAGCAGTTATAAGTTCTCTGGTAGTTATTATATTCAGTGTAATAACCGCAGTTGGAATACTCGGTCATTTTAATACCACAGTGTCACAACCATTCTTAATGGTTCCCATATTGGTAGCCACATTAGCCGTAGCTGACTGCGTTCATTTATTTAACGTCTATTTTCAAAATAAGTTAGAAAAAAATGCTAAGGATTCAATTATTAAAAGTTTGCGGTTAAATCTAGAACCTTTATTGCTGACTTCACTCACAACATCAATAGGGTTCCTTTGTTTAAACCTGGCTCCAATTCCTGCACTTAGGGTTGTTGCTAACGGTATAGTCATAGGCGTTATAGCTGCGTTTGTGTTTTCCATATTCTTTCTTGCTCCATTAATGAGTTTTTTTAATGTTAAAGCATCTAGCCAAATAGAAAATCAAACAAAACTGTCGAAAAGGGTCGGACAATTTAGCTTAAAAAACAGAAAAAAAATTATTTGGTTAGTGCCTCTATTTTCAGCCTTCTTAATGTCTTTTATTCCTCTCAATGAAACTAAAGACAATCCGATGGAATTTTATTCAGAAAGATTTACATCAGTGGCAGAAGATACAAAATGGCTGGCCAAGAGGCTTGGAGGAACTTTTTTAGTAACTTATGAGTACGTTAGTGAAGATTTGGTCAGTGACCCAGAGTACTTACGTCAGCTAGATGAGTTTACAACTTGGCTAGAAAACCAAGACGAAGTACTATCCGTTAATTCACTATCAAAGATCGTCAAGAATCTAAATAGGACGCTTAACGGAAACGATCAATCTTGGTATGTAATTCCAGAAGACTCTGAATTAATAGCGCAATATTTATTCTTCTATGAAATGTCGCTTCCTTTTGGTCTTGATTTAACCAGTACCATTAACCAAGAAAGGACTTCAACTAAGGTCACAGTTTCTTTAAAAGAGATAGACAGCAAAGCCTTTATTGAATTTTATGACAGGGTTGATGACTACGCCAGTCTGTCAATTGTATCGGGAAATTTATCTGGAGGTGGAGGAACAAGATCTGTTATGGCATTCATGGGTATGCTTCTTGCCGAACAGTTAATGTATGCACTTATTATTGGATTTATTGTCATTACTCTGGCCATTGCATTATTTTATAAATCTTTAAGCGCAGGCCTCATAACTGCCATCCCAAATATATTGCCTATAGGGGTGGCTTTTGGAATCTGGGGTATCTTTAGCTCAAATGTTAGTATGCTTGTTAGTCTTGGCATAGGGTGTACGTTAGGAATAGTAGTCGATTTTTCCGTCCATTTTCTAAGTAAATATTTATACGCAAGACGAAGCCTGAGTCTCTCTGCAGAGGAATCAGTTCTCTATGCATTTGAAACTGTTGGTTTTCCTTTGGCCATAATGACCGTTTCGTTGTGTATGGGTTTTGCCGTTCTATTTCTCGCTAGCTTTATGCCTCTTCGTGGCTTTGCTGGAATTACCATGATCTCCTTTGTAGCTGCGCTGATCATTGATCTATTACTTTTTCCTGCGATTTTAATAGCGTGGGATGGTAAGAAAAAATATAATTAAATAAGATAAAGTCTAGACTTTGAAATTTAGCAGCTGCGGCAATAATACAACGAGGAAACATGGGCATATCATCGAAATTTAAATACTCAAAATCTTTTATAACTATTAATGGTAAAAAATTAGCTTACGTGGATTATGGAGAGGGTGACCCAATAGTCTTCTTGCATGGCAACCCCACCTCCTCTTACTTATGGAGAAACATAATGCCTCACCTTGAAGATATGGGGCGCTTGATTGCGCCAGATCTAATAGGCATGGGAGATTCAGACAAGCTAGATAATTCTGGGCCAGATCGATACACCTTCACGGAACATACCGAGTATTTATATACTTTGTTTGAAGAACTAAATCTAAATAATGTAACTTTAGTTATTCATGATTGGGGCTCTGCCTTGGGATTCAATTGGGCCGCTCTAAACCCAGAAAAAATAAAGTCTATTGTCTATATGGAAGCAATAACTGGACCAATTGAGTCGTGGGATGACTGGCCAGAGCAAGCAAGAAATATTTTCCAACTCTTTAGATCAGATGCAGGAGAAAAATTAGTTTTAGACAAGAATTTTTTTGTGGAGAGGGTATTCGCTGGTGATGTCGGTATGCATAGAGCTCTTGAGAAACAAGAATTAGATACCTACATAAAGCCGTTCAAAGAAGAAGGTGAATCAAGGCGTCCGACTCTAACCTGGCCTCGACAGATTCCTATAGAGGGGGAACCAAAGGAAGTTGTTGAAATAGCAAAAAATTACGCTAAATTTATGAATGAAACGCAAATACCTAAGTTGTTTATAAACGCAGATCCCGGTTCAATTCTTATTGGAAAACAACGAGAAATAGCAAGACAATGGCCAAATCAAAAAGAAGTCACTGTTAAAGGAGGCCATTTTATTCAGGAAGTATCTCCGGATGAAATTGGTAAATTTGTTAGAGAATTTTTAATCGGGCTGAAAGAATAATTTAAAATTCTTTCTATTTGAGCTCGTCAAAATAGGAATGATGAGCAAGCAGGGGATTAATACAACTGCACTTAGAATAAAAGAACCAGAATATCCTAAAGCTGCAAAGCTAACAGGAGCAATTTTACTGCCTATCAAGGTAGAAAGATTAGAAAGACCCATATAAATTCCAAAATTTGTAGCACTGGTTCTCGTTACACACAAAGACATTAACAGGGCGAACATAATAACCTGAGAGCTCACCGTCACTATTTCTACTCCTACCAAGACCAAAAACCCTTCCATCATGGTAATTTGAGAATTAACTATACCTAAAAATAGATACAGAAATAATTCTGCTGTAATAAAACCTAGCAAGAGATACCTTGCACCAAAAAAAGAGACACCAAAACCAACAAGCAAACCTGCTACCCCTCCGATCCAGAGACCCCATGGCCTAGCTGTAGCTATTTGTTCTCCAGTCCAAGCCAACTCTTCAATAAAGAATTTATTAAAAAGGACATCATAAATTCCAGCGCCTATATTACTTACGATCATAAAAATAAGTGCCCAAAAAGCAATCTTGCTACTAAATCCACTCACTATTTCATAGAAGAGTTGTTTAAAAGGCATTCTGTTATTCTGTGCCGCGTCTTGCTGTTTGCCAACTTTGTGGTTCAATTCTTTAGATAAATATGGGATTAGCATTATGAGACTTATCATTGCCATTAGTATTAAAAGGCCAGCACTAACTCCATAACTTAAATAAATTGCTACAGATACCGACATGCCAATACCCCTACCAAAAACTTTGCTTCCCCACATAAGGCCATTAGCTTTACCCAAGGATTCGGTATTAAGGCTATCTGCTGCTAGTGCATCAGTTGCAACATCTTGGGTAGCAACAAAAATATTATGTATAGCTAAAATTATTGCCATAGCCATAGAAAATTTTTCAATCTCAATGAAAAAAAGAGGAAGCAAAGAAAGCACCATCAATGACTGACTTAATAATATCCAAAACCTTCTTCTTCCAAACTTAAGCAGCGTAAAGCCGTCTATAAATGGTCCTAAAAGGAATTTTAGTGTCCATGGGATCATGGTTATTGATAACAGAGAAGATATCTCTAAAATTGAAGCACCTTTAACCGCCAAGAAAGTTGTAAGACCCAGTCCTAAAAAACCCGCCGGAAGTCCTTGTGCAAAATAAAGAGCACTTAAAGACGATAAATGCCACGAAGATCCGTAAGCTAATAATCTAGAATTTTTCATTTAGTAATTCTGCATAGACCTGTTTTATGAATTAAAAATACCGTTAATTAAATGGTAGGATTCTTCTTTAGCAGAGAGAGGCTCGCATATTGTAATTATCTTTAGCTCCTCAGGAACTACTTTATCCAATAAAGGCTTTAATTTATCTTTGACCACAGAAGGTGAACCAATAAAAGTACGATTATCAGTGTCTGAAGCTGATTCGATATTTATCTGCTTTTTTGACTCTTCTATGGTTGGAAAAGCTGAAATTTTTCCTACTTGACTGTTCTTCCTCCAAAGAGAGGCACTAGAAGCCAATTCCTGAGCACGCTTATCTGTTTCTGCACAAATGCTAAAAACGCCTACACTAATTCTTGGAAATTCTGAAAAGCTCGAAGGAACAAAATTCTTTCTATAAACATCGGCTAAATGTAAGCAATCCTGATTAATAAAATAGGCTAAAGACATAGGAAGACCAAACTGTGCTGCGTATTCAGCACCTTGTTGAGAAGAAACCAGAAGCCAGACTTCAGGTAAACTGCCTAAACCAGGCGTGACGCTAACGCTTTCAAAAGATTCTGTTGAAGAAACCTCTCCTGAAAGAAAAGACTTTAAATCGTTCATCTTTGTAGGGAAAAACTCAGGACCTGTTGTCTTTGATCCGTATGCCAGAGCACCAGCTTGATATGGATCGCTACCTGGCGCCCTTCCAAGTCCTAAATCAATACGGTTTGGAAATAAAGATTCTAAAAGACGAAAATTTTCTGCAACTTTATAAGGACTATAGTGCATCAACATAACCCCTCCTGAACCAATACGAATATTTTTAGTAGCTGCAGCTAATCGAGGTATCAGAATTTCAGGCGAACACCCTGCAAACGAAGTAGAACCATGATGTTCTGCTACCCAAAATCTATTTAAACCGATGGAGTCCGAGAATTCTGCAAGGTGAAGCGTTTCTTCTAGGGCCTGATTAGCATCAGTATTCGTAAAAATTGGAGACTGATCAACTACACTAATCTTCAAACCACTACCCTTATAATTTATATAACTTTGACTGATAACATTCTTGTTAAATTATAACAGTTTCAACAGTTTACTATTATGGGTTTAGGGTATAAGTTAAAGAATAATTTATAGAAAAAGATGCGAGCCCCTATAAAAAAAATATTTACACTTGATCCATTCGAAAAGAAGGAAGAAAGACAAATTCATCAAGTTCAGAACTTAATTTGGGGAGAATGGACAAAAGAATTAAAAGAAAATGAAGAGATTCTTGATCCGGTATCGGGTGAAATTTTTCTAAGAGTTCCTAATACTACTGATTTTTCAGAATATATTAAAAATTTTGATAAATGCCCTAAAAGTGGCCTTCACAATCCTATTAAAAACCCCGAGAGATATTTAATGTTGGGTGAAGTTTCTAGAAATGCTTCAAGAATCCTGAAAGAAAAGAGTGTTGAACAATACTTTTGTAAACTCATACAAAGAGTCATGCCTAAAAGCAAAGGCCAATGCCTTGGTGAAGTTGAAGTAACAAGGGTATTTTTAGAAAATTTTTCTGGAGACAATGTTCGCTTTCTTGCTAGGAGTTTTTCTAATCCTGGTAATTATCTTGGTCAAGAAACTTCTGGTTACCGTTGGCCATTTGGATCCGTTTGCATAATAGCTCCTTTTAATTTTCCTTTAGAAATACCCGTATTGCAAGTTATGGGTGCTTTGTTTATGGGGAACAGGCCTCTGGTTAAAGTCGACTCAAAGGTCAGTGTTGTGTTCGAACAATTTTTAAGACTCTTAATACATTGTGGCCTCCCTGCTTCCGATGTTGATTTCATAAATTGCAAAGGAGAAGTTATGGGTGAGCTAATAAAAAGAAGTAAAAATCAAATCAGGCTGCTTCAGTTCACAGGTTCCAAAGAGGTAGCTCAGCGATTAAGCCTAGAGACTTTTGGAAAGATAAAAATTGAAGATGCAGGCTTTGATTGGAAAATAATTGGGCCCGATTATGACCCCAAATGGGCTAAACATGTAGCCTGGCAATGCGACGAAGATGCTTATAATGCTTCTGGTCAAAAATGTTCGGCTCAAAGCTTTCTGTTTGTCCATAAGAATTGGGAGAAAGATCTTTTGCCGAGACTTAAAGAATTAGCTTCAAAAAGAAAACTGGAGAATCTAGATGTTGGTCCTATTTTAACTTGGACTAATCAGCAAATTATAGAACATATTGATTGTTTGCTGACCATACCTGGTTCAAAAATTTTATTCGGTGGTAAAAAATTATTAAATAACACTATACCTCCTATCTATGGTTCTTTTCAGCCAACAGCTTTAGAAATACCTATAGATAAAATTTTGGGAGACAACTTTAAAAAAATAACTAAAGAAGTGTTTGGGCCTTTTCAAATTATTGTAGTCTATGAAGATAAAAACATGCAGATTGTTAAAAAAACTTTAGAAAATATCTCTCAAAACTTAACGGCAGCGGTAGTGAGTAATGATGTTTTATTTCAACAAGAAATATTGGCCAGTACGGTAAATGGAACAACTTATAGTGGAATGAAAGCCCGCACTACGGGAGCTCCTCAAAACCATTGGTTTGGTCCTTCTGGAGATCCAAGATCTGCGGGAATAGGAACGCCCGAGGCAATAATTAGCACCTGGAGTTCACATAGAGAAATTATTAAAGACTTAGGTCCTTTATAGATCTATAGACCAACTGGTTTCCCGTCTACAACCTGATCTAAATATTCGGACATTCCATAACCAACTATGCCTTTATAGGTATATTCGGTCATGCCTTCAGATATTCGAGTGGTTAACATTTCCCCATCCGGATTTTCTCGTCTATTTCTCAAAGGAATAAGCGATAATACCCTCCCCTTTATCTCGTATTCGTCCTTATCTGTTTTCGCCCAAGCTTTAAAGCTAGTATGAAAATAGTCTTCATCATATTCGGTTTCAATTCTGCAATCTTTAATGGTTTGATATTCACCATCTACCAAGACAATCCCGCCACGCTTTTCTGAATCCTCATTTTGATGAACAATGCTCAACATAAAACCAATTTCTTCATTGATGTTTATCGTCAGCCACCTATACCATTCAATGGCTTGCCAGTAACGCGGGCCCCAACTCTTATCTCTAAGACCGAGTCCTTGGATAGCCCACTCCTCATCTCCTACCTTGATGGTGCCAACACCAGAAGTGTGTTGCTCGTAGTGAGCTTTAGAAAAACTCTTTTCTGGGTCTGAGTTCATGGGAGATCCATCTTTACGAACTGCTTGACCACCAAACATTGGGGATATTCCTTCAATTTGAATATTAACTTCACAGGGCTGCGTAATGTTAGATTTAAAGGCTTTGGCAGGATCCATCATTTGCTTTGGGTCTTCTAGAATCAATAACTTGCCAGTGTAAGAAACTGCAAGCTTCTTAAAAGGCTCTAGAACCTTAAACTCCATCCCTCCAGCATTAAATAGCTCATTACTGTCAATGCTCGGCCTGCCAAACATAAAACCTATTTTCCCGTCTGGTAGGTATAAACAGCAGGTCATTTCTGCATAACCTTCATTGGGCCTATTGCCCAATCTAAACCACCCGCCTATCTTTGAAGAATGATCAAAGACATTAAAATACATGCTCTCGTTATAATTGCTAACTTCATCGGGTGTGTGGTTAAACTCGTCTTCTGGTTCTAGTTTTATAATTATTTCACTCATTTTCTCTATTTGCTTATGTGTTGTTCTATCGCCCAGTTTACATGCTCTTGTACTATCTCAGAAGAATGATCTTTCTTTGAATGGAGAGCTCTTAGAACTTCAACGGAAGACTCAGCATTTCCTAAAGCAATAGCTATATTTCTTAGCCAGCTTTCATAGCCCGCACGCCGTATAGGAGAGCCTTGTGTTTTTTCCAAGAATTCCTCTTCTGACCACATAAAGAGGTTTGATAAATCTATGTCATCTAGATTGTGTCTAGGCTTAAAATCAGCTTCGTCAGTGATCTTTAAAAATTTATTCCAAGGACAGAATATCTGGCAATCATCACAACCAAAAATCCTATTACCCATCATTGGTCTTAATTCTTCTTTGATAGAGCCTTTGTATTCAATAGTTAAGTACGAAATGCATTTTCTTGCATCTAATTGATTTGGACCTTCAAAAGCTTTTGTGGGACATACGTCCATGCAAGATGTGCAAGAACCACAATGGTTTACAATTTTTGGCTCATTAATAGGCAACTCCAGATCCGTGTATATCTCGCCCAGAAAAAAATAAGAACCTGCGTTCTTGTTTAAAAGGAGAGTGTTCTTGCCAATCCAACCTAGGCCTGCCTTTTGAGCTAAAGCTTTTTCTAACACCGGAGCACTGTCTACAAAAACCCTATTCTCATGAGATGAGTGAACTTTAATTTTTTGGACTAATTTCTTTAATCTTGATCTCATGATTTTATGATAATCCCGCCCCCTTGCGTACCCAGACACAAATGCTTTCTTGTCCTCTTCTAGCAGCTCCAACCCGTTGTAATTTTCAGGCAAGTAATTCAATGATAAGGAAATAATTCTTTTTGTGCCTTGGACCAGCTCTGCAGGACGAGATCTCTTTTTCCCGTGCCTTTCCATGTATTTCATTTCACCGTGATAACCTTTCTCTAGCCATTTTTCTAAGTATCTTTGATCTTGAGAAAGATCAATGTCAGTAATGCCCATCGAACTGAAGCCGAGTTCGGAAGACCAAAGCTTGATCTGCTCAGCCAAGAGAGAAAGATCTTTTTCGGGCAATAAATTATTCATGTATTAATTAGTGGAGAAACTAAGCAAAGGCTATAATTTTAATTACAAATTTTTATATATAAAACTTATGCAACTTTATACCTCCAAACAAACTAGGAAAATAGATAATTTAGCAATTAAGCAAAAAGATATCAGCGGATATTCCTTAATGCAGGATGCTGCTGAATTCTCACTTAACGTATTAATACAAGAATGGGGAAAAGTTGATCAGGTTGTGGTGTTTTGTTCTAAAGGAAAAAACTCAGGTGATGGCTTTTTATTAGCAAGTTACGCCAAAGAATTTGGTCTCGACAGTTTAATTGTTCTTTCAAATCCAGTGAAAGAAATCTCGGGTGTAGCCAATAAAGCATTTCAAGAAGCTAAAGATTCTGGTGTTTCTGTTGTCAGTTCTAATTCATTAAATAAAATAAAGATTACTAAGAACGCGGTCATAGTAGACGCACTTATTGGTACTGGTCTCAAAGGAGAAGTCAGAAGCTCTATAAAAAAAGATATTCAATCAATCAATAAGTTGAGTTTAAAAAACCCTGTTTTATCTTTAGACATTCCATCGGGTATTTGTTCAGACACAGGGAAAACAAGAGGAATAAGTGTTGTTGCAGACACTACGGCTACTTTTGTAGGGCGGAAAAGAGGCTGCTTTACCTCTGAAGGTCGTTCTTGCGCAGGTGAAATATTCTTTTCAGATCTGAATATTCCGAAAAGCATTTCTTCTAAAGTAAAGTCAGAATGCTCTCTTTTGGATATGGAAAAACAAATAGATAAAATTATCTTAAGAGATCTTAATTCTCACAAAGGTAATTTTGGTCACGTACTCGTGGTAGGTGGAAATAGTGGTTATGGCGGAGCAGGCATTCTCGCAGCAAAAGCCGCAGCATATTCCGGTGCAGGATTAATAGGATTAGCAACCAAGCCTGAGCATGTGGGACCTAGTATTGTTTCGTGTCCTGAAGTTACGGCCATTGGGGTTGATTCCGGCCAAGACTTAGTACCTTATCTAGAAAACCCTAACGTAATAGCAATTGGGCCTGGCTTGGGGCAAACAGCCTGGTCGGAACAATTATTACAAAGAGTCTTTATTGAAGCCAATAAAAGACCAGTTTCCGTTATTTTAGATGCGGATGCGTTAAACCTTTTATCCACTCTTAAATTATCTACTAAGAGACCTAATAATCTAATTATCACCCCTCACCCTGGAGAGGCAGCTCGACTGCTTGGCAAAACAATACACGAAATAGAATCCGATCGATTTAAGTCAGTTGCACTTCTGCAAGAGAAATATAATGCCGTGGTTGTTTTAAAGGGGTCGGGTTCTCTGGTTTGTTATAAAAAATCAGGTCTTCAAAAAATTGGCGTATGTAATGCTGGCAACCCTGGTATGGCGACTGGTGGAATGGGAGATATTCTGACTGGTTTAATCGCGGGTTTATTGGCGCAAGGCTTAAGCGCTTCTGAAGCTGCGGAAATGGGCGTGGATCTCCATGCCAAATCAGCTGATCTTGCTTCATTGGAAGTGGGTGAAATTGGTTTACTTCCAAGTGATGTTTTGGAGGAAATCAGGTACTTATTGCAATATGACTAAAGAATTAGAAACTCTTCATGAAGAGCAAACCGTTGTTGCAGGAGAAGATTTCTCTAAGATTTTAGCTGTTAAAAAAATTGACAGAGCTCTCGTAATATTTTTAGAAGGCGACTTAGGTGCAGGTAAAACAACCTTTACAAAGGGGATTATGCGTGGACTTGGGCATGAGGGATTGGTAAAAAGCCCCACTTACAACCTAATAGAAATTTATGAAACGGAGCAATTAAAGGTATTCCATTTTGACCTCTTCAGAATAAAAGACCCTTATGAGTTAGAAGAAATTGGAATAAGAGAATACCTTGAAGAGCCATCTTCAGCTTGTATCTTTGAATGGCCCATAAACGCCAAATCTTTATTGCCGGAACCGGACTATCAGGTAAACATCGAACACTTAAAAGAAACCGAACCTGAAAGCAGAAAAATTACCATCAAATAATAAATACTATTATGAAATTACTTATCCAATTAATTCTTGTTTTATCTATTAATATAATCTCTGCAGACAACCATTCAGAAAGTACAGAAAAAACAAAATTAGAAGACTTAGTCTTTTGTTTTGTCGGTGACACTGGAGAGTTAACCGACACTCAATCTCTAGTTGCTAAATCCCTCGCCCAATCAGATTGCAGTATGATCTGGCACACAGGGGATATTATTTATCCTTCAGGAATAGAAGATGCAAATGACCCTGAATTTGACAATAAGTTTCTTACCCCCTTTAAAGAAATTTTAAATAAGGACATCCCTTTTTATCTCACGTTAGGAAATCATGACTATAAAAAAGATCCCTCAGGCTATATTGAAATAGCAAATAAAAATCCTTTAATCAATTATCCTAATAATTTCTACGTCGAAGAGTTTGGCCCGGTTTGCTTCTTCGCACTAGATACTTCCATCTTTGATAAACTATATTTTTTCTACAAGAGAAGTGGACAGATCAATTGGTTAAATACAGCGGTTGATTCGCTAAAAGAAAAATGTCAGTTTTCAATTGGTGTTGCCCACCACCCTCTCTTCAGTTCAGGAGACAGAGAAAAAGCAAGTCCACAATTGGCAACTTTCTTAGAGGCGCATGTATTTGGAGTTATGGATATGTACATAACTGGACATAATCATGTCTTAGCCGATGAAGGAGATTTTCTTGGTACCACTCAACTTATTTCGGCTACCGGGAGTCTGCCTGGCGGCTCTCCAGAACAAGCACCAGAAAATAAGTTTAATGTCGAAACACCAGGCTTCTTAAAGCTTCGCTTCGTAAATCCCAATGAAGCAAATTACGAATTTATAAGTTCTGTAGATGGACAATCTATCTGGTCAAACTCCAAACAAGGTCTAGGATTAAGACCTTAAATTTTATAAATTAAAACTTGAATGAAATAGCATTTAAATGAGTATTCGATACGGCATTATAGGTACCGGCATGATGGGTTGCGAGCACATACGCAATTTATTACAAATTGAGGGTACAAAAATCACTGCAATAGCGGATATTAATGAAGAATCTAAAAATTGGGGGATAAATGCCTGCGCAGGGAAGTTTTCACCTAAAGTTTTCAATAATTATGAGGAATTACTTGCGTGCGATGAGGTGGATGCTGTTGTCGTAGCTACGCCTAATTTCACCCATATAGATGTAATGAGAGAAATATTTAAAACAGACAAACATGTTTTGCTAGAAAAACCCATGTGCACTTCTGTAGAAGATGCGAAAGAAGTAGTGCAATCAAGTAAGTCTCATGAAGGTGTGGTCTGGATAGGCCTTGAATATCGATACATGGCAACTATTTCAGCTGCCTTAGATAATCTAGAGGCTGTTGGAGACATTAGAATGTTTGCGATTCGAGAACATCGATTCCCTTTCTTAAAAAAAGTAAATAATTGGAACCGCTTCAATCGAAATACGGGCGGAACGCTTGTTGAAAAATGTTGCCACTTTTTTGACTTGATGAATCAAGTGATTCCCAGTGACCCGGTAAGTGTCTTTGCTTCTGGTGGACAAGACGTTAACCATCTACAGGAGGCCTACGCAGGTGAAACATCAGATATTCTCGACAACGCTTACGTCATTGTTAATTACGCCAACGGTGCGAGAGCTCTTCTGGATTTGTGTATGTTTGCTGAAGGCAGTGAACACGAGCAAGAGATTGCTGTGACGGGTGATAAAGGTAAGATTGAAACAACCGTTCCGGGTAAAGAATTAATTATAAGCAGGAGATCCAGCAATAATTTTAAAAGAGTACCTATTGAATCTGATCCTCGCATAAAAGAACAAGGCTTTCATCACGGGGCAAGTTACTTAGAGCATTTAGATTTCTTGGATGCTATCAATAATCAAACCCTTCCCGCTGTGACGGTTAACGATGGTTTGATGTCAATGGTGTTAGGCATTGCTGCGCAGCAATCCATAGAAACGGGGCAACTTGTAAAAATTAGCGATACACTGGCAGGATAAATCATGAGCTATCAATCAATTAAAGACATTCCTAACATTGGTTTTGGTTTGTGGAAAATCTCGAATGAAGTATGCGCCGACGTGGTGTACGAAGCCGTTAAGCAAGGATATCGCCATTTTGATGCGGCATCGGATTACGGGAATGAAAAGGAAGTGGGAATTGGTCTCAAGCGCGCCATGGATGAAGGCTTATGTAATCGAGAGGACCTTTGGGTAACTTCTAAATTATGGAACACCTACCACCACCCATCTCATGTGCCGATGGCGCTCCAACGCACCCTAGAAGACCTTCAGCTTGAATACCTTGACCTCTATCTGATTCACTTCCCCATCGCACTGGAATTCATTGATTTTGAAGAACGCTACCCTTCTGAATGGTTTTTTGAACCCGAAGCAAGTAATCCCGCCATGAAGCTTGCCAAAATACCGCTTGCCGATACGTGGCATGCGATGGAGGAGCTTAAAGTCAATAAAAAGGTAAAACACATAGGTATCTGCAATTACTCGACAGGGCTTTTAAATGACTTGATGAATTACTGTCAAATACCACCCGAACTTCTGCAAATAGAATCTCACCCTTACCTGTCGCAAGAAAATCTAATTCGCCTAGCAAAACAACATGGCCTCGAGGTGACTGCCTATTCTCCCTTAGGATCACTTTCTTATGTTGAACTGGAAATGGCAGAACAAAGTGAATCTATTTTGGACCAAAATGTCGTTAAAGAAATTGCAAAACGTCTTAACTGTTCGCCTGTCCAAGTGGTGCTACGATGGGGCACTCAACGAGGCACTTCAGTTTTGGCCAAGAGCATTAGTGCTGAGAGGATGGCAGAAAATCTTGCTTCAAATAATTTCGAACTTTCCCCAAAAGACATGATGGCCATTTCAAATTTAAATAGAAACAGACGTTTTAATGATCCTGGAGATTTCTGCGAAGGTGCCTTTAACACCTTCCATCCTATCTATGACTGAAGATACTTTTCCAAGCATTATCCGCAATAATGCTGGCTTAAATAATATATCGGAGGTAGTTAATTGGCTAACTAAAGAATCCTCTGTTCTAAAACTGGACTTGTCTAATTCAGGCACAGTACTATTTCGAGGATTTCCAATTTTTACTCCAGAAGATTTTGATAGTTTCGCTTCTGCTTTTAATTACGGTAACTTTACCTACCAAGAATCTCTTTCTAATGCAGTTAGAATCAATAAAACCCCAAGAGTTTTTACGGCAAATGAAGCGCCTCCCGAAGTAGAAATCTTTCTTCACCATGAAATGGCTCAAACTCCTTCTTATCCAGAGAAGATTTTTTTCTGTTGTCTTTCTCCAGCAGCTGAAGGTGGAGCGACCCCTCTTTGCCGATCGGACAAGGTCTATGAAACTCTAAATGACAAACATCCTAAATGGTTATCAAAATTTGAATCCCTGGGTCTAAAATACACGACACTTATGCCAAATTCAGATGAATTGACCTCTGGGCAAGGTAGGGGATGGCGCAGCACTTTGTCAGTTCAGGATAAAAATGCAGCTGAAAAGAGACTTAAAGAATTGAATTACACCTGGGAGTGGCAAGAAAACGGATCGCTACTAGCGACCACCCCTTCTTTACCAGCCACCACGGAACTATCCGATGGAAAAATATCTTTTTTTAATCAAATCATAGCGGCTTACCATGGCTGGAAGACCAAAGAGAGCATGTCTGTACCGTCTGTCACTTTTGGTAATGGTGAGCACATAGATGAAATCATACTCAATACTATTTCAGACATTGCTGAACGCTTCACCAGTGCTCTTGAATGGGAGCCGGGGGATGTTGCGCTCGTTGACAATAAGCGAGTCATGCACGGACGCCACCCTTACAGTGGAAAAAAGAAACGCGAAGTTGTTGTTT
>LWDU01000152.1_pt1 | contig 31611 bp, 48 predicted proteins | sample 727161 | NCBI WGS metagenome assembly LWDU01 (sample SAMN04566230, study PRJNA314399) | hydrothermal vent metagenome | isolation source: deep sea hydrothermal plume seawater | place: Mexico: Gulf of California, Guaymas Basin | collected 2004-07-11
CAAGCATGTGGTCAGAATATAGATGTCCACAACTTCCACATGGATCATCAAACCCATCACACATGGCTTGTGTTACACCAGCAGGTAAGTACGGATCTTGATTAGGAAAACACATTATGCTAACTCCCTCATGATAGGTGGCATGGAATTGATTTCTTCATTCAACTGATCTCTCCATGCTATACAATTCTTAACAAAACATTCATGACAATGGACATTCCAAAATGAACCTGCATGATATTTGTTTTGATTAGATAGATTCATACGCCACTCATGCCTGTCCTCTCCATCTTTAAACTCATGGTTGCATGTAACACATGATCTACCCCACCCATTTTCAACAGTTTTTGTTCTAACAATTTTGTGTTGCATTGTATCGGTCATAATTAATACTCACATTTTCCTTCATTGTAACATTGGTTACAAGTACACTCCTCATTTTCAGAATCATGTTTTTTGTATTTGGTCATGATTAATCTCCTCTATCCTCTAGTTCAATGCCATCAGCATGGTCTTTAAACTCATACTTGCAAACATCACATTGTGCTGGATAAACTTTCCAATCAGTTGAATCATATTTACAGTTAGGACAGATCATTCTTCTAACACCTCAACATCTTCAAACTCTACAAGGTCGCTTCTGCTTCCATACCACATATTATATACACCATCATTATCACAACCATGTACTCCTACTGCGTGGGTTTGATCAGATAGATGTTCGTGCATTACATTGTTTGCTAGATCAACATCTATTGTTACTCTTATTCTAGTCATGATTAAATTCCTAATGTCATGTTGTTATCAAATTCTATCTCTGCCTTCAATACAGATTTCATCTTATCCGTTAGTTGTTCAAAGAATACTCCATCATTAATGTTTGGTGTTAATAGGAAACCAATCTTACCCATGATAGTTAGTTCATTACTACCTAATTCTATCTCACCAATCTTTGTTTGTACTGTCATCTTAGATAGATTACCTTGTGCAACAGTACATAAGAATTTCCAATGTCCACTATCATCTTTGTAATGAGATACACCTACATCATCAACCATAAATCTATCATCAACAATATACATTGTATCTGTTTTCTTATGTTTAGTTACCACTCTATCACCAAACACATCAATCATCTCTTTCATTAATTCTGTTTTCTTTTCTATGAAATAGAGCCTCTTAAATAACTTATCAAATGATTGGTCTTGATTATTTAATTTGTGTGCCTGTATTGATTCACATACCCCTACTGAATTTCTTATCTGTATTGTTTCCTCATTCATAAAGGCATTAAATATACCATCATCAAATGTTTCTTGAACGTATGTATCATCATTAAAGTTATAGAATATTCTATCTCCCTTGTAATTTCTATACTTCACCTGATTATATATAGTGTTAGGAACTGTCTTGACTTTACCTGCCTCAAATAAAATGAGAGAGTTATCCCTTTCTGCTATGATCTTAGGATTCATTTCAATTTCTCCTGTATTATATGCGATAACATTTCATTCAATAAGATGATAAGTTCTGCTGTCTTTTGTCCTTGTAATGTATAGATCAATCTAAATCATACCTCATATCTTCATGTTCATCTTCATGATACAAATGGAAATCCTGAGCGTACTCATCAATCCAATCACCAAAGAATCTCTCAATGAAATGATTCCAAATGAATAGTTTAATCATACCGATTCTCCACACACCATACAAGTATAAACTCTTACCTCGTCATCACCATTGAATACCCAATCTTCCTCTACTCTTGGGTGATCACATAGTTTCCTGTGGTTTTCTAAAGCAGTAACTCTTTCTTCAAGTGCCATTACTCTTGATATCCATGCTTCTTCAGGCACATCATCAAAGGTCATTTCTTTAATACCTCATTCAATGCTTGGGCTTGAGCTTCAATATCATCTAATGATTCAACATCATTCTGTATAGCATGTATGAATACCTTAGAATAATTAGATGGTAGTAGTTGTTTAATCCAATAGGATCTTAACACATATACTGCACGATTCAAATCATAATCGTGGTCAGTAAATTTCAAATCCTCATCATAACCTGCAACGAATATACTTCTTGATAGTGCATGTCCATACGTATCAAAATCTAATGTGAATTTTGCTGGGGGTAACGGATCATTTGAACTTCTTGGTTCAATGATATCTTGATACCATAACAATTCTGTTAGTTCATCATTATTTTTTACTGCTATGAATCGTGGGATCACATCTTGAAGTTCATTACTTATAGTAACACTCTCTAACAATGCAGTATCTTCTCCTGTTATAATTACATAGTATTTACCTTCAAGTTCACTACCCTTAACGAAACCATCATTAGTTTGATAGTGTGTAGTTGCAATAGAACTCATAAGATTATCAAAGGTATTAACTTCTTCGGACAATCCTTTCATATCGTGCATGACTTTCCAATCATTAGCGTATCTATTCAATACACTAATAGTATTATGGAATTGTTTGGTGTTAGCGATAAGTAATTTATCATGTACTGAACTATTAACATCACCAATGGTGGTTGAATATTTTTCACTACCACTACGCCAACCTGACATATTACCATACAATGTATGAGAGTGTGTGCCTCTAGTACTATTATATAATACTATACTTCTATCTTCTGAGAATGTAGATTTAGTTCCATCTGATTTGATAGTTATACTACGTTTCTCTTTGATCTTATGTTCCTTCTTGTAATCCTCACCCATGATAATACCTAACTGTTTAAAGAGAGATATTCTATGGCTTCTTGCTTCATCAGATAATCTTTTCGTTAGTCTAAAGAACGATACTGATCCATCAAATGATTCTTCTAACGCTTTCATTAGATCACCTCGTAATGATTTAAGACATATAATAGTTCCACCTACTGCCAACATATCACTAAGAGTTGTAGTAGTTTTATCAGGTTGTGAATACCTAGAGTTCAATGTCCTTGATATGTCCTTAGTTCCATCACTAAGATAGTCCTCAATTTCCCACATAACATTACGAGATATCAAACACTTGGTTAATGATGAGTTGTAATCCTCAATAGTTTCCATGTTAAACTTGGACATGTATTCAATTAGATCTTCTTTCAATCTCTCCTCTAATAAGGATCTAGAATTATATTCTAATGAATCTCTACTAGCAACAGGTGAAAACTTTCTTTCATTCTTTACATTCATTAATGATGTTTGAAATCCTGATGCTTTAATGATAGAATCAATACCTGTTCCTGCTAATAATAATGGAACATTACCTGATCTTTCACTAATAGATACAGCTCCATACCTTGACTTCTTCACTATCATGATACCATCAAATCTATAATCCTCATTGTCTATTGTGATTTCTTCGTAGAATAATATCTTTGTATCATCTGTTGATTTTGTACTCTTAAGATCTGTTAGATCACTACCCTGTTTTATGTATTCCATTCCATTCTTATAAGATGGACATGTAATGATACCTTTCTGGTAGTCATTGGATCTATATGCTGTACTCTCAACATTGTCTAACAGTATAATTGTTGTTGGAATTTGTGAGAATCTAGCCAACGATTGTATTTGTTCAACTGCTTCTGAAAATGATACATCATTATTACATGTCATGGTTAGTTTAGTTCCGTAATCACTCATGGTTTCGACATCATTATCTTTACTTAATGGTATAGGTTTGAACTTCAATCCACTATCACATAACATAGCATAGTGTTCATTGTTTTCTCTTGACCACGTTTCAAGTAATAATGCATCAGTTAATAGTGCATAAGATATGAATCCCATACCAAATTGTCCTATCTCCTCACCGTCTTGATTACCTGATGTGCCTATAACTCTAAGCACTTTATTAAACATGGCTTTAGTAATACCTAAAGAATCCACACCTTGAATAGTTAATTCTCTTGATGATTCATTTGGATTGATAGTGATAACTAACGTGGGTTTTCCACCCATCTTCTTAGCCATTCTACAAGCCCTTGCTTCATTGTTATACAGTTCTCGTAGTCCACTTTTCCATGATGTATAAATCTTCTTGGCTAGTGTTTGACCAATAACATCTGAGTTGATAATGATATTAATATTACCATTCTCATCTATTATATCCTTGAAAGAATCCTGTCCTTCTACTTCAGGTATCTCATTCTCGTAACCCATATTAACTTTAGGTTCGTAGGTGTCTACCTTGTCATAGATTCCTGTCATGCTTCTGCCCTCTCAAAGTATGGTCTACGAGATAGATTCATTACCATGCCTCTCCATCTTGGTTAAACTCTTCATACAATAGATGAGAACCTTCTTCATCTTGTATGATTCTTTGATGATATACACAACCATTGATGTCGTTATGTGTAGTTTCATAACCACATTGATTACAATATGCTTTATACTCTTTACCAGCCATATCAGTATTTTCCTTTTTCTGTCATGATTCCATCTCCTCAATCAAACTCTCTAACTTGTCGATCAAAGGTTTAACAAAACCCTTGCTTTTATACTTGGATATAACTAATAGATATAGCCTCTCCTCATCAGTTAGTGTGCTTCTGAATCGTGTTCTTTGTTGTATCTTATCGTGCCATTCAACTGTCATTTTATATCAAAAAAAAGAAAATGGTTGTAGTATTATCCACCAGATATTGCTGGGAATCCTACTAAACCACGTTGTCCATTAACAGTTTCAGTTCGTGCTGAGAATCCTAATGGTATTCTCATTCCACGACTACCTTCTGCTGTAATAGTTTTCATTGGCACTAACACTTTAGATGTTGAACTCTCTAAAAATATCATACCTAATCTACTGCCTAATTCTGAAACGAATTGTTTCTCCTCAGCAGTAAAGATAGATGATAGTTCTACAAATTCTGTGTGTCCTTCTGATTTAAACTGAACTTCAGTTTTAAATTCAGGTGTTTCCATACCAATCTTAGATGGTATCATTATTTGTGTAATTTGTTCTGTCATATTTATCCTCTCCTTATATTATATTGGGTGTTGCACTATATTACTCTTTCTTTATCACCTCTCTAATTGCTTCTGCGTGTGAGCAGGTTCGTCTATAATTATATCCTTTACATTCACAAAACACTTCTTCCCTTTCAACAGTTACCATGTAACTCTTGTCGGGGTGTGTTAGTGAACGCACTTGATATATATCTACGCCTACTTCTGCAAAATTGCCTGAAGATACTATCTTCTTGGCTTGTTGTTGTGTGTGTTGCGACATATTATATACTTCCTACCAAAGAACGCCTACGTTCTTCAAGTTCTGTGTAATTGTGAACAGATAAATCCTTGTCGGTTGCCCAACAATAATTCTCATGAACACATTTACTGCAAATTATATCAGGTAATATACCTGACGAATGTAAGACAGCACCCTTATCTTTCAAGGGTTTTTCTTCTTCACAAAGATAGCATGTAAATTTAGATTTTCTATGAGGAACGGTCAAAATATGTCCTCGATCTCTTTTACTATCCTGTCTTTCTCATCTTTGCCTCGTTGCTTTATCAAGACTAAAGCCTTATCACATACCCTGTGCCTGAACTCATCATCTTTCCATACATCAGCATCATTACCAATGAATCTAAACGAGTTTGCCACATGACTATGTGTCATAAGCATGGCAAGTTCATCTTCATCATATACACCAGCACATGATTCATCATTAAGATAGTACATCATTTGATATGTTTTCTCTACCACATTATTCATGATACTGCCCACCTATTTTGCACATTGTATGCCTGTCTTGTTTGATAAAGTTGGCGTTCAATTCACTCTTACTAACAGTAAGATCTAATTTTCTATCCAACTCAAAGAGAGCAAACGCATTACAACCACTACCCTTGAATGTTTTGACACCATCTTTCTCAATGATACCACCCTCATTCTCAATAGATATTTCATGGTTGATATGATTCAATCCTCTCTCTAACTCTTTATCAAATAGGCGTGGGTTGGATTGCTTTCTTAGTTTTGCTACTCTAAGATACTCAGCCCTAACATGTTTGTTCTTAAGAGTTCTATCTTCTGCTTGTCTAGTTACATCTCTTATAATAGATGACACCATTTGACCAGCATCTAATTTCTCTCTCAATTTCCTATTCAAATTGCTAGATTTCTTTTTGTTGAACGCTTTCTCTTTACGATTTAACCAAGCAGTATCTCTATCTCCTTGATCAACTAACTTCTTACTAATTCTCATGAGTAACCACCCATGATGGTATCAATTCTAACACAATGGGAAACCCCATTAACAAGAGCGTTAGATACTTGACACTCACTAACCAAATAATAACTTGGCATCTGTTGTAGTAATAGAATTAACTATTACTATTCAACTGCCTAAAAAATCTGTTGTGGCTAAACTGCCCAGCAATTTAAACCTTTCGATCCCATTTAACTATACCTTCTGTGGTATTTCTATGTTCTTTTGTACAATACATGTGGAATCTCTCATGTCTTGCGAGTGCAGTAGTATAATCTTCTAGTATCATACCACATAAATTACACTCAAACCTCATGTTACTCAATCATTACCCCCAACTATTGCAGGGGATTCATCTGAGTAACTCTCTTGAGAGTATTGTACTAGACCTGATTGCAATTCATCTAGATATAATGATGCCTCTTTAAGACAATCATGTCTATCTTCCGAATTCAATTCAGGATCTTCCATGTATCTGAGAACCTGTCCATTAAGCATACGAACCTCTTTCAAAAATGCTTGAACTGCCTCAGTTAAATTCATTCTTGTTGTTGTTGCCTCATTTAAAAGACGAGTGCATACATTAACCACATCTGAATTACTGAATGTGTCTAAGGTTTCTACACCTGATACGATATAACTCATACCTTTCCACCCTACAAGGAGACCATTAAATCTCATACTTATAAGTGTGGGGTATCATATCAATACCTTACCCATGTCCTTTCGGAAATTTAGATAGCTCTAAGGAGAATCTAGATTATATTCATGAGTTTTACCATGATAAAATTACAGTTGCAATCTGGTTTTACCATGTATAGTTACTATCTCTACACCACAATGAATTAACATTAATGATTGTAGTAGTATAAAAGGGGGATTACCCCCCGTGATAATCTGTGTGTATATGATAGCGAGTTTATTTATGGCGACATGCTAATCACTCTTATCTATCTAATACAACAGGAAGATTACTGTAAAAAGTAATGGTATTAATGATGTCTCTACACTCTTTTAATACCACTACTATAAAAGAGAGGTCACGGTACTATGCCTGTTCACACTCTCTCAGATATACTATAAAAAGGGGGGGGAGAGATTATTGTTCTCTCATCTCTACTGATAGTCCTGCCTGATTCATGATACCTTTGAATTGTGTTAGTTTATCTAAACTAATCCACATCTTTCTTTGATATCCAGCACAACCACCTAAACTATTCTGTTTGATAACAGATATCATACTATCTTTTTGTATTAACTGTTCGGGTGTAACATATCCTGTTATAATACGGTATGATTTCATACTATAACTCAACCTAACTATAACATTAGGTATTACTACTGATCTTTCTAATGATTTTATAAATGATTCATTAGATGGTATTACTTTTTTACTACTAGAAGCAGTTACTTCTTTAGTAGGGGTTGATATCTTCTTATCTAACATAGATAAGATTCTATCTAATTTATCTTCTAATACATGTATTCTATTTGTATTAGTTGATCTACTTTTACTCATTTGTTTTACATTCAAAATAAATCAACAGGTAGAGATTCAATCCCTAATAAAAACCTTTCCCACGAAGCCTGAGAACAACCCACATAAAAACCTTTCCCAGATTCTCACGATTTGGAAATCGGGGGAATTGAGAATAATACTCCTTCTAATACAATAATATCTCCTATATACACAACAATAATAGTATAATCGTTTTATTAATTGGTCTTATGCTTACTCATTTGATACCTAGAGTATAAACTAATACAGTAATATCATAGCCAATATAAACTTATCTCAACAAATTTAAACTATACAACTCTAAATCCGTGCCTGACTACTTACCCTTAATAAGTCTATCTACTCATAAGTGGCGAACAACAACTTATATATAACCCTAATAATATAAGGCTTAGGGATAGGCTTAATAAGATATATATAAGGCTTAGATAAGGCTTATAATAAGCTTAATATAAGTATAAGAATAAGCTTAAACTTAGGCTTAAGCTTAGTGTACAGCTTAGTGTACGGACCTCTAAGCGTACGGACCGGGATAAGCTTAAAATAAGCTTACCTTCGACAGCCTCGACATTTGAATCCAAACATCTTACGCTTTTTGCAATAACTGCATAATTCAGTAGTAAATTGAGTCATAATAAAAAAAAATTAGTTCACCATTACACCAACTAATGATATCGCTTCATCATCTGTCAAAGCGATTCTATCAGGTGAATTTTTGAATCTATTAAAGCCTTGTTTGATTAAGACTTTTTCGACTGGTTCGCCTTCTGTGTTGGTTGTTACTTGCGTGAATACGTCTACATTGTCCGAGAGACTTGCGTAGCCTACTTGATTAACGTAGGAATTTGAAAAGTCCTTACCATTTGGCTTATTGATTACTTTCAATAATCCTGTTATATGGTCTAATGTTTGCGTACTCTTTGCAACTTTGGTTACTTTTTTCACGACTTTTTTACCTTCCGTGATTTTTTCATTGTTCATTCTGTCGAGTATGTCTAATACTTTGTTTTGTTGTCATGTTATTACCATTTAATACCCTATTTACCTAATATATACTAACCTCGACTTATATACTATATATACTAGGCAATGCTTATATATCATGCCATGCGGTGTACAGCTTATGCTTATTGCTTATTATAATATTGTTTTATACTTACTATAATAGATAATATTATGCTTATTAATTAATAATATAGATAGTTACATAACATAAACAACTTATGTTATATAACATTGAAGTATGCTTAGGCTTAGTAAGATAAAGAAAGGAGGAGGTCATCCCCAATCTCCTCCAGGACTCCTGCACTCCTTTATCCTTTTCCAACACTCGTCCCTTAGTGCTTGCTTCTCTTTTAGTATGTGGTTGACAACATCCAAGGTAGTCATAAAGCATCCCATGATAGGAGTACTCTCGACCCATGTATCTTCCAATGTATCCATTTCTCTACTCAAGAATTTGGTTTCGTCCTGAAGCATGAATATCTCTTCAGTTATTTTCTTGTATACATCCTCTGCAATACGGAGGTTGAAAGATGAGGTCATAACTCCTCATCCTCTCCATTCAATCTCCACTTTAGTAAGATGATTAATGCTTTCATATCATCTACTTCATGGAGTGCTGCTGGACTTCCATCAACCATTTTTACGGTTGCTTCTAATACCTTAAGACATTTTTGCATTTGCTTGTCATGTGTTAACAAGGTGTTTGCTATCTGTGTATTAGACATGCCTACAAAAGAAAGAGTAGGGGAAGGAGACAATTATTTAATTGCCTCCAATCGGTAGCCGAATCGCTCAAGTGCTTTAGTGATTTTCTCATCAAAGTATCCTGAATGAATACCATCTGAGGAGACAATTTGTAATGTCTCGCCACTGTCCCACTTGGCTATCTCTAATACGCAACACAATAATTTAGTTGCAACATCTCTGTTGATGTTGTGTTCTAATGTGTTGGCTTCACGTATTAGCTCGTGAATATGTTCTTGATCCATTGAGTAAAAAGGTAGAGGGGTCATATTATGACCACCTCAAATGATTTCTTAGCATTGGCTTGATTGATTCTACCATTGATGAAATACTTGTCAGTTTTTACACCTGCTTTTGTATTCCAATCTTTTTTGATAGCAATTCTTGCACTAACTAATTTTTCTGCAAGATTTCTAAAAGCACGTGATTCAACAACTTTGTTATCCTTAACAATTTGCTCACGTGCTTCTACATCTACCAAGTACCAATTCGTACCGTACTTTGTGGTACATTCTACAACATTGATTGTTTGTTTTTTTGTAGGCATACCTTAGCCTAAGATTGACATACTATTTAACTAAAAGTTTACCCATACTGTCAGGCACGTTCCAGAAGTGGTGCTGGTGCACATGGAGAAAAACCAAAATTTGAAACAAAACCACGGATACAAATTATTGATACAACTCGACCCAAGTCCGGGAAAAACTCGAAACTGACTATCGTCCTTTATATAACTCGTCCATCTCACACTTGAGACAGGTGGAAAAAAACGAGGGCTTGCCACAAGCCTTACACCCTTTCAAATCCCTCAAATGATCCTTTCCGTCAAAGGACTTTGCTAAACCTCTGATAAAATTTCTTAGGATACCCAACTCTAATCCTTGTTCGCTATGGTGTCATAAACCAAGGTACCCTGCATTCTGAAGGCACATTTTATCATCTCACGCTTCGAGTGACTTCCAAACGAATCGCTACACGCGATACATATCATTTTACTTAATTCTTTATTTGTTAATTTTTCATGGTTTGTAATTGTCATGATTTATATCCTATATGCCCATTTATACTTATCCTGCCCTTTAATATGTCTTTGGACTTGCAGAAAACCGGGGCAACCCTATGAGTCACCCAACATGGCATCATGATCAGTACATTATCCTCATGCTTTGTCACTATATCTGTCTGTTTTTCATGATATGTTTCATCAAAAGTCTCATTAATATTATCATTAGATATTTCATTTTCACCCCCGGTAAAGTCGCTGTCAATGTCTATGAACAAAATCCAGTTCACAAGTCTGTATACAATATCGTCATTATGCCACTTGTATTCACCTTTATTTCCATATACGGTTAATTGTGTTTCATGGTTTGAACTTGTATGTAATAGTTTAAATGCTGTCTCATTAATGGACATGTAAATTTTTAGCATTTCTTCAGAGAACAGTATGTTGTCTATATTTCTTAATATATTTGACTCTATTCTATTATCAAAATAATATTTGTCCATATATATTCTTGAATATTCACGTTCAATTTTTTCTGTATATTTGAGTTCTGGTGCGAGTTTCTTAATTTCATTTTTCATTTTTACAAGATTGTCTTTGTCAATAAAATTTTTTATCTTTAAAATAGGGAAATCACATTTTTTGATTACTTCGTAATCAATCATCTTAACTCTTTGTCCTCCTTGTTGCTCTGTTGTTGGAACCTGGTGACTGTCTCTATCAAATACTGTGATATGTTGTTCTGTTTCACCTTCGCATCCATCATGGCTAGTATTGTCAATATCTCATAAAAGTTGAGATGATGTTTGTTAACCGCCTTTGCCATGGCATCGTCAATTAAATCAAACCCTATGTTAATTTTTTCATTGTTAATGATATCACTTGGCATCTTCGTCCTCCTTCCTTTTATTTTTAATGTCGTCGGTAAGTGCCTTGTGAACCGAGCATGACTCGTCGTCACATTTGTGGTGTCTCTTTGTCATGATAACCCTTTACACTTATTACATATAAACTCTCCTTTATACACATTGGCTACTACACCGGATGAATAACATCTGTTACAAAGTCCTATCATACTACTCATGTGGTTCATGCCTCTTGTTATGTTTAAGTACCACATAGATATGTGATGTATCACCCTCATATTCCCAGTTACAATGTTTGCATTTGAAAATCAATACCATTATTATGAATGTGTTATATATGTAGTTTTAGGATAAAAAAAAAGAGGCTAAAGCCTTATTTTAAGAATGGTTTGACATATGTGCTGTAATATGTTTGACTGGATAATTTCCAGTTTTCATATACAATATCACAAAAGTCAAAGTATTTGGGTACTAGATCTGTGCTTACCATACATTACCACTCAGAACCAGTTATATAAACTTATCTGAGGGCTAGTTTCTCTACTGCTTCTAATAGTTTAATGTATAGTAAATGGTCTTCTTCAGATATAACTTCACCTATACCTTGAATTAAGCCTGCAATGGTTCCTAGGAATAACTTTAAATTATTAGGATCATAATAGATAACATCATTCAAATCTTCTCTCTTTAATGACTTGATAACAAAAGCAGCACCATGACTAATAAATTCATCCTCTTTCATACGTTTAATATAATATGGCTAAAGAAAAAGTAGCAGAATTTGAAGTAGAAGAAGTAATCGCAGCAGGTATGGCAAAACCTAAATGCAAATGTACTTCAGAATCAATTGGCACATGTCATTATTAGTACAAATTTCGACATATTCTTAACAAAGTTTATTAACATCCAATATTCAAATAAACTATGGGCATTCGTAGTTCTTTCTCCAACATAAGGAAAAATTTAACCAGTCTTAACAAGTCATACACAGAGACCACAGTACGTCCATCTATAGCACAACCTTACATGAGTACCGATACCGGTGCCAAACTCCCAATTTTCCCATTCCCACTCATAATGATCTATGAGTTGGCAGATAATATTGATGCTTTGAGAATTCCTATTGAGACTATTAATCGTGAGATGTTCAAAAACGGATTCGAGATAGTCGAATCATGGAAATACAAATGTGATAACTGTGCAAAAGAATTCCAATACAAGCCTCTTGCAAAAGATATAGCAGACGAACAACCAAATTCTACCAACGAAGATAATGAATCTACTGTAGGTAGTACAACTACAAGTAAGGCAATGGTCAAGAAAGAGACCGATTTTACTGCAACAAACGATCCAAGATCAAGAGAAGACGGATTACAATGTGATTATTGTTTGTCAAAAGATTTACTCAGACCTGTACCAGAACACAGAAAGGTTTTAGAAAATATACTACATGATGAAGTTAATGGTAACGGACAAAGTTTTGAAGACATAGTAAGACAATTAGAACGAGACCTGGAAATTGCTGATAATGCATACCTACTTGTGTTAAAGAATTATTTTATTGATGATGTAACTAAAGAGATTGTACCAGAAAAGACAGAGGTTAAAGAGTTGTTGAGGTTAGATCCACCCCAAGTAGCCATGATTGCTGACTCTGATGGTAGAATTGGATATGATGATAAACATAACCCTGTCTATGTATGTCCTAAATTCGAACACAGAAACAAAAGATTGGTACAAGACCACTGTACTATATGTGGAACCAAGGCATTAAAGGCAATGGTAGAGGTAAACTCTGTGTATTCAGTAGGAATACCACAACCTAAACGAGTTATTTATGGTGAAGGTGAAGTTATATTCAGAGCTGGTAAATACAAACCAGGATTAATTTACGGTTATTCTCCAATTTATGCAGTATGGAGTAAGGTAATGTCCTTATCTCACATGGATGAATATATTAGAAAATACTTTGATAAAATGAGACCACCTCGTGGTATGTTAGTTGTAGCCTCACGTAACTATGAAACCTTTAGAAAGTCATGGGACGTACTTGAACAGAAAGCACAAGAAGATCCTTATATGATTCACCCCCTACTTGTAGAGAGTGACAAGGGTAGTGGCAACATGGCACAATGGTTAGACTTTACTGGTTCATTAAAAGAATTACAATTCACAGAAATTAGAAGAGAACTCCGAATGATCATCGGTGCAATCTATGGTGTGTTACCTCTTTACTTTGGTGAACTTCCAACTGGTTGGTCACAAGAAGGACTTCAAGTTACAATTACAAACAGAGCCATTAAATGGGGACAAGAAATTTTACTTAATTCATTCTTCAAAAAAATTGCCAAACTCAACGGTGTTACAGATTGGGAACTTCGATTGAAGACTGGTGAAGAAACAGACAAACTTAGAGACTTGCAAATTCAAGGTGTAGAGATTGAAAATATGAAATCATTACAAACATTAGGATTTGAAATTACTAGAACCCATACAGGTGAATTCAAAGTATCAAAAGATCCAGTCATCTCTCTAGAAGAAATGATGTTAGGTGAACAAGCACAAGCAGGAGATAATATGAAAAAACCTGGCATACGAGGTAGAGGTACAGCAGCTACTAAAGAAGACACTCAAAGATTTGAAGGAGAACCATCCCCTAACCAACCATCAAGAGTAGGTGGACTTATGCAAGGCAGTCCTCAAAAGAAACCCGGTTCTCAGAACAAATCATTAGGTTTGGATGCAACCCCTAAATTTCCTCAAGGTATTACACCAGCAAACTTTGAAATTGTTAAATCAACATTACAAGATTCAATAGACTTTCAATGGAACAAGGGTGATACTGTTGACAAATTAAGAAAGGCAGCAAATATGACAGTAAGAGAAGCAAGAGAACTTGTTAAAACAGAATTAGGAATAACTAGGAGGTGGGAAGATGAAGAAGAAAGATAACACAACAAAGGGTCTAACAAAGACAGAAAAGAATACCATAGCACCAAAGGTCGTGAAAAAAATTAAGAGACAAAAACCACCAGTAAACTCTCCAATAGGCAAGAAAGAGATATTACCAAAGGTAGACGAGACATCCAGTATTATACAATCACTACTTGGTGACATTGCATTTGCAGTAAAGAATACTGAACATAGTTCAATCATAACAGCACTTACAAAATGCCATAAAGATATATTGAACATCAAAAAGGATGTAGGTATTGCCAACTAAATTAGGAACTAATAAAAACGCAAACGACCTTACAAAGAAACTTTGGGATAAACATCAAAAGGATGAATTCACCAGAGTTGATAATTACAAGGAGGCTGTATGTTTAGGATGTATGAAGGTTGATGTAGCGGCAGCTACAATAGCCGATATATGTGGTGAATGTGCTGGAAAGCGTGGACGTGAACCTTTATTAGCCAAGATTACGGAGAAACATTACGGTTTATGTTTCTTCTGTGGTGTGTATAAATTTAAAATTGAACAAGTCAATGGTAGATTTTGTAGAACCTGCCACCGACGAATAGCAAATGTAACAAAAGAATACAATAAAAAGGGTGGTATGTTTAAAGTTGATCCATTCTGGGTAAACATGAGAAAGAAACATGGTAAAGATTGGATGAAGATAATGAGTTCTGGCGAAACTAAGTCTTATCGGAAATAGGCTTACCATTTCGTTTTTTCTTGTCTATCATATATTGTTTTAAATCAGGGGGAGTTAATAGAAATTCCATTAACACTTCTATATTATTTAACCTCTGATTGGTCTCCTTTAATAATTCAATGACCTTAAAAAACCCTAACATTTGATTATTCCTCCAACACCAAGTTCACTCTATCTCTTATCAAATCATAAAACCTATACTCATAGTTAACTTTCTTCTTACCTTTAACCTTTTCTCCATAAAATCTACCCACATTTATAGACATTAATGGTTTTCTTAGGAATCTGGGATATAATTCTAATGTTTGTTTACAAGAATTGTACCTAATTTTGTCAAAAGTTATACAAATTTCGTCACCTTCCATATAATCTTTAGCAGAACCATTCCTAAAATGTACTATTGTCTTTCTTAATTCAGGTTTTTCGGTTAATTTACTAGTATTTGTGACTATCCATAGTTTGTTACCCTTGATAAACATGTCTATTAGACCAACTTGGTGCATTGGATTCTTTGCAAACATACCATAAATACGTTCATATTCTGTTAAACTTTCATATATGTGAAATCCTGATGCCATACAAAACAAACCTAATACTTATTAATAAATGATTGGTACCAAATCTATGGAAGACATGATAGATTGTGAATGTGGAAGCAAAAAATTTGGATATACTGACAACACTAACATCGTATATGTATGTTATGCATGTGGTAGATTCAAAGCTAGCCAGATTGATAAGGATTTCTCTGAAATGTTAGAAGATGATCCTCTAGTATTGTTGGGAATGATAAGAGAAAAATACCTCGTACCTATTACAGATAAATAATTATAATATTTAAATATAATGGGGTAGGTTTAAATATATGGAAGTATTTACATCTATACTAGAACCGTTACTTTTAGCTGCTCTTATAGGTATGGGCAGTGGATTATTTGCATTCTTTAGAAAAATGAGTAATACACAAAAAGATTTATGTGAAACAGTACAGAGATTGCAGAAAACATTAATTATTTTAGCTAAAGCAGTTGATAGACAATCAAATAGATTACATCCAGAAGAGGCAAATTCTGAACTAGATGATTTAGTAAAAGAACTACTAAAAGACTAGATATTTATCATTTATGACTAAATTGTCCATGAAACTTTAAATACAACTTTTCAGCGGATTATGTCTATGGTTGAAGCCTTATTTGCAGTAGTAATAGCCACATGTGCAGGTGCAGTACTAAACACCATCAGAGGATTCCTAGGTTCAGACGAAACTTATGATATCAAAAAATTCTTTGGTGCAGTAATTGTATCTGGATTTGCAGGTCTTGCTATAGCTCAAACGATCGCTTTGTCTGGAATTGATACATTAGGATTAATCCTAATTGGTCTAACAGCAGGATTTTCTGTTGATTATGCCGTCACCAAAGCAAAGAAATTAAATCAATAATTAGTGTGTTTTTACACCACTTTTTATCTTTTTATAAAACTTTATAAGTAAATAAGGTACTTATTTTATATGGGCAGCTTGTTCTTTCGAACATTGGTAACGAAATCCCTTGTTCCTACTGATACTGATGATAGGTTCTTTGAGGGCATTCTTACTGTCCAGATGAAAGATAAACAAGGTGAAATAACAATCACTGATGAATTAATGAAGGTACTTCCAATATGGATGGATAGAGGAGCACCAATTACTGATACACATTCCAACCGGGTTGTTGGTAAAGGTATTAATTTTGCAAGGATTGAACTTAAAGGTGAAGATGATGAAATGTTACCAGCAATTAAAATTACAGGAAAGATTCATAAAAATTATGAATTAGATAATGATATATGGGGTAAAATAAAATCAGGTGAATACAAGGGATTATCATTTGGTGGTGCAACTAAAGCAGACAGACAACCAATTCGAATGAAAGATGGAAGTATAGCTTACACTCTAGGTGACCTAGAACATTATGAAGTAGCAGTATGTGCAGATCCGGCAGTACCGTTAGCATTGATCACAGACTACAATCCACTCGCAAAGGCTTCAACTATGGGAGAAGATATAGGAAATGGTAAAATGTTAATTAAATGTGACAAATATGGTTGCTACGTTAACAAAGATGCAGACCTATCAGAGGAAGATACATTTGATGGTAAGGTATCAAAGTTAGTAGCAGATGGCAAGACAAAAGAACAAGCAGAAAAAATAGTAGGTTCATTTGTAAAATCTAAACCAGATGAAGAAACAGGTGAACAAGGTTTGACATCTGAAGGTAACTCAGATGTAGAGACGGATGGAAACAACCATTCAATGTATAATCAAGACGTAAATGAAGATGGTTCATCAGGTAGAAGGAATGTTGCTGTTAAGGAAGAATGGCAAGGAAATGGTGCACCACAACCAAAAGAATTTAAAGAGGAAGAAAAAGATCCTTATCTAAGTGCAGAAGAAAGGCAAAAGAAAAAAGATTTACTCCAACCAGACGGTGGTTTAAGAGGACTGGGTGGTTATAATACATCCCAACAGGGAGCTGATGACATTGCACAGGTATCTGAAGTAAAGGAAAAGGATATAAATGAGGAAAACTATATAAAGAACGAAAATCAAGAATCTGATAGTAATATGGCAAACGAATTAGAAAAGAAGCCTGAAGAAGAAGTTAAAGCTGAAAATGTCGACGAAGAACCTAAAGTTGAAAAAACTGAAGAAGAAGTCGAAGACAAAAATAAAGCTTTCGATGCTATCTCAGTGCAACTTAAAGCAATCATCGACGGACAAAAATCCCTAGGTGACCGCATTAAAGCACTAGAGACACCAACTGATTTGCCTTTAGTCCCAAAAGTCTCTGATAAAGATGACATAGGAGCTGAAGTAAAAGCACCAGACACTTATCAATCGAACTCGCGACAAGCTGGTTTAGATGATGATAAATCCGGTGAAAAGAAACCAGAAGGAGACAAAGGAAATCTTGCTATGCAAGAAAAATCCCTAGTTAACAAAGCATCACACACTTTTACAACTGAAACCCCACGACCAAATGCAGCACTCGAAACAATCGAGAAATCTTCTGGAAAAGACTACAGTCCAATCCTAAAAGATGCTAGAGCAAATGGATTCGAAGGATTAAGTCAGGTTGCACAAAACATTCTTGCCGGCAAATACTATCGACCAACTTCCGACGAAGTAGGAACATATTAAAATGACTCAAATACGAACAATAGACGAACTTGAGGCACTTCATTATGGATACAACCGAAATTTGTTGAGAAAGGCTGATGCCCCTATAACTACATCAACTGCTGGTACATTCAATGCCATCTTTGGTGCATACGCATGGGCTCAGTTAAACCTTGAAGCCAACGCATTCGGAGTTCTCCCAAAATACCCTTGGGATAAATCTGGATGGAGGGTCATAACTTCCAAACCAACATTGAATACTACCAATGGTAATACTACCTTGGGTGGTACCGCTGAAGGTGGAAGTATAGCAGAAACCGTAAAACCAACACTACAAGAACTAGATGTACGACCAAAGACAGCTCAGTTGCCTTTCAGTGCATCAGAAGTTATGGAGTGGTTATCTACACATTCAAAAGATGACATTTGGGGAGGTCTCGGCTCACTCAGACTCTATATGGCAGTTCAACATAAGGAATTCCTTAATAGAATGCTACTTGCCGACGTAGAAAGTGAAGCAGCAGCTGCTAGTGCTAATAACGCTGGTAGTACAGACTTTGAATCATTGGACAGAATTATTTCTTCCGATGCTGAAGAGGATGCATTAGGCGGATCATACACTGGTATGTACGATCCATGGGCTGCAAACGCAACTGTAGACAGAGATTCTGGTACAGACTTTGACTGTACAGTAGAATCAGCTTCTGGTACAATTGGTACCGACGGAGTCCTTACTGACGACACTCTAAGAACTTTCCTCAGAAAGGTTAGAATCGCAGCAGGTAAAGACCCAAACGTTTTCCTAGGCTCTCACGAAGTCTACTCAGAAATACAAGGTTTATACATGCCTTCAGTCCGTATAGCAAATCCTTACGGTGAAGCACTCGTACAAATCGACGTAAATGGTATCCAAACATTTAAGGGTACTGGAGTAGGAATTCATGTAGACTCTATCTATGGAATCCCATACATCCCAACTAAAGATGCCCCATCTGGTGGCGGAGATGAAGTTGGAAGACTATTTGCATTAGATACATCTGATGCAGAAGGTTATGGATACCCAAGACTCGGAATTCAAGTCGCAATCCCAACCGAATACTATGAAGCAACTAGACGTTCACCTGGTTACCCATTCGTCAACAACGCATTTGTTGAGAAAGGTGTATTCAGAACTATGGGCGAAACAGTTTGTAGACACTTCAAATCACAAGGTAAGATTAGAGATATCAAACTCTAGAATAAAATACTTATTTTTATTTTTTTAACTTTATATATGAGTGTTCCCCACATTTATTAATGGCAATCACAGTCGCACAGAATTCAGACCATAAGAGTCTAACAGGAAAAACTCTAGCCGTTCAAGCACAATTGACTTCTAGATTAAAGTCAGTTATTGTTGATGTTACCTATGGTGCATCTGACAATTACGCAACAAACGGAAATACAGTTGACCTTTCTTTGGGCGGTAGAATCAGTACAGTAATTGGAGCACAAGTCCTCCATGCTAATAAGGGTCTACTTTTGCAATATGCACCAGCAGCAGCAGGTGCAGCAGCCACTGGAAAGTTTAAAGCTTATGGTCATACTCCAACAAGTGCAACAGCAACAGTTGTAGCATTGGAGGAACTAGATAACGCTGACACAGCAGTGAATAGTATGACTATTCGTATATGTGTAACAGGTTACTAACCTTTTTTTTCTATTAATAATACTTATATATTATACTCATTATCAATATTTATGGTAGAACTTAATCATAATGTAGTTAATATCAATTCAGACACTTTAATCAAAGGTGGTCATGGTGTTATTGTTGCTGTTAAAGTAATGAAAGCAGGTTCAAGTGGGGCTAAAATTGAACTAAGAAACGGCACAGTAATCGGAGCAGATATTGAATTTACCGTCTTTGGAGAGAATGTCCAGGATTTGGGAAACATTAACAGACGATTTGAAGCAGGTATATATGCAGATGTCACAGGATCAGCAGAATATCTAATAATATTTAAATAGAAAGCAACGCTTATATATTCATGGTAACTCCTGTTTATTGCACCGTCGCTGATGTATCCGATTTTCTACGTGTTCCTATCACTGCTACTACTACTCCAAACAAGACTCAGGTCACGAAACTTATAAATCGAAAGGAGGAGGAACTTGACAGAAGAATGGGACATGCATGGAGAAGCAAGACAAAGACAAAAGAATTACATGACTTACCTTTACTTTACACTTTTGGATGGGGTACTCCTATCTTCCTTCAACACAGGAACATATACGAATTTGATGTAGATCTAGGGGATAAGATTGAGATTTGGCAGGGTGCAGCTGCAACCTGGGATAATATTCTTGGAAACGAATCATGGTATGATGTAAATTATGAAAGAGGTACAGTACATCTCAGAGGTTATATTTTCTCTATACTCAGAAAGAATAGATGTAGAGTAACATACCGTTATGGTGGAGAAAACTTTGCAGGTGATACAGTAATTCCATTTGATATTCAGGACTGTGTTATAAAAATGGTTGCAATGGAAATCATGAACACCAGTTTCAGAATGGATACAATCCCAATGGGTGGAGAAGGTATTAACATAGGTCAGGTTAAACGTGAATGGCGTGAAGACATCGAAAAATGTATCTCTAACCGTAGAGAAATATTTGTGATTCCTTGACCTTAACACGAGAACAATTATCAGAACGTTCTGTAAAAGGTCATGTTACTAGAAAGTTAAGGTTAAGTGGAAATGAGTTTGATAATTATAAACAGTTATCAGAATCTGTTGAAAACATGAGAGACTCTAAAAGTCTTAGTTCAATAAAGGAAATGTATCAAAATATGGGAATGACATCAAAGGCAGTTGAATTAATTACAAAGAATTACAAGGATGATGACAAGGATGATATTATTGATGATTATGATGAAGACGTAGATGATACGGAATTTCAACAGGTATTTCTTATTAACAATAATGCAAACATACCAGCAGGTACATGGGTTGCCTATAAACCAATGTATTCATGGGTAAAAAATCAGGCATTCGTGAAAGAGGTATTGGAAAAAAATTGGACTCAATATAGAGATAAGAAACGTGGTATTAGTTACACCAAAAGAGGCAGGGAAGTTTCAAAAGATAGAAAATCAGTAGACGAGTTTGGAAATATAGAATGGAAGAGAAATGAAAAAAAAGACCCGGTAAAAATGAAAACTAAAGATGATTTTAGAGATGGATTCTTAAAAAATATGACATTTGCTATAATTCGAACAATACATAAATATGGTTCAAAACAAAATTATAAGACATACACAGATAAGGAAACTGGTAAACTGGTCAAGGTACAACACTTTAATGGTGCAGAGCATTGGATGAAACCAGAATATAAAGAACTTTATAAAGACGTTTATGATAATGGTTATAGGGAAGTATAATGGGAATAGCAGTATATGATGTAATTGACGATTTTATCAGTATGATAAATGATAATTGGGGTTCAGCAGGAGATGCTGGAATAACTCCCAGATTAGAAAAAGTATGGGAAGAAAAGAAGGTAGGATTTGTTGATGATCGAAGGGATATAGTTGTAGTTGAACCTGTAGATGAATCGATAAAATACTTTGGATTATACGGCTCAGATTTCTTACATTCACCGCTAATCAAGGTGGATATAAGATCATATCAGGATTCTACCAGACATAACGATATAGTTAAAGAAATATCACGAATTATAAAGTCCCAGATAAGACGAACTGGTTTTGTTGATGTCAGAGTAATGTCAAGTAAATCTCTTAACAGTCTCTACCGTAATTTGTTTAGACATGTGTTAGAAGTCAGGTATAGGAAACTTAACCCTTAATAATATTTAAATAGTAATACGCTATCTAATAAGTGAGTAAAATGGTTCGAACTGGTGCTAATAGTTATCTTAAATACGGATGGGAAACAACTTTTGCTACAAAATCTAGTGCCATGACTAAACCATTCGGACTACAACAGTCAGTAGGTTCATGGACTGTAAACAACTCTAGAAAAGACCTCAGAAAATTAGGTCAAGTTGAAAGAGAAGCTTTCGCATATGGTCAACAGAATGGTTCTTTATCAGTTGAATTTATACTATCAAACCCCTGGATTTTTAAAGCATTATACGGAACTCCATCTACTACAGGTGCTTCTTCAGATTTCTCTCATACTTTTCCTCATGCCTCAAATGGACAACCAAAAACTGTTCAACCAATATCATGTGAGATTGGATTCCAAGCAGAAGATGCAACAAATGCAACCGTAGTCAGAAGCATGTTAGGCGGAGTCTTGACAGGATTAAGTATAAGTACAAATATTGATGATCTTGTGAATGTTTCTGCTGATATCACTTACGGTAATGAAGCTGACCCATCAAACACAGTATCAGATTTCGATACAACCCCACCGGCAGATGACATTGCTTTCCCTTATACATTCGCACACGGTACATTAAAATGGTATGATGGTTCATCATTGTCAACAGTAGCAGAGGTACAAAGTGCAAACATTTCATTTACACAAAACGTAAACCTATTATACAGAATTGGTTCCAACAAGGCAACCGCAGCATACAGACAAGGCTTTGACATTAATGGTTCATTCCAGGCATCATGGAAAGACGATGCAATATTTACCCAAATGTTGGATCAAATCAACGCAAACCCAACAACTGAATTGTCAAGTGGAACAACAACCGTATTAGAATTAAAATTCACCAACGGTGCAAGCGGTTCATCTGAAAAGACAATTACAATGAATGTATATGGTGTAGCCATTGACAGTCAATCTGTTGACGGTATTAGACCAGTAGATCCAGTATTTGAAACTGTAAACTGGGAAGCAAGAGGAGTTACTATTGTTGCAAACAACGCTATAGCCACTGCCTTATAGATAGACATATATACAACTATTTTACATATACTCATATGACAGTACATAAATTTACAATAGATTTTGAGGGTAAAAAAGCACCAGTAGAATATGAGGATGATATGGCATTCGGTACATTTGAGAAGATTATTAGAGAATGTGCAGATATGACAGATGAAACAAAATTAGTAAAAAATGTTCAAGAATATAGAAAGGCTATACTATTAAATGCATTAGTTTCAGCACCATTTGAAATTACGGAAGAAGGTTTAGACAAAGTTGGTTACAAAATTATTATTCAAATAGCTAAAAAGGTGGTAGATGCATACCCTTTAGGGGACTATTTGAATCAGACGATGAAGCCCTTCGAAGACTCACCGACTACGATCAAGTAAAATACCAATTATACACAATATGTGCCACACAATTCGGGTGGGATAAGAAACAAGTAGACAATCAACCATGGCAATATCTCAAATATCTGTTATTAACATATAAAGTACAATCAGGATTAGTCACAAAACCAGGGGTACCTATAGGTGATCAAAGAGTTGTAAAACCTAAGAAGAAGAGTAAGAGAAATTTAAATAATAGAAAACCTTTTATAAAGTAATATTATGGTTGACAAGATAGAGATTACAACAGGCAGGGAACTATCCAAATACCTAACAGGGTTCAGTAATTCAGTAGATAAACTAAATAAAATAGCTTCCAAATTCCAAGGTTATCAAGCAGATGTAAGAAATGCTAAAGGTGTAGCTGGTGCTTACGGTGATGCCAAAGGGATGCAGCCGTTTTTAAAGAGTCTTGGTGTTAACATAAGATCATTAACTAAAGAAATTGCAAATCTAAATGCAACCGATAAGATGATGGCTAGACATATGAAGAACATATCTTCAGGCAGTGGATTTGCAAACCGTATGGTTGCTAATAAAATATCAATGCCAAGAATGGGTGGTTATTTACAACCAATAAGAACATCAGGTGGTACTATATCTAAGCAATCAGGAATGCCTCAATCAGGAAAGACTGCTTTAGATGGAATGGGATGGCTTAAACCAATGGATGATTTAAGACATCAAAGGGAGGAAGAAGCAAAAAGAATAAAAAAAAGAAGTAGATATAAATGGAATGATTATGATACTTCTAAACAACAAATACAAGGTGAGTTAGGTCAAAATAGATTAAATCCATGGTTAGGTAGAAGAAGAGCAGGTGCAGGATTAATGGGTTCTGGAATAAAAGGACTTGGTAATATAATGTCAAATGACCCGGAATGGAATTCAAGACCGTTAGGGGGATCTGGTGCAATGGGTGGTGCATTTACAAGAAGTCAACCTAAATCAATTTTATCAAAATTCAAAGATGTAGGTAAAGGATTTAGTAATTTCTTCAAGGAAGATAAAGATGAATTTGATGACAAAGGTAAACCTATAAAAAAGAAAGGAATAGGTGGTAAAATAAAAGGTGCATTAAAAAGTCCTCTTGGAGTGATTGGAGGAATTGGTGGTGCAGCAATGCTCGGAAAGAAACTCATAGATTCATCTCCAATGTTACAGGCAATGATGAAAATGTTAAACACAACATTCACACTCATATTGAGACCAATAGGTGACTTTGTAGGTGGTATGTTAAGACCTATCACAATGTTTATGCTTAAAGAAATTGCTATCCCTATGGCTAAAAAGGGAAAGGGATTTATGAAATTTGGTGAGGAAATTGGTAACAAGATTCTTGGATTCTTCCTCAGACCTATAGAGTCAATCAAATCTGCAATTATACTTGCAATACATCCGTATGCAAAGATGATACCAGGTTATAATGAAGCAAATGATAAAGATTTTCAATGGGCTAAAAATTATAATGGTGTAACAGATTGGAAACTTCAAAAGATGATAGATAATAGTGAAAAAGGTAGTGAAAAAAATGAGACTGCAAAATGGTTGAAATCACAGCAAAAATTAGGTACCATATCTGACGAAGTCATAACCAAATCAATGGACTTGTTAGGTGGAAATGTTGGTTCAGCAGGTATAGATGGTAGCCAGGCATTTGGTATATCAGCAGGTGGACTAGAAAGTGCAGATGAGGCTGATCAATCAATTGATGAATTCCTAGCATTTATACAACATATGGAGGCAAGCGGACAGATAACAAGTGATGAGGCTAAAGAAATGTCACACTGGATGAAAATGGCTAAAAATGCAGGAGTTACAACAGCCAGAAACGCAATAGATATGGCTTCCACATTCGAAGGTGCAAACAAGGCAATACAGGCTAAATTAAAATCATTATATGTATTACAAACCTCATTGGCAGCACAAGCTCATGCACAGGGAAAGCACGGTTTGGAAGCACGGCTTAATGCACAGGCACAAACAAATCTAAATATTGCTAATTCATTAGGAACACCTGGAACAGGAGATGTTGCTGTTGATAATTTCTTTGGTGTAAATAATGCTATGGATACTACATCAAAAGTTACTACAAGTAAATCGGTTGTAGAAAAAAGAGAAACTGCTCTAGCAACAGCAAATAAAACAATGCAAACTAGAGTTAATGCACAAGCTGTTCAAAACGCATTGAATCCTGCAAACGGATTATCATATAATGAAAGGGAGGCTAAAATAAATAAAGCTGTTAGAGATGGAGATATGAGTCAAGCAACTGCATCTACTATATTGGGAAAACTAGCTAAGGATATGATTGGCGGTGCAGGAAATATAAACTTGGGAACAGAAGGTTCAAGTATATTACGTGCTTATGAGGAAGCCAAAAAGAATGGTACATTGGGTACTGCAACACAGGATGAGTTTAGAGCTGCATATGGTGGAAAACAAGGAGATACAGATGCAGGCAGAGATGCTGCAATGCAAATGTTAGGAGCAGAAGGTAAGACATGGGAAGATTATATTGCAAGTACTGGTTCAGGTATAGATAAAGAGACAACATGGAGAGATATTACGAAAATGGCTAATGGTGGAATTATCAACGAGCCTATATTTGGTATTGGTAGAAGTGGTCAAAAATATCAATTTGGTGAATCCGGCAAGGAGTTTGTTACTCCAGAGAGAAAAGCTGGTGGCACAACATTCAATGTAATCAATATCAATGTAGGTAATGTAAATAGAGATGCTGACTTTGACAAACTAAAACCTTTAATACAGCGATGGATACTTGAATCTAATAGTAGAAGAGGCATGATATGACAAAAATATTCTTAGAAGCATTTGATGGAAATACCAAACAATGGATGTATGAGGCTAGAAACTACTCATCATTTAATCAATCAGTAGAGGTTCCTGTGTCAGTATTTGGATTACCAGAATCAGGTACAGAGGCAGCAATTCTAACTAAAGCAGAGGGTAACACAGAGAGATTGACATTCTCATGGACTATAAGAGATGAAGAGACTTCACCAATATTTAATGGTTCGGGGGTTGCTTTATCAACATATACTAGAAATTCAGATAGTAAAGTGTTTAACACTACCACAGCTGATGGTCAATATGTGTTCATACAGGAAGTGTTTGAAAAAATAGGTGTTACTACAAATGAAAAATATAGATTCTTATTATATGATGATGTTAACTCGGATAGTCTTTTATCAAAATATGGTATAGTTAGTAGAATATCATTATCTAAACAGTCAACTGATCCTGTTACATGGAATGCAACTGTTGAATTTACTGTCGGGGATGACGTTACAGTAAGTGGTTAGATGAATGTCAAATTATTTATTAATGATGTTTCTATAACACCATTAAAAGTTAAACTAAAAAAAGAAGGGGAACGTTCCATAGATCAGATTGACATATCATTACCTCATAATGTTTCTGTGTCATCAAATCAGGAATTATTATATTTACAAGATATGGCATCACTTGATAAAATATCAGGATTCTATAATTTCCAGGGAAATGTAAAGGATGAAAGTGGTAACAAAAATCATGGAACAGGTGCAAACATAACATATGTAGACGGACAATGGAACAGCAAACATGCCTCGTTTAACGGAACCTCATCAATAATTTCCATGCCAAATGCAGATGAATTTGATTTTGATGGAAAGTTTGACATATTAATATGGGCTAAATGGTCAAGTACAGCCCAGCAATATCTGTTGACCAAAAGATCATCATCATCAAACGGACTGTCAATATCGGTTAACGGTACGACTGCCGGGGACATTACAGTAGATATAGGAGGAACTGCACTAACAAGTTCCACTGCCGGATACAATGACGGAGACAATCATCTTATACGACTTTCAAGGGATGCAGACAACCTTGTTACACTGTATGTTGACAACGTGTCAAAGGGTACATCCACAATATCATATGACACCACAGATAACAATTTATTGATAATAGGAAGAGATCATACTACAGGATATTATGCAGGAGAGATAGGAAGGGTTAGAATTTACAAGGGTGGAAACATAACAGACCAGGAACATACAAACATATTCACCAAAAGAAACTCACGTTCCACGTTAAAATTTGGAGGGTATGTAACAAAGATAGAGAACAAGACAACCCATAATACATTGTTGGCACAAAGTTTTGGTAAAATATTGGCAGAAACGGAGGTAAGAGATGAGGCATATGATAATAAATCCCCCGAATATATTGTAGAAGATTTAATCAGTAATAATACTAATATGATACCAATAATGAATGGTGGTGCAACAGGGTTAACATTGACAAAATTTACAGCTACTGGTAAATTAATTGATATAATAAAAGATTTTGCATCATTAACAAATAGAATGTTTTATACCACAGGTAATAACGAATTTGTATTTGAACCTGTAAAATTTGTTACAACTGATATAACATTCACACATGGAGTTATTTCAAAAATACTTGAAACTGGATATGATGACACTGAACTTGTAAATGACTTGACAATACTTGGTGAAAATATCAGATATAGAACAATTGAATTGTTGTCAGGAGATGGTAATGCTACATCATTTGATTTGAATCATGGTGCTGTGTCTACAATGGTTAAGATAGGTGGGGTTGAAAAATTACCTGAAATAGACTACAGTTTTGACTCTGTCGGTAAAACAATAAAATTTGAATCTCCTCCTGCTTCGGGATCAGGTAATATAGAAGTAGATTATACATACGAACAGCCATTATTTATACAGGCAAAAAGACAATCAAGTATTGATCAATATGGTATACGAGCAAAACGATTGAATCTTAGGTGGATAAATAATAGGGCTGATGGTGTTAGATTTGTACAATCATATCTAAATAGATATAAGGACATTAGTCAAAAAGTCAAAGTTGAGATTGGTAATATGTACAACTCAATAGTAGAAAATGATATAATACGTGTTGTTAATACACATAGTAGTATTGATGATGAATATGTGGTAAAGAGTGTTGAATGGACATACCCTGAATTTAATACTGTATTGAATGTGGGTGAATATTATTTTGATTATTTCGAATATGACAAGGAAATTATAAAGAAATTACACGATATAGAGGGTTCATTAACAACCATTAAAGCGTTGAGAGATTATGAGTCATTAGAGGAAACGATAACTGTAAATGATATAGTCATACAGATTATAACTGAAAATTTTACTGAATCCTTAAATATGGGTGTTACTCCTGTTATATATGATAAGAATGATAATAATTACGGAAGTGGTACATATGGAAGCAGAGTCACAGGGAGTGTGTATGTAAGTGAGTAATCAGATAATACCTCTTAATGGTCATGTTAAAGTCAGAGCATGGGAAAAACAAGCAGATGGTACTGAAAAAGAAGTATATAATAAAACCATTAAAAATCTCATAGTTGATGTAGGAAAAGAATCCATATTAAAATATCTGGGAAACCTATCTGGAGGAGGATATGCCAATGATATAGGGGTAGGTGATTCTAATACAACCGTAGGTGCATCTCAAACAGATTTACAGGCTACAACTAATAAATTATGGATAAATATAGATCCTGGGGACAGGGTTTATGTTGGTACAACGTTGTTTATATCTGCTGATTTTGGTTATACACAGGCTAATTGGACTTGGCATGAACTTGGATTGAGAGACAGTCAGGGCACTCCAGTGATACTTGCTAGACAGACTGATAGTACTCCGTTGATAAAAACATCATCTAAACGTGCAATAGTTGAATGGCAGTTGAGTCTATAATAATATTTAAATATCAGATGGAATATAAATAGGTAGTCATGGCAAAGATCCTTATACCACGTTCAGATAGTATTTCAGCTAAAGTCATAGAACCATCTGATTTTGAAAATTTCTTTACTGATGATATTATAAATAATTATGTTAAATCAGGTTTTACACTATCAGCTGGATCAGGACTAGTTGTAAATGTAGCAATAGGTGTAGCAAGATTAAACGGATTATATATTAATAATTCAACATCATCGTCTAAATCAAGTTTATCAGCAAGTTCAACAAATTACATTTATATAACATTGACAAGAGATTCAAACTCTGAAGCAGAATCATGGGATTTTACTTCTAACACTACTGGTATAACACCAACTGATTCCTTATTTATAGGTACAGCAACAACTGATGGTTCTAGTGTAACAGCTACAAGTACTGATGATGTAAATATTAAAAGTGGAGTTACATCAAATATATTTTTTGGTGATGGTTCTGATGGTACATTAACAGTAACATCTAGTACAACATTATCAAGTAATAAATATTATGATACTGTGACAGTTAATTCAGGTGCAACTTTGACTATTAATTCAGGTAGTTGTTTATTTGTAAAAAATAATTTAAATATAAATGGTACTATTAAGGGATCTACAATTGCAGGTGGAGCCGGAGGTGCAGGTACTGGTGGTACAGGTAGTGTAGGTACAAATGCAAGTGGTGTTGCTGGAGGATCTGGTGCTGGTGGTAACTGTAATACTGGTACTGGTGGTAATGCTGGACCTAGTAGTCAAGATTCTCAAGCTGGATCTGGTACTGGTGGAGGTTCTGGAGGATCTGGTGGTGCAGGTACATATAATAATGGTAGAGGTGGAGGTTATGCAGGATCAAATGGAGGCTCATCAGGTGCTGCTGGAGGATCTGGTGGTACACTTTCAACTGTTATAAAAAATATGATTGCAACATTAACTTCAACCCCTGTAATGACGTCAAGTTCTGGAGGGGGAGGAGGAGGAGGCATAAATGGTGCTACTGGTAGAGCTGGTGCTTCTGGAGGGGGAGGTGCAGGTGGAGCCGGAGGTACAGGTGGTACAGGTGGAACTGGTTCCGGTGCAGTTTTTATAGTAGCCAGAAAATTAAACTTAAATTCAGGTGGATTAATATCAACCGCAGGTGGAGATGGTCTCATTGGTAACAATGGTGGAACCGGTGCTAACGGTGGAAACGGTTACAATGGAGCAGGTGGCGGTGGAGGAGGAGGCAGTCCTGGAGCAGGTGGCGGTGGAGGATCAGGTAGTATTTTATATGTAATGTATAGAAGACTTGTACAGTTAGGAACATTTGATTCTTCTGGTGGTACTGCTGGTGGAGCCGGAGTTTCTGGTGGTACTGGTGGTCAAGGAGGAAATGGAAGTTGGAATAGAGGTGGCGGTCATGGTGGTGGAGCCGAGGGTGGTAATGCTAACCTAGGAGGTGATGGTTCTGCTGGTCTAATATTCAAAGAGGAAATATAGATTGACAGTTGACCATTTAACAAAACTTAGAGAAATAAAAATCCTTTCTAAAATAATTGATGATTTTGAACTTAAAAGTAATGAAGATTTAATTATATTAGATAATATTGAAGAGAATATTCACAAATTAAGAATAGAATTTTCTAAAGGTATAGAATTCGAAGCAAAAGACTTATAACAGAAAGAATTGAATATTATTCATGAATTATAACACAGAATGTCCATGTTGCCATTGGAAATTTATTATACCAGAAAAATTTGATAAGGAAATAAGTTGTATAAAATGCGGAAGTGTCTGGTATAGCAAATAATCTTTAAATACTACCACGACCTGAAGTTAAGTATAATGTTACACCTAACAGAATCAAATAAACCAGTAGGAAATCAGATTAATCAAGACCTAAATATTTGTATAGTTAAAGAGTCTATTAATGGTGATAAGACTTGGTACTATGCAAAAAATATTGTTACCGATGACGGTGACTTATTCTATGCACAACAAGCAGTTGGAGAAACTCCAACAAGCGACTTTGACGGAGCAAGTGGAAGAATGGAACTTAGAACAGGTTCAGCCACTCCAGCAAAAGGTGACACTTATACAAGCGTAACTACACCAGTAACAGCATCTAGAAAAATCATTGATTCAACATATCCAAAAACCAATGACGGTGACTCTGACAACACAGGAGCAGGTACAGATATTGTTACATGGAGAACAAGTTGGACTACATCCGACTTTAGTGCATCAGCCCTTATTGGTGGATGTATACACGTAGGTGCAGCAAGTCCAGCTAGTGGAACAAAACTACTAACACACTTTAGCATTACTAGTTTTGATAAAACTACAAGTGACACACTCAAAA